>Ga0068859_100002400_pt1 | contig 19074 bp, 3 predicted proteins | sample KBSSwiS22_FD_66585 | JGI IMG/M metagenome (GOLD analysis project Ga0068859, IMG submission 66585) | Switchgrass rhizosphere microbial communities from Kellogg Biological Station, Michigan, USA - KBS Switchgrass S2-2 | ecosystem: Host-associated > Plants > Roots > Rhizosphere > Soil ...
GTGATTGGACCTGCCGTGGGCGGCGTGATCATCGCCGCCGTTGGTGAAGGCTGGTGTTTCGCGATCGACGCCGTCTCCTACGTTGGCGTGCTCATTTCGCTCGCAATGATGCGCCTGGAGCCACGACCACACCCGCCTGGCATGCCGTTGCTGCACGACCTGCGCAGCGGGTTTCGCTACGTGCGCGACTCGGTGCCCATCCGGTCAGGGCTCATTCTCCTGGCCGTCGTCAGCACTGCCGGCGTTCCCTACACCGTCCTCATGCCGGCGGTCGTCGCCGAGACCCTCGGCGGCGGACCCGATCTCCTCGGATGGCTGATGGGCGCCTCCGGCGCGGGCGCGCTTGCGGGTGCGCTGTACCTCGCGAACCGCCACACGGTCGTGGGCCTTGGCAGGGTCATTCTCATTGGCGCGTTGACGTTCGGTGCGAGCCTCATCGCGTTTTCGTCCGCACGCACGGTGTGGCTCGCCGCGCCCCTCCTTGCGCTCGCGGGCGCGGGATTCATCGTCCAGGCCGCGTCCACCAACACCATCATCCAGACCATCGTGGACGAACCGTTTCGAGGGCGTGTCATGGCCTTCTACACCATGGCGTTCTTCGGCTCGGTTCCGGTGGGCAGTCTCATCGCCGGCGTCGTTGCCACGTCGGTCGGCGCGACGATGACAATCCGGCTGGGCGGGTTCATCTGCATCGCTGCAGGGCTGTGGTTTGCTTCGCGACTGCCGGCGCTCCGAGCCGCAATTCGCCCGATCTACATCACCCGTGGCATCATCGCCCCGCCCGATGTAGACCCCGGTGGCACGGCTGGATGAGACGAAGGATATGAGTCGGTCGCGCATGTCATCGCGTCCGTGACAGAGGAGAGCCTATGACCCGGTCGCTGTCGTTCGTACTCGCGATTCTGATTGCTGCTGTTGCGCACACAGGCCTCCGGGCGCAGCCACGGGGACAGGGCGGCGCCGCGCCGATATCCCTGACCGCGCTCGACTACTTCGAGATCCAGCAGCTCGTCGCCCGGTACGCCAGGGCCATCGACACCTGTTCGAACAACGGATACGACTACGCCGACCTGTTCACGCCAGACGGATTCTTCGCTCCTGAACAGAACGGTGTCGTCGGCAGGAAGTGGCAGGGCCGGGAGCAGCTGGCTGAAGCCTCCGGTGGAGGCGTGCGCGGCTGCAAGAACGTCGGATGGATCGTGCAGGGCGTGCACCACATGTACGTGAACCACATCATTACGCCTGCGGCTGACGGCGCGACGGGCACCGTCGACATGCTGATGATTGGGCTTGATGGCGACCCCTACAAGATCCGGCACGATGGCTACTACGCCGACACGTACAGGAAGACGCCGCAAGGGTGGCGGTTCGCCTCACGCATTCATCACGTGGCTATGACACCTCCGACGACACCTCCGACGACACCCCCGCCGACACCTCCGACCAGCGCGCCGCCACCAGCCCGCTGAGGCCGCCGGCCCGGATCCACCATCCGTTTACCAGAGCATGCGCAGCCCCGCCGCTATGCTGTGCTCCGTCCGCATATCGGTGAGCAGTCCGTCGTAGGCGACAAACGCGCGATCGTGAGATGTGACCACGACGCTGGTTCCGGCGTTGATGAGCGCACCGTTGCGCGCATCCAGTGCGCCGTTCAGCGTGAACGTCTGGAAGCCCGGCCGCGTCGTCATGCCGGTGAGCGCCGCCCGCATCCCACTCTGACGGTCCATCCCCTCGCGCGTCCACGCGAGCGAGAGGGACGGTTCGACGCGAGCGCGGAACAGCCGCGACGTCGACGTCGCGCGCAGACCGACCAGCGTACGCAGGCTCTGCACCTCGAGCGCGTCCACGCCGATCAGGTTCACGCTGCCCGCGCCGGTCTCGTCGAAGCCGCGCCGCGTGACCTGTGAATGACGCGTCTCGATGAACGGCGACAGTGCAAGTCCGTGTCGCACGGGCACCGCCAAGCTGACGCGCACCAGACCGGAATACTGATCAGCGGTGTAGTTTGCCAGCGCCTGACGGCGGACCGAGCCAAGGTCGATCAGCCGGGCCGTGCGCACGGTGTGTTCACCGTAGCCGAACGAACCTTCGACGAGCACCGGGCCTGCCGCATACTGGCCGTAGATCGCGGGCATCCGACTGCGGACCACGGCGCCGTCGGACGAGAAGCGCTGGAGCTCGCTCCGGGTGTGCGCAAGTCCGAGCGACCCGCCGAGCCGCGCGGCGCGGCCAATCGCGAAGTCCACGCCTCCGACTAGACCGGACACGCCATATGTAACGCCGGTGGCGCCGCCGGATCCGCTCACGCCTCCGTTGAACCGGAGGTAATCAGTCCACATCGTCACACGCTCTCCGGACTGCTCCGCATTCACCCTTCGGGTGGCAGATGCAGAGAAGAACCGCTCACCCGTCCGCAAGAGCGTGGACGGCAGCGACGCGTGCACCTCGCCGCTGAGACTCCTCAGCGCTGATTCCTGTGCGGTCGCGTCCAGCGTCACGAACTCGTCCATGACACCTTTGAAGTCGCCGCGCGCCATCGACCGCTTGCTCGTATCGAGCACGCCGCCGAAGGCCTGCAGGTTGCCGGACCCGGCCATGCGTGCAAACGAGATGTCGTTGCGAACGAGTGCGACCGTCACGCTCGTCGGCAGATAGTCGATGTAGGTGTCGAGCTCACCCGCAGTCGACGTCGTGGTGTCGAATGTTCCGGTCACGCCGCCCCGCGCCTCGAGAACCGTGTACTCGGTGGCGATGCCGAACGGACGGGACTCTGGCCGCACGGCCAGCGTGCCGCTGAGGGTGGCACGGCCGCCGACGTTCAACCGGTCGGCGAAGTCCGTGACGATGGAGCCCTCGATCTCCAGGACACCTGTGCTCGTCTGCGTAAAGTCGCCGCCGACGTTGATCCTGCCGATCGACATTCCGGGCGACACGGTGCCGCTGTTCGTGAGGCCGCCGACCTTGCCATTGCCCGCGAACAGGGCACCCTGATCCACGGAGCCCTGTCCAGCAAGCTCGCCGTTCAGCACGAGCGTTCCGGCCCCGACGTTCCAGGCCATCGGGCTCGAACCGGTCAGCAGCCACAGACCGTCGCCGTCCTTGTGCAGCATCTCGAACTCGGTGAACGAGTTCAGACCGAGTTGCACGCCACCGCCGCCTGTCAGATTCAGCGTGTCGAACCCTGCTCCACCGTGCGCGTCGCCGCCGAGGCGCGCGGTCGTGCCCAGGCTCAAACTATCGTTGCCGGCGCCCAGGTCGATCGCGGGACCGTTACCGCTTGCGATGACGCCATGGTTCTCGACCTGCTGCGAGCCCGCGCCACCGGTGATCGCCGCACCGCTCTGGCTGACGATCGCGCCGACATTGAGGATCGCACTCTCGTTGCCAGCAGCGACGACCGGACGGTCGATGACGCCCGAATTGATGAGGGTGTTCGGTCCGTCGAGGACGACTGCCGGTTTCTGGTCGTTGCTCGTGACGCTGCCCGAGGAACCAATGAAGATCAGCGCGGTATCGGACGCGGCGCTGGTCTCGAGCGTGCCGGTGATGCCGCTCGTGACGTTCAGCAGACCGTGATCGACTTTCAGATCAAGCGTGCCGTTCCCCACGAGCGTCCACATCGACGCCTGCATCGTGATGTTCTCGAAGCTGGTGAAGGCGGCGGCGATCGTCGAGGCGTCGAGCGTACCGGTTGTGCCGCCTAGGACCAGCGTGTCGATCCCGTCTCCGCCATGCGAGACGCCGTTGATGAGCGAGCTGCCCATCACCGTCAGCTCGTCGTCGCCAGCGCCCAGGTCCAGCGCGACTCCGGCGCCGCCCGTGAGCACGCCGGAATTCGTCACCGATTGGCTGCCGATTCCACCCTGAACCGCAAGGCCCGTCACGCTGCTGATCGTTCCTGAGTTCGTCAGTGAATCGTCGTCGCCAAGCGCCACGCCGACTGTGCCACCGGAGATCACGCCGCTATTGACGATCACGTTCTGACTGCCAGTGCTCTGAATACCGATGCCGGCCGCCGTGATGTTGCCGTTGTTGATGACCAGGCCATTCATCCCTGCCAACTGAACCCCCCCGACGATCTTCCCGTCGTTGACGAGGGTTCCGTTGGTCTGCAGCAGGACCGCTGGCGCGGCGCCGAGCGAGGTGAGCACGCCAGGCGCGTTCACCGTCACCTTCGGCGTGAAGATATTGCTGCCTTCGGTCGCGATCGTTCCGGTCAGCGACCCGGTGAGAGCGAGCGTCCCGTCCTCAACGGTCCAGCCCATCGTGCGTGCGCCGGTGAGCGTCCACGTCGAGCTGCCCTCCTTGCGGAAGTCGTCAAACGCGGTGAAGACGTTCATGCCTCCAATCGGACCGGAGGCCGACAGATTCAGTGAGCCGGCAAGGCTGCCGCCGAGTGCGAAGGTGTCGAACCCGCCGCCCGGTGTCACGGTACCGCTGAGCGACGCGCCCGCGCCCCACACCAATCGATCGTTGCCTGCGCCAAGCAGCACATTCCCCTTCGTCTGCGAGCCGGATCCGAGTGCGACCCGATCGTTGCCGGAGCCGGCGTCGATGGCGGTGGTGAACACGGTTCCGCTGCTGCTGGTTGTCGCCGCGCTCAGCACGCCGTCGTTGGCGATCGTGTCGTTGCCGCTGCCGGTCTGAATCCCGACGGCCGTCAGTGACAAGTCGCACGTGCCGGTGCAGGAAGGCGTGTACTTCGCCTCCACCTCGATCGTGCCCGGCGTGGTGTTCATGATGGTGTTGTTGCCGTTGCCCGCCTGGATTCCGATCGCGCGTGCAGTGACATTCGTTTGCCTGGTCGGTCTATCCGCATGCGTAATCGAGATGGTGGATCCGGAAGCGGGGGCAGCCGTGACCGACAACAGGCCGTCATTCACGACGACGTTGTCGCCGTCACCGACCTCGATCCCGACGCTTGTTGCGGTGAGCGATGCGGTGGCGTCGGCAAAACCAAGTCCGCCGCCGCCACACCAGGTACCGAAGAAAAAGTCGATGCAGATCGTGGCGGCCGTGGTCACGTCGATGCTCACGCGCGCGGACGGCTCGGCAAGAGTCGTCAGCGTGCCGCCGTTGAAAATCGTGTTCGGCCCGTTGCCAGCCGCCTGGATGCCAACAGCCGTGGCGACGGCAGTTGCTCTCCCCGTTCCGAATGCCTGCGCTTTCAGGTCGCCATCGGCAAAGGCGGTGACGCTGGCACTGGGCTGAGCCGTGACGTTCACCACACCGTCGGTCAGGTTCACGATGGCGTTGGCGCCATCGCCCGCCACCTGAACACCAAAGGCGTCCGCCTGTGTGGTGGCCGTCGACGTGGCTCTGCCTTCGCCGGTCGCACCGTTGCCGTTCGCCGCCGCGTAGGTCGGCAGACCCTTCGCTGCCGGCTTCGCCGTGCTCACACAGGTGGGCGTCCCTTCGGTCGACTGGAAGACCGGGTTCCCGTCCTGGTCCAACACCTGGTTACCATCCTCGTCGAGGAGGGGCTCTTCCGAATTTCCGACCGTGGTCGAGCAGAACTCGTCGAACGTATCGGCGTCCTCCAGCCGGGCGGTGCCGGCGATGCCGAGCACAGACAGCAGTCCCCGGTTGAAGACGGTGTTGGCACCGCCCAGTGTCGAGATGCCCTTCGCAATCGCGGTGGCGGTCACGTCCGCCGTCGCCGTCGCGGCCCCCTTGATCGAGAGGTGAGCACCGCTTGCGTAGGCGTACGAGTATCCGGATGCCTGGGCCGTGACCTTCAGGTCGGCGCCGTTGTCGATGGCGTTGTTGCCGACGCCCGTGGCAATGCCGAACGCGTTTACCGTGCTGAGCGCGTTGGAGCGCGCAGACGGCACGCCGCCAAGACTGAAGAGCAGGCCCGCGCTGGACGAGTTGGACGTGTCCGAGTTGCCGAAGGCGAAAACATCAACCAGCCCCGCGTTGCTGATGTCGTTGACGCCATCGCCTCCGTCAAGGCCTGTCGCGGTCGCGTCCGCGGTACCGGCGCCACTGGTCCTGGGGCTGCCCGAGATCTTGGCGTCGACTCCGCCGGACAGCTTCGAGGTTCCGGTCGCGCGCACCACGATGTCGCCTGCGTTCAAGAGCTGGTCGCTGCCGTCTCCGCCGCCGAGGCCGGTAGCAGTCGGGTGTGCCGACAGCAGCGCGCCCGCTGTCGGCGTTCCGACGAACGAAACAACGGCTCTCGTAGCCTCGACATCAGCGTCCGCCTGAACGCTGATGAAGCCAAAGTTCTGGATGACGTCGTTGTCCGCGTCTCCCGCGATGCCAATCGCGCCACCGTCGGCGGTGAGCTGTGTGTTCTCCTTGGCGCCGCCGAAGATCGCGGTGCCATCACTCGTGGCCGACAGGTTGGACGTGAAAAAGACGCCGAGGGAGCCCCCGATCTCGTTTTTCAGCTGATCGGCGCCGCCGCCGCCGGTTATTCCCGCAGCCAGCCCGCCGGCGCCGAATATCGACGACGTCGAGGCCACGCCGGCCAAGGTCCATGACGACCCGTCCACCGACGCTTCAGCGAGTCCGGTAGCGGTGACGAGCGACCGGTTGACCACGATGTCGCCGCCGAGTCTGCCTGAAAGGCCGAACGCGTTCGCGGTCGCCTGCGTGCCCGCGGTTGTCGAAGTACCGCCGACAAGGTTGACGCTCCACGCCGTCGCTGAACTCGTCGCGTGCGAGCTTGCGCTGACGGTACCGTTGTTGACGACGACGTCGTCGTCGGCTCCGCCATCCAGCCCTGTCGCCGTGGCAGTTGGGGTCGATTGCGTATCGCTGCGGCCAGCGACGGCAAGCGTGAGCGACTTGCTGCTGGCGAACGTCTGCGCGGTGGCGTCCGTGCTGACGCTTCCGCCGATCGCGTTGATGACGCTATCGGCCCCGTCTCCGCCTTGAAGCCCGGTGATCGACGCCGTGCTCGTGCTCACCGCGTCGGCGTCCGCAACGCCAATGCCGGCGAAGCTGAAGACGTTGGCACGTGCGATAGCGGTCCCCGTCAGTGCGACGGTGCCTCGGTTCACGATGCCGTCGTCACCCTGGCCGCCGTCGATACCGCTGGCCGTGACCTGCGAACGGCCAGACGCGTCGCCGAGCGCGACTCCGCCAACAACGTTTACGGTAACCGCGCGCGATTTGGATTCCGCTGTGAGCGTCCCCGTCATCTGACCGTCGTGGCTGATCATCGTGTCGTTGCCCCCACCGCCGTCCACTCCGGTGGCGCGGGCGGTGGACACGGCCTGCGAGTCGGCGACGCCGACGATGGCCAGCGTCACGGCCACCGCGGTGTCCGTCGTGCTGGCGTTCGACGTCAGCGTGGTGGTGGACTTGTCGGTCAGCGTGATGATGTCCGCGCCGTCGCCACCGGCAACGCCAGTTGCGATGGACTCCGCACGAGTGGCCGCGTCGAACGCTCCGGCAACGGCGCCGAGCGATGACACGGTAACGGCGGTGCCGGCGCCGGTTGCTGTGGCCGTCGACACCAGCGCGCTCTCCACAACGATCACGTCCTCGCCGGCTCCGCCGTCAATGCCGGTCGCGTTCGCCGTGGAGGTGGAAGCCGCTGAGCCTGCCGCGAGTCCTATCAGCGTGACGGAGACCGTCGTCGAATGCGCATCCGCGGAGGCAGTCGCCGTCAACGTCTTGTCAGCATGCGTCACGCCGTCGTCGCCCGCACCGCCGGCAAGCCCTGTTGCGTTGGCAATGGCGGTAGTACCGCCGTTGAAGAACGAGTCGAATGCCGCACCCGCGCCAATCCCGACGGCGGACACGGAGATACCTCTGGCCGTGGATAACGCAGTGGCGCTGGCAGTGCCGCGATTCGTGATCGTGTCGTTGCCATCACCACCGTCGATGGCCATTGCTGTCGCCGTGGACGTGGACGTCGCCGCCGCGCCGCCAACACCGATCCCGGTAATGCTGACGGCCACCGAGACGGTGGTCGCGTCCGCCTTCGCCAGGATCGTGCCGTCATTCGTGACGACGTCATTGCCGAACGCCCCATCGATACCTCTGGCCAGGACGTCGGCCTTGGTGCCGCCGTTCCAGACCGTGTCGCCGGCGGCGGTGGCGCCGATGGCGACGAACGTGGCGCTGACGCCTACGCTGGTGGCCGTGGCGTCGGACGTCAACGTTCCTCCCACGAGATTCGTGATGGTGTCGTTGCCATCGCCGCCGTCGAGCGCCGACGATCGGGCGTTCGCGGTGGCGGTGGACGCCGCTGCCGAGACGCCGAACACGGTGACCCCAAGGGACGCTGACACGGCGTTGGCGAACGTGGCGATATCCACAACGCCGCTGTTCGTGAGGTCGTCGGCACCGTTGCCGAGACCGATGCCCCAGGCGTACGCGTTCGCGGTGGTCCCGCCATCCCAGAGGCTGTTGGCCGTGGCCGCAAATCCGCCGAACGAGAATCCGATCCCGAGCGACGTGGCCAGCGCGTCGACATCCACAACCAGGCGACCCGAGTTGAAGACGCTGTCCGCTTCCGACGCAAGATCCGGATCGATCGCCTTCCCTGTGTCATCGTGGACGTTGTCGCCGGTCTTGATGCCGGCTCCCGACGCCGTGGCCGTCGAGTTGACGAGGGCAGCGGCAACGCCATACACCACCACGGCGGCGCTGACCGAACCGGTCCGCGCCGTGGCATCGATGTCCATCTCCGTGGAGTTGACGACGATGTCCTTGCCCAGCCCACTATCGATCCCGGCGGCGGTCGCGGTCGCCGTCGTGCCGCCGCGCCACACCGCGTCAGCCGAGATCGCCACGCCTGCCGGAGTGACCGTGACGCTGGCGGCTATGGCGTTTGCCGTCGCGTCGGCAACCAGCTTTCCGTTGCGGTCTGCCTGACCTCCGTTCATGTTGACGACGGTGTCGTCGCCGGTACCGAGATCGATGGACGTGGCGTTCGACGTCGCCGTGGACGTGGCGACCGAGACGCCCACGCCAGCGACGGCCACCGTCACCGCCACGGAGGCGGTGTCCGCCGTCGAGATGGCGCTCACGTCGCCGACGTTCCTCACGCGATCCGCGCCGTCGCCGGCGGCAATCGTGCGTGTCGTGGCCTCGGCCTTCGTGCCACCGTCCCACACCGCGTCGCTCGTCACCGCGACACCCGCCGTCGTCACGCCGACAGTCACCGTTCCGGCGAGGGCTTGCGCGTCGGCGTTCAGCTTGCCGATGTTCGTCACCCGGTCGGCACCATCACCCGCGTCGATCGCCGCAGCGATCGCGTTTGCCGTGGACGTTGCCACCGATGCCGCGAAGCCGGCCACCGCAACCGAGGCACTGGCGGTTCCCGAGGTCGCATCCGCATCGGCGGTAATCCCTGCGTGGTTCTCGATCGCATCGTCGCCGGCACGCGTCGTGATACCGGATGCTCTCGCCTCGGCTGTCGTACCGCCGTCCCACACGGAATTGCCGGCCACGCTGGCGCCGGCTGTCGTTACCGCTACGGGCAGTGAGAGCGCGAACGCGTTCGCGTTGACGGTCAGCAGTCCGCGGTTGATCAGGATGTCGTTGTCGGTTCCCGTTTGGAGCGCCGCGTCTTCGGGCGCGGCGCCGGAGTCGATCGCCGAGGCGTTCGACAACGCTGTGGAATTGGCCAGCGCGACAGCGACACCTGTCACCGCGACCGCCACGGTGGCCGATCCGGATCGAGCCGTGGACGTTGATTCGATGGCGCCGCCGTTGTCGATCGTGTCGTTGCCGGTCGACGTCCGGATGCCGCGCGCCGTGGCGTCGGCGGTGGTCCCGCCGTTCCAGACCGCGTCGGAGGCAATGGCCCCACCCAGCGTCGTCACCGCCACACTTGCGGTGACCGCGTTCGCCGTGGCGTCGGCGACCAGTTTGCCGGTGCGATCGGTCACCCCGGCATCGCGGTTCGTAACCGTGTTGTTCCCCAACCCCGCGTCGATCGCGATGGCGCGGGAGTTCGTGGTCGACGTTCCAATCGCCACCCCCAGGCCGCTGACGGCCACGCTCACCGGGACAGATACGGTGGTCGCGCTGGAGGTCGCATCGATGTCGCCGGCATTGGTCACGGCGTCGTCACCGTCCCCACCCTTGATCGCGCGTGTGACGGCCTGAGCGTTCGTGCCGCCGTCCCAGACGTCGTTCCCGGAGACAGCGATGCCGCCCATCGTGACGCTGACGTTTACCGTCCCCGCCAGCGCGAGGGCATCGGTGATGAGGCGGCCTCTGTTGATGAGCGTGCTGGTGGGGTCGTCGCCGAACTCAATCGCCGACGCGTCCGCGTTTGCCGTGGCCGTGCCGATCGCGGCAGCAACGCCCTCCACCGCCACCGCGACCGTGGCAGAGCCCGTGCGAGCCGCGGCATTGGCCTCGATACGGCCGCCGTTGATGACGGTATCAGCCCCGCCGCCGATGCCTCTGGCAACAGCCGTGGCTGTCGTGCCGCCGTTCCACACCGAGTCGGTGCTGACTGCCAACCCGAAGTTGGTCACCGACACGGCCGCAGTGCCGGCCAGCGCGTTGGCGTTGATCGTGAGCGCACCGGTGTTGGTGACCCGGTCCACCTCGTCACTGCCTCCGCCCTGAATTCCGGTCGCGTGTGAAACGGAGGTTGACGTCGCGGTGGCGCCAGCCACGCCCTCGATCGCCACACCGATGCTGGCGGAGCCGGTCGTGGCGTTGGCTGTCGCTTCAATCGCACCGGTATTGGTGACGGTCTTCGGGCTCAGACCTGCAATGCCTGTCGAGTCGGCGCGCGCCGTGGTCCCGCCATTCCAGACGGCGTCGGCGGCAACGGCGAGCCCCTGATTCGTAAACGCAACGTTCGCCGTCGTCGCTGTGGCGTTCGCCGTGGACGTCAACACACCGCCGTTCGTGACGGTGTCCGCCCCGCCCGCGGCGTCGATGGCGGCGGCCACCGCTTCCGCGGTTGACGTCGAGATGCCGACGGCCATGCCCGTAATCGCAACAGGTACCGAAAGCGCCCTCGTGGTTGCGTCGGCTGTGACGTCGATGTCCCCGGTGTTCTTGATCGAATCGTCGCCTGTCGCCGCGACGACGGTTTCGACTTTGCCAGATCCACCACCGCCGATCGAGAGGGTTCTCGTCGTGGTCTTCGTGCTGCCGCCATCACCCGCGATGCCCGTCGACTTCGCCGTCGCCGTCGTGCCGCCGTCCCAGACAGCATTACCCGCAATCGCAGCGCCAGAGTCGGACACTACGGCGACGTTGAGCGCGCGCGCGATGGAGGTGGCGGTCGCGTCGAGCTTCGCCGAGTTCGTGATCGAATCTTTGCCCGCGCCACCGCGGATCGCTGCTGCGGTGGCCTCCGCGGTGGACTCACCGATCGCCGCTGAGACGCCAACACTGCTGGGGACCGTCACTGCGACCGCGAGCGTGTCCGACTCGGCTGCCGCATTCACTGAGATGGCAGCAAAGTTCTTGACCGTATCGGCGCCGGCGCCGGTGACGGTGTCATCGATCTTCTGGCGCACCAGCGTCACACCGCTGCCATCAACGGTCAGCGTCAGTGTCTTGCTGGTCGTGGCAACGCCGTCTGCATCGATGCCCACGGCCGTCACTTCAGCCTTCGTCCCGCCGTCCCATATCGCGCCGCCCGCGATGGCCCCAACGCCCTTGGAGATGGCGATGTCCGCGGCCGCAGCCAGGGCGGTGGCGCCGACGAGCAGCAGACCTGAGTTGGTGATGACGTCGTCGCCGCCGCCACCGCGAATGCCAGTCGCCGCCGCCGTCGCGTCGACGGTCGACACCGTCGCGGCGACGCCCTTCTCGGCTGTAAAGGAAACGCCGAGCGACGGGGCGAGAGTCGTGGCGAACACTTCAACGACCTGCTGGTTGGTGATGGTGTCGTTTCCGGACGCGCCGGTCTCTTTCTTCTCGATGACGAGTTGCGCACCACCCAGGTCCGCCTGGAACGTGATGGTTTTCGATTTCAGGACTCCGCCGTCGCCATCAAGACCAATGGCGGTCGACGCCGCCTCGGTTCCGGAGGACCACAGCGTGTCGGCCGCGACTGCCGTGCCTTTACCCGAGACGGCCACGGTGGCTCCGCCCGTGAACGCGGTGGCGAGGGCCTTGGTGACGCGATCGAAGCCCAGGTTGTCGATGACGATGTCGTCGCCCTGACCGCCGCGAATACCGACGGCGAGCGCCTTGCTCTCGAGATCCGACACGGCGCCGGCTGCACCCTCGGCACTGGCTGCAACATTGAGCGATGCGGTTGCCGCGGTGGCCTCGGCGTGGATGTTCCCGCGGTTCGTGATCTTGTCGGTGAGATCGGCGGAGACGCCGTCCTCGAGCTTCTCGAAGCGGACGTTCACGCCGACGATCCCGTTGAGCGCGACATCGAGCGCGGTGGATTTCGCGGCCGCTCCGGCGCCGTCGATCCCCAGGGCCGTCGCGTTCGACTCGATGCCGCCCTTCCACAAGCCTTCGGATGCGGCGAAGAAGCCCTCGGTCGATGTGGATCTGCCCTTATTGGTGAACGAGACGTTGAGCCCGGCGGCGATCGACGTCGATACGGCCTTGAGCGCGCCCTCGTTCGTCAGCGTGTCGGCGCCAGCACCGAGATCGATCGCGGTAGCGGTAGCGTCTGCGGTCGAGGATGTCCGCGCGGACGATGTGCCCTCAGCCACCAGGCCGATCCCGGCGGCAACGGTCGTTGCTGAGGCGGTGGCCTCGACTTGACCTGTGTTCGTCAGGATGTCGTTGCCGCTCGCGCGTGCCTCGGTCAGCGAGAAGCCAAAGACGACTCCAGAGAACAGGTTGTCGCTGACGGTCAATTTCACCGTCAAGCTGCCGTCGTTTGCCGTGCTATCCGCAGCGAGTCCGGTGGCGCGCGCGTCAGCAGTGGCGCTAGCGTCCACAGACGATTTCGCGCGCGAAGGCGCCGGCGTGGCCGCTGCGGCGCTGGAGCCCCCTGATGATCCTGACGATCCGGAGTCGGACTTGGCGAGGATCGTCACATTGATCGCGTCGGCCTCCGCGGCGGCTGTCGCCGTCACCACGCCGTTGTTCGTCAGCCCGTCATGGCCGCCGCCAAGATCGATCCCGGCTGCCGTGGCGTTCGCGGTGGACGTCGTCTTGACCGTGACGTCACCACCGACGGCCAGACCAGCAGCGATGGCGGTGCTCGTAGACGTGGCGTTTGCCGTGATCGCACCGTCGTTTGTGAGCGTGTCGTTGCCGCTGGGACGGGCGTGTGTGACCTCGACAGCCAGTTGCGGCCGGAACCCCGGGAAGCTGAGCGATGACGTGATCTCCGAGTCGGCGCGCAGACTGTCCGCCGCGATGCCGATGGCCGTCGCGTCGGCCGTCACGCTGGCGTCCACGGTCGCCTTTGTGTCGGCTTCCGTCGCCTTCGGTTTTTCCGGCGCGGGCGGCGTTGTCCCCGCAGCCGCCGCCGACGACGTACCAGACGGGGGGGTACTCGGCGTGCTGGAGGAACTACTCTCGACGCCAACGGCAACGCCAATCGAGCGGGCCGACGCGGTCGCCGTCGCTACGATGTCGCCGGTATTGGACGTCAATTCATCGTTCCCGCCGCCGAGATCGATGCCCGCCGCCTGAGCCGTCGCGGTCGACGTGTTCTTGGACGCCGTACTGCCGTCAACGGTGACGCTGGCGCCGGTCTCACGACTCGTGGCCGTGGCGGTGGACGTCACCGCGGCGGCGTTCGAGACCGTGTCGTTGCCGCTGGCGCGGGTCACCGACGCCTGCCCGCTGAATGACAACACGCCCTCGAGGTGTTGAAGCCTGAGTCCGAGGGTGGAATCGATCTGGAGCGCATCCGCTGAGATCCCGATGGCGGTTGCCTCGGCCTTCACGCTCGCCTCGACGGCGGACTCCGCCGTGCTCTTGGCGGTTGAATCGGATTTCAGTCCGATGGCCAGCGACAGCGCGCGGGCGGTGGCATCGGCCGTGGCGGTCACGGTCCCGGCGGTGTTCTTGAGCGTGTCGTTGCCGCCCCCGAGATCGATTCCCGCGCCGGACGCGTCGGCGGTGGATTCAGCCTTGATGGCGGCCTTGCCGTCCTGCGTCAGGCTGAAATCAAACGCCCCTGAGATTGCGGTGGCCGCCGCCGAGATCGTGCCGCTGTTGGTGACGTCGTCCTTGCCGCTCGCATGTGTCGAGCTCTTGTCGGAGGCGATGAAGGACGGCCCTCCGCCGATTTGCAGCTGCAGCTGTTGGCTGGTTGCCGCGAGCAGGCCGTCGGCCGAGATACCGACGGCGGTCGCATTGGACCCTGCGCTCGCGTCTATCGTTGACTCGAGAGCCGTGGGTGTCGTTGCGGCGGCTGCCGCGGAAGACCCGGTGGTTCCCGACGGCGGAGTGGTTCCAGACGGCGGGGTGCTCCCACTCCCACCCTTGACGCCAAGCGCCACGCCAATCGCCGTGGCCGTGGCATCTGCAACTGCGCCGATCGTGCCGGTATTCGTGACTTTGTCGTCGCCACCACCGAGATCAATCGCTCCGGCGTCTGCCTTCGCTTCGGACTTGGCATCAACGGTCGCCTTGCCATCGGCACTGAAGGCCACGCCGATGGTGGTGGTCGTCGCCGACGCGCCCGTCGCGATCGCGCCGTTGTTGGTCACGACGTCGTTACCGCCGGCGAGAGTCGTTGCCTTGGCGATCTCGAGCGATAGTTGACTGCCGCTGACTCCCAGCTTGACCGTGGAGGTGCTGTCGGGTGCAAGGCCATCTGCGCTGATACCTGTCGCAGCCGCCGTCGCGGCCGTGCCCACCGTAGCGGCCGTCTCGATTTCGGCCTTCGAGGCCTGATCGGTCTTGAAACCAATCGCAAGCGTCAACGCGGTGGCTGTCGCAATCGCCGACGTGTTGAGCTCACCGGCTGCCGCGTTCGTCAGCGTGTCGTTGCCGTTCCCGAGGTCGATGCCCTGCGCTGTTGATTGAGAGGTAGACGAAGCGTTGACCGTGGCGGCCCCGTCGGCCGAGAGGCCAACGCTCCCCGCACGTGTGGTCGATGTGGCGAGTACACCGATGGTGCCGCTGTTGGTCACCGAATCAACGCCTGATGCCTGCGTGGTCGTCTGCTGGCGTGTGAACTCGAGTGAAGGGCTCAGGTTGATGGTGGCTTTCCACTTGTCGCTCTGCGTGCTGAGCGCGCCATCGGCGGTGATGCCGGTAGCGGTGGAAGTGGCAGTCGCACTGCTCTCAATCGCGGTCTTGATCGCTATCGTATTCTTCGGTTCTTCGGCAGCCGTGGTGGTACCGCCAGCGGGAGGCTTTGACGCACTCGATGCCTTCTGCGCCACGGCGATCCCGAGGGCGTTCGCGATCGCGTCCGCCGTTGACGTGACCGTGCCGCTGTTGGCCAGCGCGTCGTTGCCGGCGCCCAGATCGACCGCAAGCGCCGTGGCCTCGGCCGTTGACGTGACCTTGACTGTGGCGCTGCCGTCGACCGTGATTCCACCGGCGGTAGCGAGAGTCCGCGCCGTCGCGTTGACGTCGATCGTGCCCGAGTTGTTGACCGAGTCGTTGCCACCCGGCCTCGTTTCGGACGACTCCCGTCCGACGCTCAGACTCCCGCCACCCAGGTTGAAGGTCGGATCGCTGTCCGGCTTCGCCTCGCCGGTGTCAGCAGTGATACCTGATGCGCTCGCCGTGGCTTTGGAGCTGCCGTCGATGCTGGAGCTCAGCGTCGTCGGCGCCTCTGGTTTCTTGTCCGCTGCCGGTGCTTGATCGCTTTTCCCGGGTCCCGACGCTGGAGTGGATTCGTTGTTCTTGTCCGCGATCGCCAGCTCGATCGACAACGCTCGCGATGTCGCGTTGACCGTGAGCGTCCCCGTGTTGATCACGGTGTCGTTGCCGTCACCCAATGTCAGGCCCTGGGCTGTGGACGTCGATGCGGCCGTCGCGCTCGCACCGGCACTGCCCTTCGCCTTGATCTGCGTCGCGCCGAGAGAGGCCGTCACCGCGGAGCCCGTGACGATCACCTCGTTGGTGTTGGTGATCGTGTCGTTGCCGGCTCCGACGGTGATGCCGGAGGCATTGGCTGTGGCACCGACGTCGCCTTTGAACGTGAACTCGCCGTCCTTGCTCTTGTCCGCCGCGTCCTTGCCATCCGCTGCGGCCGTCGTTACCGATCCGCCGCCCGATCCGCCGCCGCCCGGCGCCGCGGTTTTCTCAGCAGTCGTCGAAGTGGAGATGCCGAGGCCGGCTGCCACCGCGATCGCCCGCGACGCAAGGCGTCCTGTATTCGTGATGAACGAACCGCCGTCTCCGGCGTTGATCGCGGAACTCGTCGCCGTCGCGGTGGAAGAGACGTCCACGTTTTTCTGGTTGTCGGTTTCTCCTGGAATCTCGCGGGCGAGCAGCAGGGCCGTTGCAGATGTCGAGATCGTCCCGTTGTTGGTGATGATGTTCCTGCCATCACCACCATCGATCCCGACGGCCTTCGGCTCGGCCTTGGCGGCGGCGTTCGTTTCGGTCTTCTTGCTCTCGTCGGGCGGAGTCTTCGGTGTCTCGGAGACGACAGCGATGGCCGCCGCGACCACGGTGCCGTCGTTCACGATCCGATCGTTGCCGTCGCCGAGGTTGATCGCGGTGGCTTCGTCCGTCGCGTCCGCCTTGTCCTTGTCCGACGGATTGTCCTTCTTGGCCGAGGCGAACTTCGTTACCAGAACGATGGTCGGAGCCGTCACAGAGACCGTGTCGTTCGCCTTGCCAGCATCGACACCTTTGGTATCAATCGCAAAGCAGGTGATGTCGTTCGGGCTGCCGTTGCCTTTCGGTTTACAGCCGATGCTGCCGGGGCCGATCGTGGACGGATCGACGCTGGTCGGAAGCAGCACCTCGCGGCTGTCGGCCAACTGATACGCGTCATTGACCTGGACCGCACCGGCCGGCAGCTGATCGTTCAGCGTGATTTTTCCCGTCGCGCTGTCGAACGCCGTGATCTGGGTGATGAACCCGGCCGGGTGATCCGCGCTGAAGACACGGATCCACTTGCCCACGAGTGCTGACGCGTCCTTGCCGATGAGCGTCGCGTCGGTGAACGTTGTGGTCTTGGAAGAAGTGATCGCGGTGACAGTAGACGCAAGCGGAAGCGGTTCCGATTCCTGTTCCTGTGCTTGCGGTGCCGCGGCAAACGCTTGAGGTGCCATCCACTGGTGGAGGACGGCCACGAGGACAAGGCGCGCAATGAGGCGCTGCCCGCCCGAGAAATTCGTACGGCGCACGACGAGGACCTTTCACATCGCTCGCATTCCTCCGTTCGTCGCCAGGCTGGGAGCCACCGGGAAGGGGTGAACTACGAGCTATGGAATGGGTTGGGGCAAGTGTCCAAACGAGGCCCAAAGTCTCGTCGGAGAGAAGAACCAAGTCAACAGTATTTGATAGGGTCAAGACTGTATTTTTTGCTCCGCCGGACCCCATGCTCCAGAGTGGAACTGACCCGCTCGGAAGTGTTCAAACTCATCACACATGGGTTCGGACCCTTCGGTTTGTTAGCACTTACCGCGATCCTCGTTTTCCGGGCAACGCCCGCTCGCCAGCGCGGATAAGTAGAATCCCTGCTACCACTTCCCAACTCCCAACGACTGGGGATTGGGGGTTGGAGGTTGGGAGTCGACTTGTCCCGTTGGCACATGCCGCATCCGCTCGCCCTGCTTCTGGGGTGCGTGGTCATTGCTTCATCTCTCAGCTATATCCTTCCGGCCGGCGAGTACGAACGGCGCCCCGACAAGACAACGGGGCGTAACGTTGTGGTGCCAGGGACGTTTCACGCCGTCCCGAACACCCCCGTCGGACCGTTCGCGACGCTCATGGCGGTTCCAAAGGGGATGACCGACGCCGCGTCGGTCATCTTCCTGGTCTTTCTGGTCGGCGGCGCATTCAGCGTCATCGACGCGACAGGCGCCTTCAGACAGGGCGTGCAGTGGCTCGCCCACCGGCTCTCCAACCGCACGGAACTGATCATCCCGATCCTTTCGATCGCGTTTGCCACGGGCGGCGCTGTGGAAGGGATGTGGGAAGAGATCATTGCGCTCGTCCCGGTCCTGCTCCTGCTCGCCAGGCGCGTGGGATTCGACGCCCTGACCGTCGTCTCGATGAGCATCGGTGCAGCGGGAATCGGAAGCACGTTCGGCCCGCTCAATCCGTTCAGCGTGGGCATCGCTCAGAAGCTGGCGGAGCTGCCGCTGCTGTCCGGCCTGTGGTTCCGGATGGCGGTGATGATTCCGGCGCTCGGCTTCTGGATCTGGGGAACCGTGCGGCATGCGAGACGTCATCGACAGCCACCGGTGATCGAAGAGGGTCAGACGGACAGTTCGCTGCCGCTGCGTCACGTGGTCACGCTGCTGGCGGTGATCGCGACGTTTGCGCTGTACGTCTTCGGCGCGGTGCGCTACTCGTGGGGATTCGACGAGATGTCCGCGCTCTTCCTGCTGATGGGCGTGGCCGCCGGGCTGCTCGGCGGCCTTCGCGTCACCGGCACGTCACAGGCGTTCGTCGAAGGCTTCCGCTCCATGGCCTTTGCCGCGATGTTGATCGGCGTCGCCCGCGCGATCTTCGTCGTCCTCGACCAGGGTCACGTCGTCGACACCATCATTCACGCCATGGTCACGCCGCTGGCGCAGCTGCCGACCAGCCTGTTCGCCATCGGCATGAGCCTGGTGCAGACGGTCATCACCTTCCCGGTGCCGAGCAGCTCCGGTCGCGCGGTGCTGACGATGCCGATCCTGGTGCCGCTGTCGGACCTGCTCGGACTGTCGCGGCAGGTGACCGTGCTCGCCTATCAATACGGGCCCGGCATTGCGGGGCAAATCATGCCGACGGACGGCGCGCTGCTGGCGGTCCTCGCGTTGGCCGGCGTCAGCTACGACCGGTGGGTGCGCTTCTGCCTGCCTATCTGCGCCATTCTGTTCGTCTTCAGCCTGGCGGCAATCGCCCTGGCGGCGAGCACGGGACTCAAGTAGCAGACGTGTTACTCAGCCCAGACCAGCACCTGCGCGCCGCGCTCGCCAACGGCGTCGAGAATGAGGCCGGGACCATTGCGCTCGATGTCATCAAAGGTGAGATCGCCCGACTCGAATTCGACGGTGCCGTCCCCGAACGTCATCCGACGGTGGCCAG
>Ga0068859_100002403_pt1 | contig 19068 bp, 12 predicted proteins | sample KBSSwiS22_FD_66585 | JGI IMG/M metagenome (GOLD analysis project Ga0068859, IMG submission 66585) | Switchgrass rhizosphere microbial communities from Kellogg Biological Station, Michigan, USA - KBS Switchgrass S2-2 | ecosystem: Host-associated > Plants > Roots > Rhizosphere > Soil ...
GCAGGCGCCGGATTGCCGCCGGTTATCGGTGGCAGAATCGGCTTGAGTGGTTTCGCGGTCGGTTCTTTCAACTGCGGCCGATCTTCGCCGTCGCCGGAATCGACTGACGGATTCTCATCGAGCGGCAAGCCCGCGACGATCCGCCGAATCTCAACTCCATCCAACGACTCGCGCTCCAACAAACACTCAGCCAAACGAATCATTGTCTCGCGATTCTCTTCGATGATCCCCTTGGCTCTCTCATACTGAGCCGTGACGATCTTCTTCACTTCTTGATCGATCTTGATCGCGGTATCTTCAGAGAAATCACGATGCTGCGCGATCTCGCGTCCGAGGAAGATCTGCTCTTCCTTCTTGCCGAAGGTCAGCGGTCCCATCTCAGACATGCCGTACTCGCAAACCATCGCGCGCGCGAGTTCGGTCGCACGTTCGATGTCGTTCGATGCGCCGGTCGTAATGCTGCCGAGGAAAGTGTCTTCAGCGATGCGACCACCCATCAGGATCGAGATCTGGCCCAGCAGGTATTCCTGACTGTAGTTGTGACGATCACCTTCGGGAAGCTGTTGCGTCACACCCAGAGCCATACCACGCGGAATGATGGTCACTTTGTGAACCGGATCCGCGTTCGGCACCTTCAGACCAACAAGGGTGTGACCTGCTTCGTGATACGCAGTAACGCGCTTCTCCTCGTTTGAGATCACCATGCTCTTGCGCTCTGCGCCCATGAGCACTTTGTCTTTCGCCAACTCGAAGTCTCCCATCGCGACGAGCTTCTTGTTGTAACGAGCAGCATTCAAAGCTGCTTCGTTAACAAGATTCGCGAGGTCCGCGCCGGTGAAGCCCGGAGTACCACGCGCGATCACGGAGATGTCAACGTCTTCGCCCAGCGGAATCTTGCGTGTGTGAACTTTCAGAATGCCTTCACGTCCACGAACGTCAGGTCTTGAAACTACTACGCGACGGTCGAAACGCCCCGGTCGCAGCAACGCCGGATCCAAAACGTCAGGACGGTTGGTCGAAGCGATCAGGATCACGCCATCGTTCGATTCGAAGCCATCCATCTCAACCAGCAACTGGTTCAACGTCTGTTCGCGTTCGTCGTGACCACCGCCAAGTCCTGCGCCACGATGACGTCCCACCGCATCGATCTCATCGATGAAGATGATGCACGGCGCGTTCTTCTTGCCCTGTTCAAACAGGTCGCGCACGCGCGACGCGCCCACGCCTACGAACATCTCGACGAAGTCTGATCCTGAAATCGAGAAGAACGGAACGTTTGCTTCGCCTGCGATAGCGCGGGCCAGCAAAGTTTTGCCGGTTCCCGGCGGGCCCATCATCAAAACGCCCTTGGGAATGCGTCCGCCGAGTTTCTGAAACTTTTGCGGTTCCTTGAGAAACTCGATGATTTCCTGTAGCTCTTCTTTCGCTTCCTCAACACCAGCAACGTCCTTGAACGTAACGCGTTTCTGCTGGTTATTCAGAAGCTTTGCGCGCGACTTGCCGAACGACAACGCCTTGTTGCCGCCCGACTGCATTTGTCGCAGCATGAAAATCCAGATCGCGATAATGAACAAAAGCGGCGCCCAGGTGATCAGCATGGGCCAGATGTAACTGCTGCTCGACTCCTCCTGGACCTTCGCCACGCGCGGCTTGCCGGTTTCCTTGACGATCTCGCGCGCCGACTTGAGCAAGTCGTTCTTCGCTGGTTCGTTCGACAACGCTATTCGATATTCCTGACCACTTTGATCGATCGCCACCGTCTCACCTTGCTTAACAGTTAACTCTTTGATTTGACCGGCCTGCATCAAACTATCCAACCGGGTTAAATCAACGTTCTGATAACTGCTGCCACGCGGATTGACGAGCTTGTACAATAGAAGTGCCCCCGCGATTATCAGGAGCCAAAAAACAATTTGTCTTGCCGTAGAACTCAAATTCATTAACGCCTCCGACCCCCGATAATACCTTATCAGGGCGTCATTTGTCGCCGCCCAGATGCGGCACGTTTTCCTTAACTAATCAACCATACCTTTGATGCACTTGCGCAACTAAGGTTCCCCGGCGCGCTCAAATTGCTCAAAAAAGCCGCAGGCCCGAGGCGGCGCGGCTGTCGAGTTCGACTATAGAGTTTGGCCATGAAGTTTGACAATGCCTTTTTCAATCGTTTTCAAACTCAAACTCCAGTCGATTCTGCCGGCGTCTGACGCGCCCGCCCTGCGGCAATTCGACTACTCGACCGCCGGCATTTCCCTCCAAAAGCTTCTCGACGGCCAGCAGATGAACCATTTCAAGCCGCCGGGCGCTGCCTCTCGCCTCCGCCAACCACTCACGCAACGCCCGACGCCGCAAAGCGGGCGGCGCTTTTGCCAGCACCTTTACGTCCAGCGCGGGCGTCGCGGTTTCACCTTCATCACCGCTCTCCTGACTAGACACCACCGCCTGCCGTAAAAGTGCACCTGAGTTGTCAAAAAGAACGGTGCCGTCCTCGCGCAGTTGCGCGGCGGTGCGCGAGAGAGCTTCGACGACACGATTGTTGAACGACTGCATGAGAGGTAGTAGCTGTTTGCGGACTTTGACGCGCGCGAACGTCTGATCGTCGTTCATCTCGTCAGACAGAAACTGAGTTTTTCGAAGGCGGCAGTAGTCTTCAGTCTCGATGCGTCTTGCCCAGAGGAGTGGTCGCACGAGTTTGATGGAACTGTTTTTGGCCAGGGGACGCATCGCCTCCATGCCGCCGAGACCGTAGCCGCCACTGCCGCGCATCAGCCGCAGCAGCACGGTTTCCGCCTGGTCGTCCATTGTGTGACCTGTCAGGACGTAATTGGCTGAGACGCGTTTGGCTGTTCGTTCGAGAAATGCGTAGCGAGCTTCGCGCGCGGCTTGTTCGAGGTTGTCACGAGTTGTGCGTGCGTCATCGGCGACTTTGCTGCGGCCGATGACGCTGCGAAAACCGAGCCGGGCGGCTAATTCCGAGACCCATTTGGCATCTTTCGCGCTCGACTTCCGCAGGCGGTGATCGAGATGAGCGACGCAGACGTTGAGGTGGAGTTTATGCTGGCTTTTCAGTTCTTCGATGGCGAGCAGCAGGGCGGTCGAATCAGCTCCGCCGGAAACGGCGACGACGATGGTTTCACCGGAAACCGGCAGTCGGAGCTTCCGCCACTCGACGAGCAGCATGCGTGCGAATTGAGTCAGCCGCGGCATTTCGCAGCAGTATAGTGCTTCTCCGCGGTCTCTGCGTATCTCTGCCGCAGAGATAAGCGGAGGCGGTCGCCACGAACCTGCCACACTTTATTGAAACTATCGCGTCGTTTGTTGTTTAGATCTGACAGCGCTCGAAACAACCCGACTATAAGCGGATCAGGGGGGAGAAATGCGGGTCGAAAATCAAATCCGATTCAACGAATGGCTGCTTGGTTCAACTATTTTGTGCCAATCGTGTGGCTGTCTTTGGCTGGTACCAGCCGCCCAGAAAGAAGATAGCTACCTTTGCCGGCAGTGCGGCAGCCAGGTCAACAACAAACCAAAATCTATGACCAGCGATCAGCCTAGCAAAACGCCCGAATAGTTGATGATTTAGTAGTCAGTCCGGTGTCACAAATCCGAGCAGGGTGGTGTTTACCTCACAGAGCAATCCAGTAGTCTGCCGTTTTTCAAACAATCCATTTTGTTCAACCTGTCAGGAGGCCTGCCATGACACATCTGCCTAAAATCCTGGTTTTTGCCTTAGCGCTTTCAGTTCTCTGGGCGTGTTATCCCGCTGCCGAAGTGAGCTATTCAAATCCTCAGGATTCGACCGCGTATCAGTGGTTGATTGAATTCAAGACTGGGGAAGCGAAGCTGCAACTAACCATGCGTTACCAGCGCCAGGGTGACCGCGGTTTCAGCTACAGCAACACCGGCTTCGGCGTCACACTCGATCAACTGGTCGGACTGACGCGCGGACAAGTGCTGTCAGCCTCGGGCAATAACGTTCGCTTTCAGTTGAAACGTGACGCAGGCACATTCAACTTCGAAGGCTGGTTCAGGGAAGGCAACGGTTCCGGTCACTTCACTTTCAGCCCGAGCAGTTCGTTCGCAAACGAACTCTCACGCCAGGGCTTCGGTAAACCAAACGACGAACAACTTCTATCACTCGCAATGAGCGATACCGGCTTCGCTTTCATCAACGAATTGAAAGCGCAGGGCTACGACACCTCGACGGTCGAACAGCTCGTACGCATGGGCAATCACGGCGTCAGGCTCGAATATCTCCAGGGACTCAAATCACTCGGATATTCAGTAAAGTCGACTGATCTGGTCGTGCGAATGAAAGATCACGGCGTGAGTTTGAACTTCATTCGCGAACTGTCCGGACTCGGCTACAGCAATCTCAGCCCTGACGAACTAGTCAGAACAAAAGATCACGGCGTCAGCTCGATATACATTAACGAGTTCATCTCCGCGGGCTATAACCGCGCCAACCTCGATGAGTGGATCACGCTGAAAGATCACGGCGTCAGCACCGAGTTTGTCAACGAATTGAAAGAGCTCGGTTACGCGCGTCTGCCACTGGAAGAACTGGTACGAATGAAAGATCACGGTGTGAGCGCGGCGTTCATAAAGGAACTCAAAGACCTCGGCTACAGCAATACCGCCACCGAACAGTTAGTGAGGCTCAAGGATCATGGCGTAAGTGCTGCCTACATCCGGCGCATGAAAGAGCGTGGTCACGGCGACCTCTCGCTCGATGAATTCATCCGGCTGAGGGACCGCGGCGAGCGCGAGTGACGGACCAGCCAGGTTTGACTTTTTCATGCCCAGGCATCTAAATGAGTCAAAACGACGCTCTAAGACTGTCTCCACCAAACTAATTTTTGAGGATTCCAAATGAACTTTAGAAAATTCTTTTCTGCGCTGCTGCTGGCGCTTTTCAGCTTACAAACCCTTCATCTCACCGCGCTTGCCGATGAGGGCATGTGGACGTTCAACAACGTTCCCCGCGCTGAAATCAAGAAGAAGTACGGGTTTGAAGTTACCGATGAGTGGCTGAACAAGGTTCGGCTGGCTTCCGTGCGTTTCAACAACGGTGGCTCGGGGTCGTTCGTGTCGCCAAACGGTCTGGTGTTGACCAACTATCACATCGTCGAAGACATCGTTGGTGAAGTGAGTACGCCGGAAAAGGACCTCGCTAAAGAAGGTTTCCTGGCCCGCACTCGCGCCGAAGAGATCAAAGCTCCAAGTCTCGAACTGAACCAGCTCATCAGTATTGAAGATGTCACCGCACGCGTGAATGGAGCAGTGAAGGCAAACGCGACTGACGCGGAAGCGTTCGCCGCGAGAAGCGCTGAGATGGCAGCGATCGAAACGGAGTCGTCGAACAAAACCGGCTTGCGTTCCGACGTGGTCACGCTTTACCAGGGCGGACAATACAATCTTTATCGTTACAAGAAATACACCGACGTTCGTTTAGTTTTCGTTCCTGAATTTCAGGCCGCGTTCTTTGGTGGTGACCCGGACAACTTCAACTTCCCGCGCTTCAACATCGATATGGCCCTCGTTCGCGTTTACGAGAACGATCAGCCAGTGCATCCCGAAAACTACTTCAAGTGGTCCACTACCGGCGCGAAAGAGGGAAGTCTTGTTTTCGTGACCGGTCATCCGGGTTCAACCTCGCGTCTTGATACGGTGGCCCATCTCGAGCAGCTTCGCGACACGAGCATTCCGATCATCATTCGTTTGCTCGAACGTCGTGAGGCGGTGCTCAAGAAGTACATGTCGTTGGGCGAGGAGCAAACTCGTCAAAGCCAGAACGACCTCAACAGTGTCCAGAATGCGCTGAAGGTTTATCGCGGACAACTCAAGGGATTGAAAGATCCGGCGTTGATGTCGCGCAAGATGAAAGAAGAACAGGCACTACGCAAAGCAGTCGCCGCCAATCCGGAGTGGCAGAAGATGTACGGTGGCGCCTGGGACGCAATCGCCGCGGCTCACAAAGCCTATCCGAGCTACATTCGTGAGCGCCGCATCTTCGAACAGGCTGGTGGTTTCAATTCGGACTTGTTCGACTTCGCGCGCACGCTCGTGCGTATGGCGGATGAGAACAAGAAACCGAATGCCGAACGTTTGCCCGAGTACACAGATGCTCGTCGTGCTTCACTCGAGCTCACGCTCTTTTCGCCGGCTCCGATTCACGAAGATTTCGAGAAGCTGAAACTCGCAGACTCGCTCGGTTTTATGGTTGAACTGCTCGGCGCCGATCATCCGCTCGTCAAGGGAATACTTGCCGGCAAGACTCCGGAAGCACGTGCCGACGAGTTGGTCTCAGGAACGAAGTTGAAGGATCCGGAATTCCGCAAAGAGTTGGCCAAGGGTGGTTTCGACGCGATCGATGCGTCGAATGATCCGATGATCCTGGTTGCGCGTGAGATTGATGCCAAGTCTCGCGAAGTGCGAAAGCGCTACGAGAATGAATTGACCGGCGTTGAGCGCGCTAACTACGCAAGGATCGCGCGGGCGCTATTCGAGACTGAAGGCAACAAGGTCTATCCTGACGCGACCTTCACACTGCGTCTCTCGTACGGTGCGGTTGAAGGCTATATGGAGAATGGAAAGAAGGTGCCGCCGTTCACCACGCTCGGTGGTTTGTATGCGCGCTCCGATGCGTTCAAGCACGAGTTTCCATACAATTTGCCGCCGCGTTGGGTGGAGAAGAAGAGTGCGTTGAATCTGAACACGCCGTTTAATTTCGTTTCGACGAACGACATCGTCGGCGGTAACTCAGGTTCACCGGCGATCAACCAGAACGGCGAACTCGTTGGACTGATCTTCGACGGCAACATTCAATCGCTGGTCGGCGACTTCATGTACGATGCTTCGGTGAATCGCTCGATCTCGGTCGACTCGCGTGGCATGCTTGAGGTCTTGAAGAAGGTCTTTAATGCTAACGAAATCGCCGCGGAGCTAACCGCAACCAGCTAATTCTAACCACGGATGACACGGAAAAAATCCGGATTTCAAATCCGTGTCATCCGTGGTTACGCTTTTTCGAGTCCTGCGTACTTCTCGACTAACTTCTTCTGCCCGTAACCGGGAAAACTCACCGTTAACTTTGCTGACTCGCCCACGCCTTCGCGACGTAAAACAAGTCCACGACCGTATTTCGAATGCTTAACGTATGAGCCCGGAGTGATTTCATTGGAGGCCGGCGTTGCTGAGGCGGCGGGCTTTGAAACCTTCGGCAGGCTCCCTGATGTTTGGCCCATCTGGCGACTGCGTTGTTTGAAGAACTCCGCGATCGAGTCGGCGCTGTCGTAAGTTTTGCCCATGTACTTCTTGTGTTCCTTTCGGTACTCACCCTGTTCGTAATCGATCGCCGACGAACCATGCTTGAACGAAAGCCACGACTTGCCGAGGCTGAGATCTTCGAGCAGTTCAGTTGGCATTTCATTCAGAAACGTTGACGGTTCTGACGCGAGCTCTTCACCATAGACTCGACGCTTCATCGCATGCGTGACGTACAAGTATCGCTCGGCGCGTGTCATCGCAACGTAAGCAAGGCGGCGTTCCTCTTCTAACTCGGCGCGATCGCTTGCCGCGCGTGAATGTGGAAACAGGCCCTCTTCGAGTCCGACGATAAACACCAGTGGAAACTCGAGACCTTTCGCTGAGTGCGCAGTCATCAAGGTGACGGGCGCGTCGCGTTTGTAGTCGTCCTGATCGGAAACGAGTGCGGAGTGGTCGATGAATTCTCGCAAACCTTCGACGCCCTGTTCGTCGTAGTCAACAGCGGCGTTTACGAGTTCCTGCAAATTTTCGAGCCGGCCCTCCGCTTCGTCGGTGCGTTCGGAACGAAGCGAAAGCTCGTAACCGGTTTCGATGATTGCTGCACGCACCACATCAGATACCGGCGAAGACGAGTTTGTATTCTTTCCCGGATCGGAAAGCTCCGCCAGTTGATTCACGATCCTTCGAAAACTCTTCAGTGCGCTAATCGCGCGGGAGCCAAGGTTCCCGGGCTGTTCGACGACGACCGCGATCGTTTCCCACCACGAGAGTTCGTAATCGCGTGCGCGTCGCTCGATCTCGTCGATCGTTGTTTTGCCGATGCCGCGTGGCGGGCTATTGATCACGCGTTGTAGCGCGATCGAATCGTTTGGGTTCAACGCCAGCTTCAGATACGCGATGATGTCGCGCACTTCCATGCGTTCGTAAAACGAAAAGCCGCCGATGATGTTGTATTGCAGACCAGCGCGACGCATCGCCTCTTCAAAATTACGTGATTGCGAGTTGGTGCGATAAAGCACCGCGGCGCGAATGTCGCGCTCATCGCGAAGATGCTCGAGGATCTTCTGCGCCACCCAACGCGCTTCCGCTTCGGCGTCAAATGCCTGGTAGTAACCGACGCGACCGCCACGCGGGTTCGAAGTCCAGAGGCTCTTTCCTTTACGTTCGAGATTGTTCTTCACTACCGCGCCCGCGGCGTCGAGGATCGTTTGCGTCGAGCGATAGTTTTGTTCGAGACGGATGGTTTTGGTGTTGGCAAAGTGCTTCTCGAAGTTGAGGATGTTGCTGATATCCGCGCCGCGCCACTTGTAGATCGATTGATCTTCATCGCCGACGACACAGATATTCTGACTCCGCTGCGTAATCAAGCTAATCAGGTTAAACTGAAGCGAGTTTGTATCCTGATACTCGTCGACGAGAATGTAGCGAAACTTGTTGTTGTATTTTTCTCGCACCTCAGCCACGTCGCGCAGCAAGCGCACTGCTTTTATCAGTAGATCGTCGAAATCGAGCGCGTTGTTGCCGTGCAGTCTAGCTTCGTACATCTCGTAAATCTTTGCCATGTGGGCGCGGCGCTCATCCTGATACTCCGCGCGCGCTGCGAACGCTGTCGGATCTTCACCGCGATTCTTGGCCGAACTGATGGCTGACTGGGTCGCGCGCGGCGCCAGGTACTTTTCATCGAAGCCGAGTTCCCTGATGCACTGCTTGATCAGACGTATTGAATCGTCTTGATCGTAGATCGTGAAACGACGTGTGTACCGATCGTTCAACTTTTCGATGTCCTGGCGCAGGATACGCACACAGAGACTGTGAAATGTCGAAACCAGCGGCAATTCGTTGCGATTCTGGGTGTGCAGCAGTCGCTGGACGCGTTGTCGCATCTCATCGGCGGCTTTGTTCGTAAACGTGACTGCGAGAATGTTCCAGCTCGGAACCTTTTTCTCGGCGATGAGATAAGCGATGCGATGCGCGATGACGCGGGTTTTGCCTGAGCCGGCGCCCGCAAGGATGAGGAGCGGACCCTCTGTGGCAAGGACAGCTTCACGCTGCTGTTCGTTCAGTTGTGACAGAAATTCCGAATCCACTTGTGTGGTTGCATTTAACCACAGATTACACAGATTAAAAAAAGACGGATTTTCCACTGAGTAAATCCGTGTTTTTAATCCGTATTATCTGTGGCGCAGTTTGACCGCAAGAAGCAGATAGATTGAAGATATTAGCGAACGTAAAATTCACTCATGCTAAACATGAATTCAAATCAACAGTGGCAAGCGGTAGTGGCGAAAGACTCGCGGTTTGACGGACAGTTTGTCTTCGCAGTGACTTCAACGGGCGTTTACTGTCGCCCGTCGTGCCCCTCGCGTCGCGCGCATCGCGAACGCGTCAAGTTCTTCGACTTGCCCGAGGCTGCGGAACAGGCAGGCTTTCGCGCTTGCTTGCGTTGCCAGCCACAACGCGCACGCGTTCTCGATCCGCAGATCGAACTCGTGCAGCGCGTTTGTCGTCTGCTCAATTCAAGCGACGGCGAGACAGTGGGCCTCGCAGAACTCGCCTCGCAAACAGGTGTAAGCGTCTTTCACTTGCAGCGCACCTTCAAACGCGTGATGGGCATCAGTCCGAAACAGTATCTCGCGGCACGTCGATTCGGAAACTTCAAAGAGCTGGTTCGAAAAGGTGAGTCAGTGACCAATTCGCTCTACGAGTCGGGATTCAACTCGAGCAGCCGTCTTTACGAACACGCCGCCGAAGAACTGGGCATGACGCCCGCCACGTACAGTCGCGGCGGTCGCGGTGTGAACATCAACTACACGATTGTTGACTCATCACTGGGACGTTTGCTCGTCGCTGTAACTCAGCGTGGTGTGTGTGCTGTCAGGCTAGCCGATAGTGATGTGGAACTCGAGAACGACCTGCGAGCAGAGTTTCCCGAAGCGCAGATCACGCGTGACGATGCCGGCTTGCGTGAGACGGTGCAAAAAATTCTCAATCACATCGATCACAACGAACCACATCTCGATCTGCCACTCGACATCCGAGCGACTGCTTTTCAGCGCCAGGTTTGGGAGAAGCTGCGCGCGATTCCTTACGGTCAGACGGTTTCGTACGGCGAAGTCGCCAAAGCTCTGGGCAAGCCGGGCGCGGTTCGCGCAGTTGGACGGGCGTGCGCGACCAATCCGGTGGCGCTCGTGATTCCGTGTCATCGCGTGGTGCGCGAAGACAAGAGTTTAGGTGGTTATCGCTGGGGTTTGGAGCGCAAAAAGAAATTGCTGGAGCACGAAAGTGCGCGACCCTTTTCGTCGGGTAATTCCGCGTTAAGAAAAAGCGGGGGGCAATCGGCGTGAGTAGCCAGGCACGCTTGGGGGATGTCGTGCCGCCGCCGTTGCCCCTGAGGGGCGCCACAAAGAGGCACAAAGGGCATAAATGTTTTAAGCAAATCTTTTGTGCTTTCTGTGCCTTTTTGTGGCGAATATCTATTCTACAGTCACTGACTTCGCGAGGTTGCGTGGCTGGTCCACGTCGCAACCGCGACGCACAGCTATGTGATACGCAAGCAGTTGTAACGGAATGATCGAGAGGATCGGCGACAGCAGATCGCTCGCAGGCGGTATCTCAATCACATGGTCCGAAACTACTGACGAGATCGAGTCACCTTCAGTCAGCACCGAGATCACGATACCCTCACGCGCCTTCACTTCCACGATATTCGAATGCGTCTTTTCATAGCGCAGCTCTGAAGCGCGATTGCCGTCTTCACGCGTGTTGATGAAGAGCACCGGCAAACGTTCGTCGATGAGCGCGTTTGGACCATGCTTCATCTCGCCGGCGGGATAACCTTCGGCGTGAATGTAGGAGATCTCTTTCAACTTCAACGCGCCTTCGAGCGCGACGGGAAAATTGATGCCGCGACCGAGATAGAGAAAATCGGTGGAGCGGAAGAACTCCTTCGAGAGTTCCTCGATGCCGTCCGAATCGTTGAGCAGGTGCTCGAGTTTCACCGGCAACTCCGCTAGCTCCTGCGCGTGAAAACGAGCTTCCTTTTCGGAAAGCGCGCCGCGAAGTTGGCCGAGGTACAAACCGAGCAGGTAGAGCGCGATCATCTGGCCGGTAAACGCCTTCGTCGAAGCGACGCCAATCTCGGGACCCGCGTGCGTGAGAATCGTACCGTCAGCTTCACGGACAATCATCGAACCTTGAACGTTGCAGATCGCGAGCACCTTTGAGCCGAGTTCTTTTGCTTCACGCAATGCTGCGATCGTGTCGGCAGTTTCTCCCGATTGAGAAATCACCAGCAACAACGTGTCTTCATCCATCACGGGACTGCGATAGCGAAACTCGGAAGCATAATCGACCTCGACCGGAATGCGCGCGAGTTGCTCGATCATGTACTTGCCGGCGAGTCCCGCGTGCCACGACGTTCCGCAAGCCGCGATCTTGATCGAACTGATGCGCTTGAAGTCCGCTTCAGTGATGTTGTTCATCTCGTCGAGAAAGATGCGGCCGGTGTCGAGTGAGACTCGTCCCTGCACGGTGTCGCGCACGGAGCGTGGCTGCTCGTAAATCTCCTTGAGCATGAAATGCTTGAAGCCGCCCTTCTCCGCCATGATCGGATCCCACGTGATCCGCTGAATCGCCGGCTGCACCGAGTTGCCTTCGAAATCGACGACGCGGACGGCGTCCTTGTTGATGATCGCGATCTCGCCGTCGCCGAGAAAGAAAACGTCGCGTGTGTGTTGCAGAATGGGCGGAATGTCCGACGCGACAAAGAACTCGCGATCGCCGAGACCGATCACCACCGGCGGGCCCTGGCGTACCGCAATGATCGTGTCGGGCTCGTCGGCGTTGATGATCGAGAGTGCGAAGATGCCGCGCAGTTCAGTCACAGCCGACCGCACGGCTTGTTCGAAAGAGGAGTGTTTTCTGAGGTGTTCCTCGATTAAGTGGGCGATGATCTCCGTGTCGGTTTCTGTGACGAATCGATGGTCGCTCTTGCGCAGTCGCTCTTTTAACTGGAGATAGTTTTCGATGATGCCGTTGTGAACGACGACGACGCGGCCGGTGCAATCGCGATGCGGGTGTGCGTTCTCTTCGGTCGGGCGTCCGTGTGTGGCCCAACGCGTGTGACCGATGCCGTAAGTGCCGTCGAGAGGGCTCAGGCGAATCGTCTCTTCGAGATTGCGCAGTTTTCCTTCAGCGCGGCGGATCTCGAGGTCGTGATCTTCGTTGACGACGGCGATTCCGGCTGAGTCGTAGCCGCGGTATTCGAGTTTGCGCAGCCCGTCGATGATGAGCGGCACCACTTGTTTATTGCCTACGTAACCAACAATTCCACACATGCGTTTTCGATCCTCTTTCTAATCCGTGTTATCCGTGTTCAGCTTTTTCTTTACTTCTGCAGGAACGCCCGCTACTAATGAGTCGGGTGGGACATCTTTTGTTACCACTGAGCCTGCGCCGGTCACCGATCTGGCGCCGACGCGAACGGGCGCAACGAGCATCGTATCCGAACCAATCTTAACGTCGTCTTCGATGATCGTTTCATGTTTGTTTTTGCCGTCGTAGTTACATGTAACTGTGCCGGCGCCGATGTTTGTGCGCTCACCGATTGTTGCATCGCCGAGATACGTGAGATGCATCGCCTTCGTGCCGCGTTTCAGGCGCGACTTCTTCACCTCGACAAAGTTTCCGACCGTCGCCTTTTCCTCGAGCAGCGCGTTCATGCGCAGATGCGCGAACGGTCCGACAGCACAGTTCGACTCGATCTGGGAATCCACGATGATGGAGTGATCCTTGATCACAACCGCGTCGCCAAGCCGCGAGTTTGTGATGCGAGCTCCCGAACGAATCACACAACCTTCACCGATTACAGTTTTGCCTTCAATCGTGACGTTGGGATAAATGATCGAGTCGCGTCCGATCTCGGCTTCGGTGCTGATGTACGCATGCGACGGGTCAATAAATGTGACGCCGTCATCACTCATCAACTTTCGGATTGCCGCACGGCGGATCAGATTTTCGAACTCAGCCAGTTCGGCGCGTGTGTTGATTCCCGAAACTTCACGCGTGTCGTTGTGCAGAAAGACACTGACCGTGCCGCCATTTCGCAGGATGATTTCGGCAACGTCAGTCAGGTAATACTCGCCTTGATCGTTCGCAGGCTCGACGCTGCGCAACGCCCGGTAGAGTTTCTTCGCGTCAAAACAGTAGATGCCGCTGTTGATCTCTTTAACCTGGCGCTGCTCGTCAGTCGCGTCACGTTGTTCGACGATCTTTTGAAAGGTGCCGCTATCGTCGCGAATAATGCGGCCATAGCCGGTCGGGTTCTCGAGACGAACACTCAGAATCGAACAATCGGCGCCGGCGTTGTAGTGATGCTCGATAAACCTTCGCAGCGTTTCACCCTTGATCATCGGCACGTCGCCCGAAAGCACGAGGACGAGCGAATCCGAATTCTCGAGTTGGCTACGCGCCGACTCAACGGCATCACCCGTGCCGCGCTGTTTTGCTTGAGTAACAAAACTCGCCAGGTCGCCGGCTTCCGCCAGCACAGCCCGTTCAACTTCTTCTGCCTGATGGCCAACGATCGTGATTATCGAGTGAGGATTGAGAGCCTGTGCGGCTCTGACAACATGCGCGATCAACGGCGAGCCGCCAAGCTCGTGCAGGACCTTTGCACGTTTGGATTTCATCCTCGTGCCAAGGCCGGCGGCCATGATCAGAACGTTCAGTGGTTTATTCATACCGTGACTGCCGACTGGGCTTGCTTGCGACAATCGAGCACGCATTGCGCCAGGCGATCCGAGTTGTGGCGCACTTTCTCACCGTCATACAACAAGTCTGCACGTATGATCTCCGTGGACGGATCCGTGGCGTCGTCGATGTGATTGTCGTCAATACCGATCTGATACGCGCCTTCAGCCGCGTAACGTTCAGCCTGGTCCTTACTAATGCGTCGATTGTTTACGACCACATAATCGAAATGAATCTCGGGCGCGTACTTCTTGATCGTCTCGAGATGCTTGCGCGCGCTGTAGCCGTCAGTCTCACCGGGTTGTGTCATCAGGTTGTTGACGAAGATCTTGGTCGCGCGTGATTGCCCGATTACGCGTGCGACCTGGGCCACGAGCAAGTTCGGCAGGATGCTCGTGTAGAGCGAACCTGGACCAACCGTGATCACGTCCGCTGCGCGAATGGCTTTCAACGCCTCAGGTAAAGGAAGACATCGTTCGGGTTCGAGTCGCAGACGGCGAATGGGAAGTTTGGACGCGGAGATCTGAGTCTCACCGCGCACTATGGTGCCGTCTTCGAGTTCGGCTGCGAGCCTGACATCGCTGATCGTTGCCGGGAAGATGTGACCTTTACTGGCCAGAACTTCTGACGAGAAACGAATAGCTTCAGTGAAGTCGCCGGTGACTTCGGTCAGCGCCGCGAGAAACAGATTGCCGAAACTGTGACCGCCGAGTTCGCCGTCACCACGAAAGCGATGGCGGAAAAGACGCGACAAAAGATTCGAGTCTTCGGAGAGTGCGATCATGCAGTTGCGAATGTCTCCGGGAGGGAGCATCTGTAATTCTTCACGTAGACGTCCGGAGCTGCCCCCGTCGTCGGAGACCGTGACGATCGCGGAGAGACTCTCGATCCACATCGGTTCCTCGGTTTTTCCGACGAGGCGTTTAAGACCGGCAAGGAGAGTTGAGAGTCCGGTACCGCCGCCAATGGCTACGAGTTTTTGACCACCTGTGATTGTTGGGTGCTGCAAGTAGGTTCCTCGGAAACGGATCATAGCTTAATTGGGAGAATTGTTTCGCGCAAAGGCGCTAAGTTTGCAAAGATGCAAAGGTAAATCTATTCCAGGTTTTTGCGCTTTTGCGTGAACTTTGCGTCTTTGCGTGAAACCGGCTTGACAATTAAGAGGCGTGACTGAAGATCAGACGATCAAAGTCGGGGTCGTTACGTAGTGGGTTCAAATCGTGGTCGTGCTGTGCACGGACACGAAGGTTTGGCTGTAGATCGAGCGCTTTCTGAAGTGACTCGAGCGCCAGATCGATCGAACCGAGTCGCGCGCGCGTCGCCGCAAGGCCGTAATGAATGTGCGCCGCCTCAGGCTCGCGTTTGAGTGCGCGTTCAAACATCTCCTGAGCCGCCACATATTCTCCGCGGTTCAGCTCGATAACGCCGCGATCGTAAAGCGAGTCAGCATCTCGCGGCAGAATGCTCTCGGTTCGAAGACGTGATTCCGCGATCGTGAGATAAGTTCGAGCACGAGCCGCGACTTCAGCTACCTGCGAGTACTTATCAACCAGCACGCGAAACTGATTGCGTGCTTCAGCAAACCGTCCCCGTACAAACTCCTTGTGCGCACGCTCGAAAGCTACCAACGCCGCGGACTCATCCTGCGTCGGTGGTCTTGGTGGCGGTGGTGCAGTTGGACTAGGTCGGATGGCTCGAACGGCTGCCTGCTTCTGCGTCGTTTTGACCCTTGAGACCGACGGCGCCGCTTTCTTTGGAGCTGCTTTACGAGCCGCAGGCTTCGGTGCAGCCTTCTTCGCTTTAACAGCAGACCTGGACTTGGCGGCAGCCTTTTTGGCCGAAGCAGTCTTCACCGCCTTACGCGCAGCAGGTTTAGCAGCGGCGGCTCTATGAGCCTTGGGTTTGGAAGCTGACTTCGTTTTGACAGCGCGCTTCGCGCTTTTCGCCGCTGGTTTGACCTTTGAACGCGATGTCGACCGTCTCAGACCTTTTGTGAGACTGCTACTCATGGGCGGAATCTCAAAGGGCTGCTCACCCGTGGCGAGCAGCCCGTGGAATTGGCCCGCAGCTTACCACAGACACGCCTCTAAATCAACGAACACAACTATTTGCGGGTGCTTTACTACCGAAAATCCGGTCCAGGCTTTCGACAAATGTATCAACAAAGAAAAACACTTGATGGTCATTGTTGGCTATGTTAAAGTGCTATTCGGCTTACGGAGGCTTAATCCACCTCGGCAAACAGCCCCAACCGAATAAGTAACCTCTTTTAGTTTCACAAACTTGCAATCCGCGGAAACAGGCGTTTCAGGTTTTTACTCTCCAAGGAAACATCCCGCCCCGGCCTTCAATAAAGAGTCGCACAATGGCAGAACCAATCCTGTTGCGTGAACAGCAATACCACCAAATTAAGGCTGTCCTGGCGCGATTGCGAATGGACGCCTCAGCCAAAGTGGTCTTTCTGGTGGATAAGGACGGTCAGGAGATCGCTTCGCAGGGTGAAGTGGGAAATCTTGACACAACCAGTTTGGCGTCGCTCGCCGCCGGTAACGTCGCGGCAACGGGTGGCATGGCTGCACTGATCGGAGAGAAGGAGTTTCCGACGCTTTCTCATGAAGGTGAGAAAGAGAGTATTCATATCTCAGTCGTTGGCAGGCTCCTGCTTGTAGTAGTTTTCGACGAACGTTCCAGCCTCGGATTAGTGAAACTACGCAGTAAGCAGGTTTCTCATCAACTGGCGGCAATGTTCGAAGAAATTGCTGCTGGAGACTACGACGACCTTGATTCACCTTTCGCCGGCATCACCGACGAGGACATCGACAGTCTTTTCAGCTAAGACACACCCATGACCTTTATTAACTACGCTTCCAGAGAAATCAACTGCAAGATCGTTTACTACGGCCCAGGTTTGTGTGGTAAGACGACCAACTTGCAGTACATCTTCGACTCGACTGCGCCACAGGCGCGCGGCAAGTTGATCAGCCTGGCTACTGAGACTGACCGGACATTGTTCTTCGACTTCATGCCGCTCGAGCTGGGCACGGTGCGCGGCTTCAAGACGCGCTTTCACCTGTACACAGTTCCGGGGCAGGTGTTTTATGACGCGTCGCGCAAACTGATTTTGAAAGGTGTTGATGGAGTGGTTTTCGTAGCCGATTCGCAGGAAGAGCGAATGGATGCGAATATCGAGTCGTTGTACAACCTGGAGGAGAACCTGCAATCACAAGGATACGATTTGCTGAAGCTGCCGTACGTGCTGCAACTCAACAAGCGTGACTTGAACAACATCATTCCGGCGGAGGATCTGGCGGCGGAGTTACAGAGAAAGGGAGAGCCTGTGGTTGAAGCAGTGGCGTCGACGGGGCAGGGAGTGTTCGATACGTTGAAGGCAGTCGCGAAGCAAGTATTGACTGAGCTGCGTAAGGGGTAGTTTCACGCCTTTGCGGGAAAATTCTACTCGAGCGATTTCAGCATCAGCAGCCCATCTCCACCATTCGAATAGTACTTCGGCAGTCGCTGCGTGATCGTGTAGCCGAGGTCTTCGTAGAGTTTTTGTGCGGCCACGTTCATTGTCCTCACTTCCAAACGCACGAGTCTCACATTGCGTTTACGAAACCCCTCTTCAACCTGTCGCATCAATCTTTTCGCGAGGTTGCGTCGCCGGTGTTCGGGCGCCACTCCGACTGTCGTGACGTGTCCGGTGTGATCAGGCTCGACGAGACCGATGACGAAACCAGCCATCACTCCTCCGGGAGTTACGGCACGATACGAAACCGACTCCGGCGCGGTCAGTAGATAGTCGAACGTTTCACGGCTATAGGCTTCCCCATCGATGAAGCAGCGCTGATCGAGTCGCCAGCACTCATCGAGTTGGGACACGGTCAGCGGCCGGATGTCGTAGCTGGCGCCCCACGTAGGCGTAGGTGCCTTCTCTTTCTTTTCGGGAGCGTATTGCTCGTCCGGCTGCGACCACCAGCGGGTTCGAAATTTCTTTAGTACTGCCATAGCAACCGCGACTAGTTTACCATCGCGCTTTTTATATTGCCTACAGTATTAGCATGCAATCGCCGTAACTATAAAACCGGTATCGCTGCACAACGGCATGGCGGTAAGCCCGCAGGACTAAGTCACGGCCGGCGAAGGCGCTGACCAGTATCAACAGCGACGAACGGGGCAGGTGAAAGTTGGTTAGTAGTGCGTCGGCAATGCGAAAACGATACCCGGGTTTGATTGTCAGACTGGCAACACCATGACCGGCACCTACGCGACCGTCTTCGGTTGCGGCCGACTCGAGCGCTCGCATCGTCGTGGTCCCGACAACAATGATCCGGCCTCCTTCGTTGATTGTTTGCACGGCTGATTCGGAGATCTCGAAGTGTTCGCCGGAGACCGAATGTTGGTCCACGTCGTCGACGCGAACCGGTTCAAAAGTTCCATAGCCGACGTGCAGTGTGATCTCTGCGAGCGACGCGACACGAGCGACTTCCGCGAGCACCTCGGGCGTGAAATGCAGACCAGCCGTCGGCGCGGCGATCGCGCCACGATGTTTTGAGTAAACAGTCTGGTATCGTTCGCGATCGGAGTTTGAAGTACCTGCTGGTCGCTTGATGTATGGTGGCAGCGGGGTTGAGCCGATCTCCGCCAGTGCCTCGTCAAAAGAGCCTTCACAATGAAAGCGCACGCGACGAAGTTCCGTGCCCGGTTCGTCAAGCATTTCCGCGATCAATTTGCCATCGCCAAAGACGGCACGCGTGCCTTTCTTTAGCCTTGCGCCCGGACGGACCAACGCCTCCCATACTTCAGCTTCGAGCTCGCGCACCAGAAATATCTCAACCTGTCCGCCTGACTCACGACGTCCGAGCAAACGCGCGGGAATCACGCGCGAGTTGTTCACAACGACCACATCGTTCGGACGAAGGTGGCGAGTGAATTGACTGAAATATGAGTCGGTCCACTCTTGCTTTTCACCATCGAGCACAAGCATCCGCGAAGCATCACGCTGTTCAAGCGGTGTTTGTGCGATGAGATCTGCCGGAAGGTCGTAATCAAACT
>Ga0068859_100002404_pt1 | contig 19061 bp, 19 predicted proteins | sample KBSSwiS22_FD_66585 | JGI IMG/M metagenome (GOLD analysis project Ga0068859, IMG submission 66585) | Switchgrass rhizosphere microbial communities from Kellogg Biological Station, Michigan, USA - KBS Switchgrass S2-2 | ecosystem: Host-associated > Plants > Roots > Rhizosphere > Soil ...
GTTGCAATTCGCCCGAGCAGATACATGTTGCCTTCGTCCGGAGCGGCTACGTTGACAGCGACCGGTCCGAGTGGTGATAGGCCGGCGGCCTGGAGAACTCGGGACGTGCCGCAGTGCGTGAGATGGCTTCCGTCATTGAGAATGTGCGGTGTCAACACTCCAGCGGCACGCGCACGCTGACGCATCTCCGCAACCAGGCCCGCGGACGGACCATGCGCACCCCAACGCTTGTCGCGCTCGTAAGGAAAAATCTCGTTGCGCACGAAGCGCTCGACGTTCGCGGCTATCGTTAGAGCTTCATGACTCACGACCTCGCACTCGCCTTGGCGATGGCTTCAGCCATCTCCTCCGCGGTCGGGTTGCCGCGCAGAGTGAGTCCGCCATTAACCTGCAGATTCGTACCGGTCATGAAACATTCGTCACTGGCGAGCCACACAGCCGCCGCGGCGATGTCCTCTTTCGTGCCGATCCGGCCCAGCGGATAGCCCTTCAGGAATGAATCAAACAGACCCGGGACCGTCTTCGCCTCGGCCGTCATTGGCGTATCGGTCAGACCCGGGGAAATCGAGTTGGCGCGAATGCCTCGGCTGCCGAACTCATGCGCTACACAGCGGATCACGTGATCGGCCCCCGCCTTGGTGCCCATGTAAGCGGCGTGATGATTGAGCATGATGGTGGCCGTCGCCGAACTGATCTGGATGAGCGACCCGCCGCCGGTCATGGCCTTGATCATCGCCTGGTAAAACTGGAAAGGCCCGATGTACTGCAGTGCGGTGATCTGCAGCAACTCCTCAGTGGTGGTCTCGAGAAACGGCTTCAGCAGGCCCCAGCCGGTGGCATTCACGGCAATGGACACGCTACCCATCGCCGCGGCAGCCGCCTGTCCCAGCGCCTCGAGGTCAGGCAACCTCGTGATGTCGCAGTAGGCTGCGTGCCCGCCGATCTCGGCGGCCAGCCGCTCGAGCTCATCCAGGTGTCGGCCCGCAACCAGCACCTTCGCGCCTTCCGCCGTAAAGCGCCGCGCGATCACCTGACCCATGTTGTCGCGCGAAGCGGCCCCGAGTACGACCGCGCACTTGCCATCGAGACGTCCCATCCTGGCATTCTTCTGCCTCCGCACTCCGCCGGCAACTGCCATGAATGCTAGGTGTGCTAGACAAAACGATAGTGGAGCGGGAGCCGGCGCAGGTTCAGGATGGCCCATTGCAAACCAACGTGGGGGCAGCAGCATGGACCTCGGGCTCAAGGGTAAGAAAGTCATCGTCACCGGCGGCAGCCGGGGCATTGGTCGAGCTGCGCTCGAGATCTACGCGGCCGAAGGGGCCAACGTCGCCTTCTTCTCGCGAAACCGCGCACAGGTTGAGGAAACCGTTGCCTCATTGTCGCGCCATGGCGGCAAGGTCCACGGATCCACCTTCGACCTCAACAACCTGGCTGCTCTGCCTGGCTGGCTCACGGGCGCAGCGGAACAGCTGGGCGGTTGTGACATCTTCGTACACGGCGCCAGTGCGTCCGGATCCCAGGCTACCGGCGACTGGCAGAAATGTTTCGACTTCGACCTCCTCGGTACCGTAAAAGGTTGTGAGACTCTCGAGCCGTACCTCGCCCGCTCCGGTGCAGGCTCGGTGATCATCATGTCGAGCACGGCCGCGATGGAAACCTTCCTCGTCCCACAGGCCTTCAATGCCATCAAGGCGGCTCTGCTGACCTACAGCAAACAGCTGAGCCAGGCGTGGGGTCCCAAGCATATCCGCGTGAATGCCGTCTCTCCCGGCCCCGTCAGCTTCCCCAGCGGCAACTGGGAGATGATCAAGAGCGCCATGCCGGATCTCTACAACGCCACCGCCAGCCAGTTCGCGCTCGGCCGCTTTGGAGAGCCGGACGACGTCGCCCGTACAATCGTGTTCCTGTCGAGCCCCGCCTCAGGCTATACGACCGGCACCAACGTCGTGATTGACGGCGGTTACACCAAGCGGGTGCAGTTTTAGAGGATCCGTAGTACGAGCTTGCCCTGGTTGCCGCCACTGAAGAGCTTCATGAACGCCGGGTATGCGTTCTCCAGGCCGTATTCGATATGCTCGTCAACGCGCAGCTGTCCGGCGGCGATCCAACGCGCAATTTCAGCAGCCCCTTCCGGGAAGCGCGTTACATAGTCCATGATCAGAAAGCCATGCAGGGTCGCGCGCTTCACAATGACCTGCCAGAGATTACGCGCGCCCAGCTTCCCGCAGTCGCTGTTGTATTCACTGATGAGGCCGCAGAGGATCACGCGGGCTCTGGGCGCAAGGTTCATCAAGCCTGCATCGAGGATATCGCCACCCACATTCTCGAAGATCAGGTTGACACCGTTGGGTGCAGCCTGGGCGATGGCTGCAGAGAGCTCACCGACACTCTTGCCGCGGTAGTCGATATCGACATCGTAACCGTAGTCCGTGCGCAGGCGCCGGCACTTCTCTGGGCCGCCGGCAATGCCAATGGTCCGGCAGCCCTTGAGTCGCGCAATCTGGCCGACAATCGACCCGACCGCACCCGCAGCCCCGGATACCAGCACGGTTTCATCGGCAACCGGCCGGCCGACATCCAGCAAAGCGAAATAGGCCGTCAGCCCCACCGCCCCCAGCGCCGACAGAAAGTAACTCGGCGACGGCACGCGGGACATATCCACCTTGTTGGTGAACCCGCCGGGCGCGACGGCCGAGTAATCTTCCAGCGCGTTCAAACCGACTACCCAGTCGCCGGGCGCGAAGTCGGGATTGGCCGAGCTGTGGACCCGCCCGACAGTGGTCGCCCGGACGGCTGCGCCGAGGGGAATGGGTGGCATGTAGGAAGGCACATCGTCCATCCAACCACGCTGCGCCGGGTCGAGCGACGCGAAATGATTGCGGACGACGAAGCCCCCTGGGGGTGACTCCGGCACGGGCGAGGACTGCAGCGCAAAATCCTCCGGAAGCGGCGCCCCGGTGGGGCGGCGCATCAGCACGAAGCGGCGATTGCCCGTCATTGGAGTTGACCTCTCAAACCGCAGTGAAGCCACCGTCGATCACGAATTCGCTGCCCGTAACGAAACTCGCCTCGGGCGAGCACAGATAGACGACACCTCCACCAATTTCCTCGGGATTACCCAGGCGCCCGATGGGATGAGCGGCGATAACACCCGCTTCCGCAGCTTCGCGTGTGGGCACGGCACCCAACTGCACGTAACGATCAATGATGGCGTGCATCATCGGAGTATGGATTCCGCCCGGATGCACACTGTTGACCCTGATGTTGTACTTGAGCATGCCGAACTCGATCGCGGCCGATTTACTGAAGAGCTTTACCGCGCCCTTGCTCGTGCAATACGCCGCCGTGAACGCCGCGCCCCGCTGACCTCCGACCGACGAGAAGTTGACGATCGAGGCTCCTCCCTTGCGCGTCTTGCCGCTTTCCTTGAGCAGCGGCAGCATCGCCTGTGTACCGATCAGCATCGATTCGACGTTGACCGCCTGCACCTGCCGCCAATCTTCGAGCGTGGTTTCCTCGATGCTTTTCACCTGGCAGATGGCCGCCGCGTTGACCAGGGCATCGAGCCGGCCGTACCCCGCACGGACCTCGATTGCGACCTGCGCCCAATCGCGGGCGCTGGCCACGTCGTGCCGGCGATAGGAGACGGCGCCAGGTACGGAGGCAACGGCCGCCAGGTCGGTGGCGAGTACGGTTGCACCTGCCTCTTTCAGCGCGGCGCATACGGCTCGGCCGATGCCGCCGGCAGCGCCGGTTACCAAGGCAATTGTGTCATCCAGCCGGATTGTCATGAGGTATGTTGGCCTTTTAACGCGCCGTCCAGCCGCCATCGATGACGAGCTCGGAGCCGGTGCAGTAGCTGCTGTCGTCGCACGCGAGAAAGTAGGCAGCGCCCGCGATCTCGGCGGGCTCCGCGAGGCGCCCATTGGGTGTTGCGGAGGCGATCTGGTCGATGAGGTCCTGCGCTTTCTCGGCCATGCCCAATGCGACCCATTTGCGCATCCCGATCTCGAGGAGGGGCGTGTTGACGAAGCCGGGATGAATCGAATTGACCCGGATCGGGGTTCGCTTGACCGCGAACTCGATTGCAACCGACTTCGTGAACAGCCGCACGGCACCCTTGCCGGTGTTGTACGCCGACGTGTCGGCATACCCGACAAGACCCATGATGGAGCTGATGTTGATCACGCTCGAGCCGAAACGTGTGGTGCGGCCGGTCTGCGCGAGAAGGTTGGTGAACGTCTTGGTGCCGAGGAATACACCGTCGACGTTGATCGACATGATGCGCCGCCACGCAGTGAGCTCGAGTGCCTCCACCGCGCCGGTGCAATCGATACCGGCATTGTTGACGAGGATGTCCAGCCGGCCGTGGCGTGTGCGGACCTGTGCTTCCGCAGCCTGCCAGTCCGCCTCGGCGGCAACATCCAGCTTGAGATAGCTCGCCGTGCCGCCCAACCGATCAAGGACGGCTGTGACCGGGGGGTCAGCGGGCTGCGCAAGGTCCGTCAGGACGACAGCCGCTCCCTCCGCGACATATCGCTCCGCAATGGCCAACCCGATTCCGCGCAACGCGCCGGACACCAGTGCCACCCGCCCCGACAGATTTTTCATTGTTACTGTCTCCGGAGGACCTTACACACCCATCATCCCTGCTGTAGTGGCGCCATCGATGCCATACTCCGAGCCGGAGATGAAACTTGCCTCATCAGAGGCGAGAAACGCGACGAGCGCGGCAACTTCTTCTACGCGAGCCATGCGTTTGAGCGGTGCCATGCCTTCGAACTGAGCGCGCGCCGCGCGCGGATCGGGGGCGCGATCAATCACAGCGCGAATCATGTCGGTCTCCACCACTCCGGGGTGAATTGAATTGCAGCGGATCTTCGTACCCTGGTTGGCGCAGTGCATGGCCACTGACTTGGTCAGAGCGATGAGAGATCCCTTGGCGGTGGAATAGGCGACGAAGTTGCCCATCGGCCGGTAGGCACTCATGGAGGAATTGACGATGATGGAGCCGGTAGGCCCGTTCGGATTGGCGCGCATCGCTCGAACCGCTGCCTGACACGTCAGCATCACGCCCGTCAGGTTGACCGACAGCAGCCGGTTCCAGCTCTCGATCGTGATGGACTCGATGCTACCGTCGCCAACCTCGATCCCGGCGTTCGCGAACGCAATGTCGAGGCGGCCGTAACGAGCCTTGAGCGTATCCATTAAGGCGGGCCATGTTTCGGCGGCCTCGACACGGTGTGGGTGGAAGCTGGCCCCCGTCTCCTGCGTCAAACGCGTTGCCGCCTCCGCATTCGAACCGGTGAACAGAACCTGGGCACCCTCAGCCGCCAATCGACGCACCGCCCCCGCACCAATACCCGAGGTGCCGCCAGTGACCAGCGCGACCTTGCCTTCCAGCCGGTTTCCCATGGGTACCTACCTCGGTATCAGGTACGGAGAATGACGTAATTCTGCGTCGGCCGAATCTATGCTTTCATCTAGGTGACGGCGGTGAGCCCCGGTCGCCATACTGATGGCACGCCCAGGGTGCGACGCATGCGTCGCACGGGTGGCCCGCGAGGGACACCCTGGAGCGATGGTGAGCGGGCGGCGCCCGCGCAAAAAGAGCCTACGCCGTATGAGCAAGGTCGCCCCCGAGACAGCCTCCCCCGCTGGGGTTAACCGGTCCCCCGGAATCAGCTGGACGGAGCTGATGAGTGAGGATGCCCGGCCCGTGCCGGCGTTCCTCCGCGAGGAAAGCTACACCTATCGCGGCTCGGAGCCCTTGGCGGCCGAACGCTACACGAGCCCCGAGTTCATGCGGCTCGAACAGACAAAAATGTGGCCGAATGTCTGGCAGTTCGCCGCTCGCGAAGAGGACATGCCAGGGGTTGGCGACTACATCGTCTACGAAAATGCCGGTCGCTCGTACGTAGTCACCCGTCAGGACGACGGCTCCGTCCGCGCATTCCACAACGTCTGTCTACATCGCGGCCGCAAGCTACGGACCCAGGACGGCACGGCCGACCAGTTCCAATGTCCGTTCCACGGGTTTACCTGGAACAAAGATGGCTCGATCAAGAAGATTCCCTGCCGTTGGGACTTCGAGCACCTGCAGGAGCAGAAGATGCACCTGCCCGAGGCCGAGGTAGCACGTTGGGGCGGCTACATCTTCATTCGCGAGAATGCCGGCGGACCGACGCTGGAAGAGTTTCTTGCACCGCTCCCGGAGCACTTCCAGCGCTGGAAGCACGAGCAGTGCACGACGGCGATCTGGGTCGCGAAGGTCGTGCCGGCCAACTGGAAGGCTACCTCGGAAGCCTTCATGGAGGCCTGGCACACGGTCGTCACTCACCCACAGTTGCTCCCGTTTACGGGTGATGAGAACAGCGCCTATTGGACCTGGGGCGATAACGTCAACGTCAACCTGGTGCCCTTTGGCATCATGTCGCCGCATATCGATTCCAACGGCAAGCCCCAACAGTGGATCGTCGATGAGTTCGTGAAGTTCAATGGCCGCTCGGCCGAGAACTACGAGGACAACAAGGATGCGTTCGCCGTCAAAGTCCCTCAGGGCATGACGGCTCGGCGCGCCCTGGGCGCTGCAATGCGCGAAAACTACACGAAAATGTTTGGCCACGACCACAGCGAGGCAACCGACTGCGAGCTGCTGGATGCACTGGTTTACAACGTGTTTCCAAACTTCGCCCCGTGGGGCGGATTCATGCCCAACATCGTGTACCGGTGGCGGCCGTGGAAGGACCCCGATCATTGTCTGATGGAAGTGCGGATTCTGACGCGCGTGCCGCCGGGCAAAGCCATCCCCAGGGGTGTACCGATGAAGTTTCTCACGGACGAGCAGCCCTGGACCGCCGCTCCCGAGCTCGGCATCCTGGGGGCAGTGTTCGAACAAGACATGGGGAACTTGCCGTATGTGCAGGAGGGCTTACACGCCTCCAAGAACGGTCGGATCAACCTGGGCAATTTCCAGGAGATCCGCATCCGTCAATTCCATCAGACGTTGGACAAATACCTGGGCAGGCCCTGAATGATCTTCGTTGCCGGTACCCTGACCGTGAAGCCCGCCCTGCTCGCCGATTTCCAGAAGGACGTGGCCGCGATGGCCGGGCGCGTACGCCAGGAGCAAGGCTGCCATCACTACTCCCTGCTCGCCGAGGACCCGAGCTTGGGACTCGTCAACGTGTTGGAGCAGTGGACCGATGACGCAGCACTCGCTGTGCATCTCAAGCAACCCTGGGTCGTCGAGTTCTTCAACAAGTATGTGGGCCACCTGTTGGCCATTAACATCAAGGTCTACGACATCTCGGGGGAGCGCGCGCTGCCAGCGATGTGAGCCGCGAGGGCTGCGGCGTACGGCTCAGGTACCAGCCGCGCCGCGACTCAAGTGCGGTCGGCCGGCTCCTTGGCCCAGTGAATTCCGCGCTTGAGCAGCTCGTAGAACACGGGCAGGTCCCATGCGCAGCGGTCAACCGTAGGCCAATATTCCATCAGCGGCTGCAGGTCGTAGTGTCCGCGGCAATGGCCCAGGGTCAGATATAGCACCGCGCCCTGGCCGTGTGATTTGAGGTAGAACACTGGATGGGTTGCTGCCGGCCACGTGGCTTCGGCGAAGCCCTCAGCAACACCCGCGAACTCGGTCTGGAGCAACACACGCAACGGACCGTAGGTTTCGAGCAGGTAGAGCTCATCGGTGGTCTCGAATGGCTCGATTCCCGCCACGAGCGGATGGTCTGGCTGGGCAACCGTCACCCGATAGGGGGCGATGGGCGGATGTGCGATGAACATCGAGCCGAGCGTCTGCATGAACAGGGGCGCCCAGCGAGGACTGTCCACAAGGCCGCTTTCCAACCAGCGCAGTATGGAGTTGGTGCCGTGCAGGGCATACCAACGCCCCCCGCGGTCCAGAAAAGCGCGCAGCGCCTCCTGGGCCGCCAGCGATGGCACCACGTCGCACGTGTAGCTGACAATGAAGTCGGCTTCGCCGATTGCGCCCAGATGCTCGTAATCTTCGAACACTCGCACCCGGACGCGCTCGTCGGCCGCCAGCAGCTTCAGGAGCTCGAGCCGCGCAAAATCGATGTCGTGGTACTTGCCGCCGGCAAACAATACGCAGCGGATCTTGCGTTGGTGAGAACCGGCCGTCACGTTGCCGCTCGAGACAGCCTGCCCGGCGGACTCAAACCAGCCCGTTGGTTCTGCAGACGATTGAACCGGACGAGCTCGGAGCTCGCATCCCCGAACAGGTTCGCGAGCAATACCAGCCGCTTATAGCCGTGGCCTATGGCCAACTCGTCGGTTGTGCCGATGCCGCCGTGTAGATGCACGCACTCCTCCCCTAGCTCGATCGCCGCACGGCTGATGTAGCTCTTCATGCCTGCGACGGTGCATCCGGCGTCTTCGTTTGCCGCCATGCAGGCCATTGCGCGGTACAGGTGCGAGCGTGACTGTTCGAGGCGCACATAGAGGTCTGCCAGTCGATGCTGCAGCGCCTGAAAACTGCTGAGCGGGCGGCCAAACTGCTGGCGCGTCTTCAGATACTCAACGGTGGCGTCGAACAGTGTAGACATGACACCAACCATCTCGGCGCCGGCGGCAAGGCGCGCGAGATCCACTGCCGCCGAAAACTCGAGTAAGCCGCCGGGTAGCCGCCCGCCGGTCTTCACACTGCGAAAACGTATGGCGCTCGCCTTCGAGCCGTCAATAAGATGGAAATCACGGCGCTCGATGCCTGCGGAGGTCGGCGTCACGAGATAGAAGCCGATGGAGGTGGCAGCCGAATCGCCCCCGTGCCCAGGGTCGCGCGCGGAGACGATCCACTGATCAGCGGACGCTGCATGCGGCACGACGGACTTCTCGCCGTCCAGCACCACAGCCCCACCGGAGTTGCTGGCCAGCACCCGTACATCCGTAAGGTCAAATCGGGCCGGCTGCTCGAAGTGGGCGAGTGCCATATGCGCCTCTCCCGCGATGGCCCGGGGCAGCCAGGCTTGCTTCTGAGCGGCATCCCCCGCCCGTGCCAACAGTCCGGCGGCCAGCACGATCTCCTCGAGCACCGGCTCGATGCACAAGCCACGGCCGAGGGACTCCATCACGGTCACCAACTCCCGCGGGCCGCTTCCCAGACCGCCCTCCGCGGGCGCAAATGGCAGGCCGAGCACACCGATCTCGGCCAGCGAACGCCAGTTGTCGGCACTGTAGCCCCGCGGCTGGCCGCGGTCCGTCCGGCGCCCGCCGGCACCGATATGGCCGCGCACGAAGGAATCCATCGCATCTTTGAGGAGAGTCTGTTCCGGGCTCGCAGCGAATTGCACTCGATTCTCTTCCAGCCGGGCCGCTCGCCCGGAATTCCTTGGGGTGTTCCGTGGTCTGCCGTGGATAGATGACCACTTTTTACGGCGAGGCGCGACTGGCAATTCCCTTAGGCCGCCGCAGGATGCCGTGCAGGAGATTGTCATTTCCGGGGGAACGTCTCATGATGGCGGCGTCAGAGGGGGTATTCGAGTGGCATGCCTAGAGCTGGAATTTCCGCCGGTAGGCCTCAATGACCTGCTCGAGCGGATCACGATCCGGTCGATGGAGGGCATACGCCCGGCCGCGGAAGCACTGCGCGACTCCGTGATGTCGCTGACCGGATTGCGTGTGGCCGCACACGCCAACATTGCCTCCAAAGAGCCCATGGTGGACGACCATGGCAAGATCCTGGCGAGTGAGGTGTTCGGTTGGTGCGACCCGGGCGAGCGCTGGTGGGAACGGCCGCGCCTGGCACTGACTTCGCCTATCACCCTCGCCTGCCGCTACGAAAGCGAGCCGTTCTGGTGCAGCAGCGACGGCATGCACACCCAGCAATACAACCCGCACCTTGTTGGTTTGGACCTCACGGACTTCTTCGAGCGCGCCATGACCGAAGCGGCCATCGTCGTGCCCATCCACCTGCCCTACGGCCAGATTGGCGCCGTCAGCTTCCAACCGCTGGTCCCTGAAAAGGAGGGGCTCGGGCCGAAGTTCGCCGAATTCGGCGAGCTCCTGGGGATGCTGTCGCGAAAATTCGTCTGCAGCTACGTCAAGGTGATGGACAAGGCCCAGTGGATTCCATCGGACGTCAAGCTGAGCAAGCGGGAGATCGAGTGTCTGCGATGGGCCGCCGTCGGCAAGACCGACAGCGAGGTGGGACTGATTCTGGGCCGCAGCTGCGCGACCATCCGTTTCCACATCCACAATGCGGCTATGAAACTCAACGCCGTCAATCGTAGCCAGGCAGTCTTCAAGGCCGGGCAGCTCGGCTATCTTGGTTCCGTGAGCTGAGTGTTGGCGCCGCCGGGCGCACCGCCGCTGGCCGCAACTAGTCTTTTTTATAGATGCGCCGCGGCGGCGTACGGGTGATGCTTGTGGAATGGCCGCGCGACCTGTTGCCCCGAGCATCTTCACTCTTTCGCCCCAACTACGGCTGATTGGCGGGCGCCACCGCGCAAGCGGCCGCATGGTCTTTCCGCTGCCGGATGATATTGAGAGTTTTGAGCCGGTCGAGCTGCCCTCGCGGGGCACGCTGTGGTCCTACACCGTACAACGTTTTCCGCCGAAGTCACCGCCCTACCGTGGCGCCGAGCCATTCGAGCCGTTTGCGTTGGGCTATGTGGAGCTGCCCGGCGCCCTGATTGTCGAAAGCCGCCTGACTGAGGTCAACTTCGATGCACTGCGCTTAGGGTTGCCAATGGAGCTTACTACGGCCGCGCTGCGCACTGACCCGGACGGCTGCGTGGTGCTGAGCTACGCTTTTCGGCCGGCGCGGGACACTGGCGCATGACGGATGTTTTCATAGTCGGCATCGGTATCCATCCGTTCGGCCGCACCGATAGCCTCACCGGACTTCAACAGGGCGAGTTCGCGGTCCGCGCGGCGCTTGCCGACGCGAATCTCAGCTGGTCTGACATGCAGATTGCCTACGGCGGATCGGACGCAGCAGGCAAAGCCGACACGTTGGTAGCCCAACTTGGCCAGACGACATTGCCGTTCGTCAATGTGCTCAACGGTTGTGCAACCGGTGGAGCCGCCCTGTTCGGCGCTTATAGTGCAATACGCTCCGGTGAATTCGATCTCGGCATCGCCATGGGTTTCGACAAACATCCGCGCGGTGCGTTCGACCCGCGTCCGGCGGATTGGGGTTTACCCGAGTGGTACGGCGAAACCGGCCTCATGGTCACGACGCAATTCTTTGCCGCCAAGCTGCGCCGCTACATGGATCTTTACGGCATCACTCCGCTCACACTTGCACGGGTTGCCGAGAAGGCCTACCACAACGGAAGCCTCGCCCCCCACGCCTGGCGCCGTACCCCCATGAATGTGGACGCGATTCTCGGCTCGCAGATGTTGAATGACCCCCTGACCAAGTTCATGTTCTGTTCGCCCGCGGAGGGTGGTGTTGCTTTGATACTGTCCAGTGAGAAGAAGGCCCGCGAGCTCGGGCGCACCCGGACTCGGATCAAGGCAGTGTCGTTGCGCACGCGGCCGCGGGCCTCATTCGAGGTGTTTGCCCCGTACCTGGATCTGGAGCGCGGTGGCTCGGTGAGCACGATTGCGAGCCGTGCCGCATTTGAGACGGCGGGCATCGGCCCGCAAGAGATCGACGTTGCGCAACTGCAGGACACCGAGTCCGGCGCCGAGATCATGCATATGGCCGAGAACGGCTTCTGCGTCGACGGCGATCAGGAGCAGTGGCTTGCCGAGGGGCGCACGCGGCTGGACGGCGCTCTGCCGATCAACACTGACGGTGGCTGCCTCGCCTGCGGCGAACCTATCGGCGCCTCTGGCCTGCGGCAAGTGTACGAGAACGTAATCCAACTGCGCGGCGCAGGCGGCGCGCGCCAGGTAGCACGTAAGGTCCGGAACGCGTACAGCCATGTGTACGGTGCCCCCGGTGTTTCGGCAGTGGTGATCCTGCAATGTTAGATAAAACCACCTCATCGCAAACCGATCTCAACTTCGCTCCCGAGGAGACGGCCTTCCGCGACGGGGTGCGCGAGTTCCTCCGCACCCACCTGCCCGATCGGCTACAGGACGGGTCACGCTCGACACCAACCGTGTTCGCCGAGCCCGCCATCGGGCGCGAATGGCAGGCAATACTGCACACCAAGGGCTGGCTCGCCTACCATTGGCCGCGCGAGCACGGTGGAACCGGCTGGTCCCCGCTACAACGCTATATCTTCGAAAAAGAGTGCGCGCTCGCCGATGCGCCGGGGTTACCGGTGTTGGGACTGAAACTCCTCGCACCCGTTTTGTACACCTACGGTACGCCAGCCCAGCAGGCGCACTACCTGCCAAGAATCCTGTCCGGCGAGCATTACTGGTGTCAGGGCTTCTCCGAGCCCGGGGCGGGTTCCGATCTCGCCAGCCTGCGCACGTCCGCGACTCGCGAGGCTGACCACTACCTCGTCAACGGCACAAAGCTGTGGACGACTCATGCGCACTTTGCCGACCATATCTTTTGCCTGGTACGCACCGACAGCCGCGTAAAGCCACAACAGGGAATCACGTTTCTGTTGATTGACATGCGCCAGGCTGGTGTGCGGGTCCGCCCCATACTTACACTCGCCGGCGATCACGAAGTGAACGAAGTCTTCTTCGACAACGTGCGAGTGCCGGAGGCGGATCGAGTCGGCGCGGAAGGCCAGGGCTGGGCCATCGCGAAATTCCTGTTGGAGAACGAACGCGGGGGCTCGTGTCACGCACCCCGGTTGTTGGCCGATATCGCCCGCCTGCGCGGCGAGGCGGCTCAACAGCCGGCGGGGCCGGGAAAAACGCTGCTCGATGACCCGCTGTTCATGGCCGAGCTCGGCCGGCTCGAGCTCGAGGCACAAGCACTGGAAGTGACCGAGCTGCGCATCCTCGAGCAACTCGGCGAAGGTAAACGGCCCGGGCCGCAGTCTTCGATCGTAAAGCTCGTGGCATCAGACTTGCGGCGTGCGACTGATGCACTCGCCATGAGTGCCTGGGGGTACGGCGGTCTGCAGCTCGAGACCACGCGCCCGCTCTACGGCGACGACGCTCCCGAGCCAATCCATGGGAAAGCCGCACAGGTAGCCGCGCCGCGCTACTTGAACAGCCAGGCGTGGGCCATTTTTGGCGGCAGCAACGAGATCCAGCGAACCATCATCGCCAAGACCGTCCTGGGGCTGTAGACATGAGAATCAACCGCGACCAACTCATCAATGCCTACCGGCGCATGAAGACCATCCGCGAATTCGAGGAGCGCCTGCATCAGGAGATTGCAACCGGTGAGATCGCCGGATTCACCCACTTATATGCCGGGCAAGAGGCTGTTGCCGTCGGCGTCTGCGCGCACCTCGGCCCGACCGACTACATCGTGTCGACACATCGCGGACACGGCCACTGCATTGCCAAGGGATGCGACGTGAAAGCGATGATGAAGGAGATCTTCGGCCGCCGCGACGGCCTATGCAAAGGCAAAGGCGGTTCGATGCACATCGCTGATGTGAGCGTCGGCATGCTCGGTGCAAACGGCATCGTCGGTGGCGGCGCGCCGCTCGCACTTGGCGCCGCCTTAGCGGCGCGAATGGACGGCGCCGGCAAGGTCGCCGTCGCCTTCAGCGGCGATGGTGCGGCCAATCAAGGCACGACGTTCGAAGCAATGAACATGGCAGTCGTACTCAAGGCGCCGGTTATTTTCGCCTTCGAGAACAACCACTACTCCGAGCACACCGGCGTCTCATACGCTGTGGGGGCAAAGGACATGGCCAGCCGCGCTGCCGGCTTCGGCATGGCGGCGCATAAGGTGGACGGCTGCGATTTCTTCGCAACCTACAACCTGATGACGGAGGTCATTGCCTATTGCCGCGCGGGCAAGGGTCCGGTGGCCGTTGAGTTCGATACCGAGCGCTTCTATGGTCATTTCGAGGGTGATCCGCAGCGTTATCGCGCGTCCGGCGAGGTTGACCGCTTGCGCGCGACTCGCGACTGCCTCAAGGCATTCCGCGCCAAGGCAATTGATGAGGACTTGCTGGACTCCAACACACTCGCCACCATCGATACCGAAGTGGTGGCACTGATCAACGCAGCAGTGGAGGAAGCGCGCACGGCGCCCGTTCCATCCGCCGCGGACGTCCTTGAAGACGTCTACGTCTCCTACTAAGCACAGGGCTGCCAACATGGCGCAAATGACCATTCGTGAGGCACTCTCGCGCACGATCAGGGCGGAAATGGAGCGGGATCCAAACCTGCTCATCCTGGGCGAGGACATCGTTGGTGGAAACGGCACCGCCGGAGGGCCCGAGGCAATTGGGGGCATCTGGGGTATGACGGGAGGCCTGTACGCAAGCTTCGGCCCGAAGCGGGTGATTGACACGCCCATCTCCGAATCCTGCATCGTGGGCGCGGCGGCAGGCGCTGCATTGGCGGGCAAGCGCGCGATCGCCGAGCTGATGTTCGCCGACTTTGTCGGCGTCTGCCTCGACCAGATCTACAATCAGATCGCCAAGTTTCGCTACATGTTCGGTGGCCGAACGACCTGCCCGGTCACCGTGCGCATCGCCTACGGCGCGGGCCTCAACTGTGCCGCCCAACATAGCCAGGCCGTCTACTCCATGTTGACTTCGATTCCCGGGCTCAAAGTCGTCATGCCGACCACCCCTGCCGACGCGAAGGGTCTGTTGACCACGGCGATCCGCGGCGACGATCCAGTGATGTTCTTCGAGCACAAAATGCTCTATGGCGAGACTGGTGAAGTGCCCGACGGAGAGTATCTAGTCCCGTTTGGTCACGCGCGGGTCGTACGCGAAGGGCGTGATGCGACTATTGTTACCTGCGGCGCGTTGGTCGGGGCCGCAGCCACGGCCGCTGACAAGCTCGCAGCGGAGGGAATTGCCTGCGACGTGCTCGACCTGCGCACGACCAGCCCGCTCGATGAAGAATCGATTCTGGACAGTGTGGAGGGGACGGGTCGATTGATCGTCGCCGACGAAAGCCCACCGCGCTGCAGCCTCGCGGCCGACATTGCCGCACTTGTCTCGAGCAAAGCGTTTGCAGCGCTCAAGGCACCCGTCGAGTTGGTGACAGCACCCCATGCACCGGTGCCGTTTGCGCGGGAGTTGGAGCGCGCCTATCTGCCGTCGCCAGCGACCATCGAGGCAGCGGTCCGCAAGGCACTCGCGTACCGCTAACCCGGTAAGGAGCGATCGCTTGAGCACATTACGCGCGTTCACGATGCCAAAGTGGGGCATCGAGATGACCGAAGGCACGATCTCCGAATGGAGCATCAGTGAGGGTGACGCGGTTGCGCAAGGGCAGACCATCGCTCTCATCGAATCGGACAAAATCGTCAACGAGGTGCAGGCTGAGTTTGATACGCGGTTCGTGCGGCTGATCGCAACAGCCGGTGAGAGTTACCCTGTTGGCGCGTTGCTTGCGGTTATGGCAGGCGGTGAGGTCACCTCTGCCGAGGTGGATGCTTTTGTCGCTGCATTCCGACCAGCCGGGGCGGCTGGGGAAAGCGCCCGTGCGACCGCGGCGCAGGCGGCAGTGGAAACCTTGAGTCCTGTTGTGACGGACTATCTTGCCGCCGAAATTCCGCCCGGCGTGGCAATCAGTCCGCAGGCGTGGCACCACGCCAGCCAGTTGAACATCGACGTGCGTACGATCGCCGGCAGCGGACGCCGAGGCCGTATCACGCTGCAAGACGTTGAGCAGGCCTCAAGACCTCCCCGACTTGTCGGCGGCGGTACTGCAGTATCGATCGCCCCAACCACAACAGCGCTCGATGCCTTCTACGCTTCCCCGGGCGCCAAGCGCCTCGCCGTAGTACACAACGTTGATCTTGCGAGCGTCCGCGGAACAGGTCCTCGGGGTCGGATCAGCCGCGCGGACGTCGCACGCGACGCCGGGGTGCCGCTACGTTCAGCGGGTGTCGAAGTAGTCCGGATGTCGTCGATGCGAAAGGCCATCGCACGGCAACTCACTCTCTCGAAGGCCACAATCCCTCACTACTACCTCCGCCGCCAAGTGCAACTCGAGGCGCTGCAATCGCTAAGGGATGACCTCAAACAACAGACGGGGACTGCCCCCGGCCTGAACGACTTTCTCTTGCGAACAACCGCCCTGGCGCTTTGCGAGGTTCCCGACGTCAACATCCAAGTCCATGGCGACGAGATTCACCGCTTCACAGACGCCAACATCGCCGTAGCAGTGGCCACAGACAGAGGCCTGATCACACCGGTGTTGCGCGCGGCACAAACCAAGTCCGCGCATGCGCTGGCCGCAGAACTCAAGCCTCTTATAGACCGGGCACGCGCCGGACGATTGCGCGCCGAGGACGTCGAAGGCGGCACTTTTACTGTATCCAACCTAGGTATGTTTGGCGTGGAGCAGTTCGACGCCATTATCAACCCACCACAGGGTGCGATCCTGGCGATTGGCGCGGCAAGGCGCCAGCCCGTCGAGCGCGATGGGGGAATTGCATTTACAAGCGTCGCGTGGCTATCGCTTTCCTGCGATCACCGGGCTATCGACGGCGCGGTGGGGGGCCGCTTTCTCACCGCGCTAAGGGAGTTTATCGAGTCACCGCAGCGCCTGTGAGCGGGCGCCCTCCCCAGCGGGTCTAAGCCGACATGCCTCTACCCCTCGCGGTGCAGCTTCTTGAAGCAGCGTGTCTTGAACAGCCACTGGCCGTTGCGCCGGACTACGAGGTCGTCGTATCGGCCGCGATCCCGAGTTGTCTTGCCGCTCACCTGATCGTCAAAAACCTCCGACGTGTAGGAGCGAACCACCGCCTGGTCCCCCGTGACAACAATCGAGCCCGGCGTTGACACAAAGATGATCCCCGGGTAGTGCGCCATTGCCACCGTCCACGCTGCAACAATATTGGCTTTGCCAGTGATTTTGCCGATCTCGGGATAGTCGGGGAGCTCCCAGACACCGTCCTCGGCCCAGGTCGCGCCCCAGGCGTCTGCATCCACGACACAAACTGCATCCGCGTACGCCTCGAGCAGCTCGCGGATCGCCACCCGATCTTCCAGAGCACCAATGAAAGCCATGTCATGTTTCCTTAGGGCGGTAGGAATCGCGCAGTACGCGTCTCAGGACCTTGCCGGTGTGGTTGCGGGGTAATGCGCTGACCCAATCGATTGACTTCGGAACTTTGTAGCGCGCGATGCGCGCCGCCACCCACGCGAGGACGTCGGCATCGCTCCGCTCGGCACCGGCTACCGGCACGATGACGGCTTTGACGGACTCTCCCCACTTGTCATCCGGCACGCCAACCACCGCGACCTCGGCAACGGCCGGATGGCCGAAGATCGCATTCTCAACCTCGGCGGGATAGATATTCTCGCCGCCAGAGATGATCATATCCTTGATCCGGTCCTGCAGATACAGATAGCCGTCCGCGTCGAGATAACCGGCATCCCCGGTTCGCAACCAACCTTCCGCATCCACTGTCTCAGCAGTCGCCTCCGGCATTTCGAAGTAGCCCAACATATTCGCCGCGGAGCGAGTTACGATTTCACCGCTGGATCCGGCCGGCAGCGCAGTACCGCCGGCATCGACGATCTTGAGCTCCACACCCTCGAGCGCCCGGCCGACTGAGCGCATGCACTCACCGCGTGCGGGGTGATGGTCCTCGGGCGCGAGCGCGACGATCGTGCCGGCAGTCTCGGTCATCCCATACATCTGCACAAAACCGCAACCGAACACCTCGACGCATTCGGCAAGCAGAGCTTGCGGCAACGGCGCACCGCCGTAGTAGATGAAATCCAGGAAGCTGAAGTCGGCACCGCGCGCGCGTGGGTGACGAACTGCGATCTGCATCGCCGTCGGTACCATCATGATCTTGTTGATCCGGTGTTGCAGGATCTGATCGAGCACGGTGTGCGGGTCGAATTCACGGGCAACAATGCCAGTGGCCCCGTGTTGCAGTGTCCAGATAGCCCAACCCGTCCCGCTGACATGTGCCGCGGGCATCGCTATCAGACTGACATCATCGGCAGACCAGTTGTACCATGCAGGCAGAGCATGCTGCTGCGTGCGGAGCGAAAACACGCAGCGATGCGTCAGTACCACCCCCTTGGCCCGCCCGGTGGTTCCGGAGGTGTACATCTGCAACAGCGGCTGGTTCCAGTCCGCGATTGGCTCCAAATCCACGTCCGCCTGCCCATCGCGCCAAGCCGCGAAGGTGTCGCTGTCGCCCCCTGTCACGAGCCGGCTCAGCTGCGGCGCAGCGGCCGCAACGACGCCGGAAAAGGGCTCCTCCACCAACACTATCTTTGGGCGGGCATTGCCGAGGATGTAAGCGAGTTCCGGCGGGGCCAGGCGCCAGTTGATGGGCACAGTCACAGCCCCCAGCTTGGCCGCGCCCACGAAGTACTCAAAATAGGCCAAAGTGTTCTTACCGAGATAGCAGACCCGGTCACCCGGAACCACTCCCGCCGCCAGAAGACCTCGTGCTACCTGCCGTGCCCGACGTTCCAACAAGGCGTAGGACAGAGAAGTCGAGGCGTCACTCAGGGCCGTTTTGGCGCCGCGCTCAATGGCATGGTGCCTGACCAGTCGATCGAGGGTTATCAATGTCATCGCTCTCACAAGGATAATCGGCGCCGACGCCTACGTGGGGGGCGCCTCTTAGAACAGCTAGGTGGGCACCGCACGCGGAGACGCTACTATGAGCCGCATTCTCGAGCATTCACCGAGGAACTCGCATGGATTACAAGACCGTCGGTAACGTCGCGGAAATCATGCTGAATTACGTCGAGGAAGGCCGGACTTTCCAGTCCGACAAGATCACGACGGTCCCGGTGCGCGACTACACCGATCCGGAGCGCTGGCAGCGCGAAATGGAGCTCATCTTCAAGCGCGTGCCACTGCTGCTTGCCTTGTCCGCAGAACTGCCCGAACCAGGCAGCTACAAGGCCATGGAGACAGTGGGCCTGCCTGTTCTGCTCACTCGCGATAAGACAGGTACTGCCCATGCGTTCCTCAACGTATGTGCCCATCGGGGCGCGCCTCTGGCTCCCGAGGGTCACGGTCATTGCGCGCGCTTCACCTGCAAGTAT
>Ga0068859_100002408_pt1 | contig 19044 bp, 19 predicted proteins | sample KBSSwiS22_FD_66585 | JGI IMG/M metagenome (GOLD analysis project Ga0068859, IMG submission 66585) | Switchgrass rhizosphere microbial communities from Kellogg Biological Station, Michigan, USA - KBS Switchgrass S2-2 | ecosystem: Host-associated > Plants > Roots > Rhizosphere > Soil ...
GACTCTTTCCTCGGGTACCTCGCGAGCACGATGCAGGGGTCCACCGATACGACCTTCTACATCCTCGCGGTCTACTTCGGCGCCGCGGGCATCAAGAAGACGCGGCACGCGGTCCCGGCGGGCCTGATCGCCGACCTGTGCGGCCTGGGAGCGGCGGTTCTCGTCGCGAGCTACTTCTGGCGCGCCGGTTGACGCTGCCGGGTCGCGGTGATAACGTCGCCCGTTGCCATGCATGACTTCACTCTCAAGGACACGCGTGGGCCCGCCGCAGCGGGCGGACCAAAGGCCACCGCGAACAAGGGCGCTCGGTTCACGAGCGCCCTTCGTGTTTTTGGGGGTCTTTCGGGAGGGCAACGATGAACGACGCTCGAAGCCAGCTCGCGAGCCTGCTCGCGATCCAGGATCTCGTCCTCGAGATCCTGGCCGCGCGGCTGGTGGTGGAGGGCGCGCCGGGGAAGATCGAGGAGGCGGAGGCGCGCTTCCGCGAGCGCAACGCGGAGTACGTGGAGACCAAGGACCGGTTCGAGACGATCGAGGCCGACCGGGCCGCGCGCTCCGCCGATCTCGCCGCGCTCGAGGAGTCCAGGAAGCACTTCCAGGACAGCCTCATGCAGGTCAAGAACCAGCGGGAGTACGCGGCGGTCCTCAAGGAGATCGACGCCGTGAAGGCGCGCATCGCCGAGAACGAGGACGCGATCCTCGCGTCGATGGACGACGTGGAGACGCTCAAGACCGACCTCGACGCGCGCGCGGCTCACATCGAGACCGAGCGCGCCATCGTCGAGACGGAGCGTGCGGAGATCGAGGCGGCCGTCGCGAACGCCGAGGCGACGATCGCGCGCGCGACCGCGCGCCGCGCCGAGCTCGAGGCCACGCTTCCGGCGGCGCTCGTCTCCAACGTGCGCCGCGTGGAGGAAGGGCGTCGCGGCGTCTTCCTCGTCCGCGCCGACCGCGAGATGTGCTCCGCCTGCCACGTGCGCGTCCGCCCGCAGGTCTACCAGGAGATCCGCCAAGCGGCCCGCCTGCACGCCTGCGGCAACTGCAAGCGTTACCTCTACTACGAGCCCGCGTTCAAGAGCGCCCCACCGGCCGAGGTTCCGTCCCCCACGGTCGGGGCGGCGAATGGCGGGTAGCTTCCGCGCCGGCTTCGACGGGGGATCGAGAGGCAATCCGGGACCGGCGGCCTGGGGGGTCGTGGTCCTCGACGAGACGGGCCGGCCCCTGACCGGACACGCCGGCGCGTTCGGCCGCGCCACCAACAACGTCGCCGAGTACCGAGGGCTGCTCGAGGCGCTGGCGCTCGCGGAGCGGGCGGGGGCCTCCGACGTGAAGCTTTTCGCCGACTCCGAGCTCGTCGTGAAGCAGATGCGGGGGGAGTACAAGGTGCGCCACCCCGATCTCATCCCGCTCCACGCGGAAGCCCGCCGCCGCGCATCGGCCTTCGCGCGGTTCGCGATCGAGCACGTGCCCCGCGAGCGGAACAAGGAAGCGGACCGGCTCGTCAATCGAGCCTTGAACCTCGGCGATGACGCCCACGTCGAGGAGCGTTTCGACACCCCCGCCGCCGCGGAATGACCCCCACCGCCCGCAGGCTCCAGGAGGTCCGCTACCGCATCGCCGCCGCCTGCGCCCGCTCGGGCCGCGCCCCGTCCGACGTCACGCTCGTCGCGGTCACGAAGACCGTTCCCGCCGAGCGCGTGATCGAGATCGTCCGGGCGGGGCACGACACCCTCGGTGAAAACCGCGTCCAGGAGGCGCTCCCCAAGATCGAGGCGGTGGGCCCGGGCCCCGCGTGGCACCTCGTGGGCCACCTCCAGCGCAACAAGGCGCGCGCCGCCGTCGGGCGGTTCGCGCTCATCCACTCGGTGGACGACGTCGAGCTCGCCCGCGAGCTCGACCGCCGAGCGCAAGCGGCGGGTGCCGTGCAGCGCGTCCTCGTCCAGGCCAACCTGGCGGAAGAGGCGAGCAAGCACGGCGCGACCGCGTCCGGCGTCCTCACCCTGGTGGACGAGATCGCTCCCTTGAGCCATCTCGAGCTTCGAGGGCTGATGATCATCCCTCCCCCGGCGGAGGATCCCGAGAAAGCGCGTCCGTGGTTCCGCCGCCTCGCGGAGCTTCGCGCGGCGGCGGCGAGCCGCCTCGGGCGCCCGCTCCCCGAGCTTTCGATGGGAATGACCGACGACTTCGAGGTGGCCATCGAGGAGGGCGCCACGCTCGTCCGCGTCGGCCGCGCCCTGTTCGGCGAGCGCGCCTAGACCCGTCTTGCAACGCCCCGGGGGCCGGACTATGTTGAGCCGCGCCCCTGGAGGAGCCCCGGGAATGAGCACGCGACTGACGGCGATGGACGTCGCCAAACAAGACTTCACGCGCAAGATGCGCGGGTTCGATGCCGACGAGGTCACGCTGTTCCTCAAGGCGGTCGCCGAGGAGATCGAGCGGCTCAACCTGGAGAACCAGACCCTCACGGAGGAGGCCGCGACGCTCCGGACCGCCGTCGACGATTTCAAGGAGCGGGAGCGCGCGCTCCAGGAGACGCTCGTCACCGCGCAGCGGATGTCCTCGGACCTGAAGGATCGCTCGAAGGCGGAGGCCGACCTGCTGGTCCGGGAGGCGCGCGTCAAGGCGGAGCGCGTCCTCGAGCAGGCGCAGGACCAGCTCCACGCCATCGAGAACGAGATCGGGCGGCTGCGCCTCGAGAAGGACGCCTTCGAGAACCGGCTGCGGAGCGCGATCGAGGAGCACCTGTCGCTCCTCGACCTGCGCAAGCAGGAGAAGGCGGACCTCGACAACTTGCGCTTCCTGCGCCGACGCTCGACGACCGACGTGGGATGATTCGCGCCGACCTCGCCGTCCTCGGAATCTCCCAGCTCGCGACACCCCTCGGTCCCGCCCCGCGCCTTTCGAGCGACCTCGGCCGGCTCCAGGTCATCGACCAGGCGGCGCTCGCGTGCTCCGGCGGCCGGATCGTCTTCGCCGGCACCGAGCGGGACTTCCGGCAGGCGGTCGAGATCGAGCCGGGGGGCGTCGTCATGGACGCCCGGGGGGGGACGGTCCTCCCGGGCTTCGTGGACGCCCACACCCACCTCCCGTTCGCCGGCTGGCGCGAGTCGGAGTTCTCCGAGCGGCTGACCGGTGTGACGTACTCCGAGATCGCCGCCCGGGGCGGCGGCATCCTCTCGACGGTGCGCGCGACCCGGGCCGCGACCCTCTCGGACCTCACCACGCTCGTCCGCTCGCGGCTCGACGCGATGCTGGCCTTGGGGACGACGCTGGTCGAGGCCAAGAGCGGGTACGGCCTCTCGCTGGAAGCCGAGGTCAAGCAGCTCGAGGCGATCCGTGCCGCCGCCGGGGGCCACCCCGTCGAGGTCGTCCCGACGTTCCTCGGCGCTCACACGGTCCCCAAGGAGCTCCGGGACGACCGGGCGCGCTACGTGGACGCGGTCGTGACCGAGATGCTCCCCGAGGTCGCACGCGCCGGTCTCGCCGCCTATGCGGACGTCTTCGTGGACGCGCACGCGTTCTCCCTCACGGAAGCCCGGCGCATCCTCGGCGCCGCGCGGTCGCTGGGCCTGGGCATCCGGCTCCATGCCGATCAGCTCGCCTCCGACGGTGCCGCGGAGCTCGCCGGGGAGCTCGGGGCCGCTTCGGCCGACCACCTGGAGCACGTCAGCGAGGCGGGGATCGATGCGCTGGCGCGCGCGGGGACGACCGCCCTGCTGCTCCCCGCGGCCGGGCATTTCCTCATGCAGGAGAAGACGGCCCCGGCGCGCCGCCTCGTCGAGGCCGGAGTGCCGGTGGCGATCGCCACGGACTTCAACCCCGGAAGCTGCCCCACGGAATCGATGGGGACCGTGCTCGAGCACGCGTGCCTGGGCCTGCGCCTCTCGATCGACGAAGCGATCACGGCGGCGACGCTCAACGCCGCGCACGCGCTGGGCCGGGCGGCGGAGACGGGGTCGATCGAGGTCGGCAAGCGAGCGGACTTCGTCGTGCACGCGGTGCCGAACCGCTACCACCTCGTCTATCGCTTCGGGGTCCCGCGCGTCAGGACCGTGGTCGCGGCCGGCCGCATCGTCGTCCAGGAGGGACGGGTGACGCCTCAGAACAGCGGCGCGCGCTCCTGCTGATCGAACTTGAAGACGTACTTCGTGAACTTCAGGTCGATCGTCTGCTGAAACTTCGCGGTGATGATCATCTCTCGCGTGGTCCGCTCGAGCGTGAGGTTCTTCTTGTCGAGCGGGATGTCGAGAGACTTGGCCTTGTCCACGATGCGCTTCAGGATCTCGCTGTCGTTGTTGCGCGTGGCGGCGAAGCGGCACTCTTCCTGGACGAAGTCGCGAAACTCGTAGGCGTTGACGCGGACGGGGATGATCTTGACCCCGAGGAAGATGCCGGCGCCCAGGAGGGCCAGCGCCACGAGAAGGCCGACCCGGCCTTCGCCCCGCTCCTTCACCTGCACCATGTCCCGATCTCCCATTCTCGACGGCCGCGTGCAATATAGGGCGCGCTCCGGAGGGAGACAACCGTGCGATCGAGGACCCACTATCTGACGCTCGAGATCCCGGAACGGATGGATTTTCGCAACATCACACCCGAGGTCGAGCGCGTCGTCCATGAGAGCGGCGTCCAGGAAGGACTGTGCCTGGTCAACGCCATGCACATCACGGCCAGCGTGTTCATCAACGACGACGAATCCGGCCTCCACCAGGACTACAAGGCGTGGCTCGAGAAGCTCGCCCCGCACGATCCCGGACGGTACGAGCACAACCTCACGGGCGAGGACAACGGGGACGCGCATCACAAGCGGCAGATCATGGGACGCGAGGTCGTGGTCGCGGTGACAAAGGGGCGTCTGGATTTCGGACCGTGGGAGCAGATCTTCTACGGGGAGTTCGACGGACGCCGCAAGAAGCGCGTGCTCGTCAAGGTGATCGGGGAGTGAGCCGCCGGATCAGCGCTTGAACAGGTTCTCGAACTGCGACTTCGGATCGCTGCCGTTCCCGGCCGTCCCCGTGCGCTTGCCGGTCGCGTCGAGGACGAGGCGCGCCTCGAAGTGCGTGCAGGTGTTGGCCTTCGACTTCTCCGACACGTAGGTCTCGATCGGCGCGCGGCATTCCCACCGGGTGCTCGTGTCGAAGTGCCGGCAGGCCCGGCAGGCGTGGAGCGGGGCCGCGCAGTGCGGGCAGAGCGACTCGAACCCGACCGCGCCGAAGGCGACGACGTTCCGGCCGCAGTTCGGGCAGCGCATCACCTCGTTCGCCTCGCGCTGGACCGCGTGCCGGGAGGCCCGGAGCTGGGCGCGCTCCTCGGGCGTGAGCGGCGCGGCGGGCGGGGTGCGCGGACGCTCGCGAGACTCCCGTGTGGAGTCCTGGTACCCCTGCTGACGATACTTCCTATTCATGGGGACCCTTCGAAGGGTTGGCCACGGACTCAGGCGGCGCTGTAATCCTACGTCCGGTTTGCATCTTCGACAACTCCCCCGGCCGCCGATGGCTAGAATCGCGGCATGATCGAAGCTACCGGACTGGTGAAATCGTTCGGCTCCCTGCGGGCGGTGGATGGCGTCGGCTTCCAGGTGCAGAAGGGGGAGCTCTACGGCCTCCTCGGCCCCAACGGGGCCGGGAAGACCACGACGATGTCGATGCTCGCCGGGCTTCTGGCCCCGGACGAGGGACAGATCCGCTTCGACGGCGTCGATCTCGCGGTGCGCCCGCTGGAGGTCAAGCGGCAGCTCGGGGTCGTCCCCCAAGAGCCCGCGCTCTACGAGACGCTCTCGGCCCGCGAGAACCTGCGCTTCTGGGGCGGCCTGTACGGGCTCGCCGGCCGCGAGCTGGGAGCCGCCGTCGACCGCGTCTTGGAGCTCGTCGGCCTGGCCGATCGCGCATCGGAGCCGATCCGCGGCTACTCGGGAGGGATGAAGCGGCGCCTCAACCTCGCGCTGGGACTGGTGCACGGCCCGCGCGTCGTGCTCATGGACGAGCCCACGGTGGGGATCGATCCCCAGGCGCGGCTGAAGATCCTCGAGGCGGTCAAAGGTGTCACCGCGTCCGGCACGACCGTCATCTACACGACCCACTACCTCGAGGAAGCCGAGGAGCTGTGCGACCGGATCGCGATCATGGACCACGGCAAGATCCTCGCCGAGGGGACGCTCGACGAGCTCATCCGCCGCGTGGGGGGGCGGGAGCTCGTGACGGTCCGCGGCGCGTTTTCGCCCGACGCTTTGCGCGGGGTCGTCGCCTCTCTCCCCGGCGTCGCGGTGACCACCGAGGAGCCGGGGCGGATCGTGCTCACCGTGGATCGTACCGGGCGCGGCGTCGTGGAGGTGCTCGGGCAGATCCTCGGGGCGGGGCTCGACCTTCAGGGCGTGTCCGTCCAGCCTCCCAGCCTGAACATGCTCTTCCTCAACTTGACGGGCCGGGAGCTGCGCGATTGATCCGCCTGATTCCCCATCTCGTGGCGAAAGACCTGAAGCGCAAGGTGCGCGCCCCGCTGGGCCTGCTCATCGTGCTCGGCTTCCCGGTCGTGTTCGCGGGGATGATCGCGCTCGCCTTCGGGCGCGGGGGCGACGCCATTCCCAAGGTGCGCCTGCTCGTCGCCAACGAGGACGACGGTCTCCTGGGAAGCGCCCTCGCCTCGGCGTTCACCGCGCCGCAGGCGGCGCGCGCGTTCGAGGCGCGTGCGGTCACCCCCGAGGAGGGCCGGCAGCTCATGGAGCAGGGGAAGGCCTCGGCGCTCCTTTCGGTTCCGAAGCGATTCACCCGCGACGTTCTCGACGGGAAGCCGGTGGCCCTGCGGCTGGTGCGCAATCCCTCGGAGGGGATCCTCCCCGAGATCGCGGAGCAGACCGCCGGGATCCTCGTGGACGTGCTCGAGGGAGGGCGGCGCGTGCTCGACGAGCCCCTCGCGAAGCTGCGGCCGATGCTCGACGACGCGGGGGGGGCGCCGTCCGACGCGGATGTCGCCGCCGTGGCGCTCGTCGTCAAGCGCGCGATCGAGAAGAGCGGGGGACTCGTCTTCCCCCCGGCGATCACCCTCGAGAGCGAGATGCTCGGGAACCGCGCGCCGGCGGCGGACGCGGGGAAGAAGCCGGGCGGGACCACGTCCACGATCTTCCTGCTCATCCTCCCCGGCGTCGCGGTGTACGCGATCTTCCTCGTCGGCGACCAGGCGATGCGGGACGTGATGACGGAGCGCGCGCTCGGGACGCTCCGCCGGCAGCTCGCGGGCCCGGTCACCGTCGGCACGTACGTCGTGGGAAAGGCGGCGGCCACCGCGGTGCTGTGCCTGCTGGCCCTCGCCGTGCTGACGCTGGTCGGGATGGTCGCCCTGCGGCAGCCCGTGAGCCTCCCCGCCTTCGTGGTCGTGTCGCTCGCGCTCGTGCTCGCGATCACCGGGACCTCGGCTCTGATCTATGGTCTCGCTCGGACGGAGCGTCAGGCCTCGACGCTGTCTTCGCTCATCTACCTCGCGATGGCGTTCGTCGGTGGGAGCTTCTTCCGTCTCGAGGGGCTCCCCACGATCCTCCGCCGTGTCGCCCCGTTCACGCCGTTTTACTGGGCGACGCAGGCCTACCGCGAGATCCTCGAGAAAGGCGCGGGGCTTTCGGGCGTGGCGATGCATGCGGCGATCCTCGCGGCGATCGGGACGACGTTCCTCACCCTGGGAACGGTGGCGCTCCATCGCGCGTCGCGACGGGGAGCCGCAGCGTGAGACGGATTCTCGCCCTCGCCAGGAACGACCTCCTTCTCACGCGGCGCGATCGCGCCGCGTTCTTCTGGCTCCTCCTCACGCCGCTGGCCATGATGTGGTTCTTCGGCCGCGTCAGCTTCGGGGGAGGCGAAGAGCATCGCGTCGGGCTCACGGTCCTCGATCGCGACGGCGGGGCGCTGGCCGCGATGCTCGCGGCCGAGATGGAAGGGGAGAGGGTCCGCCTGACGGTTCTCCGCGGCGCCGAGGCACTCTCCGGTCCTCCCCCGGAAACCGCGCGATGGGTCGTGTTTCCCACGGGCTTCACCGAGGGCGCTCTCTCGGGGCACGCGCAGCGGCTTCGCGTGGAGACCGCGGAGGACGCCTCGCCGGACGAATCGCGAGCCGCCGAGGTCATCGTGCTCCGCGCGATCGTGCGCGCGCTCGCTCGCGCGGCGGAGATCCGGCAGCGGGGGGACGTCCTGACCGCCGAGGCCGCCGCGGCTCTGCGCGCCCGCCCGCCGCTCGTGACGCTCGAGGTGTCCTCCGCCGGAAAGGGCACCGTCGTGCCCCGCGGCGCGGCGCAAAGCGTCCCCGGGATCCTCACGTTCACCGTGATGATGATGACGCTCATCTACGGTGCGGTGTTCCTGACGATCGAGAAGCGCGAGGGGATGCTGCGACGCCAGCTCTCGCTCCCGTTGGGACGCGGCACGCTGTTCGCGGGGAAGGTCCTCGGAAGGCTCCTCCTCGCGGCGATCCAGATCGCGATCCTGCTCCTCGCGGGGCGCTTCCTCTTTCGCCTCCCGTTGGGGTCCTCGATCGCGGGGCTCCTCGGCTTGTCCGGCAGCTACGCCTTCGCGGTCGCGGGGCTCGCGACGTTTCTGGGCGCCCTCGTGAAGAACCCGGAGCAGGCCTCGGCGGTCGGGTGGCTGTCCTCGATGGTCATGGCCGCGATGGGCGGTTGCTGGTGGCCCTCCGAGGTGATGCCCGGATGGCTGCGCACGGCCGCCCACGTCTTTCCGACGGCGTGGGCCATGGACGGTTTCCACGCGCTCATCAGCTTCGGACGGCCCGGGAGCGCCGTCCTCGCGCCCTGCGCGGCCCTCCTCCTCTTCGGCCTCGTCTTCTCCGTGTGGGGATCCCGGCGCCTCGACGCGTCGGTCGGCGGTTGACCGTTGATCGACACCCACTGCCATCTCACGCACGCCCGCTTCGCGTCGGATGCCTCCGAGGTCCTCGCTCGGGCACGGGCCGCGGGCGTGGAGGGCTGTCTCACGATCGGAACGGGAATTGCCGATGCGCTGGCGTGCCACGAGCTCGCGCGCGTGAGCGAGGGGTACGTTCGCGCCGCGGCGGGGCTCGATCCGTTCTCGAGCCATGCGGCGGCCGAAGGATTCGACGCCGCCTTCGAAGCGCTCGCCGCGCTCCACCGGGAGGGGACGTTCTCCGCGGTCGGCGAGATCGGCCTCGACTATCACTACGACCTCGACCCGCGGCCCGTGCAAGCCGCGCGCTTCGAGAGGCAGCTCGACCTGGCGCGCTCCCTCGATCGTCCCGTGGTCATTCACGTGCGCGAAGCGCACGAGGACCTGACCGCGATCCTCGCCGCGCACCCCGGGCATCGTGGGGTCATCCACAGCTTCACGGCGGGGCCCGAGGAGGCCGAGCGGTATCTCGAGCTGGGGTGGCACTTGGGGTTCGGCGGCGTCGTGACGTTTCGCAACGCCGAGGAGGTCCGGGCGGCCGCGCGCCTCACGCCCGTGGACCGCCTCCTCGTCGAGACGGACGCGCCGTATCTGGCGCCCGTCCCGCACCGTGGCGAGCGATGCGAGCCGCGTCACGTCGCGGCGACCCTCGCCGTGCTCGCGAGCGTGCGCGGCGTCCCCCTCGAGGAGCTCGACGCCGCGACGACCGTCAACGCGCGCCGGTTATTCGGATGGCCCTCGTGACCGCACGCGTCCCCCGGATCCTCGCGGACGACGTCACCACGCTCGCGAGGGCTGTGGGCTGGGAACAGGCTCCGCCGCTGGCGCTCGTCGAGACCACGCGCGGCGGCGTTCCCCGCGACCGCACCACGGTCCGCGTCGCGACGAGCGGGCGCGCGCTTCACCTCCTGTTCGACTGCGAGGATCGCGACGTGTGGGGCACGCACGGGCGCCGGGACGCGCCGTTGTGGGAGGAGGAGGCCGTGGAGGTCTTCATCGCACCGGGGCGCGACGATCCCCGCCGCTACGTCGAGATCGAGGTCAGCCCCGCCGGCTTCGTCTTCGACGCGATCGTCTACAACCCCGACGGCCGCCGCGACACGATGACGGTCGATTCCGGGTGGACGGCCGCGGGCCTCGTGACGCGCGTGGGCCACCCTCGTCCCGGGCTCTGGCAGGCGGAGCTTTCGATCCCCTGGTCGTCGCTGACCTTCGAGGCGCCCCCGCCGGAGGCCTGGCGGGCGAACTTCTTCCGCATCGAGCGCCACCGCGGAGAGCCCCCCGAGTTCTCCGCCTGGTCGCCGACCGGGGCTGTGCCCGCCGATTTTCACAAGCCCGCGTCGTTCGGTCTCCTGGTGACGGCGTGAAAGAGTTCACGCCGAAGGCCATCGTCGCCGGCGTGCTGCTCGGCATTCTGTTCGGCGCCGCCAACGCCTACGTCGGGCTCCGCGTCGGGATGACCGTCTCGGCGTCGATCCCCGCCGCGGTGATGACGGTGGCGGCGTTCCGGCTGATGCGCCGCCCGGGAACCATCCTGGAGGCGAATCTCTCCCAGACGATCGGCTCGGCCTCCACGGCGCTCGCGACCGGCACGATCTTCACGATTCCGGCCCTGTTCCTCTGGGGGATGACACCCCCGTACCTCCAGATCGTGGCGCTGTGCTTCCTCGGCGGCGTGCTCGGCATCGCGGCGATGATCCCGCTGCGGCGGCTGCTCATCGTCCGCGCCCACGACGAGCTGCCGTACCCCGAGGGGACGGCGTGCGCCGAGGTCCTGCGAGCGACCGCCTCCAGCTCGGGCGAGGGGGCCTGGATCTTCCGCGGGATGGCCGTCGGCGCGGGCATCAAGCTCGCCGTCGGGCTTCTCTTCCTCGTTCCCGCGGTGCTCTCGGTCGAGCTGCCGCTCCCGCCCAAGGCGGTGCTGGCCCTGGAGCTGACGCCAGCACTCGTCGGTGTCGGGTTCATCCTCGGCTATCGACAGTCGGGCGTCGTGGTCGCCGGATCGCTCCTCTCGTCCCTCGCGCTCATCCCGCTCATCGCGTGGATCGGAGGCAGCCTCGGAACGCCGCTCCCCCCGGAGACGACGACGCTCATTCGGGACATGGATGCCGATGGGATCTGGAAGCGTTACGTCAGGTACATCGGCGCGGGAGCCGTGGCGACCGGAGGACTGATGACCGTCCTCCGCAACTTTCCGACGATGGTCGGCGCGTTCGCCGCCGTCGTGCGCGGCCTTCGAGGGGGCGCGGGGCCGGGCTCCGAGGGGACCGAGCGGACCGACCGCGATCTCCCGGCCTGGTTCACCGCGGCCGGCATGGCGTTCGTCATCGGCGCAGCGGCCCTCGTGCCGGGGATCTTCGGAGGCGGCATGGGGTGGGTGCCGCGCATGGTCTGCGCCTGCGGCGTGGGGATCTTCGGCACGCTCTTCGTCGCCGTCGCCGCGAGGATCGTCGGGATCGTCGGAGTGTCCTCGCAGCCCACGTCGGGGATCACGCTGGTGACCTTGATCGGGACCGCTTCGGTCTTCGCGGCGCTCGGCTGGAACGACGCGGGCGCCAAGGCGGCCGTCCTGACGGTCGGAACGGTGGTGGCCGTCGCCGCTTCGAAGGCCGGCGACATCTCGCAAGACCTGAAGACCGGGTTCCTCGTGGGCGCGACACCGGCCCGCCAGCAGCTCGGCCAGCTCATCGGCGCGGCGTTCGCCTGCTGGGCGGTCGCCGGCACCGTCCTGCTCCTGGGAAAGACCTACACCTTCGGCTCGACCGAGATCCCGGCGCCGCAAGCCACGCTGATGAAGACGATCATCGAGGGAGTCCTCGCAGGGAACCTCCCCTGGGACCTCGTGCTCACCGGCGCGGGGGTCGCCCTCGCGGCGGCTCTGTGCGGTGTTTCCGCGCTCGCGTTTTCGATCGGGGTGTACCTGCCGCTGTCTTCCATGCTGCCGATCTACCTGGGCGGGTGCGCCCGGGCCTGGGCCGAGCGAGCCGGCTCGAAGCCGCCGCAGCCGGACATCGGTGTCCTGGCGGCCTCGGGTCTCGTCGCGGGAGAGGGTCTCGCCGGCATCCTGATCGCCGGGCTCGTCGCCTCAGGGGTCGCCGCCAAGTCGGGTCCGGCCCGGGTCCCGGGCCTTGTGGGGGAAGCCGTGGCCCTCCTGCTGGTGGCGGCGCTCCTCGCCTTCCTGGTTGTCGCGGGGAGGCGCGGACGGGCCTGAGGGGCGGGGGGCCGCTACCATGCTTCCCCTCGAGGGAGCGGCCATGGATCAGATCGAACGGCTCGAAAGCTTGGTCGAGCGGGACCGAGACCATGACTGCGAGGGGTACGGCCCGGGAAAGGTGTGCGTCCGGATCGTCGGGCACGCCGAGCTCCCGACGCGGTTCGGATCGTTCCGGATCATCGGCTTCTGGAACAACCGCGACGCGAAGGAGCACGTGGCGGTCATCCACGGCGACGTGATCGGCGAGGAGGACGTGCCGACCCGGCTGCACTCGGAGTGCCTGACGGGCGACGCGTTGGGCTCGCTCCGGTGCGACTGCCGTGATCAGCTCGAAGTGGCCCTCTCCGCGCTCGGCCGCATGAAGCGCGGTTGCCTGCTCTACCTGCGCCAGGAGGGCCGGGGCATCGGGCTCGTGAACAAGATCCGGGCGTACGCCCTCCAGGACGCCGGCCTCGACACCGTCGAAGCCAACCTCGTCCTGGGGTTTCGCGACGACGAGCGGGACTACTCCATCGCGGCGCACATGCTGCGAAGCCTGTCGGTCGGGTCGGTCCGCTTGATGACCAACAATCCGAAGAAGATCCGTCAGCTCGAGCAGTACGGCGTGCGCGTCGCCGGCCGCGTTCCCCACGTCATCCCGCCGAACGACTTCAACCGCTTCTATCTCGAGACCAAAGCGAGCCGATCGGGTCACTGGATGGATCTTTCCGGCAAGCCCCGCCTGCACGAACAGAGCGACCCGGTCCTGGTCGAGGGAATGCCCGACGAGCCTTGACACGAAATTGCCGACCCGTCATAGTGGCGGCGGCATCTTGCAATAGTTGCAATTCTCAAGGGCGGATCCGATGCGGGAAAAGTCGGTATTCACGACGTTCGAGGCCGCAAAGCTCTGTCACGTGTCGCCTCTGTCGATCATCAACTGGGTGAACGCCGGCCGTCTTCCCGCGTTTCGCACGCCGGGTGGACATCGTCGGATTCGCCGCGACGACCTGGCGCGTTTCATGAGGGAGAACGGCATCCCTCTCCCCGAAGATCTGAGGGACGGCTCGGGGCGGCCGCGCGTCCTCGTCGTGGACGACGAGGCCTCGATCCGCGAAGTGATCGCCGCGAGCCTCGCGAGCCGGCCGACGCAACCCTACGAGGTCATGACGGCCGCGGACGGCTTCGAGGCGGGACGCCTCGTCGCCACGTTCCGCCCCGACGTCGTCCTCCTCGACCTCCGCATGCCGGGGCTCGACGGATTCCAGGTCTGCCGGACGATCAAGGCCGACCCGGAGACCTCCTCGACGATCGTGATCGCCCTCACCGGATACCACACGCCTGAGACCGAGGCGCGCATCGTGGAGTGTGGCGCCGTCCGCTGCCTGGCGAAGCCGATCGAGCCCTCCGCGATCGGGTCGTCGATCGATGCCGTGATCGAGGCCGCGAGCGCGGCCAAGCGGCGGCGGAAGCCCGTCCGCGCCTGAGGGTCAGGGCGAGCCGGCCACCTCGCAGGGAAAAGTCTCCGACGATCCCGTCAGCGACGCTTCGAGCTTCGATCCGTCGATCGTGCAACCGGTGAAGCCGGAATCGCACGTCAGCACACCCTCGCGGGCGAAGTCGAGACGGAAGAGCGACGGGCCCACGGATCGTGCCGTGAAGGTGACCGCGCAGGTCACGGTCAACCCGCCCACGGGAAGGATCACGGGTGCGATTCGCTCGCACACGTCGCCGATGCCGTCGCGATCGGAGTCCGGCGGCGCGCTCGAACCCTCCGCCGGAGGGCTCGGGTACCAGAGGCAATTGTCAACGGCGTTGGAAACGCCGTCGAGATCGAAGTCCGGAATCGTCGGCTGCGGGGGAACCTCCGTGTTGAGCTTGGAGCACGCATCGCCGACGTTGTCGTTGTTGACGTCCGCCTGCTCGGTCGCGGGGGACACGATCGGATTGGAGACGATCGGGCAATTGTCGGCGCCGTTCGGGATGCCGTCCCCGTCGGGGTCGGCGCCCAGGCGCAGGTCGGGGCGCGCCGCCTGCCGGAGCTCCATCGTCGTCACGCGGAGCTTCAACACGGCCGACCGCTCGACGCCCGGGGCCAACGTGAGGCCCGAGACCCGGCAGGCCCGGCTCATCGCCTGGAGCGACAAGACGTTCAACGGGTAGAAGCAGGGACCCGGACGGAGGAACGAGAACTCCCCGTCGAACCCCGTGATGTCCGACGCGGAGGCTTCGTCGATCGTCCAGATCACGGCCTGGGGGGCGGGGGGTGCCGCGAGCTGGGTCCCCAGCGCGCTGTACGTGACGTCGAGACTCAAGGCGCCCTGGGCGGGAAATGGCTCCGTCACGGTCTGGCACGCGCACATCGCGACCAGGCCGCCGACGAGCCATCCCAACCGCGCGACGCGGCCGGTTTTCGTCACGGTTCTACTGGAACGTGACGTGCGCGAGGAAGGCGGCACGGAAGGCGTCCGCATCGAACGTCGTGAGACACGGGCCCCCGCCGCCGCAGCTGTCCTCACACGTGAACGACGCCTCGTAGGCGTCGATGAGACCGGGAACGTCCACGACGATGTCGAGCCTCGTTTGCCCCGGGCTCACGGTAAAGACGTAGCCGTCGTTCGCGTCGAGGGTGATTTGGGTGGGGACTTCGATGGCGGCCGGGCCGCTCGGGATCGAGGAGACCCGGTCGACGCACGCGAGAGCGCCGGCGTCGGGCTCGCCGTCCTGGAGCTGCGGCGGGCGGAACGTGAACTCGGTGATGCGGTACGTGCCGGGAGGGATCGCGATGGCCGCGAATTCCGCGGGATCGGGCGAGCTCAGGTCGGCGACGAAATTGCTGAAGCGCATGGAGAGCGTCTCGCCACCCAGCAACGGAACCAGCTCCGGATCGCTCGGCTCGAAGGCGATCTTGATGATGCTGAGGCTCGCGAAGTCGTTGGTGCCGCCCGAGAACCTCTCGGCACCGGCCGGCGAGGGAACGTAGCGGACGGACAGGGCCGCCGTGCCCGAGGTCACCGTGTTCGAATCGCAACCCGCCGACGCGAACGCTGCGCCGAGGATAGCGGTCACGGCGAGAACTTGAGTCCAGCGGGACGTCATGCCGACACCTCCCGAATGCCTCTCGGAACGAATTGAGACCGTACCCGGAGCCCGAAAAGAGCGCCGCAATATAGCGGAGAAGGTGCGGCAAGACAACCGCGGACTACGGGCAGGCGGCCGCCGGGACGCGTTCCGCGCCGCCCGTCGCCTGGCCGTACGTCCCCGCGCCGCAGACGTTCTGCCGGCGCACGAGGTAGTAGTAGCCCGAGCCGAGGCCGGGGTCCGGTCGCGCGTCGGTCCACGTCGTGCCGCCCTGATCGTTTTGTGCGCAGGTCGCCGCTCCGACGTTCCCGTTCGCCCTCATGGCCCCGAGGTCGCCCGAGGCCACATCGTGGACGCCGGCACCGCCCGAGCTCCACTGAACGCTCGTGCCTCCGCTCTTGTTCACCTGGACGCCCGAGACCTCCGGAGGAGGCCCGGACAGGGTGGGATCGAACGGAGCGCAATCGGTCGCGTCGGCCACCCCGTCGTTGTCGTCGTCGGGATCGCAGACGTCGCCGAGGTGGTCCCCGTCGAAGTCGAGCTGGTTCAGGTTGGAAATGGCTGCGCAGTTGTCGCAAAGGTCTCCGACCGTGTCGCCATCGCCGTCCGCCTGACCGGCGTTCGCCACCGAGACGCAGTTGTCGCACACGTCACCGACCGTATCGACATCCCCGTCCGCCTGGCCCGTGTTGGGGAGGGAGGCGCAGTTGTCGCACGCGTTTCCAACCGTGTCGGCATCGCCGTCGGCCTGGTCGGTGTTCGCGACCGAGGCGCAGTTGTCGCACGCGTTGCCGATCGTGTCGCCGTCGGCGTCGAGCTGATTCGTGTTGGCGACCCCCGCGCAGTTGTCGCACGCGTCGCCCACCGTGTCGGAGTCGCCATCCCCCTGGCCGGCGTTCGCCACCGAGATGCAGTTGTCGCAGAGGTTGCCGATCGTGTCGTTGTCGGAGTCGAGCTGGTTCGCGTTGGGGATCGCGGCGCAGTTGTCGCACGCGTTCCCTACCGTGTCCCCGTCCCCGTCGGCCTGATTCGTGTTGGCGACCGAGACGCAGTTGTCGCAGGCGTTGCCGACCGTGTCGCTGTCGGAGTCGAGCTGATTCGCGTTGGGGATCGCGGCGCAGTTGTCGCAGACGTCGCCGAAGCCGTCGCCGTCCCCGTCGGACTGACCGGCGTTCGGGACGGCGGGGCAGTTGTCGCACGCGCTGCCCTTGCCGTCGCCGTCGGGGTCTTCCTGTCCGGGGTTGGCGATCGTCGGGCAGTTGTCGCCCACGTCGGCGATCGTGTCGTTGTCGTCGTCGGGATCGCAGGCATCGCCGAGCGCGTCGCCGTCGAGGTTCTGCTGGCCCGGATTCGCGACCGAGACGCAGTTGTCGCAGACGTCGCCGAGCCCGTCCGAATCCGTGTCGGTCTGATTCGCGCTCGCGAGGTTGGGGCAGTTGTCGCAGGCGTTGCCCCGCAGATCGGCGTCGTTGTCCGCTTGATCCACGTTGGCCAGCGACGGGCAATTGTCGCAGGTGTCGCCGACGAAATCCCCGTCCGCATCCCCCTGCCCCCCGTTGGTGCTCACGGGGCAGTTGTCGCCCAGGTCGCGCGGCGTGTCGCCGTCGCTGTTGCGGTTGGCGGTGCTGCACGCCGCGAACGGGGCATGGCCGGGCAGCGTCGCCACGGTCTCACCGCACGTGTTCTTCGCGCTGACGAGGTAGTAGAAGCCCCGACCCAGGAGCGGAACGGCCGGATCGGTCCAGTTGCGCGTCGTCCGCTCGTTGTCCTGGCAGGTCTCGTTGTAGGCGAAGGGGCCGGGTCCGAAGGTGCCCTTGTACACGTTGTACGTGTGTCCTTGGAAGGCGTTGTTCCAGGTCACCTTCGCGGTCTTGTCCACGACCCGGAGGGAATTGTTCGCGGGGTCGGGAAGCTGCGACACCGCGCGGACGAGGGAGGCGCAGTCCACCGCGTCCAGAACCCCGTCGTTGTCGTCGTCGGGGTCGGTGCCGTCGGGAATCCCATCGCCGTCGCTGTCGACCGAGAGCTCGAAGGCCCCCATGTCCACGATCACCGTGCCGTTGCCGTCGCCGTCCGCGATGCGGCTTCCGCCGTCGTAGTCGGACGTCTGCGCGACCGAGTTGTCGCCGGCGTCGATGACCGGCGAGCCCGGGAGCAGGCGGTAGTTCGGGGGCGTCGCGAGCGGTGCGGTGTAGCTGGGGTTGACCGACACGTTGCCGTTCAAGCCGATGTAGTTCGCGTCGGTCTTCGCGCCGGCCACGTTGCCGGGGGTGTTGCTCCAGATGTCGTTGTACCGGACCGTCGGATTGGCGCCCGTGTAGACGTAGAGACCGCCGCCGGTGCCGGAGCCCGTCATGAAGTTCTGGGTGAAGAGGTTGTTCACGATCTCGGGCTGATCCGCCGCGTTCGCCGAGGCGAGGATCGAGACCCCCGCGCCGCGCGCGGGCGAATTGTTGTTGTGGATCGTGTTGTTGTAGATCTTGACCTTGGTCGTCTGGACGCCGAACGCGCCCCCGTCCACGCCGCCGTTCAGGTCGAGGACGTTGCTGTCGATCGTCGCGCGCGACGGGATGACGGTTCCCGCGATCGGCTCGTACTGGCCCATCGAGACGCCGCCGCCGTAGTCCGCAGCGCTGTTGTCGGTGATGTAGTTCCGCGAGATCTTGGTGTCCTGGACGGAGACGCGGCTGTACAGCGAGATCCCGCCGCCCGCGGCGAACTGATTGCTCCGCGTGACGTCGCCCGCGTGATTCGCCTTGATCGTGTTCGCGACGATGATCGGAGCGGAGTTGTAACCGACGTAGATCCCGGCGCCGTCGCCCTCGCTCATGTTGTTCGGGCTTCCGCCGGCCGGCGGGTTCGCGATGTTTCCCTCGATGAGGTTGTTCGTGATCATCGGGCGGGGCGGGTTGTTCGGGTCGAGGCCGTTCACGTAGATCCCGCCGCCGTAATACAGCTTGAACGTCGCGCTGCTGATCGTGTTTCCCTTGATCTCGTTGCGCGTGATCGTTGGAGACGATCCGTAGACGGTGATGCCCCCGCCGATCTTCGCGGCACAGCACGTCTGGTCGATGCCGCCGCCGCCTTGGATCCTCAGCCCCTCGATGCGGCTCGTCGTGCCCGCCGCGGAGGGAAAGTAGACGGCGCTGCAGTTCGTGGTGGCCGCCAGCGTGCAGAAGTCGGAGGTGACGCACGACTTGTTCGCGGCGTTGAGGATCGTGGTCACGGGCCCGTCGGTCGAGATGACGTTGACGTTCGCCGGAAAGCGGAGCGTCTCGTTGTACGTGCCGGGGAGCACGTTGACCGTTCCCCCGTTCGCCTTGATCGAGCAGATCGCGGTCTGGATGCTGCAATAGGGGTTTCCCTGCGTCCCAGCGGTGCCCGGAGCGGGCCCGGGGGTCGGGCAATCATCGACCCAGACCGTCGTCTGAGCGTTCGCGGCACCGGCCATTCCCAAACACACCAGGAGCGCCAGGAAGCTCGACACTGGCAGCGCGCCCCGAAATCGCATGAAGTATTCCCCCCTGGGGCGCCCGAACATGCCCGAGGTCATTTGCCGCTGATTTCCCCCGCCAGCCGAGTCATATACGGTGATCGGGTAATGCGGACAAGGCCGCCGCAAAGTAGCAGAGCGGGACTCAGCGCGACATGAAATTGGCCGCTTCTTGGGCCCTCTCGCGATGTCCGCGACGGCGCCAGATCGCGATGAGCTCGGCGCGAAGCTCGTCTGCCACGGGCCCTCCGGGGAGAACCTCCCCGACGGCCTCGGCGGGGTCCTTCTGTCCCGTGAGCAGAACGGCGGTGTTGGCGTCCTGGGTGTCGAGGTAGAGCGACTTCGGAGCGGCGAACTCGACGATCCCATTGTCGTCCGTG
>Ga0068859_100002414_pt1 | contig 19031 bp, 12 predicted proteins | sample KBSSwiS22_FD_66585 | JGI IMG/M metagenome (GOLD analysis project Ga0068859, IMG submission 66585) | Switchgrass rhizosphere microbial communities from Kellogg Biological Station, Michigan, USA - KBS Switchgrass S2-2 | ecosystem: Host-associated > Plants > Roots > Rhizosphere > Soil ...
GAGCCGCGCTAGTCTTAATTCTGTTGGTTCTCTTTCCTTCCATCGCCCACGCGGAGAGCGGCTATGACGCCTGGTTGCGTTACGCTCCGCTTGAAGATGCGTCGGTCAGGCGCTATCGGGATGCAGTTCCTTCTGTTGTCGTCGCCCTTGGTAACGAGACTCCGGTCCAGAGCGCGAAGGGAGAACTGATTCGCGGCATAAAGGGGATGCTGAATCGGACTCTGCGCGCGGACTCTCGCGTTTCCGTCGAGGCGGCGCTGGTCATTGGGACAATCGCGCAGATACGACAGTCCGCGCCGCAACTGGCGCCTGCGGGAACGATCGACCCCGACGGCTTCTGGATCCGGACGGCGCGCAGCAACGGCGTCCGGTTTGTCGTGATCACGGGGCAGAACGACCTCGGGGTTCTTTACGGTTCATTCGCTTACCTTCGCAGGATTGCCACGGGCGAATCCGTGGCGGATTTGGATCAGAAAGAGACGCCCTACTCGCCAATCCGATGGATCAATCACTGGGAGAATTTGGACGGCTCTATTGAACGCGGATACGGCGGACGATCGATCTTCTGGGAAAACGGACGTGCCCGGCAGGATCTCAGCCGCGTCATAGACTACGGACGCATGCTGGCATCGCTGGGTATCAACGGATGTTCGATCAACAACGTCAATGCAGACCCTCGCGTGCTTTCGCCGGAATTTTTGCCTCAGATCGTTCGTGTCGCTGAAGCGCTGCGGCCCTGGGGCGTGAAGGTTCTCATATCCGTTGATTTCGGCAGTCCTCGCACCGTGGGCGGCTTGACGACATTCGACCCGCTCGATCCGGCTGTCATTGCGTTCTGGAAGAACAAGGCAGACGAAATCTATCGTGCTGTGCCAGACCTCGGTGGCTTTGTCCTGAAAGCAGATTCCGAGGGGCGCGTAGGCCCTTCTGCTGTCGGCCGGACTCATGCCGATGCGGCGAATGTGATTGCACGCGCGTTGAAACCCCACGGTGGATTCTTCTTCTATCGCGGCTTCGTGTACGACAACCGTATGGATTGGCGCAATCTCAAGAACGACCGGGCCCGCGCCGCGTATGACAACTTCAAAGACCTCGATGGCAAGTTCGACGACAATGTTTTCATTCAGATCAAAAACGGTCCGATCGACTATCAGGTTCGTGAACCCGCGTCGCCGCTGTTCGGGACTCTGGAGAAGACGAACCAGGTAATCGAACTGCAGATCACACAGGAGTACATGGGGCAGGCGCGTCACACGGTGTTCCTGGTGCCGATGTGGAAGGAAGTTCTCGATTTCGACATGCGTGCTAAACCGGGAGTTTCGACGCCGGTTAAGGCGCTCGTGTCCGGAAAGACATTCAGCCGGCCTTCCGGTGGTTTTGTCGGGGTTTCTAATGTGGGACTCGACGACAGCTGGTACGGCAACCATATGTCTCAGGCGAACCTTTATGGTTTTGGCCGGCTTGCGTGGAATCCGGACTTGACCTCGAAGCAGATAGTTGAAGAGTGGACGCGTCTTACATTTGGCAATGATCCTAAAGTCATCGAGACTGTCGCGAATATCCAGCTGACTTCATGGCGGACCTACGAAAACTATACGGGGCCGCTGGGGCTGCAGACATTGACTGATATCGTTGGAAACCACTTCGGTGTTGCCGTCGAAGCGTCGGAACGTAATGGGTGGGGACAATGGCATCGCGCCGATGAGCAAGGCATAGGGATGGATCGCAGTGTCGCGACAGGCACGGGATTCGCCGGGCAGTATCGACCGGAAGTGGCGAAAACCTATGAGACTGTTGAGAACACTCCGGACGATCTGCTCCTGTTCCTGCATCACGTGCCGTACACACAGAAGTTGAAGTCGGGGAAGTCCGTTATTCAGTTCATCTATGACTCTCACTATGAAGGTGCCGATGCGGTCGAGAAGTACGTGGCGGACTGGAAGTCGCTCAAGGGCCGCGTGGACGATCGGCGCTATGAAGAGGTGCTGGCGCAGCTGAACTACCAGGCCGGGCAGGCGATCGTGTGGCGAGATGCTGTGAACGGGTGGTTTTTCAAGACATCCAGGATTGCCGACGCTCGCGGTCGCGTGGGTAGCTATCCCGGCCGAATTGAGGCGGAGTCCGCGTCGCTTGTCGGCTACCGGGTCCTGTCCGTGACTCCGTTTGAATCCGCTTCCGGCGAAAAGGCCGTGGAATGCCCTGCGGGAGGTACCTGCACGGCGACGTTCAAGTTTAACGGCCAGCCCGGCTGGTACGACGTGACCGTTCGTTACTTTGACGTGAACAATGGCATCGCGCGCTATAGGGTGCGGGTTTCAGGGCAGTTGGTTGGCGAATGGACCGCTGCAGATCGCGTGCCAAGCCGCCGCATCGACAGCGGCTCCTCAGCACGCCGTATTCTCGAAGGGGTTGCCCTTCGTGGCGGCGACGAAATCCAGGTTGAAGGAGTTCCGGAGGGCGGTGAGACTGCCGCACTGGACTACATCGAGATTCGTCCGACCGCAAACTAAGCGATTGGTCGCAGCACCACAGCTGTGATAAACCTTTGGCAAATCAGATTTAATGGGCGACTTTTTCCAGGCCTTTAGGAGGAGCGAATGAAGTTTAAGTTCTTGACCTTGCTGGCGATCTTTAGCCTTTTGGCGACGGTTGCGTCCGCACAGAGTTTTCAGGGTAAGTGGGAGACGGCACCCCCAGCCGCGGCTGCCGCACCCCCAGCAGGTGCCCCCGCTGGCGGCGCTCCCGGCGGTGGAGCCGGTGGCGGAGGTGGTCGAGGTGGTGGTCGAGGCGGCGGAAACGCAGTCCGATTGGACCTCAAAGTGGAAGGCACCAAGGTCACCGGGAGCATGTTTGAAGGTGGAGCCGACCTCGTGGTCACCGAAGGCACCGTCAATGGCAAACAGGCCAAGTGGCACACCATTCGCCAGCTCAATGGCGCCGACTTCAGGGTGAACTGGACAGCCGACTTGACCGATGACAACACCATCAGTCTTTCTCGCGAATTTCCGAACGGCGTCCCCGGTCGCGGTGGCGCTCCGGGCGGCGGTGGCGCAGCGGCTGGCGGCGCTCCCCCGGCAGGCGGTGGCGCTCCGGCTCCTGCTGCCGGTGCTGCTCCTCCGGCAGGTGGCGCTCCCCCGGCAGGCGGTGGCGGCGGTCAGCGTCGCGGTGGCGGCGGCGGAGCTCCCGGCCCCGTTACTTTGAAGCGCGTTCCGTAAAAGTCAGAGGGAGATTGGGGTTTGCCCCCAATCTCCCTTATCTCTGAACTTTCCCCGACCCGCCGTCCTTCAGGAGTGCGACAACTTCCTCAAGTGTCGAGCGGCTGAAATCTCCAGGAATCGAGTGCTTGAGAACAGCGGTTGCAGACGCGAATTCTAACGCTTCCTCAAGCGTTGGAAGCTTCAACAAGCCGTAGATCAATCCCGCATCAAAAGCGTCTCCACCTCCGACACGTTCCACGATATGCGTGATCTCGTAGTGCCGGCTCTCGACGAACTTCTTCCCGTCATCCAGACATGCCGACCACGCATTGTGTGAAGCGCTTCGGGATTCGCGGCGCGTGAGCACCACCGTCTTGAGACTGGGATAGGTCTTAAGCGCCTTCCTTGTAACGGCTTTGAAGTCACCCCTCGCGGATACTCCCAGGACAACGTCCATGGTTTCCCGATTCCCGATCACGATGTCGGTTTGTTGCATGAGAACCGGCATGACCTCTTGCGCGTCCGTCCCCCATTTCCAGAGATTCTTTCGATGATTGAGGTCGCAGGAAACGGTCAGTCCTGACTTCTTCGCCCTGCGCATGGCATCGAGGGTTACATCGGCGGCGGTAGCACTGATAGCTGGCGTGATCTCAGATACGTGAAACCATCCTGCGTTTTGAAATATCGGTTCCCAGTTCACGGTTCCGAGTTTTGCCACTGCCATGGAACTGTTTTCGCGGTCATAGAGAATCCGCGGAGGTCGCTGGTTCGCGCCCGATTCCAGGTAGTACAGCCCGAATCGCCCCTGGCTGCGGACGATGTCCGTCGTGTCTACTCCGTACCGGCGGAGTTCGCCGATACACATGTCCGACAACGGATTCTGGTCAGGCAGTACCGTGACATGCGATGCAGCTATGCCAAGAAGCGAGAGTCCAATCGCGACGTTCGCTTCACTGCCGCCGAAGGTGGCATCCAGTCGAGGCGTTTGCAGCAGGCGCTCCGTTCCCGGAGCGGCCAGTCGGAGCATTAACTCTCCGAACGTGACAACCTTCTTCGCCGGGTTCATGCACGAGCCTTTCGGATCTTTGTCAGAAACTGTTTGGCGGTATCCGTAATGACTTTAGAGTCGCTCGCGGTTTTGTACCCGGTGAGGTGGCCGCTCACACCAACGGCGATGCACCCTGCCTTGATCCAGTCCGTCACGTTTTCGAGGCTCACGCCGCCCGTGGGCATGAGTTGGGCCTGAGGCAAGGGGCTTCTCACGGCCTTAACAAAACCAGGTCCCAGGCCTTCACTGGGGAAGATCTTGATGATCTCCGCGCCAAGTTCCATGGCCTCGATAATCTCCTTCACGGTTCCCGTGCCAGGCATGTACGGAATCTGATAGCGATTGCACAGACGAGCCGTCTCGGCACTTACGGAAGGGCTGACGACGAACTGCGCGCCGGAGAGTATCGCGATGCGTGCAGTCTCAGGGTCAAGCACGGTCCCGGCGCCAACGATCATCTCGTCTTCATATTCCTTCGATAAGGCTTCGATCACCTTCGCGGCGCCCGGAACCGTGAATGTGATCTCGAGAACACCGACGCCTCCTTTTGCGCACGCTTCGGCAATGCGCGCCGCATGATCGGCGACGTCCGCGCGAATAATAGCGATCAGACCCGTATCAATGATTCGATTAAGAACGACAAGCTTGCGAATAGACATGGGTGGGAATTATCGCTTGTTCGTCGGAGTCGGCTGAACTATTTTACTCGCCATGCAAGCAGTACCTCCGAATCAACAGCAGGCGCTCGTCGAGCGCCTCACAAACATGTGCGGCGGCGCGTATAGTCCCGAAGTTCGCCGCAAATATTTCATCTCCGGACCGCAATGGGCAGCCGCCTATCAGGGTCAGGCATTGTTTTTTGCACCGACACGAAAGCCGATCACATTCGAGGATGTGATTCGGGAATTCGGGAGAATCGGGATCGGTTACTGGGCGACACACGACAGCGATGTCATTCCGTCCGACCAACTGGGTACGGATCGGCAGAAGGAAATCATCGAACGGATCCAGGGAACGCTGAAAGCTCACGGTGTGAAGTGTTCGATGGTCACGACCGAGACTTTCTTTCATGAAGTCTTTGCGGCCGGCCCTGCCGCCGAGTCACCTGAAATTCGCGAATACACAAAGTTCCGTGTCACCAACACCGTCGATATCGGCCACGATCTGGGCGCGTCTTACGCCGTTTACTGGCCGGGGTCGCTCGGATATCTGACGCAGGGTGCCATCGAAGAAACCCAGACTCTGCGGTGGTATGCCGATTCTTTGAATGCAGCCTGCGATCGGGATATCGAAGTTGCGAAGAAGAAGAACCGCCCAACGCTGAAACATTGTCTGGAGGCGAAACCCTTTGAGCCGCAGGCCGAGATCCTGCTTCCAACCAGCGATGCCATGCTGGCCTTTATCGCGTCGGGTTTGCTGACCCATCCCGAAATGGTCGGATTGAACCCGGAGTTCCTTCACGAGTTGATGTGGGGCGGTGCTCCACGCGCAGCGCTGGCGCGCGCACTGGTGGCAGGGAAACTTTGGCATTTCGATATTAACGATGGATACCGCCTCAAACACGATGTCGATATCGGCGTCGGGATGGTGAATCCGCTGGATTGGTTGAACACGTTGATTCTCCTTCGTGCGCACGGCTTCAAGGGGCCGTTCAATCTCGATTTCAAGTCGCACCGAACGACGAGCAACTGGGGCGTATTCCACGTGAGCTTCCCGACGGCAGTCGATCGCTTCATCACGCTGTGGGAAATCGCGGGTGATGCCATGGAAGACCCCGTACTTCGCGAAGCGACCGAGGCATTGAAGGCCGGCTCGGGTATCAAGGCGGGAACCGATGGCCGTGCGATTCACGAGGCAAATAAGGAACTGCTCACGCTGCACGAACTGATCGCTCACCGCCTGGTCCAGTTGCTGCTGGGACTGCATCGAGGGCGAACCATCTCCGTGTAACTGGGGAAGGGCAGGTCGGAAACCATCGAGGCGAAGAAATTGGAAAATGGACGAATTGGAGATCTCGAAATCGAAATTACAAGATCTTAAATTGGACGAGCTGATTCTACGAATGGCGGTCCAATCTAAGATCTTGTAATTTCGATTTCGAGATCTCCAATTCGTCCATTTTCCAATTTCTTTCCGGCATCCACCATTGTTTGAGGAGACGCCATGCGCATTCGCTCACTAGTCTTCATCCTCACTGTTTCCACTGTGATGCTCTCCCAGGCGCCGCAGCCGGCTCCCCCATACATGAATCCGGACTTTTCTCCCGAAGTGAGGGCAAAGGATCTCGTCTCCCGAATGACGCTGGAACAAAAAATTCGCCAGATGCAGAATGCCGCCCCTGCTATACCCGAACTCAATGTTGAGCAGTACGAATGGTGGAATGAGGGCCTGCATGGCGTCGCGCGCGCCGGACAGGCGACCGTTTTCCCCCAGGCCATAGGGCTCGCCGCCACCTGGGACACCGACCTGATGTTTCGCGTGGCCGATGTGATTTCCACGGAGGCGCGCGCGAAATACAACGAGGCAATCCGTCAGGACAATCACGGTCGATATTACGGGCTCACATTCTGGTCGCCGAACATCAACATCTTTCGGGATCCGCGATGGGGAAGGGGGCAGGAGACTTACGGAGAAGATCCGTTTCTGACCGGACGAATGGCGGTCGCTTTTATCAAGGGTATGCAGGGCAATGATCCGAAATACTTCAAGGTCGTCGCTACCGCGAAACACTTCGCAGTCCACAGCGGGCCTGAGCCTTCACGCCACTCCGATAACTTCAATCCCAGCGTTCGTGATCTCAATGAAACGTATTTGCCGGCATTTCGCGCTGCGATAACCGAAGGCAAGGCCTACTCGCTGATGTGTGCCTACAACCGTGTGAATGGCTTTCCAGCGTGTGCCAATGAAGACTTGTTGGTGAAAACGTTGCGCGAAGAGTGGAAGTTTCAAGGCTACATCGTGAGCGACTGCGGCGCTATCCGCGATATCTATAACGGGCACCGCTACAAGCCGAACGCCGCGGAGGCTTCGGCGATTGCCGTGAAGATGGGCACCGATCTGACATGCGGCAACGAATATGCCGGAGCGCCAGCCGGTCCCGGCGGCGCAATGGGCGCTCTGGTCAGTGCTGTCCAGAGCGGGCTTATCACCGAATCGGAGATCAATCGTTCCGTCGAGCGCCTGTTCGTGGCGCGCTTCAAGCTGGGCATGTTCGATCCTCCCGCACGCGTTCCGTTTTCAAAGATTCCGTATTCGGTTAATGATTCCGAAGCGCATCGCAAACTCGCGGTGGAGGCGGCGCGGAAATCCATCGTTCTGCTGAAGAACGAGAAACAGATTCTGCCGCTGGTGGCTTCCATTCGAAAGATCGCGGTCATCGGTCCATCCGCGGATGATCCGATCGCTCTGCTCGGCAACTACAATGGCTTTTCACAAAAAATAGTCACGCCGCTTGAGGGCATCCAGAAGCAGTTTGCGGCAAAGGGAGAGGTACGCTTTGCTCTCGGAGCAACGTATGTTTCCGGTTCGCAGGCATTGATTTCGTCTGAAGTCCTGACGCCTCCGTCGGGACAAGCTACAGGCGTCCTTGCCGAGTATTTCGACAATGCGGATCTTCAGGGCAGTGCGAAGTACCAGCGTGTTGAAGCGCGACCCTATCTTCCGACGATTACAGATCCGATCCTTGCCTCTCGTGGCGTTCCCGACCGCGGTTTCTCTGTTCGATGGACTGGAACGCTCATGGCGCCCTTTAGCGGAGAGTTCGTTTTCGGCGTTCGGGGCGGAGGTCAGGGAGTCCGATTGTTCCTGGATGATCGCGAGCTGGCGCCCGCATCCGCTCAAGGCCGGGGTAATGCGCCACGCGAGACGAGTGTCCCGCTCCAACAGGGAGTGGCGTATCGGTTGCGCATGGAGTACCGGCATTCGGGCAATGCGGCAGCGGGAAACATTCAACTGTCGTGGATTCCTCCCTCGGAGCCGCTTCTCGCGGAAGCTGTGGCCGTCGCGAAGAATGCGGATGTGACCGTCGCATTCGTTGGTTTGAATCCAGCTCTTGAAGGCGAGGAGATGACCGTCAACGTCCCCGGGTTTCGAGGCGGAGACCGAGCGGATTTGAATCTCCCCGCCGGCCAGCAGCGGCTGCTTGAAGCCGTCCTGGCAACCGGAAAACCGGTGATTGTTGTGCTCACCAGTGGAAGTGCAGTCGCCATAACAACTGCTGCCGAGAAGGCTGCAGCTGTGATGGCCGCATGGTACGGCGGAGAGGAGATCGGTACAGCGATCGCCGAAACTCTTGCGGGCCAGAACAATCCCGCTGGACGCTTGCCGGTCACCTTCTACAAAGGCGTCGAGCAGCTTCCGCCCTTCGAAAACTATTCGATGAACAATCGCACGTACCGATACTTCAGGGGGGATGTCCTTTATCCCTTTGGGTACGGCTTGAGCTACTCCACCTTTGAATACTCGCGTCTGCAGGTGATGCGGGAGGGCATCGGCTTGCGCGTCAAGGTCCGTGTGAAAAACACATCGAATCGCGAAGGCGATGACGTCGTGCAACTCTACATCGAGGGCGGCGGTGGACTTGGGGATTCCATTCGGGACCTTCGCGGGTTTCGACGAGTCCACCTGAGAGCGGGGCAAAGCACCGACGTGGAATTCAGCATCGATTCCTTCCCGTTGAAAAGCACGCGTATCGGCATTGGCGGCGGACAACCTGCCGGTGGGGTGTATCCTCTCGAAGGGCTCTTCTGAAGTGTATTGGCTTGGCATTGATGTTGGAACCGGAGGAACACGCGCTCTTCTCGTTGATGAGAGGGGAAGAGTCCGGCATGCCTTCACCGCTCATCATGAAGACATGCGGATGGAACGTCCGCTGTGGGCAGAACAGCGCCCCGAAAACTGGTGGGATGCAGCGCAATCCGCCATTCGCGGCGTATTGGGTGCTGCAGGCGCTTCAGGAAAGGATGTTCGTGGAATCGGCCTTTCCGGGCAAATGCACGGCCTGGTTTTGCTCGATGAGAGCGATCATGTTATCCGTCCCGCGTTGATCTGGTGCGATCAGCGCAGTCAGGCGCAGGTCGATTCCATCAATGCTTCCGTGGGCAAAGGAACAGTCCTTTCCTGTATTGCCAATCCGGTCCTCACAGGTTTCACGCTACCAAAACTGCTTTGGGTTCGCGATAACGAACCCAAAGCCTTTACCCGCGTCCGGAAGATCCTTCTGCCCAAGGATTACGTCCGTTTCAAGCTTACGGGAGGGTATGTCAGCGATGTCTCGGATGCATCCGGCACAGCATTGTTCGATGTGGTGAGGCGGCGTTGGTCCAACGAACTGATAGAACGTCTTGGTCTCGACGCTGAGATTTTGCCTCGTGTTCTGGAATCCCAGGAAGTCAGTGGAGTCGTGTCCCGAGCTGCGGCAGCAAGTACAGGGCTGGCGGAGGGTGTTCCCGTTGTTGCCGGCGCCGGCGATCAGGCAGCGAGCGCGGTCGGTAACGGAATCGTGGAGCCGGGGCGCGTGTCCTGCACCATCGGGACGTCGGGAGTCGTCTTCGCGCATACCGCATCGCCTTCTTATGATCCTGCGGGGCGTGTTCATACGTTTTGCCATGCTGTACCTGGCGCGTGGCATGTGATGGGTGTGACGCAGGGAGCCGGCTTGAGTCTCCAGTGGTTCCGGAGAAACCTGGCGCCCGGTGTCGAATATGACGCGCTCACCGCTGAGGCCGGGAATGCTCCTGCAGGGTCGCAGGGACTCTACTGGCTTCCGTACTTGATGGGCGAGCGCACGCCCCACCTCGATGCGTTTGCCCGAGGCGGCTGGATTGGCCTTACGGCGAAACATACGAGAGCAGACCTCATCCGTTCCCTGCTCGAAGGTGTTGCCTACAGTCAGAAAGATTGTCTCGACATCATCGAAGGCATGGGCGTAATGGTCGATTCGATCCGGCTTTCGGGCGGTGGCGCCCGCAGCGGTTTTTGGTGCCAGATGTTCGCGGATGTGTTTGGCAGGCGTGTCGCGACACTCGAAACTGAAGAAGGGTCGGCATACGGCGCAGCGCTGCTTTCCATGGTGGGAACAGGGCAATACGCGTCTGTTCTAAATGTCTGTAATGAAGTGATTCACGAAACGGCATCTTTGGCGCCTCGCACAGCCGAAGTTGATCTCTACGCCAGAGGACACAAGATCTATCAAGCTCTCTATCCAGCTCTTAAAGTGATACAGTAGGCGCCATTTTTCCCGGAGGCATATGTTCGAGCGATATAACCAGGCGGCTCGGAGTGTTGTCTTTTTCGCCCGTTTCGTTGCAAGTCAGGGCGGGAGCGCCGCGATCGAATCCGAACACCTGCTTCTGGGTCTGATCAGGGAAGCTGCCCCCACTCTGGCGCGGCTTGCGGCGTCGCTATCGATTGAAGACCTGCGGGCAAAGATCCCAAGGAAGATCATTGTTGAGAACCCTTCCATGCGTATTCACATGCCGCTATCCGCCGAGTGCAAGCGAATCCTGAGCTACTCCGCCGAAGAAGCGAATGATATGGATCATCGCTATATCGGTCCGGAGCACATCCTTCTCGCGATACTTCGGGAGAACACCAGTCTTGCGGCTCGCCTGCTGGCGGAAATGGACGTTCAACTTGAACACGTCCGGCAGCAACTGGTTTTGGATACACCTCGAAGCGAGGAGACCTCCGGCGAGGACGTATCCAACGAGGTCGGACGCGATGTTGTTCATGCGTTGATCGACAGGCTGCCGGAGGCGATGCTTGCTCACGTCAAGGAAATGATTGATCGGATGCTTTCACGGTCTACCAGAGACCGTATTCGTGATGATGAGACCACGGTGGTCAAGGGAACATTCCCGTCCAATCGCCACCGGAGTGCCGAAGAAATCTCGCAGCCCGGTCCTCTGGAAAAGCTCGAAGGGCGCTGATTGATTCGCGGCAGCGTTGGGCTGACGAATCGCAACATAGAATTTGATCGCCATCCTCCGGACTCCACCCCTTTGATAAAATCCGCACAGGTGCCGCATCGAGGCGGTTCTAGTGCGTTCTCCCTATGGCCAACATCGGGCTGGAGCAGCTATGTACAGTATGTCGGATCGGGCGCGGGACATCCGGTAAGCCTTGCGCGTGAGAATGTTTTGAACCGATCGATGCTTTGCGCCCTCCTTGAATCAAGGGAAGGGATATCTTTGTACTCATGAAGTCGGCTCTCGTCGCAGCACTTCTCCTGCTTGGTCTTCAGGGCTTACCGCCCATGGTGGGCCCGTTGATTCCCGATACGGGCGGGGTTGTTACGGGCGTCGTCCGCCGTGCCGACTCAGGCGCGCCAGTTCCGGAAGCCCAGGTTGCAATTGTCGGTGAAACCGAGTCTGTCGATCAGGCAATGCGGCGAGCAACGCTCACGGACGCCAACGGACGGTTCACAGTCCGGAACATTGCGCCAGGTCCCTACACGATTTTCGTTCAGGCCGAAGGCTACTTTGGCGAAACGGCCGCGGCAGACGGCGCAACACGCACGAAGAAATATGTCCGCGCGGACGAGGCGCAGCAGGTGGACACCAGCGTGTTGAAGCTGGTTGCGGGATCGGTCATCAGTGGCCGAGTCTCGGGGCCGGATGGCCAACCTTTGGCGGGAGCGTCTGTTGAGGCTCTGAAGGCGTTCTACGTTGGAGATCGCCTTGCCTTCACGCCGGTGAAATCTGTCAAGACAGACGACCTGGGAGAGTACCGTATGTACTGGCTCCCGCCCGGCGAGTACTACATTCGCGCGGCATTTCGTTCACGCTCCGATTCAGGCCGCGACCGCTACGCGCGTGTTTTCTTCCCCCGCATTCCTGAAGAAGACGCAGCACCTCCTGTGCAGGTGAGAAGCGGGGCAGAGTTGCCAGGCGTTGATGTTCGTGTTCCGGTTACGCCTGTTACGGGCATCACGATCACCGGTCAGGTTCGGGGCGGGTCAGATGACGATCTGCGCGTGAGCGCTGTTCATGTTGTCCCGCGCGACCGTCGCGTTCTGCTTGTCGGCGATGACGTGGATGTATTTGAGAATGACGCCGCCGACACCACCCGCGGCCGTTTTGAAGTCCGAAACGTGCCTCCCGGCGAGTACAACTTGTATCCGGCGGTGCGGGATCGAGAACAAAACCGAACAGTGCCGATCCCCGTCGATGTCGATAAGCGCGACATCGAAAACATTTCGGGGACACTGGAGCCGGCTTTCGATCTGCCGGGCCGAGTGACGCTTGATGGAGAGATCAACGGCCGCGCTATCTTAAAGGATGCCTTACAGTTGATTGCAGTCGAGCCGATGCCCACCATCGATTCGTTCGCGATCAACCCGAGTGATTCGGGCGAATTTACCGCGTTTCAATTGCCCGCCGGCCAGTATGCGCTTCGGGTGGCCTCGGCATTCAAGGCTGCCGATACCTACATTTCGGATTTGAAGAGGGGAGAAACGAGCGTCTTCGATTCCGGCATCACAATTGGCGGCAAAACTGATGAGCCAGTGGAGGTGGTTCTGAAATCCAAAGGCGGTAGCGTCACGGGGTCAGTTTCCGACATCACGCGATTGCACCCTTTCTCTTATGCGACGGTCGTTCTGGTTCCGGAAAAGGCACGGCGTCAGAACCTGACGCTTTACAGGCAGACATTGTCTGCTGAAAACGGCACCTTCAGTTTCACTGGAATTCTGCCCGGCGATTACAAGTTGTTCGCCTGGGGATCGCTCACGCCCGGCGCCTGGCAGAACCGCATTTTCCTGCAGAGGTTTGAGGATCGCGGAGTCGAGGTGACGGTCCTCGAGCGGATCGAGAAACGCGTTGAATTGGGCGTTATTCCATAAACAACCGCTGACCGTGCTAACAAGAGCCGGGTCTGCCGTGTTTCGTCTTCGAGGAGCGAGACCTTGATAGCCATTGCGACGCAGACAAGGGTGCAGTCCCTTCCCGAAGAGATCGAAAACCTTTTCCGCGAACACTCGAAGTTCATCTATCGAACGGCGTTCCGTGTAACAGGGAACGGCGAGGATGCAGAAGATGTCCTTCAGAGTCTTTTCGTTCGAATCATGCGACGCGAATTGCCCGCAGACTTCAATAGAAACCCCAGGGCCTATCTGTATCGCGCTGCCGTGAACCTGTCATTGAACGTCGTGCGGTCACGCGCACGCAGGGTTTCGGCGGAAACACTCACCGATGTTGAAGATCCCAGCTTCCATGAGAGATCGCGAGGAGATATGGAGATCGATGAGCGTATGCGGCAGGCGCTCGGAGAACTCAGCGCAAAGGCCGCCGAGATTCTTATCCTGCGGCATGTGCATGGCTATTCGGATGTGGAGATCGCAAAGTTCCTTGGAACTTCAAGGGGGACTATCGCCGTGAGTCTGTTTCGATCGCGTGCGCGTCTCCGCAAATCCATTCGCGCCTTTCTGGGAGGCAAATCATGAAAAGCCAAACTGGCAACCCAAGGCAGATCGTGGATCAGTTTCTCGGGAAGATGGCCGAGCCTCTTTCCGACGAGCATGGCGACGGAGCAGTGAAGGATGTGCACCAGCGGCTCCTCATAGAAGACGCGCATGTGCTGAGCTTTGCTCTGGCGACGGATCCTCAACCTGTGCGAACCCATGTCTGGAGTGCCATTGCGGCTGGCGTACTGGTGATGCTTGCCGGCGGGATGCTTCACCTGGTGCTGCAACGGTCCAGCGGAGTGGAAATCGTTGCGAAGCCTGTGAGTGGTGAGATTCAAACCGTCGGAAGCCGGGCGACGTTCCCTGGGTATTCAGGAATTGAAGATGGAAAAGTCCTGAGAGCCGGTAATGACGGAGGCACGATCGCACTTCTGGACGGATCGAAGATCGAGATGAGTGCCAGTGCGGAGTTGTCAATCAATCGAGAAGCGAAAGGCTTCCGTGTCCGGCTTACTTCGGGAACTGTTCTTGTGACTGCGGCCAAACAGCACGACGGGCATCTCTATGTTGAAACGAAGGATTGCGTCGTGTCCGTGACGGGAACAGTTTTCGCGGTAAGTACGGAAGAGAGCGGCTCGCGTGTGTCTGTGCTGGAAGGCGAGGTTCAGGTTCATCACGGCGAGATCTCCCAAACGCTGATGGCGGGGCAGCAGGCGACAACGAGCCCTGAACTGAGACCCCTCTCGACAGAACCCGCAATGGCCTGGGCAATCGAACGCGTCGCGCTGGTTCAGCAGCCTGCGCAACAGGCTCCTCAGACAACAAATGCAACTACAGGAAGCGTCGTTCGAGGCATTGTGAAGGGAACCAATGGCGCAGGCATTCCTGATGTGTCCGTAACACTCTGCCCAAACTTTACTCAGGTGAGAATTGAGCCGGCGCAAGAGAAACAGCCCCTCGTTCCTTTCGACGATACTGTCCGAGTTGACGGGCCAATCGTCAGGAACAAGACACACTTCTTCGCAATCTGGGGCAACTGCGTGCTTTCAACTGTCGTAACGGACTCAATGGGACATTTTGAGTTCTCAAACGTGGCACCAGGTGAATATGCCGTACGAGCGCAGCGCGAGGGCTTCTCAGGGCCAACGGATATCCCGCTCGTTCCCGGTGAATCTTCCGTTGCCGGCGGTAACAGTAATGGAATCGTCCGTTACTTCAATGGGTGGGCCGTGGCCAGTTCCAGTCTCCAACCGATAGGAGACAGCACGCGCGTGACGGTTCACGCGCAGCAGGTGTCCCAGGATATTTCCCTGTCTCTGGTGCGGGCCGGTGTCATTTCCGGCACTGTTCGTGACGCAGATGGCAAGCCCGTTGCTAACGCACGGATCCGGATCATCGGTTCACCGGCGCCGGGAGCCGTCCGTATCGAGAGACAAACCTTTCTGACTACGACGACCAACGACCTCGGAGCTTACCGGGCTTTCTGGCTGGCCCCAGGCGAATACCGCGTTGTGGCTGAAGGTCCACGTTCGGGCACCTACTGGGTTGCACGTCCTGTAACGGCGGCGGACGGAAGTCCGGTTGTTGTGTTGCGCGAAGGCGAGGAGGTTTCGAATATCGATGTTGTCCTTCGGCCGGGTGCCGACGACCAGGTCCTCCCAAATCCCCGTCGATAGTCAGCCACGCGGTTAAACTAGGCCTGTGCCCCGGCCTTCGTACAAGTTCCGCTATTTGCTGATCGCCACAATGGTTCTCAGCGCATTTCTCCTGTTTTCTTTCCAACCCATGGTCGGAAAGATGCTGCTTCCGCTTCTCGGAGGCGCGGCAGCGGTATGGACCACTGCCGTTCTGTTCTTCCAGTTCGTGCTGCTGGCAGGCTACTTCTACGCGGATCGCCTTACCCGCGTGAAGAGTTTTCGGGTACAGCTGCTCACCCACACTCTCGTGATGATCACCGCAGTGTTCTTCCTGCCGATTCGGTTCGATCAGGACAGCCTGGGTGCAAAGGCACATCTTCAGCCGGTGCTGCGCGAGTTGCTTGGACTGCTCAAGACCGCAGGTATTCCGTACTTCGTGGTTTCGACGACTGCGCCGCTGCTGCAGAAGTGGTTCTCAAGTACCGATGACGTTTCCGCGCGCGATCCGTACTTCCTTTATGCCTTCAGCAATGCTGGAAGCCTCATAGCTTTGCTGGCATATCCGTTCTTCATTGAGCCGGAATACGGATTAAGAGATCAGAATTTCTACTGGATGGCAGGCTATGTTGTCCTGGTGCTCTTGACGATGGCGATGCTTGCGGCGCTGCGCAGAACGCCTGCGTCCATTCATCGTGAGGTGACGTCTGATCGACCGGATCTGCGGCGTCGCTGCGCGTGGCTCGCAGCCTCCTTTGTGCCTTCTGCATTGATGTTGGCTGTCACGACACACATTTCTGTGAATCTTGTGCCAATGCCGCTGGTTTGGACCTTGCCGCTGGCCATCTATCTCGTCACGTTCATCATCGCGTTCGGCAGAAGGTTTCGAGTGTCATCTCGACGTGTGGCTCAACTGGCCCTGCCGGTTCTGGTCCTGTTCTGCCCGGTGGTAGGGATGCAGGTTCCTGTAGTGTTCTCGATTGATGCGGTTCTTATCGTTGTCCATCTCCCGCTCCTGCTCACCGCTTGTCTTTTGTGCCACACCGCATTGGCGGACCGGCGCCCCGATCCGCAGCACCTGACGCAGTACTATTTGTGGATCGCTGCCGGCGGAGCTTTTGGAGGTGTCTTCGCCGCAATTGTTGCGCCTTCCGTATTCACCAGCATTTTCGAGTATCCCCTGCTGCTCGCCCTGGCCGTGTTGTTTCGGCAGGGTTCGCACAGACCTGAGCGCGTTGCCACTGCCACACTCGCATTCCTGGTTCTGGGCTATGCGGTCCTGCTTCCTCCAATGCTCGCCGAAAAGGGCGATGCGGTGCATGTGACACGAAATTTCTTCGGTGTGAAGAGAGTTGTCGATGTAGATCACGAAAGAAAGCTGCTGCATGGGGATACCCTGCATGGCATAGAGGGCCGCGACCGGACCGGCGAACCGTTGATGTACTACCACCGCGAGGGCCCTCTCGGTGATGTGATGGAGATGATGGGCGACAGCACGGGGCAGCATGTCGGCGTCATTGGACTCGGCGCGGGATCCATCGCCGCATACGGCAGTCCACAGCGACGAGTGACGTTTTTCGAGATCGATCCGGATGTCGAAACGATCGCCGAACAATTCTTCACTTTTATCGGACAATGCGGAATCTATTGCGATGTCGTATCCGGCGACGGACGTCTTGCGCTTGCGGCGGAGGAATACGCGCTCGATCTGATCGTGGTCGATGCTTTCAGCTCCGACGTCATACCGCCTCACCTGGTTTCACGCGAAGCGCTCGATCTCTACCTTTCAAGATTGAAACCCGGCGGGACCCTGCTCTTTCATACGTCGAATCGCTATTTGAAAGTGAAGGATCTTGTCAGTGCGCTTGTCAGCTCTGCGGGACTGCCCGCCCTGGTCCGTGTCGACCGCGCGAAAGGCGCCGTAAGCAATTCGATCTACGTCGTCGCGGCAAAGTCCCCGGAAGCTCTCGGAAGTTTGCGAGATCAAGACGGCTGGCGAGCTGTCAGTGCCCCACCCGGTGTTCGCGTGTGGACCGACGAGTATTCCAGTCTTGTAGGTTTACTGCAGTGGGAATACGACTAGCTAGCCCGGATTATTCATAAACTGAGCAGATATCCCATCGAATTTAAGATTCGAGCGGCTGGGAATTGGAAACCAGCGTCCAGGAACCTCTGAGGGTTGCCGTTTTTAAGGATGGAACGAGTCGCAGACGCTGGGACGGCGCTGCGGGGGGTGTTCTGGATCAGAATCCGAGTTTTTGGAGACACGTCGAGTGGTGCAGATGGACAGAAAGTTCAAAGAGCCCCGGCTAAGCGGAGTCCGCAGCCAAGATTTGTTTGCACTGCTGAAATAGATCCTGCCCCGGCCAGTGGGCCGCAAGATGGAATTGTATTTGTCGCGCTGTACGCACGACGCGCGCGCCGACTTTGAGGAGACGGATGCGAATCGAATCCGGACTGGCCTGCGCCAAGACGGTATCGCCCAAGATGGATCGGCGAAAGTAGGTCATTAGCAGTGTCGCGATCGTGTGCAACTGAAGACGAACGGCATTGGCGCGAAAGCGGTGACAGCTTAGGCGATCCGCATACATCCCAAGCTTCAATTCTTTGATGCGGTTTTCAGCTTCTCCGCGTTGGTCGTACCACTTCACCAGGTCCTTGGCCGATCCCTTCCGATTGGTGATCATGAAACGGATGTTGGTTCCCATGGCGGTCACGTCGATTTTCACGAGAATGCGGCGGCGATGCTCCCAACTCCTGGCGCGATGCCAGAAACTGGTGCGAACTTGAACCGGATGTTGCAGCCGCTGATAGCGAGCCTCGGCTTTCGCCTTCAGTTTTGCAGTGCGTTGCTTGAATACGCTGTTCGTTCCTATGCCCATAACGTACTCAATGTCGTGTTCTTCCAATGCCGTCTCGACTTCTGCCGTCGCCATTCCCGCATCCGCTCGGAGACGTAGTTTCGACTTGGGAAATCGATGTCGCAACGGCGGCACGATTTGCTTCAGATCTTCGACCACAAAGCTGGCGCTACGATCCAAACCGGGCCTGAGCCTTGTCTTCAACAGCAGTCCGGTATTGCCCTCAAACCAGCACAGCGGGTGGTACATGTGTTGGTTGTAGCCGCCGTGAAACAACGCAAACTGTTGTTGGCCGTGCGTCGGATCATCCGTGCTGTCCAGATCCAAAATCAACTCCTTGGGTTGAGTCCGGTCACCAAACGCGTGCCGGCAAAACCAGTCCAAACCAACTTTGCTCAAACGCGCAATGCTGGACCAGTCGATATCGTTTTCCAATCGGGATATTGTCGGTTGCGATCCCAGCACCTCCGAAGATTCACTCGCGATCGTCTGAAACGTCGGGTCGTCTTTCAATCGGTCTGCATCGTTGGCGTCTTCGTATCCCGCCACGATCTGATAAGACCGCTGACGCACCAACGTCAACATGTCGTGCTTGATGTAGCGTTGATCCCGATCATCTGCAATCCGCGCGGCAACATCCTCCATCAGTCCCAGCTTGTGATCAAACTCGCGAATTAACACCAGTCCCGCGTCACTGGTGATTGTTCCGCCATCGAAATCAACGCGAAGTTTTGGTTGGAATCCGAATCCGAGTTGTCTGACAATCTCTTTGGCCATCGTCACTCTCCGTCTCAGATACATTCACGCCTAGACAACGCGAACGTAGCATGGACTTATGAGCAGACGATGGCCTTTTCCTGTCCGAATTTATGAATAATCCGGGCTAGT
>Ga0068859_100002416_pt1 | contig 19020 bp, 17 predicted proteins | sample KBSSwiS22_FD_66585 | JGI IMG/M metagenome (GOLD analysis project Ga0068859, IMG submission 66585) | Switchgrass rhizosphere microbial communities from Kellogg Biological Station, Michigan, USA - KBS Switchgrass S2-2 | ecosystem: Host-associated > Plants > Roots > Rhizosphere > Soil ...
ATCGTCACCGAGCACGCCGACCTCGACCGGGCGACGACGTCGGTGCTGCGCGGTGCCGTGCATGCCAACGGAATGGTGTGCTTCTCGATCGAGCGCATCTACGTCCATGCCAGCATCCATGACGCGTTCGTGAAGCTGCTGGTCGAGAAGGCCGAGAAGGTCCGGCTCAACTGCCACGATCCGCGCGCAGGGCATCTCCACCCCTTCACCTTCGCGCCGCAGGCCAAGATCGTCGAACGGCATCTCGCCGACGCGGTCGCGCAAGGCGCGACGATCCAGTGCGGCGGCAAGGTCGAGGAGATCGGCGGCGGGCTCTATATGCGGCCGACCGTGCTCACCGGCATCACGCACGACATGCTCGTGATGCAGGACGAGACCTTCGGGCCAGTACTGCCGGTGATGCGATATTCGACCGTCGGCGAAGCGATCGCACTCGCCAACGACACGGTGTTCGGGCTCACCGCCTCAGTGATCGCTGGCAGCGAGGAAGAAGCGCTGTCGATCGCCGCCCAGGTCAATGCCGGCGCCGTGTTCATCCAGGACAGCTTCCTGACCTTCGCCAAGAACCGCACGATCGGCACGCACAGCTTCGGCGTATCGGGGCTTGGCGGCTCGCGCACCGGGCCGGAATCGATTCTGCGCTTCGTGCGGCGCAAGGCATTGATGACGCAGCACGGTGATGTCGCAGACATCCAGAACGACCATCATTTGGAAAAATCACACTAAGGTCGTCATCACCGCAATAACGCGGACCCAGAGTCGCGGACGACGCACCTTGTGGCCCCTGGGTTCCCGCTTTCGGGGGAATGACGAAGGAAGAGGAGAAGGAATGGTTTGGCAATTGTCGGCCCTCGATCGGCTCGAAATCCAGGAACTCTATTCCCGCTATGCCTGGGGAATCGATACTGCCGACCTGCCGCTCGCCCTGTCGACCTTCACGCAGGACGCCTGGTTCGACCACCTCTGGCAGGGCCGTGTCCAGGGGCATGAGGCGATCGCCGAGAACCTCAAGTCGCTTTGGTACGACCGCCAGCACTGGTGGCTCGGCAGGCAGCACCTGATGAACCATTTCATCATGGATCCGCGCGGGGACGAAGGCGAAGCCGATGTCCGCTGCTTCTTCCAGATCCTCCAGTTCAACGTCGACTACGGCACCAATTTCGTCTTCGGCATCGGCACGCGGATCGACCATGTGACGAAGAAGGAGGGCGTGTGGCGCTTCCAGTCGCTGCGAGTGAACGCCTGGACCGGTCTCGATCAAGTCACCTGGAAAGGCGATATCATCATGAAGGCCAAGCCTGTCGCGCCATCGGCGGTGAAGGGCTGAACGATGAAGATTACTGCCGCCGTCAGCCGACCGGGATGTGGCCCTGCCCCGCAGCTCGAGCAGGTCGACCTCGAAGCGCCGCGCGACGACGAAATGCTCGTGCGCATCGTCGCGACGGGTGTGTGCCACACCGACTTGCACGAGCATCCCGGCCGGCATGCGCCGCATCCGATCGTGCTGGGCCATGAAGGCGCCGGAGTCGTCGAGCAGGTCGGCACGCAGGTGCGTGGCTTCGCAGTTGGCGATCATGTCGTGTTGAGCGGCGGATCGTGCGGCGCTTGCCCGTCGTGCCTCGACAACCGCCCGACCTATTGCGACCAGGCGATGCCGCGCAGCTTCGGCGGCCAGCGGCTCGATGGCAGCACTGCGCTGTCGAAGGACGGCGGCCGGGTGCACTCGCACTATTTCGGCCAGTCCTCATTCGCGACGCATGCGATCGTCCCCGAACGCACCGCGACCAAGGTCGACAAGGGCCTGCCGCTCGAGCTGCTCGGCCCGCTCGCGTGCGGCGTGATCACCGGCGCCGGATCGGTGATCGAAGCGCTGAAGGTCGGATTCGGCGACACGATCACAGTGTTCGGCACCGGCGGCGTGGGGCTGAGCGCGGTGATGGCGGCACGGCTCGTGGGGGCAAGCCGGATCGTCGCGGTCGATCTCAACCGGGACCGGCTCGAGCTCGCGCGCGAATTCGGCGCGACCCACACCATCGACGGCGCAAGCGACGATATCGTCGCGCAGATCCGTGCGGTCACCGGCCGCGGCGTGCGCTACAGCTTCAACACCACCACTGTCCCCGCAGTGCACAGCGCGGCGCTGGAGTGCCTCGCCATGAACGGCACCGCGGCATTCGTCGCGGCGCCGCGCGGCGAATGGTCGCCGGCGATGTTCAAGATGCTCGCCGGCGGCCGCCAGCTGCGCGGCATCCTCGGCGGCGAAGCGGCGCCGCGCAGTTTCATCCCGCGGCTGATCGACTATTGGCGCCAGGGCCGCTTGCCGTTCGACCGCATGATCCGCTTCTATGATTTCGACCAGATCGCGCAGGCATTCCATGACACGGAAACCGGCGCCACCATCAAACCCGTGCTGAGGATCGGCCAGCCATGACACCAGAGCTTCGTCAGCGGATCGCCGCACTCGGCACCGAGCTTTCGCCCGAGATGATACGCGGCACCCAGGCGATTTTCGCCGAACTTTGTCCGGCGATGGACGCGGCGACACAAGTCACGCGCGACTTGCGCTACGGCCCGGATGCGGCGCATCGGCTCGATATCTTCACGCGGTCGGGAACCCAGGGAGCGCCGGTCTTGGTCTATGCCCCCGGCGGCGGGTTCGTGATGGTGAACCACCGCGTTCCCGACATGCCGTTCTACGACAACATCGGCGACTTCGCCGCGCGCAACGGCATGGTCGGCGTGACGATGACCTATCGCACGGCGCCGGCGCATGGCTGGCCCGCCGGACGCGACGATATTGCCGGCGCCGTGCACTGGCTGCGCGAGAATATCACGCACTATGGCGGCGACGTGCGGCGGATCTATCTGATGGGACAATCCGCCGGCGCGGTGCATGTCGCCGGCTGCATCGCGCATCGCCGGCCGGGCGTGGCGGGCGCGATCCTGGTCTCGGCGATCTATGATCCGCCAAGTAAGCCTCGCAATCCGTTCGACACAGCCTATTATGGCGACGATCCCCAGGTGCTCGCCGCGGCCTCGGTCGTACAGGGCCTTATCGATACCGACGTGCCGCTGCTCGCCTCCGTTAGCGAATATGATCCGGTCGATTTCCAGGCGCAGGCCGCAGCCTTCGTCGGCGCCTATGGCGCGGCGCGCGGCGCCTATCCGCGGATGCTCTGGCTCGAAGGGCACAACCATCTGTCGCCGGCGACGGCGATCGGCGGCAGCGCCGACGCGCTCGGACCCAGGATCCTCGATTTCATTTCCGTCACGCGAGACTGACCATGGCCGAACCGATCCATTTTCCCGACATCCCGCTCTACGTCGGCTGGGGCGAGCCGATGCGTACCGAGTGCACCACCGACGCGCTCGAGATCATCCAGGGCGAAATCCCGGCCGGGCTGCAGGGCACGCTCTATCGCAACGGCGCCGACCGCCAATATCCGTCCGGGCGCACCGACGACATCTTCATCGACGGCGAGGGCATGTTCCACATGTTCCGCTTTAACGACGGCCGAGTCGACTATAAATGCCGATGGGTCCGGACCGGCCGCTATGAAGCGCAGGCCAAGGCACGGCGCGGGCTGTTCGGACGCTATCGCAACCGCTTCACCGCCGATCCCGCGGCAGAGGGCGTGCACCAGGGCACCGCGAACACCACCGCGATGTTCCACGCCGGCCACCTCTATGCGCTCAAGGAAGACGACCACCCCTATGCGCTCGACCCCGACACGCTCGAGACGATCGGCCGCAGCGACCTGAACGGCCAGCTCACGTCGACCAGCTTCACCGCGCACCCCAAGGTCGATCCGATCACCAATGAGCTGCTCGCTTTCTCGTACCAGGCGAAGGGCGACGGGACGAAGGACATCGTCTTCTATTTGTTCGACAAGACCGGCGCGAAGATCAACGAAATCTGGTTCGAGATGCCCTATGCGGCATGCGTCCATGATTTCGCCATCACTGACAAATGGATCGTCTTCCCCTTCTTCCCGCTGATCACCGACATGGACCATGTGAAGGCGGGCGGCGCCTTCTACGAATGGCATCCCGACCAGGAGACGGCGATCGCGCTGGTTCCGCGCTACGGCGGCGCCGAAGGCATCCGCTGGTTCCGCGGTCCCGCGACCAGCGCAGGTCACATGATGAACGCCGTGCGCGACGGCTCCAAAATCCATCTCGACGTGTGCCTCTACGAAGGCAATTGCTTCCCCTTCTTCACGACGCCGACCGGCGAGTCCACGCCGGCGGTGCCGCCGTTCCTGACGCGATTGACGATAGACCTCGAGCGCAACGACCAAGGCTTCGACAAGACGCGGCTGTGCAATGTCCCGTGCGAGATGCCACGCACCGACGATCGCTACCAGGGCCGACCCTATCGTCGGGGCTTCATGATCGTGTACCGCTCGGCCGATGGTTCGAGTGCGATCGGCCGCATCGACCTCCAGACCGGCGCGCTCGACATCTGGTCTCCTGGTCCCGGCGACGCAGTGCAGGAGGCGCAGTTCGTGCCGCGCACGCCTGACTCGGCCGAAGGTGACGGCTGGCTCCTCGTCCCGGTCTCGCGTGTCTCGAAGGTGCGCAGCGACTTGGTGGTGCTCGACGCGCAGAACCTTGCGGCCGGGCCGCTGGCGACGATCAAGCTGCCGGTGCGCGTGCGTTCGACGTTCCACGGCTGCTGGGTGCCGGAGAAGACGTTGGCGACGGGGCACTATAATTATGCGCTGGCGGGGAGCTGAGGACCCGCAACCCGCCATTCCCTCACACTTCGGTTTTAGCCGGGCGCGCGGTGGGCGAATTGCCGTAGAGCTTGAGAAACGCGTCGGCGGCGAGGATCGCCGCATTGCGGACCTCCTCAGCGTCGGGAACGGTCATTGCGCCGAGCAGGCGCTTCTCGAACAGCTCGCCTTCGGTGAGGCCTTTCCAATGCATCGCCATCGTCCAGGGATCCGCGCCGCTCAACCGGCCTTGGGCAATCAGCCCTTCCAGCCGCTGGCTGAACCGTTCCCATGCCGGCCGCAGTACTTGCGCGTAGTAATCCGCACCAAAGCGCGTTTCCTCGGGCTGCGTAGCGACGGTCCGCAGCTGCATGATCGGCAGCGGTGCGAGACGGTCCATCAAATAATGTTCGCCGATTCGAATCAGACCATCGCGTAGGTCATCCTCGGTGAACTCGTGCAGCAGCCTTTCGGTAATCTGCGCGACCGAGTCGGCGAGTACCGCGCGGAGCAGCTCCTCCTTCGATTCGAAATAGCCGTACAGCGTAGCTTTCGAGCCGCCGACTCGCTCCGAGATCGCCGACATCGACGTGCGTTCATAGCCTTGCTCGGCAAACAGCCCGGCCGCCGCGTCGATGATTTCGCGGCGTTTTTCCTCGCTTCGGGTGCGCATAAGGTATTCAGACTCCGTTCAAAACCACATAACCGTACATTACAGTTCATTTAAGCGTTGACAAGCCCTGTCGCTCGACAGATAAACCGAACCGTACAGTTTATCTATCAGAGGACGCATTCATGACTCGCTCAACGCCTGTGCGGCCGCGCCGCGCAGCTCTCCTCCTTGCGCTCTTGACGGGCGCTTGTGCATCGGTCCCCCACCTGGGGCCGGCGGCCGTCAGCCGCGCTCCGGCGTTGCAGGCCGAAGCGCATGTGCTCGACGGCACCGCCGGCGAATGGCCGGCGGACGGCTGGTGGCAATCTTACGGCGACACGCAGCTCACGCAGCTGGTCAGCGAAGCACTCGCCCACTCCCCCGATCTGGAAGCGGCCACGGCGCGCATCCGTGCCGCGGACGGCTATGCCAAGCAGGCAGGTGCCGCGCTGCTGCCGTCGATCACTGCCAGCGCCAGCGCGAATGAGATGCTGCTGAGCAAGAACAACGGTGTGCCGGCGCAGATCGTCCCGGGCGGCTGGAACGACACCGGGACGGCGACGCTGGGCCTCAACTTCGATCTCGACCTTTGGGGCAAGAACCGCGCGAACCTGCGTGCCGCCAAGCTCGAATCGGCGGCGGCGCGTTATGACGCCGCACAGGCGCGGCTCGCGCTCACGACGGGCATTGCCGCCGCCTATGCCGAACTCGCTGCGCTCTATGCTCAGCGCGACAGCCTCGAAGCGGCGCTCGAAATTCGCACCCAGACGCTCAAGCTAGTCGATCAGCGCGTGACGCAAGGGCTCGACAACGAGGCTGCACGCCGCCAGGCGAGCGCCCGCCTCGCCGCGACGCGTGCCAATCTCGTGGCGACCGACGAAGCCATTGCGCTCGCGAAGAATGCGATCGCCGCGCTGATCGGAAACGGCCCCGATCGTGCCGCCACGATCACGCGCCCCGCGCTCGAGTTCCTCGCCGTCCAGCCACTGCCGTCCAATGCCGCAATCGACTTGCTCGGCCGCCGACCCGACATCGTCGCGGCGCGTGCCCGCGCCGAAGCCGCCGCGCAGCAGGTCAAGGCGGCGCGCGCCGAATTCTATCCGAACGTGAGCCTCACCGCGCTGGCGGGATACCAGGCGTTCGGTCTCGACAATCTGTTCAAGAGCAATTCCTCCTTTGGAGCCGCCGGACCCGCGGTAAGCCTCCCCATCTTCCGCGGGGGCGCGCTCCAAGGCCAGTACCGCACCAAACGCGGTCAATATGACGAAGCGATCGCCCTGTACGATCACCAGATCATAGAGGCACTGCACCAGACCGCCGATGCAATGACGAGCCGCGCCCTCCTCGTCTCGCGCCTCGCCGAGTCTCGCAGCGCGCTGGCCGACTTTGAAGAAGCGAACCGTCTCGCGCGGCTTCGCTACAGCCAGGGCCTGTCGACCTATCTCGATGTGCTCACCGCCGAGGAAGGAGTGCTCGACTCCCGCCTCACCGTCGCCCGGCTTCAGACCCGGGCCTTCGCCCTCGATGTCGCGCTCGTCCGCGCGCTCGGCGGCGGTTTCCACGCATAAAGAAAGGCGCAAACCATGACCGTAATCACCAATATCACCGAACAGGACGTGCAGTCGCTCCTTCGCGAGCAGGACATCGACGAAGAAGCCCGACGCAAGACCAAGCGCAAGCGGCTGTTCCTGGCGCTCGGCGGCGGAGTCGCCCTCGCCGGTGCCGGCTATTTTGGATACGACACGCTCGTCGCGTCGCGCCATGCGTTCACCGACAACGCCTATGTCGGCGCGGACGTCGCGCAAGTCACGCCGCTCGTCGGCGGCCCCGTCGGCCAAGTGCTGGTGCAGGACGCGCAACAGGTCCGGCGCGGCGACATATTGGTCCGGCTCGACGATACCGACGCGCGGATCGCAGTCGCACGCGCCGAAGCCGAGCTCAGCGCCACGATCCGCCGCGTGCGCGGACTTGTCGCAACCGACACCGGGCTCGGTGCCCAGGTCGCGGCACGCGCCGCGGACGAGGCCCGGGCCGAAGCGCAACTGATTGCCGCGCGGTCCGACGCGGAAAAGGCCCGGATCGATCTCGCGCGGCGCCAGGCGCTGGCGGAATCGGGTGCGGTCTCCGGCGAAGAGCTGACGACGATGCGAAACGCGTACAACACCGCGCTCGCCAACCTCGGCGCCGCCCAAGCGGCGCGCGCGCAGGCCGGCGCGACCCGCACCGCCGCGATCGGCACGCGAAACGCCAATCTCGCGCTGATCGCCGACAGTTCGGTCGACGATAATCCGGAAGTGCGCGCCACGCGCGCCGCACTGGAGCAGGCGCGTGTCGATCTGGCGCGCATGGTGATCCGGGCCCCGATCGACGGCGTGGTCTCGCGTCGTCAGGTCCAGGTCGGCCAGCGTGTCCAGCCGGGCGCGCCGCTGATGACCGTCGTGCCGATCCAGGCCGCCTATGTCGACGCCAACTTCAAGGAAGTTCAGCTCGCCAAGGTACAGCCCGGGCAGCCGGTGAAGCTCACCTCGGATCTCTACGGCGAAGACGTGGTCTACCACGGCCGCGTCATAGGGTTTTCGGGCGGTACCGGCGCGGCCTTCTCCGTTGTCCCCGCCCAGAACGCGACCGGCAACTGGATCAAAGTCGTACAGCGCCTGCCGGTCCGCATCCGGCTCGATCCGCGCGAGCTCGCCCAGCATCCGCTTCGTGTCGGCCTGTCGATGACAGCGGACGTCAGCACCGCCGGCTAACGCCTTCACCACTCCGTTCAAGCGAGACTTTCCATGTCTGCAGCGGCTTTCCGCGCGGACGCGCCTTTGGCGCGTCCGCTCTCCGGCGCGACGCTCTACGTCGCGGCGATACTGATCGGGCTCGGCAATTTCCTTGTCGTGCTCGACACGACGATCGCCAATGTCTCGGTTCCGACGATCGCCGGCGCGCTCGGCGTATCGTCGAGCCAGGGCACCTGGGTCATCACTTCCTATGCAGTGGCGGAGGCGATCACCGTCCCGCTTACCGGCTGGTTGGCCAGGCGCTTCGGCGCGCAGCGGGTGTTCATCACCTGCTATCTGAGCTTCGCCGTCGTTTCGCTGCTGTGCGGCCTGTCCACTTCGCTCGGCATGCTGCTCGGCACGCGCGTGCTGCTGGGCCTGGTCGGCGGACCGATCATGCCGCTGTCGCAGATGCTGTTAATGCGGGTCTTCCCGAAGGAGAAGGCGACGCTCGCCACCGTCATCTGGGCGATGACCACGCTCGTGGGCCCGGTCGCGGGACCGATCCTGGGAGGCATCATCTGTGACTCCGTCGGATGGGGCTGGATCTTCTTCATCAAGGTGCCGATCGCGGCAGCGGGCGGGCTCGTCCTGCTCCAGCTGATGCGCGGCCAAGCCGACCCCAAGGGCCAGGCAAGCGTCGACAAGGTCGGCCTCGGGCTGCTCATATTGTGGGTCGGCGCGCTGCAGATCATGCTCGACGAGGGGCGCAACCACGACTGGTTCGCCGCTTCCGAGATCCGCGTGCTCGGCGCGGTGGCGCTGATCGGCTTCCTTGCCTTCCTGATCTGGGAGCTCACGGCCAAGAACCCGATCGTCGATCTCAAGATCTTTCGGCATCGCGGCTTCGTCGCGGCTGCGACTACCTATGCGGTCGGTTTCGGGGCCTTCTTCGCCAGCATCGTCATCCTGCCGCTCTGGCTGCAGGCGAACATGGGCTACACCGCGACCTGGGCCGGCTACGCCACCGGCATCATGGGCATCCTCGCGGTCGTCTCCGCGCCGATGGTGGGCAAGGCGACCGAAGTCATCGATGCGCGGCTGATCGTCTGCGCCGGCATCCTCGGCCTGGCCGCGATCATGTTGTGGCGCATGGGATTCAATCCCGACGTCACTTTCCTGCAGATGGCGTGGCCGACGCTACTCACCGGTCCGTTCATGGTGATGTTCTTCGTCCCCGTGACCGGCCTCGCGATGGCGAGCGTCGACCATGACGAGCAGGCCAATGCGGCGGGCCTTTCGAACTTCATGCGCACCCTCGCCGGCGCGTTCGCCACCTCGCTCGTCCAGACCGGCTGGTCGAACGCGGCGCGGCGCAACCAGACCGAGCTCAGCGGCGCGATGCCGCACGGACAAGCGACGATCGACGCGATGACCGGCCAGGGCGTGCCACACGAAAGCGCCACGGCGCTGCTCTCCGGGCTGGTCGAGGGCCAGAGTGTAATGCTCGCGACACTCAACATGTTCGCGACGATCGCGCTCTGCTTCGCCTTCGCCGCGACGATCATCTGGATCGCTCCCAAGCCCAAGGGTCCGATCGACACGAGCGGCGCGCACTGAGCCGCGCCGCTCTCACGACTGCACGAAGGAGGACCGCAATGGACGGTCAGACCATGACGAGATCATCCCCACTCGCCACGCCGAGATTGCAGGGCAAGGTCGCGCTGATAAGCGGCGCAGCCCGCGGTATCGGCGCGGCCACCGCCGAGGCGATGGTCGCCGCTGCTGCCAAGGTCGTGATCGCGGACGTGCTCGATCAGGAAGGACGGGCGCTGGCCGCGCGGATCGGCCCCGCGGCGACCTACGTCCATCTGGACGTGACACGCCCGCGTGACTGGGATGCCGCGCTGGCGACCGCCGTCACGCGCTTCGGCAGGCTCGACGTGCTGGTGAACAATGCCGGGATTGCCCATTTCGGCCCCGTCGAGACGCACAGCCGTACGTTTTGGCAAGCGCTGATCGATATCAACCTGACCGGGGTGTTCAACGGCATCCAGGCCGCGACACCAATTATGCGTCAGGCCGGCGGCGGGTCGATAATCAACGTGTCATCGATCGCCGGTCTCAGCGGCGTTCCCGGCATGGCCGGCTATGTCGCGAGCAAATGGGGTGTGCGCGGGTTGACCAAAGCCGCCGCGCTCGACCTCGCCCCGTACAACATCCGCGTGAACTCGGTCCATCCGGGGTTCGTGCGGTCTCCAATGACCGCGAACGGGCGGCTCCGCCCCAGCCTCAACCATGTCGCGATGCACCGCAGCGCCGAGCCCCCGGAGATCGCCGCGCTGATCCTGTTTCTGGCGAGTGAAGAATCGTCGTTCTCGACGGGGGCCGAATTCGTCGCCGATGGCGGCGAGACCGCCGGCAATGCGGATCAGCCGACCCGCTGACGCTTCACAATGAACAAACTTCCCGGCCCCTCCGGCCAATGAAAGGAGATTGCCATCACGAAGTCAAACTCGCTTCTTTGCACATGTTTCTACCCAATCTTTATTGAATGATTATCCAGGATTTACCTCATGAAAAACTTCGATAAATTCGCTCTCGCGTTCGCTTCGGCAGTCTTCTTCGGCGGAACGGCGCATGCCCAGAGTTTTGACGGGCCGATGGTCGGCGCGCAGGCAGGTTGGCAGGACAGCAAGCTGCGCAATCCGAAGCTCGACGTGGGTATCGCGCCGATCGATGCGTCGCACGATACCGGCACGCTCGGCGCCTTCGTCGGTTACGACAAGCGCTTCGGCCATGTCGTGCTCGGCGGCGAGGCCGCGCTCAATTTCGCCACGAGCGGCGCGATCGACCGCACGACGGGTAGCTCGCGCATTCGCATCGATCCCAAGCATGCGATCGATCTCACCGCGCGCGTCGGCTATCTCGTGACGCCTGAAACGCTGGTATATGCGCGGGGAGGCTACACCAACGAGCGCATCCGCGCGACCCTGACGACGGCGAGCGGCACCACGCAGGGTGCCGAGGACCGTGACGGCTGGTTGGCCGGCGCGGGAGTCGAGCGGATGATCATCCCGCATCTCTCCGCACGCGTCGAATATCGCTACGCCGATCTGAGCCAGGGCGACGGCAAATATGACCGCCACCAGCTGCTCACCGGCATCGCCTGGCACTTCTGAGGTTCCGGCCCGCCGATCCGGGCGCGGCCCTTCCGGTCGCGCCCATCGGTCGGTGCATGGGCGGCGAGCCGCCCGAACTCCCTCACTGCTCAAATGAAGGCTATTCCCTTGTTGAACGATGCTGATCCTTCGTGCAGCTCGACATCCACGCGTGTCGTCACAACCTCACGCGGCGCGCCGACCAGCCGCGCCGCGACGCAGCCCAGATTTTACTTACCGGCTCATCGCGACGCACTCGCGCCAGGCCGGCCAATGCGAGACGCGCACGTCAACCGAGTTGCGGCGCGGTTATGCGTTGCGATGCTCGGACTCTCGACTCTTCTCGTTGCGCCGTTGGCGGCGCTGGTAGGCAGCACCTCGATCGCTTGCGTCCTGCTCGGCATGCTCCTGGTTACACTCCTCGCGCTGCGACCCGAGACTCCACGAAGGTGAGCCGCCCCGACCCCAATCGTGGCGGAGCACGCGAGCGGCGCAGCCAACACACCTTTGCAGGGTCAATTGAACAGGCGTTACCCGGTCGCGAAGAGCTCTTCGGTGTTGGAAGCAAGAGAAGCGGAAGCGCATTGGGTAACGTGGCGGGCGGTATGCGAACAAAATCGCTTTGGACGCGTCCTCGCACCAGCATCGTTGACGTCAGGCGTGCGCAGGAAAGCTCCGCGACGGCCCAAGCACCAGCGCAAAGCCCATGAGGACCGCCGCTCCGAGAAGGATCACGAGCCAATTGCGTCCGATCCGGAAAGCGCGTGGGTTGTCGGATCCTGTCGCCGCATAACCAATCGAAATAAACCCGGAGAGCCCGCCGAACGACGAGGCGGCCGCCGACATGATCGTGATGAAAATGCCCACGGGATTGAGCAGTCCTACCAGCACCGCCGCGCCGCCGCAGGTGGCGTAATAGACGTGTGCAATTGCGCGTCGCGCGGCGCCGGTCGGCGCGCCGGTCCCGAGCATCGCGCTCAGCGTTCGGATCGCCGCGCGGATCAGTGCGAGATAGCACACGCCGCCGATCAGCACTTCAGCCAGTCGGAGTGCCAGCGGCGCGGGCGCGCCGTGCAACGCGCCATCCGGAGTCGTACCGAGATCGCCGACGCCGCTGACACCGGAAAACAGGAAATAGCCCGAGGCAACGAACGCTTCGCTTACCCACACCAGCCACAGCACAAGTCGCGCTACGTCACCCCGTGCGTCACGCCACAGCAGGAAGGCCACCAGCGCGAGCAACGCATTCATCGCGACACCGGCGCAAGCGACGATGATCGCCGGTCCGCGCGACAACCCGCTACATTCGACGTAGAAAGCACCCAGTGTCGCGACATGACCGCCCTGCACCACGCACGCCGCGGCATGCCCGCCGATCTCGTGCCACATGGTGAGCAAGGGCATCAGCAACATGCCCCAGCCGATCATCGTCATTCGATCGATCGATTGCGTGTCCTGCGGCATCGCCGTTCCCCCCGGCGCAAGGCATAACTCGGCTTTGCTGGACTGTCATGGGCGCTCGGGCGCAGTCGGTCGGACAGCGTGCGGATCGCATTTTTTGCTTGCACGCTCTTCGTTCGGCCGGGACGCGCTAGGATTTGAGATGCGCTTCGCGCCACGCAACGGCGCCGCGCTGCGATTGTCGCTCGATATGCGGAATGTCGACGACTGCCGCCGGGTCGAGAGTCACGCCGAGATAGGCAGCGACCGCGTCCATTACGCCGGCTGGGTCGGCCAGCACATCCTCATACCAGATCTCGAACGGCTCGAGATCGAGATCGCGAAACATCGCGTCCCAGCTTCGTTCCTGTTGATCGAGAAACCGGCCGGAATGGATGATGGCATTCTGCGAATAGTCCGGCTCAGGCCTTCCGCCGACTTCCTGCTCGCTACGCCAAATCCCCGACAGCGCGGCCCGCGCATAGGAAATGGCATGCGCGGTGCGGTCGCGCCTACGTAGTCGCACGATCTTCGCACGCCCTCGACCCGCGATCATCGCGCGCATCACTTCCCCGAGCAGTGCGGGATTGCTGCCGTGCAGCCCCTCCATCTGGACGGGGAACGCCTTCAGCCCGAACACGCCGTTGGGCGACGTTCGGCGAACCAACGCGTTGCGCCACAGCGCCATCTGCCTCGCGGGCGAGTCGCTGGCAAAGCCATAGGGACCAGTCGGCTCGAAATTGAGATATTCGAGCGGTGCGCCAAGGCAACCCGTGCGCCACAGCAAATGGCTGACATAGGTACTTCCGCTGCGCGGCGCCGAAGCGAAAAGATAGCGGAGCGTCGGCGGTGCCTGCCGTGCGGGAAAGTCGAACTTCGCCTCATAGCCGGTTTCGATTGCGTCCATGCGCTCTCCTCGCACTCGAGCATATCGATCGCCTCCCGGCAGAGGAAGCTGGGCTCCGGCTTAACGAAGGAACTGGCTGTCAAAAAGATGGAACCCCAGCTTTCGCCGGGGTTGCGCCGGGCGGTTCGGATGACCGTGGAATCCGGCTAAAACACCCACTCCACCGTGCCGAACAGCTTGTTTGTGTTCGTCGCGAACCGATCGGCGCGGTAACGCGCATACCGTAGCGCGAACGCATAGCGTTTCACGCGCGCCTGCGCGATCAGGTCGAGCTCATCGCCATAGTGCATCCCCAGCCGGTCGCTGTCGAAACGGTGGAAGGTCGCACCCACGCCATAGCTGCTGACCTTCCTGCCCTTCCAGTTGGCCGCGAGCGTCGCATAGGCGTCGTGGAGGCCGTTCGGCGGGTTGGTGGTGAACTTGCTCGCCCAGCCCTGGTAGCGGAAGAACGAGGCGAGCGGCGTCTGCACGCTGGTGAGCGCGACGCCGCTGCTGGCGCCGAGCACTTCATAGCCCGCGGTGGCGGACAGCACCTTGCCGGTCAGCACCAGCTCGCCAAGTCCGTAGCTGGCGACATAATCGTTCGGATTCCTGGCATAGTCGCTCTGGCGCGCGAAACTCGCCGTGTAGCCGAGGTTGAGCCCCTTGCCGACCGGCCGAGCTCCTGCGAAGCGTAGGCCATAGGTCTGATTCGACAGGCGATAGCCCGAAAGCGACGCCGAATTCTGGTCGACCAGATAGGCGAAACCCGAAAGCGTGCCCAGCGGCGTCGCATAGCCAAGGATGCCGAACCAGTTGCTCCCGCCAACCGCTTGCGGACGCGCGGGCGTGCCCTGGAATCCATTCACCGTGCGCACCGACCAGGCATAGGCAGCGTCGAGGCTGAGATGCTTGAGGCCGCTCCATTGCAGTCGCACCGCGTCGAACGTCTGTTGGTTCTGCCGCCATGGCGAGGGTCCGACGAAGCGCTGGTCGGCGAAATCGAGCAGCTGCCGGCCGGCGGTGACCGCCAGGCCCTTGTCGGCATATCGCAGCTGCGCGCGATTGAGTTCGATGTTCTGCGCGTCGGCGATCAGCGGCAGCGCACGTCCGTTGAATCCGTCGTTATAATGCCTGTCGATCGCGATCGTGCTTTCGGCCTCGACCAGCGCCGCGAGCGGCCCGCGGCTCGCCTGCACGCCGGCGCGCACACGCAGCGTCACGGCGTCCGCCTTGTCGGCGAACCCGGTCTGGTCGACCTGCTCATAGCGCAGCCGCGCGTCGATCAATGGCTTCAGCGCGACCGTCTGTCCCTGGGCAGCGCTAGCCGTGGTCGCCAGGGTGGCGAGCGCAAGCGCTCGCCCCACAATGTTTCGCATCAATGTTCCCCGGTTTCAGGCAGCGTCGACGGCGAGTGCACTGCTTAGCGCGCCGAGTTCGCCCTCGGCACGGGCCCGCCGGCCATAGACCATCTCGAACAGCGGCCCGGCCATCATCGTCGTGACGATCGCCATCAGCACCAGCATCGAGAACAGGGTGGGTCCGATGATACCCTTCTGCAAGCCGATGTTGATGATGATCAGCTCCATCAGGCCGCGCGAGTTCATCAGCGCGCCGATCCCGAGCGCCGTGCGGTTGTCCTCGCCCGCCAGTCGCGCCGCCGCCCAGCAGGCGCCGAACTTGGCCAGCACCGACACCGCGAGGATGCCGAGCGCGATCGCGAGCAACAGCGGCGAATTGACCATGTCCATGCGCGTGTTGAGCCCCGAATAGATGAAGAACATGGGCAACAGCAACACGACCGCGAGCGGCTCGACCTTGCGCTTGAGTTCCTCGACGAAGCGCCCGCGCGGCATACACGCCCCCAGCAAGAACCCGCCGAAGATCGCGTGGATGCCGATCGCATCCATCAGGAACGCCGAGAGACAGAACAGCGACATGGTGACCGCGAGGATCGTAGTGCTCATCTCGCCGCGCGCCTCGACGATGCGGCCGAGCGGGGCGAGCAGGCGGCGCCCGATCAGCAGCATGAAGGCGACGTAAAGCGCGGCTCCGCCGATGGCGAGCACCGCCACGCCCGGCCCGCCACCGAACGTCGCGAGTACCACCGCCAGCACGCACCACGACGTCGCGTCGTCGAACGCGCCGGCAGTGAGCGAAAGCGTGCCGAGCGACGAGTTCGCAAGGCCGCGCTCGTTGATGATCCGAGCGAGCATCGGGAAGGCGGTCAGTGCGATGCACGCGCCCATGAACAAGGTCGCATTGCCTTGGCTGATCGTCGGCGCGAACAGTCCGTCGACGCCGAGCAGCCACGGCGTGATGATCGCGGCGAGCAGGAACGGCGCAGTGATGCCCGCCGCCGAGACGGCCCCGGCGCTCTTCGCCTTGGACTGGAAGTGATCGAGCCGCAACGTGAGCCCAACCATGAACATGTAGAGCCCGACGCCGAGCTGCGCGCCCGAATAGAGCACGTTGCGCGTTTCCTTAGGGAAGATGGCAAGCTGGAGGTCGGGGAAAAACAGCCCGAACAGCGACGGCCCGAGGATGACCCCCGCGATCATCTCGCCGACGACCTGCGGCTGCCCGAGGAACTTCTGCGCCGCCCAGCCGACCACTCGGCACGCGAGCAGAATCATTGCCAGTTGCAGGAAGAAGTGCACGCTGAAATCGCCTGGCGTGTAGCTGGCGACATTGTGCACGGCCGGCCCGTGTGGCGACAGGATGCCCGCCACGGTGGAGACAAGACTGTCGATGATATTCCTCTGCATATTCCCCCCTCCAAATGGGCTTGGGCGGGGCTCGGGCGCCGCCCATGGCCACAAGGGAATGCAATGGTGATAGCGTTATCAACCCTGTATTTTGCACGTCCCCGGCCCGCGCACGCATTTTTTCGGCAGAGGCGCGAAACTTGTTGCGGCGGCGCTACAACGTAGTAACGTACCTACATATCTTGCTATCGGAAAGGCCCGTCGGTGCGCGCGATTTCCAGCCGCGAATTCAATCAGGACGTCAGCCAGGCTAAGCGCGCCGCCCGATTCGAGCCGGTTTTCGTCACCGATCGCGGCAATCCGACGCATGTCCTGATGAGCATCGAAGCGTTCCGCCGCTTGTCCGGCGAGACCGAAAGCATCGTCGATCTGCTCGCCATGCCGGGCCTGCCCGAACCCGGCGCGGCGGCGCCCGACAGCGAACCCTGGCGGCGAAATGCATCTGCTTGATACGCCGGTGGTGATGGCGCTGCGTAACGCGCGCGCGGGCGGTGCCGATCCGGGCATGGCGCTATGGGCGTCGGGCGTGCTGCGCCAGAGCCTGTTCCTTTCGGCGCTGTCGCTCCACGAAATCGAGGGCGCGGCCGCACGCGCCGGGCGCGACGACAAGAACGCGGGCGCGATGTGGCGTGCCTGGATCGACGAGCATGTCATGCGCGCGTTCGACGGCCGCGTACTCGCGCTCGATGCGGCGGTGGTGCGGCGCGCCGCGGCGCTCGACTATGCCGACCAGCGCGACGGGCTGCTGGCCGCAACCGCGCTCGAACACGGTCTCACGCTCGTCACCACGCGCCCGCGCGCGTTCAAGGGCGGCCGCGTCAAGCTGTTCAACCCGATCGGCTATGTCCCGGAAGCCAGCGTCGACGATTGGCGCCAGGCGGCGCGCGCCGCGCCTGGTTGGATCAAAAACCTGTTCGTGCGCAGCTAGATGTCGACGCCTCGTCCACTCGGACCCTCAGGTTTCCCAAGCGCCCCTAACCACGCTACGGTCCGCTGATGACAGGCGAACGCAGCATATTGATCGTCGGGGGCGGCACCGCCGGCTGGCTGACGGCCTGCCATCTCGCCAAATATTTCGATCTCGCGCGGCATCCGTCACTGTCGATCACCCTGGTCGAATCCCCTGAGATCGGGATCGTCGGCGTCGGCGAAGGCGCCTTCCCGACGATCCGCACGACGCTGCAATTCCTCGGCATCGACGAATATGCCTTCATTCGTGAGACCTCGGCGACGTTCAAGCAGGGCATCCGCTTCGACGACTGGGTGCACACACCGGAGCACGGCCGCCACAGCCATTTCCTCCATCCGTTCGAGGCGCCACTCTACGCGCTCGACGACGGTCTGGTAGCGCATTGGCTGTCGCAGGATCCGGCCAAACGCCCGCCCTTTGCAGAGGCCGTGACGATCCAGCACCGCGTCTCCGAGCAGCAACGCGGCCCCAAGACCGCCGAAGAGGCCGGCTTCTCCGCTCCGCTCAACTATGCCTATCATTTCGACGCGGCGCGGCTGGCGAAACTGCTCGCCGGCCGCGGGCGCGAGCTCGGCGTGCGCCATGTCGAGGACCGCATGGTCTCCGCGGCGATCGGCGCCGACGGCATGATCGAGCATCTCGAATTCGAACGCGCGGGCAAGCGCACTGCCGATCTCTATATCGACTGCACGGGGCTGCGCGCCGAGCTGATCGGCAAGGCGCTCGGCGAGCCGTTCGTCTCGGCGCGCCGCTATCTCTTCACTGACAGCGCGCTCGCATGCCGCGTGCCGCACGACTGCGCCGACGCGCCGATCGCCAGCTATACCGTGGCGGCCGCGCATGAAGCCGGCTGGATCTGGGATATCGGGCTCCGCAGCGTGCGCGGCGTCGGTTGCGTTTATTCGAGCGCGCATATCGACGACGACCGCGCGCGTGCCGTGCTCGCCGCGCACCCCGGCGTCGGCGCGGCGCGTGCCGCTGACGCCCGCTCGATCGGCTTCGAACCGGGGTATCGCGCGCGGCAATGGGTCGGCAATTGCGTCGCGGTGGGCATGGCCGGTGGGTTCCTGGAGCCGCTCGAATCGACCGGAATCGTAGTGATCGAGGCCGCTGCGGCAATGATTGCCGAGATGTTCCCGTTCAATGGCCCGGTCTCAGCCCCAGCGGCGCGCTTCAACGCGCTGATGACCGCGCGCTACGACAATATCGTCAACTTCCTGAAGCTCCACTATTGCCTCAGCCGACGCGAAGAGCCGTTCTGGCGCGAGAATGCCGATCCCGCGTCGATCCCCGACGCGTTGCAGGCGCTGCTCGAGCAATGGCGCTACCGTCCGCCGAGCCGGTTCGACTTCCTGATCGACGTCGAGACCTTCGCCTTCTTCAACTATCAATACATCCTCTACGGCATGGAATTCCGCACGGAGCCCGCCTTCCCGCGTGGCGTCGCGTCGGACGCCACCGCGGCGCGCCAAGCGTTCACGCGCATCCGCAATTTCGGCGACCAGGCAGTACGCGACCTGCCGTCGCATCGGGAATTGATCGAGACGATCAATCTTTGAGTCGCCTGATCCTCGACGGGCGGGGAGGATCACGCGCCGACCGCGACACAAGCGCTGGACTTCGCCAAGGCTTTCGCCGACGCTAGCGATGCCGCACGAGATGCGGACCGAATAGCCGAGGGCGGATTCCTGTCCCGCACAATCGGAAACAAGGG
>Ga0068859_100002417_pt1 | contig 19014 bp, 14 predicted proteins | sample KBSSwiS22_FD_66585 | JGI IMG/M metagenome (GOLD analysis project Ga0068859, IMG submission 66585) | Switchgrass rhizosphere microbial communities from Kellogg Biological Station, Michigan, USA - KBS Switchgrass S2-2 | ecosystem: Host-associated > Plants > Roots > Rhizosphere > Soil ...
GAGAAGTATGGCGGCGGTGGAGTTGGGGTGGTGAAGAATATCAAAGCGGAAAAGCTTCCCTGGAACGGCTTCGACTATTCGGCGGCGGTTACTCTGCCGCCGTTGGGGGCGATGTGGTTTGAGAGATAACCTCATGGATTTGTCATGAAGCTTCTACGAGTTGTGAAAGGTTTTCAAAATAACGACGATGTGTCTTTCGCAGAGCTTCTTCTGAGGCAGCCTCTAAAAGAACTACTTCACGCTTTTGGTGTCGACGATTAAGCTCAAGCTCCAAATCGAGTCGCGCCGTCTCCGCAGATTGTCTGTCGGTGCTTGAGTACTCCCGAATTGTTACGACCTCACCTTGATTTCGATCATATTCAATCAGAAATAGCATCACTCCCTCCTTCTTCACGGGGCAGGGTATCCAATGAATGCCTTAACATTTGAAAAAGCTCATTTCTGAGCTCAGTCTCCTCTTTCTCAATATCCTGCACCCTTCGCTGTAGCGCCAGTAGTTTCTCACGCCTTTCTGGATCAGAACCATGTTTGGCCAATAACAACGAGACTCTTTTCTTGCGGTCAATCCATTGAAGTTCACCGGACTCCAAGCCAAGAATCATGTTGGACGTATTCTGAAGGAATCTCACAAACCATTCATCGCCTCCTCCATACTTTATCCGCGGATCAACCAGATCTGAAAGTTTCTCTGAGAGTTCAGCCCAGACATGCTGCAGCGAACTGCGAACTTGTACTTCAACGAGCTTCTCTTCAATTCTCACTATCACGTGCACCGCTCTATAACCGTGGCTGGGCTTTTCGCGTCGATCAACCGTAGTTGTATTGGTAAAGAGGCCTGCGAGCAACCCGATGACACGGCTTTGTTCCAAAATGTCAGGTACCACTAATCTGCAACCGGCAATGTCCTGAATTTGACTAAGGCGAATGCTTTCACGATTGAGTTTTTCAGAAATAGAAGTCGTGGATTTCGCAGGCCTTCCCGTTGGTTCCAAGCCCAATTCGCTTCGAATTGCTCCAACCACCAGTTCGTACGCCTCACCGAAAGATCGCCGATAGTCATCAAGCAACCGAAGATCCGCCTCAGTGATATCGCCCTTCCGCAGGCGATCGCCTAGTCGATCAATCTGTGTTTTGCTCAGGCGCAACACCTTAAACTCACTTTTGGAAATCTCAATGACTAATTGTAACGTATGTGTGTAACATCTATGGATACCGCTAACTGGTCCGAAATCCGCCAACGCTTTCCCGTAACCGACCGCGTCGCCTATCTCAACAGCGCGGCAGCAGGCCCAGTGTCAATTGCTTCACAAGCAGCCGCCGCCGGCTATTACGAAAAGATGATGCGCGACGGCGACGTGCATTGGAATCGCTGGCTGGCCGATCGTGAAGCCGTCAGAAAGAAGGTCGCGGGCCACATAAATGCCGAACCGGAAGAGATCGCTTTCACCACTAATACTTCGCAAGGCATGAACGTGATCATCGACGCGCTCGAAGATCGCGGCGCAGTTATTTCCAGCGAACTCGAGTTTCCAGTTACGACTTTGCCGTGGATGAATCGGCGGATTCCGGTTCACTTGCTGCCGGCAGTCGACGGCGAAATGCGCGTCGAAGACGTGCAAGCTGCGATGACGCACGAGACCGGTGTCATCGCCATGAGTCACGTGCAATACTCAAACGGACTTCGAACAAATCCGCAAGCGCTGGGCGACATCAAGGGACGACATGCGCTGGTAATCAACGCGGCGCAATCCGCGGGCGCTTTCGCTGTCGATGTAAAGCGCATGAAGATTGACGCGCTTTCCAGCACGGGCCACAAATGGCTTCTGAGCGGATACGGCAGCGGCTTTGTCTATCTCAGTCGCGAATTGTTGGCTCAGACGCTGCCGCGTTCGATTGGCTGGCTCAGCGTCGATGATCCTTTCGAAATGCGGAACGATAAATTTCGTCCGCGTCACGACACGGCGGCGCGAGTCGAACTCGGTTGCCCGCATTTCGCCGGAATATTTTCTCTGGGAGCGTCGCTGGATCTAATCAACGAAATCGGCATCGAAAACATTCAGGCGCGGGTTTTGGAATTAAATCGATTTCTGACTTCGCGTTTGGCAGAAAACGGTTGGCAGGTTTTGTCGCCGATTCAAAACGAGGAATTACGATCGGCTGAGACTCTGGTCGCCTGTGACGAGCCCGGCAAAGTTGTCCGGCATTTGTTTCGCCGGGGCGTGATTGTCACCGAGAAGCCCGAAGGGATTCGGGTCGCCACGCACTTCTTTAATAATGAAGAGGAGATAGAGCAGTTGATTGCTGGTCTGAATGAGACTCGAAGTTAGAATCGTAATTCACTCATCAATCTAAGACTTCTCCGGGGGATCTCAGCGCTCTACGACGAATCTCTCTCTAAGCCTTTTTCGCCACAAGCAACACCGCGCACCCTTCGTCAACCGTAAATCCCGTAGGGATGAAATGTTTATAGTACAACCCCGTTTCCACCGTACTAGCTCCAGAGGAGCGCAACGTGGATCGAGATCTTTGTTTCGCTCCCACGGAGCTCAGACTGTCTTGTGATCGCTTGTAGCTATAAACATTCTGCTCCTACGGAGCTTAACGCGTGCGCCCATCGCCCGCCTCGGTCCACCAGAAACGTTATGCAGACGCAGCTTTCTTTTTCTGTTTAGGTTTGCTGCGCGGCGGATTCGAAGTTGGCTGTTGAAAGTGTTCGCGACAAAGTTGCAGGAACCTTTGATGAATTGGAGATTCGTATCCACCCACCAGGCGCGCAACGCCCAGTTGCCAATTGATCTGAGCGCCCTCGATCCACCAACGGACCAGCACCCCCTTCTCGACCTCTTCGCGAACGGACTGCAAAGGCACAATTCCAAGGCCCATGTCCTCGGCCACCATTCTCTTAATCGCGGCCAGGCGGCTTAGTTCCATGATGACTTTCGGTGTGACCCCGGTCTGCGCAAAAAACTGATCTATCAAGCGCCGCGTGTTGCCGCCTCGCTCGCCCAGGATCAGCTTTTCACCAGCCAGAGCGTAGGCGCTCACAACTTTCTGTTTGGCCAGGCTGTGCTGCGGAGAACCGATAGCCACCAGATAATCCTCGTTCAGCAATTCGGTCTGCACTCCCCGAGCTTCGACCGGCAGCGAGACGAAGGCCGCATCGATTTCGCCGGCCAGCACCTGCTGGACCAATTGCTCGCTGGTGCCGGAGGCCACCGACGGCTCAACGTTCGGGTACGTTTTCTTCAGCTCGCGCAGAATCTGCGGCAGCGGATCGCCGCTCACCATCGCCGAAGCGCTGCCAATCCGCAAACGGCCCTTGTGGGCGCCCGTGAGCGCGGCCATTTCCTCGAGCGCGGCATCGTGCTCACGCAAAATTACGTAGGCACGTTCCAGCAATCGTTCGCCCGCTTCAGTCAAAATCACTCGGCGCGGCGCGCGCACAAACAGCTGCGCCCCTGTCTCGTTTTCGAGTTGGCGAATCTGCATGCTGATAGCCGCCTGGGTTACGTGCACCCGGCCGGCGCCCGCGGTAAAGGTCCCGCTTTCGGCAATTGCGACAAAAGCTTTCAGTTGTCTGATGTCCATGGATACATACTCTACATCAAGATGCATTATTACATGAATAAGATCTTTTAGTTTCCATTATGGCTGGGGCGATGCCTAGAATGGCAATCTCAGGAGCCCTCCCGGACATCGAATCACCGAATGGCGACGATTGCGCAACCTCTCGAAATCTTGCCCCGTAGGCTTGCGCCGCTGCGCAAACCTGTGGCGGGCGTGGATGGTGGTGGCACCAGAACCCGGGCCGTAGTGCTCGATGGTCATCGAGTCATTGGTGAAGGCGAGGCGGGCCCATCGAATCCTTTGCGGGTAGGGGTTTCGAGCGGTGTGACAGCCATTCGCGATGCGATTGATCGCGCCTGCGGCGCCGCTTTAATTCACCGTGATGATTTGGTCGCCGTCGGTATCGGCCTGGCCGGCGTTCGCCGCAAAGACATTCGCACTCGCATGCATGACGTTCTGGTCGAGACTTTGGGAGTCGAGACCATCGAGATTGTCAGCGACGGCGACATCGCACTTTACGGAGCCACCGATGGGAAACCCGGCGTGGTCATTATCTCCGGTACCGGCTCGATCTCGGTTGGAGTCAATCGTCACGGCAAGCGCGTCTATGCCGGAGGATGGGGACCCGTCGCGGGCGATGAAGGCAGCGGATCATGGATCGCGCGCAGGGCACTGCAAATGGTTGCGCGCGCGAGTGATGGGCGCGGGCCGCATACGGCTCTGACTGAAGCGGCGTGTGAGTATTTTCAAGTCTCAGCGGTGGAAGATCTTTCGACTGCGATTTATGCGCCCACGATCACCAACGATCGCATCGCCGGATTCAGCCGGCTGGTGATCGCCACCGCCCGGACCGGTGACGAAGTCGCGCTCGGAATTATCGACGAAGCCGGCAAGGAATTAGGTAGAGCGGCCGTGGCCGTAATTCGCAAATTGAAAATGGAGCAGGACCGATTTCAGGTCGCTTTTGTCGGGGGCGTGTTCGCGGCCGGCGAATTGATTGTTGCTCCTTTGCGAGAACAGGTAATGCGCGTCGCCCGCAAGGCTTTCATCGGTGAACCAAGTTTCTCTCCGACCGTCGCCGCCGCCCGTATGGCCCAGGAACACTTGCACAGATTGCCGGTTGCGGTATAAATCCGGATCGGTTCTCCTCTTTCATAATGCATAATGCCGGAAGCCGCCGAATCCATCCCGCTTACTGAACAGGAAAATCCGCGTACGGCCCAAATCAGCTCTTTGCCAACGGAGGAAATTCTGCGTCTGATGAACGAAGAAGACGCCGGTGTTCCTTTGGCGGTCGAGCAGGTGCTGGCGGAAGTGACGAAGGCGGTGGATGGTGTGGTGCAACGTCTTCAGGCCGGCGGGCGTCTCTTCTACATTGGAACGGGCACGTCGGGGCGGCTGGGAGTTCTGGACGCCTCGGAATGTCCGCCGACTTTTGGTGTTTCTCCCGATCTGGTACAGGCCATAATTGCCGGCGGCTATGAAGCCTGCTACCGGGCAGTCGAAGCTTCCGAGGATGACGAGGCAGCCGGTCCCCGGGATCTTCAGCATCGCCGTTTTACCGAAGCAGACGTGCTGGTGGGAATTGCGGCTTCCGGAGGCACCCCCTACACAGTTGGCGCTGTGCGTTATGCTCGAGAGGCTGGTGCGTTAACGATTGCGATCACCTGCGTTCCCGGTTCTGCGATCACCGACGCTGCTGAGATTTCGATTGTTCCCGTAGTGGGACCGGAAGTGATCGCGGGTTCGACCCGGATGAAAGCGGGCACCGCGCAAAAGCTGGTGCTGAACATGATTTCCACCGCGACGATGATTCGTCTCGGTTACGTCACCGGCAACCGGATGACGAACGTGCAAACGCGCAACGTAAAGTTGCAGGCGCGCGCAATCAGAATTTTGATGGGCGAGGCGGGACTTGACGAAGGCGCGGCCACGAAGACTTTGGCTACCGCCGGCGGAAAGTTGCCGGTCGCGTTGGTCATGGCTCAGACTGGTTGCGATTTGTCACAAGCAAACGCCGCCCTGTTGGACTCGGGTGGAGTTGTGAGTGCGGCCGTTGGAGCGCTTAGAGATTCACCTCCGTAACTTTTTGGCAGCCCAGGGGTTTACCCCTGGGAAGAAAAGAGGCGATTTTCAAAGCCCCATTAATGGGGCTTTAATAGCGCCTGCTGTTTCTCACCCAGGCGTAAACGCCTGGGCTAGAGAAAACGTCAAAATGAAATTAGGCTCGCACTGAACTACAGACGCGCGATTCAACGGGGTTGAATCGGCTGCCAAAAGATGCCTGACTGAAAGGAACCGCATGAGAACTCTTGATCTCATAATCATCTTCGGTTATTTGATCGGGATAGTTCTGTTTGGGAGCTGGTTTGGCAGAAAGCAACAAACAACCACCGACTATTTCCTGGGCGATCGCTCGGTGCCCTGGTGGGCCGTAGCCTTCTCGATCGTCGCGACCGAAACCTCGACCATCACTTTCATTTCCGTGCCGGGCATTGCGTTCGCGCGCGGCGGCAATTTTCAATTCCTGCAGCTGGTCTTCGGCTATCTGGCGGGCCGCATCGTAATCTCGCTCCTCTTCATTCCTTCATATTTTCGAGGAGAGTTGCTGACGGTTTATCAGCTTCTTGATCGGCGGTTCGGCGGACGGATCAAAATGGTTGCGGCGTCGTTGTTTGTGGTGATGCGTAATATCGCCGATGGCATCAGACTGCTACTTACCGCGATTGTTTTGTCCGCTGTTTACACCTCGTTTCAACCTTCGGCCAATGCTGAAGTAATCACCGTCGCGTCCATTGTTTTGCTGGGCCTGGCGATGATTGTGTTCACGTACTTTGGCGGAATGGAAGCAGTGATCTGGGTCGAAGTGATCCAACTTGGTATCTATATTGCCGGAGCAATAGCCGCCGCGGTGATTATCACCAACGCAATCGACGGCGGATTCAGCACGGCGATCGCCAATGCTTCCCAATTTAATAAGTTCTCGCTCTTCGACTTTTCCTTCGACTTTACCAAGACATTTACTTTCTGGGCCGGGTTGATAGGCGGTTGCTTTCTGACCATGAGCACGCATGGCACCGATCAATATCTGGTCCAGCGTTACCTTTGCACCGACCGTCCGCGAAAGGCGATCACCGCTTTGCTAACCAGCGGCGCCATCGTCCTGGGTCAGTTCATAGGCTTTCTGTTCATCGGGGTGCTGTTGTTTTCGTTTTACCATCCATTCACCGAAGCCGGGTATGCCTCGGCCCCATCCACCGCGTTTCCATTTGCCGGCGGCGACCGGGTCTTTCCGGACTTCATCACCAGGCACATGCCCAGCGGCCTGTCCGGTCTGGTGGTGGCAGCCATCTTCGCGGCTGCGATGTCGTCTTCTTTGAATTCAATTGCGGCCACCGCGGTCAACGATCTCTACAAACCTTTTCGCTCGAACAAGTCGGACAAGCACTACTTGAAGGTCTCGCACATTCTGACTTTGTTTTGGGGTGTCGTGCAGATAGCGGTGGCCTTACTTATGCGTCATCGAAATCGATCAGCCCTCGACATGGCACTCTCTATAGCGTCTCTGATTAATGGACCAGTGCTGGGCGTTTTTCTGGTCGGCACGTTCCTGCGTCGCGTCAGCGAGCCGCCCGCGCTGATCGGAATGGGTGCGAGTATTGCGGTTATGCTGTACATCTTCTTCGCGACCAAAATCGCCTGGACCTGGTACGTCTTTATCGGGAGCAGCATTACTCTGATTGTCGCCGGCATCGCCAGCTTTGCTTTTGCGCCTGCTCCCAGCAGCAGGCAAGATGAACTGGCCCCCGGTATCTCCAGTAAATAGCAGCCATGATCTTTCTTCAACTTTCATTACGTAAAACGGCCGCGGCGCTAATTCTCTTCGCGCTCTTGTGCCTGTCGCTGTCGCCTTCACGGTTTGGCGCTTACGCTTCAACTGAATCAAACACGGTTAATGCGAGAGTCGACGGTGTTAAGCCTTACTCGCGCAAGGCTTCAAAAGATGCGCTGAAGTGGGCCGACAAAGAACTCAAGCGGATGTCGCTGGAAGAAAAGATCGGGCAATTGTTTGCAGTCGGCGTCAACGCGACTTTCCTGAACCAGGACAGTGAGGCTTTTAAAGCTCTGCGGCATCAGGTGGTCGATAACCACGTGGGCGGGATCATTCTGTTCCGGGGACCGGTTTATGAATCAGTCGTGCTGGTGAACCGCATGCAGGAGCTGGCGAAATACCCGCTCCTGATTTCAGCAGATCTGGAAGCCGGCGCGGGCATGCGTTTCGACGACACCGTTAACTTTCCCTGGAACATGGCGATTGCAGCGACCGGGAATCCCGATTATGCGCGCCGCTCTGGCGAACTCACCGCTCGTGAAGCGCGGGCGATGGGGATTCAGCAGATTTATGCGCCCGTCTCTGACGTCAACAACAACGCCGCGAACCCGGTCATCAACGTTCGCTCTTATGGTGAAGATCCGGCGGATGTCTCGCGTTTTGTCGCTGCCTTTGTTCAAGGTGCACAACATGCCGGCGTGATTGCCACAGCGAAACACTTTCCGGGACACGGGGACACGGCTACCGATTCGCATCGGGGCTTGCCGGAGATTGATGTGACCCGCGAACGCCTGAACGCAATCGAGCTGGTTCCCTTCCGGGCGGCGGTTGATGCCGGGGTGGGCGCGGTGATGACCGGACACATTGGCTTGCCGCTCATCGACTCGACCGCGATCAAGCCCTTGCCGAAAAACGTCAAGCTGGGGCCGATCGATACTAATGACGGCGGCGAAATCGTCTCTGAGACCGGCACGATGCCGACCACGCTTTCGCCTATCATGCATGGAATCCTGCGTAAAGATTTGAATTTCGACGGATTGATCGTAACTGACGCGATGAGCATGAGTGGCTTGACGATCTATTTCACCCAGGAAGAAGCATCGGTACGGGCGCTTGAAGCGGGCGCGGACTTGCTGCTCAAACCGGCCGATACCGATGCCGCTTTCCGCGGTGTTCACGAGGCGGTTAAGAAAGGGCGACTGACCGAACAACGCATCGAAGAATCCGTGCGAAAAATCCTGGCCGCCAAGTACGACCTCGGATTAGTGCAGCAGCGAATAACTCCACTTGAAGGCATCGATCGCGCGGTGGCCGGCAAACAAGCGAACGAGCTCGCCGACGATATCGCGAGTGATGCGATTACGCTCGTCAGGAATGATGCGAAGGTTCTGCCATTAAACCTGCAAACGACTTCGCGAATTTTCAATCTGGCAATCACCAACGGCGACGATCGGGCCACGATTGCCCAGCCGTTCATCTGGGCCCTGGCGCGCCAGCGAATCAAAGTCGAGACCGCTGTGCTGGACGATCGTTCCTCAGACGCCGAGGTGAAAAAAGCGCTCGAGGGAGCAGCGCGCGCAGACGTGGTAATCATATCGATGTACGGGCGCGTCCGCTCAGGACAGGCACGCAGCGTCGCCCTGCCGGAACCAGGCACGAAAGCCCTCAACGAATTAATCGAGCGCAAGATTCCCCTGGTGGGGATCAGTTTTGGCAATCCCTACGTCCTCATGAGTTTTCCCGGGCTGCAAACGTACCTGGTGGCTTATGGCGACATGCCGAGCTTGCAGGAAGCAACTGCCCGCGGCCTGGCAGGCCAAATCGACATTGGCGGCCGCTTGCCGATATCGTTACCCGGAATGTATCCTCGCGGCTCCGGCATTCAACTGAAAAAGGTTAGGTGAATTGACGAACGCGCTGTTAAAGGCTCAGATTTCGGCTTGCTCTTTTTTTGCACTTTTAAGGATTGAGTTTTGAAATCAAGCTCTTGCGCGGCCGATCCAATTAGCTGGCCAACAAGACCTATGAGAGTGTTAACATTTTCCAAATCTGATCGCCTGGTTGCAACAATGGGTCCCGAAGAACGTTTGGATCGCCTGGAGCGAGTTGCAAAATTGTTGGTCACGTCTGGCCGGCGCACGCGAAACGAACTGCGCACCAATATCAACGCGCTGATTGACGCTCAGATGAGACACGAGGCTCGCTTCAACAGACAATTTGCCAGACTTAGCGCTGCTCAGGCTCAAACCGATGTGCTGCTAAGAGAATTGATTGTCGCGCAAGGGCGCACTGAAAAGAAGGTCGACCGCCTCGCTGCGTCTCACCAGGAACTTGCCACAGCCCACAAGGACCTCGCTGCGGCCCACAAAGACCTCGCTGTGTCTCAGAAGGAACTCGCTGTATCTCAAAAACAGACAGACGAAAAATTGAGCGCGCTAATTGATCTCGTTGAGCGCGACCGTAACGGGAAACGTTGATCCCGCTCGAACTGTTCACTCCAAAAGGCAGAGAGTATGACTAACGACGAAGAACTGGATCGACTCGAGCAAGAACTCCGGGATTATCTTCGGACGCCTCGGGATAGTTGGAAGCGGGAGCCAAAAATGCGCCGTCTTTTGGAACTTAACGAACAATACAAGGAAGAGATCAAGAGAGAAGCGCTAACAGAGCCGCCCAGGGAAAACCCACAGTAGGTTCTTTCAACACAATGACTCGTTTACTTCTTCGCTCGTCTTACATTTTCGCGGTCTTTGTCCTCGCGTTTTTTCAACAGGTAGTTCTCGGTCAGTTGCCACCCGCGCCGCCGGCGAGTGCGCGCATCTCTGCCGAGCGCCTCGCGCGCATCGACGGGGCTATCCAGACTTCGATTGAAAAGAAGGAATTGCCGGGCGCAGTCGTGTTGGTAGCGCGGCACGGAAAGGTTGTGTGGCGCAAGGCTTATGGCGCGCGCGCCGTCGAGCCACAGCGCGAAGCAATGACCCTGGACACGATTTTCGATCTGGCGAGTTTGACCAAGGTCGTCGCTACGACTACCAGCGTGATGATGCTGGTTGAGCAGGGTAAAGTCCGGCTCAACGATCCAGTCATTCAGTTCATTCCCGAAATGAAGGGCGATGGCCGTGATGCGATCACGATCGAACAACTCATGACGCACATGTCAGGCTTCGCCCCTGATTTTGATCTGCGAGATCGATGGACCGGTTATGACGAAGCCATAAAGCGTTTGTATCGTGAGCCTCTACGCAATCAACCGGGTACGCGTTTCGTTTATAGCGACATCAACTACATTGCGCTCGGCGAAGTTGTGCATCGTCTCAGCGGTCAAACGCTGGACGATTTTGCGCGCCGAAATATTTTTGCGCCTCTCGGCATGCGTGACACAGGCTTCAATCCGGCTGCCAGTGTCCGGACGCGAATCGCTCCGACGGAAAAGCGACGCGGCCAGCTGAGTTATCTGGGTGATTCCGGCGCCGACGCCGGCGCAGCGGGCGACCAGTGGCTGCGCGGCCAGGTACACGATCCAACTTCGTACCGCATGAACGGCGTGGCCGGACACGCCGGATTGTTTTCGACCGCTGACGACCTGGCGATCTTTTGCCAGATGCTGCTAAACGGCGGGGAGTACAACAACGTGCGCATCCTCAGCCCGATGGCTATTGCTGCCATGACGCAACCACACGCGGTCGCGGAAAGTGGGGCCGCGCGCGGACTGGGCTGGGACATCGCCACCAGCTTCTCTACCAACCGGGGTGATTTGTTTCCGGTGGGTTCGTTCGGTCACACCGGATTTACCGGGACATCTATCTGGATCGATCCGGCCAGCGATTCGTTCGTGATCTTTCTCAGCAATCGCGTGCATCCCGACGGCAAGGGTGACGTCGCCTCTTTGCGAGGACGCGTCGCGTCGATCGTCGCCAGTTCGATCACCGACGCCAGTGTGAGCAAAGCTCGCGAGGAATCAGCAAATGCGGCGGCGGAAATTCTGACGAGCCTGGCTCGGCTTAATTCGATTACCGCTCGTGCGGCAACCAGCAGCGTGCCGCCGCCTGATGCTCAGGTCCTGACCGGCATCGACGTGCTCGAACGCGACGGCTTCAAACAACTCGCGGGAATGCGCATCGGTCTGGTGACGAACCACACGGGTCGCGATCGGGCAGGCAAGCCGACCATCGATGTCCTCTTCAAAGCACCGAACGTCAAGCTGGTTGCGCTCTTCGCGCCCGAGCATGGCATCCGCGGGCTCGCTGACGAAAAAGTCTCAGACACCAAAGACGAACAGACAGGTTTGCCGATCTACTCACTTTATGGCGAGACGCGACGCCCCAAACCTGAGCAGCTAAAAGATCTGGATGCCCTGGTTTACGACATTCAGGACGTCGGCGTGCGCTTTTACACTTATATTTCGACGCTCGGAATCGTGATTGAAGAGGCTGGTAAAGCGAAGATGCCGATCTTCGTTCTGGATCGGCCCAACCCGATTAACGGAATCGACGTCGAAGGCCCCACAGCTGACGCGGACAAACTTTCATTTGTCGCTTACCACACAATTCCGGTTCGGCATGGCATGACCGTCGGAGAGTTGGCTCGTCTTTACAACGAAGACCGTCATCTCAGCGCCGACGTGCGCGTGATTCGAATGGAGAATTGGCGGCGTTCGATGTGGTTCGATTCGACAGGTCTCACCTGGATCAATCCTTCGCCGAACATGCGTAGCCTGACCGAAGCCACTCTTTATCCGGGCATTGGCTTGCTTGAGACGACGAACCTCTCTGTCGGTCGGGGCACGGACACACCGTTCGAGATTATTGGGGCGCCCTGGCTGGACGGGCAGAGACTGGCTGCGTACATGAATGCGCGGCGGTTGCCGGGCGTGCGTTTTCTGCCGATCACTTTCAAGCCGAACGCCTCCGTTTTTAAGAATGAAGACTGCCGCGGGGTAAATATTGTGATCGTTGACCGCGCCAGATTTCAGCCACTGCTCACCGGAATTGAGATCGCCGTCGCGTTGCATTCCCTCTTCGCCACCGAGTGGAAGGTCGATAGCTATTTGCGCCTGCTGGTGAATTCCGACGCGCTCGAGCGGTTAAAACGTGGCGAGAGCGCTGAAGAGATGACGCGTTCCTGGACCGCGCCGTTAACCAATTTTCGCCGCATACGCGAGCGTGCTCTCCTTTATCAATAACAGCGTCCTTTGCCTCATGTAGCGCAGACTGTCCAGTCTGCGCTTGGCTCATACTTTTCCAAATCCAAATCCGGGGCAGATAGTTTCACTCTTGACTGTGTACCCCATTCCGAGCGGCGCCCTAATCTCGGACGCGCAGTCGAAAGGCATTTATGCTCTCATATGTTAATTTTATGCTAAAAGGCTTCTAAATTGGGTTGACTTGATCAACCAGATAGTTTAAAAGTCCGCATAGCCCTCAACCGAGAAGATTCAAACGCAGTTCCATGCAGGGGAGGATCTCGTCGTGAATATTTGTTCCAGATCTGGCCGAATGCTTTTGCTCGCTGTCCTGGTTGCGCTAACCGGCTCACAAGCCGTCATCGCCCAGCAAACTATTTCAACGCGAAATTCTGCTGGTGGTGACCGGCATGTTACGTCCAGAGCAGAGGCCGGTGGTCTCCGTGAAGACATTCCCGAGAAATATGCGAAACGATATCAGGAGTGGAAGGAAGAGTTCCTTTCGACCGACATCGGGAAGGCCCAATGGGAGATGTACGCGCGCCATCCTTATCTGCAACTGACGATTACCGTCGGAGGCAAAAACGCGGAAGGCGCCGGAACCGGAAAATACAAGTGGAACGAGAAGGGCGAGCTCATTGCGGCTACCATCATGCTCGGGGACCGGATTAACGAAGGCTATCCGAGCGCTGTGTATTATCCGGTGATGAATGCCCTGGAACCTTTCGAATCAAGAAACCTGATTGGCGGCAGTGTCCTGGCCGCGACAAAAATCGCGCATGAATTCGGACACGTGATGAAGATCTCCAGCACGCCGCACGATGTCTATCACCTTCAGCTTCAACTGGTGCCTATCTACAACAAGATTTTTCTCAGCAACGGGTATAACGTGAATGACCCGCGGCTGGTTGACCTGGCCCAGAAGATGGGTGGCAACCCGGTTGAGATCTGGGAAGACCGTGAGTACTGGGGTGAGGCCAACGCGATGCTGTTTCTGCGCGATCGCGTGTCAAAGGAAAAGTTTCATTGCCGGCTGTTTGGCAAGATCAAACGGGCGGTCGAAGAATACGCAAAGGATTATGAAGAGCGTTTTGCGGAAATCGCCAAATCCCAGGGCGCGCTTTACGCATGCAGTTGGAAGTAAGCGTTTTCGATTATCAAACGACAAGGGGAAGGATTAATAGTGGAACAAGCAAGTCTGCAGGAACGGATCGACGCCGCAGTCGCGAAACATGCGATGTTGAGTCATCCTTTTTACCAAACGTGGTCCGAAGGAAAACTCGACCGCGAGGTTATTGGCAAGTATGCGGTACAGTATTATGCCCACGTGAAAGCGTTTCCAACCTACGTTAGCGCTGTGCACTCTCGCTGCGACGACTTGCAAGTACGACAGCTGCTGCTCGAGAACCTGATCGAAGAGGAACGTGGCGGCGAAAACCATCCCGAGTTATGGCTGCGATTTGCCGAGGGCTTGGGTGTATCTCGTCGCGAAGCACAGGAAGCCGAGCTGTTGCCGTCAACTGCCGACTCGGTCTCACGGCTCAAGTCGCTGACCTGCAACGACGATTATCGCATTGGAATCGCCGCGCTTTATGCTTACGAATCACAAATTCCTGAAGTAGCGACAACCAAACGGACGGGGTTGAAAGATTTCTACGGGATCGATGAGGCCCGCGCCGTTTCCTTTTTCACCGTTCACGAAGACGCGGATTTGGTGCACCGCCAATCCGAAATGTCGGTACTGAAAAAGAAATGTTTAGACGTTCAGGATCAGGAGGCGGTCGTGAACGCAGCTGGCCAGGCGGCCGAAGCGCTTTGGGATTTCCTCTCGGGCGTGCAGAAAGCTTATTTGACTGCCTGAGTCTCTGACGCCATAAACAAAAAAAATAGCGGCTCAATCCCTGGCGGGTTTGAGCCGCTATCTACTTGGCACTTCGCTTTCCGAGACATTTTGACCTCACCTTCCGCCCCTTCCGTCATCAGCCAGACTTATCCCAGCAATAAGAAGCTTTAGTTTTTCTTATTTGGTAACACGCGTATAATAGCGCCGCTTTACCGGTCCGGGCGCGTGCAGGTTCCTGCCGCCTACCAACGACATTCAGGGGTTTTGACGATGGACCAATGTCGATTGCTTCCAGCGATCTGAAGTGGTCTGGTCGTAGTTACGAAGTGCGGTCTTGAGCGATTTCAGCTTCCGACCCTTTGCTTTTCCAACTCAGCTCGACTGCCATAAGGAGTTCAACATATGTATAAAACCGCAAGGGCGTTTCTTCTCGCCGCAATCGTACTAGTCACGTCCTCGCTTGTTTTCGGACAGGAAACAACTGGCAGTATCGAAGGCACTGTTAAGGATGCGGCCGGTGCCGTGGTGCCTAACATCACTTTAACAATAACGAACGCGAAAGCTGCTGCCAGCAGTATGACGACCACCGGTGTTGGTGCCGGTTTCAAACGCACAATTAACACCAATGAAGAAGGAAACTTCCGCGTGTTGCAGGTCCCGCCAGGACTATATGACCTGGTCACAACTCCATCCAGCGGATTTGGCGAAGCAAGATACGAAAACGTTACGGTTGCTATCGGAAAAAGCACCCAGCTGACAATAACGGTTACTGCGGGAAAGAATGTATCTACCGTTGATGTTGTCGCTTCAGATACGCTCACGGTTGATACTACCAGTAACGCTATTCAGACGACTATTAGCGCCCAGATGAGTGAGTTAATACCTAAGAGTACTGGTTTTACGGGTCTTCTAAAGACCGTACCCGGCACGCGTCCCGAAAGCCGCGCGGGCGGTTTTTCGGTCGATGGTGCATCCGGAGGCGAAAACGTTTTTGTCATAGATGGCCAGGAAGTAACTAATTATCGGACGGGCACTCTAAACGAAACCTACAACGTGCCGACCCAGCTGGTTCAGGAAGTCCAGGTTCAATCGAGCGGTTTCGATGCGAACTACGGCGGTGCGACCGGCGGCGTGGTCAGTGTGGTTACTCGTTCCGGCAGCAATGATTTTCACGGCGAGTTCGGCATGCAGTTCGAAGTAGCGAAACTCAATGGGACGCCGCGTCCGCTCCTGACACGCTTCACTTCAGGTTCGGTTGCGACCAACAACTTCGTACAAACTGCTGAGTATTTCAATCCCGCCAAACCAGGAGGAACAAACACTTTTCCAACGGCTAATCTGGGGGGAAGGATCATAAAAGACCGGTTGTGGTTTTTCACCAGCTACACGCCCCAGATCTTCGAAACCGACGTCCGCACGCCATACTTTACAAACCTGCCGGCCGCACAAAGAACCTTCATCACAACCGAAAGGTACACGCGAACGAGAAAGTACGAATACGCGTTTGCCCGGCTTGATGCGAACCCGATCAATAAATTGAGGCTTAGCGGTACATTTCTTTGGAATCCGGTTATTGATGACGGCAGTATTCCGACCAGCAGCTTCACGAATGTGGGTTCAGCTGGTTTTGGCTTTGGCAATGTGCCGACTGCCAACTTTGGCTCCCCGATTGGCGTCCTGACCGGACATAATTTTACCGACCACCAGGGCGGGCGTCAGAGCTCGAATCTGGTTACCCTGTCCGGTGTTTATTCAGCCACGAACAACCTGATATTTGAAGGGCGCTACAGTCGTGGTTTTCTAAACGAAAAGCTGGGCAACTATTTTATTCCTCAGACCGTTCAGATCTTTAGTTGCGGGACTCCGAATGCCGCTTTTCCCTGCGCCACGACGGGTGCAAACACCATTACGAACAAAGACGTTTCCGTTCGGCAGACGTATGATTTTTCCGCTGCCTACATATTTAACGCCGGCGGACAGCACGAATTGAAAGGCGGATATCAGCGCTTCACTATTTTCAACGATGTTCAGTCGGGGAATAACTCGATTGGACGTATCTCCTACAGTTACGGAACTTCCATAACCACGCTGATCGGTGGGAATGTTACCGCTACTCCCGGAGCGGTGGGGTCTGCTACTTTCCGGCGTACTGGAACCAACGGAACCGGATCGAATCTAAGCCAGGGCATTTTCATCCAGGACAAGTATCAGCCGACTGCTCGCTTAACGTTGAACCTTGGTATTCGTATCGAAAAAGAGGACCTGCCCTCGTTCAACCAATTTCCGAGTGCGGTAAATTTTGGCTGGGGCGACAAGATCGCTCCGCGACTTGGTTTCGCCTACGATCTTTCGGGTAACGGCAGGACCAAACTTTTTGCGAGCTACGGCAGGTTTTTCGACCGGGTGAAATTTGCGCTTCCCCGCGGCTTATTCGGCGGTGATATTTTTCTTGAGGATTACTTTGAGCTCTTCCCGGGCGATACGTCCACGGGTTTCAATATCGTAAATATCGTCGGCGATTTCACCGGGCCGAGTGTTTGTCCCACGACAGGTTTTATCGCTGCCGGTGCTCGCAGCAGATGTCAAAAGAACTTGCGAGTAAATGCGAACGAGCCCGGTGCTTCGGCCTTCCTGAATGGGGCGGTCGATCCTGATCTTAGGCCGTTTCGACAAACTGAGTTCACCGTCGGCGCAGAGCGGGAGCTGAGCAGGGATTACACTTTGCGCGTTCGTTATACCTATAAGAATGTCGATGAAGCCGTTGAAGACGCAGGCATAATCAATGCGGCGGGCAGCGAAGCCTACATTATTGGCAACCCCGGCCGCGGGCTCCATCTGCAGACACTGCAAACCCTGGGATATACAAAATCGACCAGACCGCAGCGCCGCTATGACGGGTTGGAGTTAGTGCTCGCCAAGCGTTTATCGAAGAACTGGTATTTCAACGCAAACTACACGCTGAGCCGTTTGTTTGGTAACTATTCCGGACTGGCCAGCTCTGACGAGCCGCATCTGGTTGACGGGCGGCTTGCTCCCGGAGTTAGCCGGGCGTTTGACTTACCGTTCATCGGATTTACGGCCAATGGCGTGAAGGACAACGGGAGGCTCCAGACCGATAGACCTCACGTCTTCAACATCTTCGGCGCTTATATTTTTGATTGGATGGGGCGCCGTACAAATTCAACTGAAATATCAGTCTTTCAGACCGTCACTTCAGGACAACCTCAGACAACGACCATTTACGGCGCCTCGACCGTAACGCCGCAGATATTTTTGGGACGCGGTGACCTGGGTCGCAGTCCAGTCTTTTCTCAAACGGATTTGAACCTAACCCACCGTTATAGATTTGGTCAGGACAGCCGGTTCACCCTGGCCTTCGATCTAAACTTCTTGAACCTCTTCGATCAGGCAACGGTGACCGGCATCTACACTACGATGAATCCCAGCAGTGCCCCGGTCAACGCGGCGGCTCTGGGAGTCAGCAATGTGGCATATGCCAACGGCTACACCGGCGGAACTCTGCTGACCGCGATTAATGCTCGTATCGCTTCGCAGGCAGACCGAAGCGACATACGCTATCGGCAGCCGTTCCTCTACCAGTCGCCCAGAACGGTGCGGTTTGGATTTAGGATCCTCTTCTAACGCCTGACTAACGCCGTTTGAAATCAGCGGCAAACCTGGACTTAACAGAGAGGGCCAACCTGTTGGCCCTCTTTTTGTTTGCCTTCAGTTGGCGCTCACATTGAATGCGGTTTGATCAATCTTCTGATTGAATTCAAACTGCGTTAGCTTGATCGTCCACTCCGCCACATACGTCCCATTTACCGTGTCGATTGAGACCTTGATCTTGTAAATATGCGGCAGCGTCAGTTCGCCTTCAAGCTTGAACAAAGAGAACTCCTCGACCATCTTGTAGCGCGCTTCGCGCTCCTGGATATTTGTGTATTCGACTTTTCCCATGGGCGCTGAGACCGTCCGTTCATATTCGGTGCGTACATGGCGAAAAGTCTCGCGCTCGAAGAACAGAGTAACTTTCAAATCTGAATTACCGCGCGGCAGATACTTAAGTTCATACAACAACTCGTCATTCAATTTCTTTGTGCCGGCGTACTCGAGCTGGGCGTGATGCGACTCGAGATCAAGCAGCGGCCAGGCCGAAGTAAGGGTTCCACCCATTAAGCCGTGCCTGAAAATGATTTCGTGCATCATCAGAAAATTGCCCAACCCCGAGCGCACACCGGGAGTCGAGAAGGCCGCCATGAAACTATTTCCATTAAATCCCAGTTGTTCGCGTGGGTAAACCGGACTGGGAAAACTCATTCCGAAGAGGCTCTTCACTCCTTCGGAGGCGAGTACTGCTTTTCCGACCGCCTGTCCCGGCGGTGGGGTGCGAATGATTACCTGTGAGGTTCCGGCAATTATGCGGGTCGTAACGGCGGCGCGGGCCCTGGCAGTTCCAATTGACTCAAGGTGCCTGGCCACAACTTCTTCAGGTTTGATCTTGTCGGCCTTTGGGGATTGAGCCGCAGCGCCGGGGACCAGAGTCAGGTAGACGCTCAGGAGAATCGATGACGGCTTAACTAATCGCGC
>Ga0068859_100002419_pt1 | contig 19011 bp, 14 predicted proteins | sample KBSSwiS22_FD_66585 | JGI IMG/M metagenome (GOLD analysis project Ga0068859, IMG submission 66585) | Switchgrass rhizosphere microbial communities from Kellogg Biological Station, Michigan, USA - KBS Switchgrass S2-2 | ecosystem: Host-associated > Plants > Roots > Rhizosphere > Soil ...
GCTGATCGCCGCGCTCGCCGACGGTTCCGATCAGGTTTCCGCGGCGCCGACGATCGCGCAGCGCGCCCCCGCACGCAGCGTGCGGCTCAACGTCGAGCTGCTCGATCGCATGATGCTCGGCATGTCGGACATGGTGCTCGCCCGCAACGAGCTGTCGCGCCGCCTGCGCCAGGGCGATGTCGATCCCGCTGTCGAGGCCGCGCTCGAGCGCCTGTCGCTCACCGTGGGCGAAATGCGCGACACCGTCACGCGCACGCGCATGCAGAAGGTCGAGGCGCTGTTCTCGGCGCTGCCGCGGATGGTGCGCGATACTGCCGCCGGACTCGGCAAATCGGTCACGCTCAGCATCGAAGGCGCCGACGTCGAGCTTGACCGCGAAATGATCGAAGTGATGCGCGACCCGCTCGTGCACATGATCCGCAACTCGATCGACCATGGCCTCGAAACACCCGCCGATCGCCGCGCCGCCGGCAAGCGCGAGAACGGGCGGCTGCAGGTCTCGGCGCGTCAGTCGGGCAACCAGATCGTCATCGAGATCTCCGACGACGGGCGTGGGATCGACGTCGAGCGCCTGATCCGCAAACTCGTCGCGGGCGGCCGTGACGAACGCCAACTCCGCTCGCTCTCCGATCGCGCCAAGCTCGACCTCGTGTTCGAGCCGGGCCTGTCGAGCAAGGACGGCGTCAGCGAGATATCCGGCCGCGGCGTCGGCATGGACGTGGTGCGATCATGCGTCGAGCAGATCGGCGGTCGCGTCGAGCTCGACAGCCAGTTCGGCCGTGGCCTGCGCGTCGCCATCCACGTGCCCCTCACCTTGTCGATCATTCCGACGATTGTCGTCGGCGTCGCCGATCAGCGCTTCGCAATTCCGCGTCAGGCGATCGAGGAGATCGTCACCGAACGCAGCGACGCGATCCGCATCGACCTGCTCGGCGACGCTACCGTCGTCACGGTACGCGATCGGCGCCTTCCGCTCATCGATCTTGGCAAGCTCCTCGAACTCGACGCTTTCGGCCGGCCGGCAATGCAGATGCTGGCGATCGTCAACGTCAGCGAGGGCAGCTATGCGCTCGCAGTCGATACCGTGCTCGACAATGAGGAGCTGGTGATCAAACCCGCTGCTCCGGCCGTGATGACAACCGGCCTCTACGCCGGCCAGACGCTGCCGGACAGCGGCCTGCCGATGTTGGTACTCGATTGCGCCGGCCTGGCGCATGTCGCCGGGCTCGATTTCAATCGCGTCGGCCGCGACCTGGTCGAGGAGGCAGCTGTCGCGGCAGACGAGGGCGCGCCCGCGCTGTTGTTCGCCGATCTCGACGGCAAGCGCCGCGCAGTGCCGCTCGGCATCGTCGACCGCGTCGAGCAGGTCGGAACCGACTGCGTCAAATGGAGCGCGGGCCGACTTCGGCTGACGATCGACGACCATATTCTGCCGCTGGTCGCTCTCGCGCCGATCGAAGGAACCAAGGTCAACGTGCTGCGCCTCAAGGACGGCGTGTCCGAAGTTTCCTACGCGATCCAGGAAGCACTCGACATTGTCCAACTGCCCGAGGACGTCGTGCCGGCGACCGGCGAAGGCATGGTTGCGGGCGTGGTGCTGCTGGGCGGCGAGCAAATCGAACTGCTCGATGCCTATGCCCTGTTCGCCGAGCATGGCGATCCCGAGGATGTCACCGAAGCGCCGCTTTGCCTGCTCGCCGGCGATGCCGATGGCTGGATGACGGCGTTCGTCAAGCCGATGCTGGAGAATGCCGGCTATCGCGTCGCGACCGAACTGGCAGCCGGCGAAAAGGCGGCGGTCGTGCTTGCCAGCGAGTCGAGCGAGTCGAGCGAGTCCGCCAAGGGTGTCAGCGCGCCGACGGTGCGGCTGCGCAAGCGCAAGGCTGCCGCGGGAGCCGCGGACGACAGCATTTACCGATATGACCGCGCGGGGCTGCTCTCCGCGCTAGAGGCCCGCGTGGCCGCAACCGGAGGCCGTTGATGTCGCATCTCTACCTGATCGCCCAGATCGCCGGGCGGGCGGTCGCAATCGATTCGGATCAGGTCGAGTCGGTCGTCGATATCGGCGAAGTCACGCACGTGCCGCGCGCTGCCGAACAGGTGCGTGGGCTTGCCGCACTGCGCAGCCGCGTGGTGACGGTGGTGGACACCCAGGCCGCGCTGGGGCTCGCGCCAGCCGGGAGCGACGCGCGTCGCGCAGTCATCACGCGCGTCGAAGGGCATCACTACGCATTGCTGGTCGACGCTCTCGACGATGTCGCGCCGTTCGATTTGCTGCCGATCGCGAGCGGCGTCGCTCTCGATCGCGGCTGGGGCGCCGCCGGCCGCGGCGTTGTCGAGCGTGACGGCGAGCCGATTCTGGCGATCGATCTCACGGCGTTGATCCCGGGCCATAGCTCGACGCACGGCGTCAATTGACGGATCACGCAATTAACGGCCCGCTTAGGTTTTGCATGCAAAAGGGTCTCACGGGGATCACGGGGAATTGCCAATGAAGACGTGTTTGGTCGTCGACGATTCGAAGGTAATCCGAAAGGTCGCTCGTCATATCCTGGAGACGATGAACTTCGAAGTTCGCGAAGCGGGCGACGGCCGTGAGGCGCTCGACAGCTGTATGGATTCGATCCCGGACGTCGTGCTGCTCGACTGGAACATGCCAGTGATGAGCGGCATGGATTTCCTGCGCGCGCTCAAGGATTCCGGGCTGCAGCGCAGGCCCAAGGTGGTGTTCTGCACCACCGAGAACGGCATGGCTTATATCCGGGCAGCGATCGAAGCGGGCGCCGACGAATATGTCATGAAGCCGTTCGATCGAGAGACTCTCGAGAGCAAGCTCCAGATCGTCGGCGTCGCCTGAAGGCCGCACGCGTGGCACGTGGAACGCACCTCAGGACGGCGCGAGGCCAGTCCGATGCACCGGCACGAGTGCTGATCGTCGACGACTCGGTCGTCGCGCGATCGGTGTTCGGCCGGATGATCGAGGACATGGCTGGTTTCGAAGTCGCGGCATCGGTCAGCGATGCGCGGCGCGCACTCGACTATCTACGCAAGCATGCCGTCGAAGTGATTCTGCTCGACATCGAGATGCCCGGCGTCGACGGGCTCACGGCGCTGCCCGACCTGCTCGCGGTAGGCGCGGGCGCGAAAGTGCTCGTGGTCTCCTCGTCGTGCGAGGAAGGCGCCGCCGCTACGGTCCAGGCACTCGCGCTGGGCGGCGCGGATACGCTGGTCAAGCCAGGCGTAGGCAGCTTCGGCGGCCGTTTCGCGGACGTGCTTCAGGAGCGGATGACGCGGCTGCTCGATACTACCGGCGACTCGCCGTCTGCGCCGCCCCCAGTGCTGGGCACCAAGCTGATCGAAGATTTCGATATCGTGGCGATTGGTGCCTCGACCGGCGGCATCCATGCGCTGAGTCAATTGTTGCGCGAAATCCCGGGCGAGTTCCAGCGACCGATCCTGGTGACACAGCACTTGCCGGTTTCGTTCATGGGCTATTTCGCGACTCAGCTCGCGGTGCTCGCGAACCGGCCCTGCGAAGTCGCCACCGATCGCATGCGCGTCCGTCCGGGCCGGATTTATGTCGCTCCTGGCGACGCCCATATGCGTGTGACGCGGATCTCGGACGGCGCGGCGATCCGGCTCACGGACGAACGGTCGCTGAGCGGCTGCATGCCCTCGGTCGATCCCATGTTCGAGTCCGTGGCCGAAGTGTTCGGACGCCGCGCGCTGGGCGTGGTGCTGAGCGGCATGGGCCGAGACGGTAGCGAAGGCGCGCGCAAGCTGGTCGGAGTGGGTGCTAGTGTGGTGGTCCAGGACCGCGACAGCTCGGTTGTCTGGGGAATGCCCGGCGCCGTGGCGAGCGGCGGCAATGCGACCGCGGTGCTCAAACCCGATGAGATCGGGCGGCTGATCGCCACGCGCAGGAAACCTCTGTGAACGCGGTTTCCCCCGTTGCGACGTCGGCCGGCGCGACGAACATGATCACCGCACTGCTCGAACAGCGTACTGGCCAGCAGATCGCCGCCAACCGCGCGTGGCGAGTCGAGACCGCGCTCAAGCCGCTGCTGCGCGTGCATCAACTCGACACGATCGAACAACTCGCCGCTCACCTGGTTTCGTCGGGGGACCACGAACTGGGCGAGGCCGTGGTGGACGCGCTCCTCAATCAGGAAACGTCGTTCTTCCGCGACTCAGGCGTTATCGACGGTGTGTTCGAAGCGGCACAGCGCCTGCAGGCCGAGGCGCCGCATCGGCGGCTGCGCCTTTGGTCGGCCGGCTGCTCGACCGGGCAGGAGCCGCTGTCGCTCGCCATGTTGTTCGCCGATCTCGCGCAGAATTCGACATCGCCCGACCCCGAGATAGTTGCGACCGACGTATCGCCGTCCGCGCTAGCGCGCGCGCGCGCGGGTCGCTTTTCGCAGTTCGAGATCCAGCGCGGCCTGCCGATCCGCCGAATGGTCGAATGGTTCGACAGTGACGGCAGCGACTGGATCGCGAACCCGGCGCTTGTCCGTCGAGTCTGTTTCCGCCGCCAGAATCTCGCTGCCGACGCGCCCCCCGCGGGCCGGTTCGACATCATCCTGTGCCGCAACGTGCTGCTCTATTTCTCGCCGGCGCTACGCGCGCGGGTGTTCGAGCGGCTGGCGAGCGCCTTGCGGGAGGGCGGGCTGCTCGTGCTGGGGGCGGGCGAAACGGTAATCGGACAGACCGACCGATTTGCGCCGTGCGAACAGCACCGCGGCTTCTATCGCCTGGTCGACAGCCGCGCCGGATTGACACCTGAAGCCGGCTGAGTTTGCGCCCTTGTCCTCGGCAGGGCTTTGTCCCTATCGAGGCGCATGCAGGATCCGCCCGGCATCATCGATGCGCCATCGCCGAATTTCGACGAGCGCGGCCTGCCGATTACGATGCTTGTGTTGCATTACACCGGCATGCGCACTGCCGAGGAAGCAATCGCGCGGCTGCGCGATCCCGCATCCAAGGTCTCGGCGCATTACCTGGTTGCCGAAGATGGCACGATCCTGCGCCTGGTCGATGAGAGCAAGCGCGCATGGCATGCCGGTAAGTCGCACTGGCGCGGCATCACCGACGTCAACAGCGCGAGCGTGGGGATCGAGATCGTCAATCCCGGCCACGAGTTCGGCTATCGCCCGTTTCCCGACGAGCAGATCGACGCGCTGATCCCGCTCGTCCATGGCGTCAAGGAGCGCTATGGCATCACGCGCGGGAACGTGGTCGGTCATTCGGACATCGCGCCGGCGCGCAAGAACGATCCTGGCGAGTATTTTCCTTGGGGCACGCTCGCGCGGTTGCGGCTGGCGTTGCCGCGTCCGACCAGAAACCTGATGGATCCGCACTGGACCGACGCCGGTTTCCTGCTCGCGCTCGAACGCTTCGGTTATGACGTGACCGATCGCGGAAAGGCCGTGATTGCTTTTCAGCGCCGGTTCCGGCCCGAAATGATCGACGGCGAGATCGATGCCGAATGTCGCATGCTGTTGCTCGCGCTGTTGCTGCCACGCCCCCGGGGCGACGATTGAAACGAGCGCAACGCGGATTGAAATTGTTCGGACCGCGCGCGCCGGCTTTGCGCCCGGTCAAGGCCTGTGATGCTGCAATGATGTTGGCCGAGGCTGGGCCAGAATAGCCGTGACAGGGAGAGCGCGATGAAACTAGTTCTGAGTGCGATAGTGGCGACGGCGCTGCTCGCCACGCAGGGCGACAGCCTGGTGCTCCACCCGTTGATGAAGGATGTCGTTGCGGCGCAGGCGCAAGTGCTGTGGGACATCGGCAATCGTGCGATGGACGACGATGGCAATCCGAGCGCGAAGAACCTTATGCCCGCCGACTGGCCCAGGCTCGCCGCGGCGGCGCAGGCGATGAAGGACGCGTCGAACAAGCTGGCGACCGCGTCCCGCATCGTGGTCGCGTCGCCGGGCGAAAAGATCCAGGACGAGGGTACATCCGGTTCGGCGACGGCAGCGCAGATCCAGCAGTTCATCGATGGCGACAAGGTAGGGTTTGCTCAGCATGCGCGCGCGCTCGCCGGCGTCGCCGACGAATTCGGCCGCGCGGCGAAAGCGAAGGACGTCAAGACGCTGTTCAACGCCTCGGGCAGGCTCGACGAGATCTGCGAAGGGTGCCACCTCAAATTCTGGTATCCGAGCCAGGGCAAATAGCCGCGAATTTGACCTTCCGCGCCGCGACGCTATCTGTCGCCAAGCCAGAGGGTCGGGCGGCCGCGTTGGTGCTTCGGCATCACCGAGGAAAGTCCGGGCTCCACGGAACGACGGTGGCGGGTAACGCCCGCCGGCTCGCGCAAGCGGGTTAGGGAAAGTGCCACAGAGAGAAGTCTGCCCACTGTGCCTGTGAAAGCAGGGATAAGGGCGAGGGTGAAAGGGTGCGGCAAGAGCGCACCGCGCGACCGGCAACGGAAGCGGCAAGGCAAACCCCACCGGGAGCAAGACCGAATAGGGGCGGCATATGGGCCTGTTCCGGCCCCGTCGCCCGGGTTGGTTGCTGGAGGCCGTTCGCAAGAACGGTCCTAGAGGAATGGCCGCACATCGCCGCCCAAGGCTTCTTGGTTGGCGAGGACAGAACCCGGCTTACAGACCCTCTGGCATATCTTTACTGGGTAACAATTTCCCGCCAATCTCCGTGGATTAGAAGGGGGGCGCCGGGATGCGAACAGTTGCTGCGCTCGTTGGTGCGACTGCGCTTGTCTCAACGGGGTCGATCATGGCGCAGACGACGTCCGCGACGCCCCAGCAACCGACTGTCCAGCAGGCGTTCGACGCGGCCACGGCGCTCAGCGCGGCCGGCAAATGGGCAGAGGCTCTCGTCGCCTATCGCGCGCTCGAACCGCGCGTCGGCACTCCGCGCAGCAAGGCGATCGTTCACCTCCGCCAAGCCAAGTCGCTCGTTCAGCTCGGCCGGTCGGAAGAAGCGCGGCCGATGCTGGTCGCGGCGTTGAAGGCACTGCCCGAGGGCGACGACTCGCTCCGTGAGGACCGGCTCGACGCGCTGTTCACCATAGGCGCGCTCGACTCGGTCGCGCTCGATTATGCGAGTGCCTATTCCAACTATGGTCTCGCGCTCCGGCTCGCCAGCGACGATGGCAACAAAGGCGCGGCGCTGATCGGGCTGATCCAGACCGGCACCTATGTCGATCCGGAGGGCACGCTAGCGCATGTCGAGGCCGCGCAGGCGCTGCTTGCCAGCGCGAAACTCGACGGGCGCTCGCGCGCACTGATCGAGATTCCGGTCGCGCAATATTTCCTCAACGTCGGCCGTTTCAAGGAAGCGAAGGACGTTGCCAGCCGCGCGGTCTCGCACCTCGGCGGTCTGATGACCGAGAAGATGGACCTGAAGGACGCCGCCGCGCGCTCGGACGTTGCGCTTGCGGCGCTCAAGCTCGGCGACAACGATACAGCGCGCGAGTTTCTCGCGCGATCGGGCATCGGTGTATCGAAGCAGGGTTTCAATGGCGCGGCAGCGATGCAGCCGCCCTTGTGCGGTGGCGAAGCCGGGTTGCGCCCGGAGGATATGGCCATCGTCGAATTCTGGGTCGGCGACGATGGAACGGTGATCCGTGCCGCGCCGGTCTATGCGTCGCGTCCGGGCGAAGTCGGGCTGGCGTTCGCTCGCGCCGTGCAGGATTGGTGGTGGAAGCCCGAGGATTTTAAGCTGCTGCCGGCGTTCTTTCGCTACAACGTGCGTGTCGAGTTGCGTTGCTCCAACGCCTTTCCGCGTCCGCCGGTGACGGCCGAAGTCGACCAGGGCTTGGCGGAGTGGCTGGAAGAAAAGCATGTAGTATCGTCTCTGAAACACTCCGATAGCGATGTCCGTCGCCTGCCGGGCGAGCGCGCGGCGCTGGCAGCGGCTGATGCGAAAGGCGAGGGCAGCGCGCTGTCCACAGTCCATCTGTTGTTCGCGTTGCTGTCCAACACTGTCGTCCCCAGGGACGAACGCGCGCGGTTTGCCGAACGCGCCGTCGCGATACTCGACGCCAATCAGGCACCGCCAATCGCGCGGCTGGGAGCGGACCTGTACCTGTGGTCCGTGCGTGCCCCCAGCAAGCGAAGCGATCCACGCGCGCCCGGCAAGCAAAATGATGTCGGACGGTCCTATGTGCAGGAGCTCCAGGCGGGGCTGGAAACGCCACGCTACGCTTCCGATCCGCTCGCGCGGGCGGCGCTGCGGTTGATCCTTGCCGACATCCTTGCGTGGCGCGATGCCGCCGCAACCGCACCGCTGCTGCGTGCGATCGTCGAAGACTCCGCGCTCGAGGAAGGGCATCCGCTCAAGGTTGGTGCGCTGATCCGTCTAGCTTCGCTCGAGAAGAAGGCAGGCAACATGATCGAAGCCCGCGCCGCCTTCGATCGCACCGGCCTGACCGGCGAACAGTGCGCGATGCTGGATGCGCCGCCGCGGATGACCGCGACCGGCGTGGACAGGAACTCGTTCCCGCAGGAAGCGCAGCGCTGGGGGTTCGAGGGCTGGGTCTCGACCCAGTTCGACATCGACGCGCGGGGAGAGACGCACGGCCAGCGGGCGATCGTGGCCTATCCACCGTTCGTCTTCACCGATTCGGCAACCGGGCTCGTGACCAAGACGCGCTTCGCGGCCACCTATCGCCCGGGCGATACGCTGGGGTGTGGCAGCTTCACGCAGCGAGTGAACTACGATTTGCCGCGTTGACGATATGGCGTTCGCAACAATCGCCCACTATCTGCTGGAAGCATGGCGCGTTCGACACGATCGATGGACTGGGGGTTTCCTCGCTGGCGGAGCTACGGCAGCGAGCGCGCCGCGCAGCAGGTGCGGCTGTGCGACCGGCACGGCTGTTCCGAGCCGGGCGACCGGCCGGCGCCCAAGGCGCCGAACAGTCCAGAGCGCTGGTATTTCTGCGAGACGCACGCCGCCGAATATAATCGCAACTGGGACTATTTCGCCGGACTGACCGCCGAGGAGGCCGCGAAGCGCGAGGCCGATGACCGGCGCTCGGCGAACGGCTATGCCGAGGCCTCGCATTATGGCTGGGCTGGCCCGGGCGACGGCAGCCGTTCGCGTGACGAGATGCGCGCGCTCGAAGTGCTCGAGCTCGAAAGCGACAGCGATTTCGAGGCTGTTCGGACGGCATGGCGCCGGCTCGCCAAGGAGAATCATCCCGACATCCGGCCTAACGATGCCGAAGCGGCGAAGCGCTTCCATGCGATTCAGGCCGCGTACGACGTGCTTCGTGCCGCCGAGGAGCGGCGGAGCTGGAAGCCCGACTGATCGGGAACGCCCGATGGTGCCGATCGATCTTCTCCGCGGACGCCTGGCATCCGATTGTGGCCGCGTCCTGCTCGTCTGCGGTAAATGCTCGAAGCGGCTCGGCGGCGGCTTTGGGCGCAAAGGCAAGACGCCGCTCGCCAAGGCGTTGCGCAAGCACCTCGGCCTCACGAAATCGCACAAGGGTGGGCCGCTCGGCATCGTCGAAACCCGCTGCCTCGGCGTCTGTCCGCGCAACGCCGTAACGATGATCGACCGCACGGAAAGTCGCGAATGGCTGCTCGTTCCGGCAGGCACCGACATGGTCGAACTCGTGTCCGAAATCGGCATATAAAGGAATCTTTATATTAGCATTGCCTTGAATGGCCGGAGCGGGTAGGGGAACCGGAAGCGGCCAGGGCTGTGCCCGCTGCGCAATATTCATCCCAGGAGTACGATCCGTGGCCACCGCAGTTGCTGACCAGATCACCGATTATGTCGTGAAGGACCTCGCGCTTGCCGATTTCGGGCGCAAGGAGATCGAGATCGCCGAGACCGAGATGCCGGGGCTGATGGCGCTGCGCCAGGAGTTCGGCGCGTCGAAGCCGCTCAAGGGCGCCCGGATCACCGGCTCGCTGCACATGACGATTCAGACCGCGGTACTGATCGAGACGCTCGCTGAACTCGGTGCGGACATTCGTTGGGCATCGTGCAACATCTTCTCGACCCAGGATCACGCCGCGGCGGCGATCGCCGCCTCTGGCATCCCGGTGTTCGCGGTCAAGGGCGAGACGCTCGAGGAATATTGGGACTATGTCGAGCGCATCTTCGACTGGGGCGACACGACCTGCAACATGATCCTCGACGACGGCGGCGACGCCACGATGTTCGCGCTTTGGGGCGCGCGCGTCGAGGCGGGCGAGGCGCTGTTCACGCCGACCAATGAAGAGGAAGAAATCTTCGTCGCGACGCTCAAGCGTTTTCTTGCGGCGCGTCCGGGCTATCTCACTAAGACCGTGGAAGCGATCAAGGGTGTCTCGGAAGAGACCACCACCGGCGTGCATCGGCTCTATGAGCTCGCAAAGATCGGCAAGCTTCCGTTCCCGGCGATCAATGTCAACGACAGCGTGACCAAGTCGAAGTTCGACAATCTCTACGGCTGCAAGGAATCGCTGGTCGATGCGATCCGCCGCGCGACCGACGTGATGCTCGCCGGCAAAGTGGCGTGCGTTGCGGGGTTCGGCGACGTCGGCAAGGGCTCGGCCGCGTCGCTGCGCAACGGTGGCGCGCGCGTGATCGTGACCGAAGTCGATCCGATCTGCGCGCTGCAGGCGGCGATGGAAGGCTATGAGGTCGTGACGATGGAAGAGGCGGCCAAGCGCGCCGACATCTTCGTCACCGCGACCGGCAATGCCGATGTGATCACGCTCGACCACATGCGCGACATGAAGAACATGGCGATCGTGTGCAACATCGGCCACTTCGACAGCGAGATCCAGATCGCCAGCCTTGCCAACTACAAGTGGACCGAGATCAAGCCGCAGGTCGACGAAGTCGAATTCTCGGATGGCAAGAAGATCATCGTGCTCGCCAAGGGCCGCCTGGTGAACCTCGGCTGCGCTACCGGTCACCCGTCGTTCGTGATGTCCTCGTCGTTCACCAACCAGGTACTGGCGCAGATCGAGCTGTGGACCGGCGGCGACCGCTACGAGAACAAGGTCTATGTCCTGCCCAAGCACCTCGACGAGAAAGTCGCGGCGCTGCATCTCGAGAAGCTCGGCGTGAAGCTCACCAAGCTTACCGACAAGCAGGCGGCGTACATCGGCGTTTCGACCGAAGGGCCGTTCAAGCCGGATCACTATCGCTACTGATCGAATTACCTGCCGATCGCAGGGGCGCGCCCGCCGTCGCGGCCGGCGCGACCTTTGTGCATCGGACTAAGCCTTTACGGCGCTTTGCCGCGGCGAACGAATCCCCTAGAGGTGCGCGCATGCTCCTGCCTCGCCGGGCGCGTGTTGCGCTGCGCACTTTGTGATTTCGCTCTCCGTCGCCTCCGCCGCCGGTGTCGGCGCGTTGCTTGCCGTGCTGGTGATCGCGGCGTGCGTGGCCTTGTTCGTCGGCCTGCGCGCCCGCGCGGACGCTGCCGCGGAAGCGGAGGGCAATCGTCGCTTCTCCGCGCTGATCGAGTCATCGCCGGCGCAGGCGATGGTGGTCCGCGCCGACGGGCGAGTCGAGATGCCGCAGCGGCTTGCCGACTGGTTTGGGCTTGCCTCGCCGGCAGCCGATCTGCGGGCACTTTCCGAAGCCGAGGCCGGGCTGGCCGAGGAGGACGCGTCGGCGCTCGCCTATCAGGTCTCGGCTGCGCAAAAGGCGGGCCGGCCGTTCACGATGCAGTTGCGCCTGCGCGGATCGGGCCGAACGCTGACGGCGATAGGGATGCGCGCGCCCGATACGCTGAATGCGCCCGGGGGAGTCGCCCTGTGGTTCCTCGACACGACCGACAGCGAGATGGAGATCGCACGGCTAACGGCGGCGGCAGCCGACGCGCGCGGCGCGTTCGACGGGCTGACCGGGCTGCTCGAGGCCGCCCCGATGCCGATGTGGTACCGCGATGCCGAACTGCGGCTGGTGATGGTCAACACCGCCTATGTGCACGCCGTCGAAGGCAAGAATGCCGAGGACGTCGTCGCGCGCCAGGTGGAGCTGATCGAAGGCGGACGGCTCGGCGGACCGCTGACCAACGCGGCGATTGCGCGCGACACGGGCGAGCCGCAGATGGCGGCGATGCCGGCGACTATCGGCGGAGCACGGCGGATGCTCCAGGTGCACGACGTGCCGCTGCCGATGGGCGGCGTGGCGGGCTATGCCGTCGACGTCGAGGACCTTGAGCAGGCGCGCGCCGGGAACAAGCGCTCGGCCGAAGCGCAGCGTGCGACGCTCGACCGGCTTTCGGCGGCGGTCGCGCAATTCTCGGCCGACCGGAACCTGGTGTTCTGCAATCAGCCGTTCCGCCGCATCTTCGCGATGAAGAACGAATGGCTCGCCGACCGGCCCGAGTTCGACCGTGTGCTCGATCGCATGCGCGAGGCCAACCGGCTACCCGACGTGCGCGATTTCCCGGCATGGCGCGCCGAGCGGCGCGAATGGTTCCATGCCGAGGGGCCGGTCGAGGAAAGCTGGACCGTGCCCGGCGGCATCCATCTGCGCGTAGTGGTGCAACCGCTGCCCGAGGGCGGGCTGCTGTTGATCTTCGAGGACCGTACCGAGCAGCTCCAGCTCGCGAGCGAACACGATCGACTTCAGCGTGTGCGCACGGCGACGCTGGACAGCCTGTTCGAAGCCGTGGCGGTGTTCGGCCAGGGCCGCCTGCAGCTGTGGAACAAGAAGTTCGGGACCGTGTGGGACTTCGAGGAGGGCTTCGTCGCGCGCCATCCTCAGCTCTCGAGCCTGGCCCGCGAGGCCGGCAAGCGGCTCGCCAAGCCCGCGCGCGCTGAGCTGATCAGCGACCTGGTGCGCATCGCGACCGGCGAGCGCCAGCAGCGCAGCGGCGACCTGGTGTTTGCTGACGGCCGCCATTTCGAAGTCACTGCCGTGCCGTTGCCCGATGGCAACGCGCTGTTCACGATGCTCGACATCACCGATCGCGCGCACGTCGAGCGTGCGCTTAGGGATCGCAACGAGGCGCTGGAGGCGGCTGATCGCGTAAAGACCAGCTTCGTCGCCAACATGAGCTACGAGCTGCGCACGCCGCTGACTTCGATCAAGGGATTTGCCGAAATGCTGCACGCCGGGTTGGCGGGGCCGCTCAGCGAGAGCGGCGTCGAATATTCGGAAGCAATCCTCGATTCGGTCGCGCGACTGAGCGCGCTGGTCGACGACGTGCTCGACCTCACGCAGAACGAGGGTGCGATCCCGCGCGAGAGGATCGATCTGGAGCTGGTCGCGCACGCCGCCGCCGAGGCGATCGTGCCGATGGCGCGGCGCAAGTCGATCGACCTTGCTGTCGACGTCCTCGGCTCGGCCGGCAGCGTGCTCGGCGATCCACGGCGGCTGCGCCAGGGAATCGAGCATCTGCTGCACCACGCCGTAAGCGGCACTCCCGAGGGTGGGCGCGTGCTGCTCCACGTCGACGGTACCGAGGCCGATGCCAGGATCGTCGTGTCCGACGATGGACCAGGCATGGATCCGGAAGCAGTGTCGCGCGCGTTCGATCGGTTCGCGCAGCCGGGCATCACGCGCGGCGGTGAGCGCGCGCTCGGGCTCGGCCTGCCACTCGCCAAGCAGTTCTTCGAAGCGCACGGCGGCAAGATCGAGCTGATCTCTGAACAGGGGGAGGGCACGCTCGTGACCGTTGAGCTGCCGCGAGGATGAGAGGGCTGTCTCTCAATCCTTCCCGAGCTCTGCTCGGGGAGGGGGACCGCGCTACGAAGTGGCGTAGTGGAGGGGCGGCGGCATTGCCGCCGACTTTGTCGTCGGCCCCTCCACCATTTGCTGCGCAAATAATCCCCCTCCCCGAGCGAGCTCGGGGAGGATTGTGATGATCCTCCAGGCTCCCGCCGACTCGCTCGCGCTCGGCGCGCGCCTCGCGGCGCTCGCCCGGCCCGGCGACGTCATCGCACTCTCGGGCCCGCTCGGTGCGGGGAAGACCAGCATCGCGCGCGGGCTCCTCTCCGCCCTCGGCTTGCAGGTCGAAGCGCCGAGCCCGAGCTATGCGATCGTGCAGCCCTATGAACCGCCCGAGATCCGCATCCCGGTGCTGCACGTCGATCTCTATCGGATCGAGCATCCTGAAGAGATCGAGGAACTCGGCCTCGACGAGGCGCGCGGCGACGGGCTGCTGGTCGTCGAATGGCCTGAGCGAATCGGCGAGACGATGTGGCGCGACGCCCTGTGGTTGACCCTGGTTGTGATGCCTGACGGCGCGCGCGCCTTGACAGCCCGAGTGCCGGAGGCATGGAAAGAGCGATGGTCTTCGACATGAATCCGCCCGCTGCGGCACCCGCGTTTCTCGCGGCAAATGGCTGGGCAGGGGCCGAGATCCTGCCAGTCGCGGGCGATGCGTCGTTCCGCCGCTATTTCCGCGCCGTACTGCCGGGGCGCAGCGCGATCCTGATGGATGCCCCCCCGCCGCACGAGGATCCACGACCGTTCCTCGACATCGCGCGCTGGCTGGTCGCACGCGGCTTCGCTGCCCCGAAGATCTATGGCGAGGACCTGGGGAAGGGGCTCGTCCTGCTCGAGGATTTCGGCGACGCGCGGATGCGCGAGACGGTCGATGCCGCGCCCGAAAGCGAGCTGCGGATCTACGAGACTGCGGTCGACCTGCTCATCGATCTCCATCGTCACGAACCTGCAGCGGTGCCGCCCTATGACTTGGCGGTCTATCAGCGCGAGGCGGGTTTGCTCACTGAATGGTATACCCCGGCAGTGGGGCTCGAAGTCGATTTGCAGGGCTATGTCGACGCATGGGACCAGGTGCTCGCGCCGTTGCTCGCGTCCGACAGCGTCACGGTGCTGCGCGATTATCATGCCGAGAACATCATGCTCACCGAGGCAGGACTCGGGCTGCTCGATTTCCAGGACGCACTCGCCGGGCACAAGGCCTATGATTTGGTCTCGTTGCTCCAGGACGCGCGGCGCGACGTGCCGCCGGCGATCGAGGCGGCTATGCTCGACCGTTATCGCCGGGTCACGGGCGAAGGTGACGCATTCGACACCGCCTATCATGTGCTCGGCGCACAGCGGAACGCTAAGATCGTCGGTATCTTTACACGGCTGTGGAAGCGCGACGGAAAGTCGCGCTATCCGACCCTGTGCCCCCGCGTGTGGCGCTATCTCGAACGCGACCTCGCGCACGCGGCACTAGGTCCTGTGACCGACTGGTTCGCCGCAAACGTTCCGCCCGAGCTGCGCGGCGACCCGATCGCCCTCGGTGGTGCGGTATGAGCCAGGCCCAGACGCTTGCGATCCGCCCCAATCCCGCGGTTGCGGTGCCCGAGACGGCGATGGTGCTCGCCGCCGGGCTCGGCAAGCGTATGCGGCCGCTCACCGCCACGCGGCCCAAGCCGTTGATCGAGGTCGCCGGCAAGCCGTTGATCGATCACGTGTTTGATCGGCTGCGCAGTGCGGGCGTCAAGCGCGCAGTGGTCAACGTCCATTACCTCGCCGACGCGCTCGAAGTACACCTCAAGCGTCGGATCAAGGACGTCGAAGTGATCATCTCCGACGAGCGAAAGCAATTGATGGAGACTGGCGGCGGGCTCGTGCAGGCGTTGCCGCTGCTCGGCGACGCGCCGTTCCTGTGCGTCAACAGCGACAATCTGTGGGTCGACGGTCCAATCGACGCGATCCGCCAGCTCGCGGCGCAGTGGGACGATTCCAAGATGGATGCGCTGCTGCTGTTGATCCCGCTCGCGCGCGCCGGCAGCCACCGCGGCCAGGGTGATTTCCGCCTCGATCCCTTTGGCCGCATCGTCGAGCGGAGAAAGCCCGGACGCCTTGCTCCGTTCGTATTCACCGGCGTCCAGATCGTGTCGCCCCGGCTGATCACCGATGCGCCCGAGGGGCCTTTCTCGACCAATTTGTTCTGGAACCGCGCGATCGAGAGCGGACGCGCCTGGGGCGTCGTGCATCAGGGGCTATGGTTCGATGTGGGAACGCCGACAGCGATCCATGAAACGGAAGTTGCCCTGGCGGACGGCTGACCGGCTTTGCCGGAGTCATCGCCTGGACGTCGGACAGGAAAGGGTACCCCGAACGGTAATGGCGGGATGCGGCACGCCGAATCGAACGAGACGGGCTACTAAACCGCGAATGCCAAGCCTAACGTCCGCCGGTGTCCTCCCGCCTGAACCTCTTCACCATTCCCCCGCACCGCGCATTCGCCGATGCCCTCGCGGCAGGACTGATCGACCGGTTCGGCGGCGATCCGTTGCGGCTGGCGCGCGGAGTGGTGCTGTTGCCGAACAACCGCGCCAAGCGCTCGATTTCCGATGCTTTCGTGCGCGCGAGCGGAGGCGGGTTGCTGCTGCCGCGACTGGTGGCGATCGGCGATCCTGAACTCGACGAAAGCGTCGGCGCGCTGTTCGATCCGGCCGATGGCGACACACCGGTCGCACCGGCGGTCGAGCCGCTGCAGCGAAGGATGATCCTTGCGCGGTTGATCCAGGCCGAAGGCGGTCCGAGCGACGCCGCCGAGGCTGTCCGGCTCGCGGCGGATCTCGCGCGAACGCTCGACCAGCTGTTGGTCGAGGAAGTAGAGCCAGGGCGGCTTCGGAAACTCGATCTCGCCGAGGGATTGTCCGAGCATTGGGATCGCGCGCTCCGGTTGTTCGAAGTCGTGCTGAAGCGTTGGCCGAGCGAGCTCGCGCGGCTTGGGCGCATCGATCTCGCAGAGCGTCGATCGAAGCTGCTCGATCGCGTAGTGCGGCGCTGGCAGGATTCCGCACTTTCGGGCTTCGTCTGTGCTGCGGGCATCACGGCCAGCGCACCCGCGATCGCGCGGCTGCTCCGTGCCGTCGCCGAACTTTCCGAAGGCCTGGTGGTTCTGCCGGGGATCGCGACGGCGATGGATGATGCGGAATGGGCGTCGCTAGGTCCGCATCCCGCCGATCCCGTCACTGGCCGACGCCAGCGCGCGACCGAAACGCATCCGCAGTTCCACTTGAAGCTGCTGCTCGAACGGATGCGGGTGAACCGCAACGATGTCCGCGACTGGCGGCACGCTAGCGAGCATGACGCGATGCCATCGCGCACCAAGGCGATCACCAGCGCGCTGGCGCCACCGGCATTTACGGCGCAGTGGAGCGCGCTACCGGCATCCGCGCGGCGGCTCGACGGCGTGCGGCGGCTCGAGGTGGCGACGCCGGCGGAAGAGGCGCAGGCGATCGCGCTGGCGCTGCGCGAAACGCTCGAGACCGAGGGCAAGACCGCTGCTCTGGTCACTCCGGACCGTGCGCTGGCGCGGCGCGTCGCGGCGCATTGCGCGCGCTGGGGAATCGCGCTCGACGATTCGGCCGGCCTGCCGCTGTCGCTGCTCCCGCCTGGGACCTTGCTGCTCGCGCTCGCCGATGCCGCTGCACAGGCGTTCGCTCCGGTTCCGCTGCTGACCCTGCTCAAGCATCCGCTGGTGCGCCTCGGAGAGGAGCGTCTCGCCTGGCTCGACGGTGCGCGCGCGCTCGACCGCGCGCTCCGCGGGCCGCGACCGGCACCGGGACTCGATGGCGTCGACGCATTTCTCGCCGGCGATGCCGCGCGCGATCGCGCCGTGAGGGGCGAAGCGCGTGAATGGTGGAAGATCGTGCAGCCGCTGCTTGCGCCGATCGAGACGGCGTTCGGCGGCGGGCCGCAGCCGTTGGCCATGCTGGTTGCGGCGCTGCGCGAAACGGCGAGCACGCTGGGGGGCGACGCCTTGTGGTCGCGCACGGAGGGACGCGCCGCGGCAGATCTGCTCGATACGCTCGAGCGTGAGGCGGTGCATGGACCGGCATTGGTCGAGCCCGGCGAACTTGCGCCGATGCTGCGCAATTTGATGGACGAAGTCGCGGTGCGCCCGCCGCAGGGTGGACACCCACGGTTGGCGATTCTCGGCCTGCTCGAAGCGCGGCTGCAGACCGCGGACCTGATGATCCTGGGGGGCTTGAACGAAGGCGTGTGGCCCGGCCTTCCGGCGCCGGATCCCTGGCTCAGCCCGCGGATCCGCGCCGAACTCGGGCTGCCGGGACTCGAGCGAAGGATCGGCCTGTCGGCGCACGATCTGGCAGGTGCACTCGGCGCACCGCAAGTGCTGCTGACTCGGGCGCGACGCGATGCGAGCGCGCCGACCATCGCTTCGCGCTTCTGGCTGCGGCTCGAAGCGCTTTCAGGCGGACTCGAGGGCGCCGCCGAACTTGCGCATTGGCTGCGTGCGATCGACGCGCCCGAGCGATATGAACCCGCGCGGCGGCCGGCGCCCGCGCCCGCGATCGCGGATCGACCCAGGGTGCTCTCGGTCACCGAAGTCGATCGGCTCAAGGCCGATCCCTATGCCTTTTACGCGCGACGCATGCTGCGGCTCGCGCCGCTCGACGCCGTCGACGCCGATCCGACGGCGGCGTGGCGCGGCACCGCGGTGCACGAGGTGCTCGAACGCTGGGCGCGCGAAGACGCCTGCGACCCTGCGAAGCTACGCGAACGCGCGCTCGCCATGCTTGCAGACGAGCGCACGCACCCGCTGATGCGTGCGCTGTGGCAGCCGCGCCTGATCGAGGCCATCGAATGGATAGCGCGCGAGATGGCGGCGCAGTCCGCGGCGGGGCGACGCGTGCTTGCGGTCGAACAGGATGGGCAGATCGACGTCGCCGGAGTGACGCTCAGGGGCAAGTTCGACCGCATCGACCGCTTGCCGGGCGGCAAGCTCGCGATCGTCGACTACAAAACCGGGATGCCGCCGACCAACAAGGCAGCGCGTGCAGGCTTCTCGCTCCAGCTTGGACTGCTCGCGATGATCGCCGAACGCGGCGGATTCGAAGGAATTTCGGGAAGCGCCGAGCGGTTCGAATATTGGTCGCTGGCGAAGGATGCCGGCGGGAGCTTCGGCTATATCCGCTCGCCCGCCGATTCGAAGCGCGATCCGATCCCGGCGGACGAGTTCGTCGCGGCCGCGACGCACCATTTCACTGAAGCGGTGGCGACCTGGCTGACCGGCAGCGCGGCGTTCACCGCGAAGCTGGTGCCGGAATACGCGCCCTATGCCGAATATGACCAGCTGATGCGGCG
>Ga0068859_100002422_pt1 | contig 18992 bp, 12 predicted proteins | sample KBSSwiS22_FD_66585 | JGI IMG/M metagenome (GOLD analysis project Ga0068859, IMG submission 66585) | Switchgrass rhizosphere microbial communities from Kellogg Biological Station, Michigan, USA - KBS Switchgrass S2-2 | ecosystem: Host-associated > Plants > Roots > Rhizosphere > Soil ...
GATGCCCTCGATCGGATCGAGAGGATGATGCAGACCGTCGCGGGGCTCGAGCGGCACGAGGGACATCTCTTGAACTGGTACGACAGCGCGAGCCTCGCACCGCTCCAGCCGCGCTATGTGTCCACCGTCGATAGCGCGAACCTGGCCGGAGCGCTGTTCGCCGTCGCGGAAGGGCTGCGCCACATGGACGAGGTTCCTTCCGATGGTGCGCGCCGTTCTCTCGCGATCGCCGACACCCGGGCTCTGTTTCAACAGAGCCTCGAGAAGCTTGGAACGTCCCGCCGGAGCCCCGCCATTCTGGAAGGCGTGAGGTCGTCGCTCCGTGAGCTGGAGGCGCTCGAGACACACCCGCCGGATGACCAGACCGGACCGGCCCGCATCGTGGCGGCGGCGAGCGCGCTCCGCGCTGCGCTCGAGGCGCTCGATCTGGATTCGCTGGCGACCGACGACGCGAGGGATGTCGACTACTGGGGCAAGGCGATTCTCGATCTGCTCAGTGACTCGCCCGCACCCGGCCCTCGCGCGGAATGGAACGAGCGCCGGAACTCTCTCGCGCAGAGGGCTGAGGCGCTCGCCTACGGCATGGACTTCACCTTCCTCTATGACCGCGATCGGCGGATCTTCTCGATCGGGTACAGGCTGCCCGATGCGGATGGGCCGGGACGCCTGGACGTTGCCTACTACGACCTGCTCGCGTCCGAGGCTCGCCTGGCGAGCTTCATCGCGATCGCGAAAGGCGACGTCCCTCAAGAGCACTGGTTCCAGCTCGGGAGAGCGCTCGTCGGCGTGCGCGGCATTCCGACGTTGGTCTCGTGGAGCGGGTCGATGTTCGAGTATCTGATGCCGCTTCTCGTGATGCGCTCCTATCCCGACACGCTGCTCCATCGCACGTACGGCGCTGCCTTGCGCGCGCAGATGGAGCACGCCGGCCGGCATGGCGTGCCGTGGGGCATCTCGGAGTCCGCCTTCAGCCTCATGGATCGGCAGGGGAACTATCAGTACAAGGCGTTCGGCGTGCCCGAGCTGGGGCTCAAGCGAGGGCTGGCCGAGGAGCTCGTGGTGGCGCCCTACGCCACGGCGCTCGCCGCCATGATTCATCCCAGCGCAGCGGCGTCGAATCTGCGGCATCTCGCTCGCGTGGGTGGGGAAGGCAGGTTCGGTTTCTACGAAGCGCTCGATTACACGCCGCGGGAGACGCACAAGGATTCCGATGGGGGAACAGGACCCGGCCCGGTGCGATCCGTGCCGGTCCGGGCCTACTTCGCCCATCACCAGGGGATGAGCCTGGTGGCCCTCGCCAATGCCGTTCTGGACGGTCCGATGGTCTCGCGCTTCCACGCCGATCCACGCGTGCAGGCGACCGAGCTCCTGCTTCAGGAGCGCGTCCCGCGCTTCGTGCCGGTGACGCGACCGCGGCCGATCGAGGTGACCCACGTCGCGCCTCCCATCTCTCCCGCGTCGCCCCGGCGATTCCGTACGCCTCACACGGTCTTTCCGCATGCGGCGTTCCTGTCCAATGGACGCTACGTCTCGGTCGTCACCAATGTCGGCGGCGGCGGGAGCACCTGCCGCGGCCTCGCCGTCACGCGGCTCTACGAGGATGCGATCTGCGACCGGGGCAGTCAGTACATCTATCTCCGCGACGTGCGGAGCGGGGCCGTGTGGTCGGCGACGTATCAACCCATTCGCCGCGAGCCGGACGACTACCGGACCACGTTCTATGCCGACAAGGTGACCGTCGGCCAGCGCGCCGAGGAGATCGACACCCTGCTCGAGATCGCCGTCTCGACCGAGGACGATGTCGAGGTGCGTCGGCTGTCGCTCACGAACCGGAGCGATCATCTCCGCGAGATCGAGGTCACGAGCTACGTCGAGGTCTCACTCTCACCTCCGGCCGACGATCTCTCGCACCCGGCGTTCGGAAAGCTGTTCCTCGAGACGGAATGCCTTCCCGAAACGTCCTCGCTCCTGTGTGGACGGCGGCGGCGATCCGACGATGAGCCCGGCGCGTGGGCCATTCACGTGCTGAGCCTCGAGGGACGCAGCCAGAGCGCGGTGGAGTGGGAAACCGACCGGGCGCGGTTCATCGGGCGGGGACGCGGACCCGAGGATCCGCTCGCACTGGACGGTCGGCCGCTGTCCGGGACGACTGGGGCGACGCTCGATCCGATCCTGAGTTTGCGGCAGCGTATCCGTCTCGCTCCCGGGGGCTTTGCCCGCGTCGCGTTTGCGACTGGCATCGTCACCGACCGGGAGGCGGCGATCTCGCTCTGTCGGAAGTACGCCGATCCGAGCTCCGCGCCGCGAACCTTCGCGCTCGCCACCACCCAGCTCTCGATCGCGCTGCGTCACCTCGGCATGCAGGTCGAGGAAGCGCAGCTCTACGAGCGACTCGCGTCGCGCGTCCTCTACGCGGACCGCTCGATGGGTGCCGATCCCTCCGTCCTCGCGCGCAATGTCGAGGGGCAGTCGGGCCTCTGGAGCCACGGCATCTCCGGAGATCTGCCGATCCTCCTCGTGCGCGTGCTCGAGTCCGACGATCTGCCGCTCGTGCGGCAGGTGCTGCGCGCTCAGGACTACTGGCGATTGAAGGGGTTGAGCGCGGACGTTGTGATCCTGAACGAGCATCCCGTCGGATATCGGAACGAGATGCAGGATCAGATCCAGGGCTTGATCGAGGGGGGTCCGTGGGGAGCGTGGATGAATCGCACGGGAGGCGCCTTCCTGCTCAGCAGCGATTCCATGAGCGAGCCCGACCGCATCTTGCTCTCGGCGGTTGCTCGCGTGATCTTGAACGGCGACCAAGGCTCGCTCGAGGAGCAGCTCGACCGTCCGTACTCCGAGCACGTGGAACCGGCTCCGGTGGTGAGCATCCAGGCCCCGCCTCTTGCGCGCGACGTCGACGCCGGGCCGGAGCTGGAGGTCCCGCCTCTGATGCACTGGAACGGCCGCGGCGGGTTCACGGATGGCGGGCGCGAGTACGTGATTGCGTTGAACGGCGACGAGGAAACACCGCTTCCATGGGCGAACGTCCTCGCCAATCCGCACTTCGGAAGTGTGGTGACGGCCTCCGGCACGTCCTACACGTGGGCCGAGAACAGCCGCGAGAACCGCCTCACTCCGTTCGCCAACGATCCACTCACCGAGACGACCGGTGAGGCGATGTACCTACGCGACGACGAGACGGGCGCCGCATGGGGCGCGACGCCGGGGCCGATGCGCCGCGCTCCCGACGGAGGGCGCTGGCTGGTCCGGCACGGCGTCGGCGTGACGCGGTACATACATCGGGAGCGGGAGATCCGCCACGAGCTCGCCGTCTTCGTGCACCGCTCCGACCCCGTCCGATTCGCACTGCTGACGGTGGCCAACGAGAGCGACCGCCCCCGACGACTCAGCGTGTTTGCCTACAACGAGTGGACGCTCTCGCCTCCACGCGCCGGGGAGCAGGTGCACGTGAGGACGGAGCTCGATGCCTCCACCTCGGCCGTGCTCGCGGAGAATCCCTACAACCAGGAATTCCGGGGACGGGTCGCGTTCGCGCATGGGGGCAAGGTGCTCTCGGCGACGGGGGACCGGCGGGAGTTCGTGGGACGGCACGGCTCGATTCGGCAGCCGGCGGCGCTCCAGCGCCGCACGCTCGCGAACAACTTCGGCGCCGGACTTCATCCGTGCGCGGCACTCCAGGTCCAGCTCGAGATAGAGGCGAAGGAGACGCGCCAGATCGTCATCCTGCTGGGACAGGGTGCGAACCGAGAAGACGCGGTGCGGTTGATCCAGGCGCATGGCTCCGTCCCGGCCGCGTTGCGCGAGCTGGTCGAGGTCGAGCGGTCGTGGGATTCCATCCTGGGTGCGGTGGAGATCAGCACGCCGGACGACTCGTTCGACCTGCTCATGAACCGCTGGCTCCTCTATCAGACCGTGTCGAGCCGGTTCTGGGCTCGAACCGCGTATTACCAGCCGGGGGGAGCCTTCGGGTTCCGGGATCAGCTCCAGGATGTGATGGCGCTCACCATCGCGCGGCCCGATCTCTACCGCGAGCACATCCTTCGTGCCGCCGGACGCCAGTTCGTCGAGGGCGACGTGCAGCACTGGTGGCTGCCCCACTCGGGAGCCGGCATCCGGACGCGATGCTCGGACGATCTGCTGTGGCTGCCGTTAGCCGTGAACCGCTACGTCGATGCGACCGGGGACAAGGGTGTGCTCGACGAGGCCGTCCCGTTCCTCGAGGCCCCTCAGCTCGAGGCGGGCCAGCTCGATGCGTACGGGGTTCCGGGGGAGACGGGTGCGAAGGCGTCTCTCTACGAGCACTGCGTCCGGGCCATCGATCGCAGCCTCACGGTAGGGCAGCATGGACTTCCCCTCATCGGAAGCGGCGACTGGAACGATGGGATGAATCGGGTCGGTCCCAAGGGGGAGGGCGAGAGCGTCTGGCTGGGATGGTTCCTCACGAAGGTCTTGAAGGACTTCGCGGAGGTAGCAGCCCGACGTGGTGACGCGGACCGTGCTGCCCGCTATCGCAACGAAGTCGCGCGGCTCGGAACCGTTCTCGAACAAGCTTGGGATGGGAACTGGTACCGGCGCGCCTATTTCGACGACGGCACACCCCTCGGCTCGGCGCAAAACGAGGAGTGCCGGATCGATTCCATCGCACAATCATGGGCCGTGCTGTCGGGAGCCGCCTCGCCTCAGCGGGTGGAGCGCGCCATGGATTCCGTGCGGACGCATCTCATGCGCCGGGATGGCCGCGTGATCTTGCTGCTTCATCCACCGTTCGATACCTCGCCGCTCGAGCCCGGGTACATCAAGGGATACATCCCGGGTGTGCGGGAGAACGGAGGGCAGTACACGCACGCCGCGCTCTGGGTGGTGATGGCCGTGTCGCGGTTGGGGAGTGGCGACGAGGCGGTCGAGCTGTTCCATCTGTTGAATCCCATCAACCACACGCGCACGCCGGCGGATGTTGGGCGGTACAAGGTGGAGCCGTACGTGGTCGCCGCGGATGTCTATGCGCACCCCATGCACGCTGGCCGCGGCGGGTGGACTTGGTATACGGGCTCGGCAGCCTGGATGTACCGGACGGGCCTGGAGTCGATTCTAGGGATTGAGCGCCGGGGGAACACACTGGCGCTGAACCCGTGCATTCCCTTCGAATGGCCAGGGTTCAAGGCGACGGTGCGATTTGGGAATACGCGGTATGAGATCTCGGTGGAGAATCCCGGGCGGCGCTGCCGAGGAGTCACGGCGGCGGAGCTGGACGGGGTCTCGGTTGAAGCTGGAGCGATTCCTCTGCGCGAGGACGGAAAGACGCATCGAGTCCGGGCTGTGATTGGGGAGCCCGTGCTGGCGCGGTCGTAGCGCGGAGCGCGAAAGCGCGCGGCGGTAATTGACTTGTTATCCCCCCGGAAGTACCCTGATCGCCTCCCCGAAGTACGCCCATCCACGTTGTAACCTGCATGCGCCTGCGATCCTCCCCTAGACTCGCGCGAGAGTGGGGGACTGTTGCCTCGCATTCCCGGCCAGAAGCTCGACAAGGAACGGGGCCCGCCCGTCACTGTAGCCCGTCGAGGCTATTGGGGTTCGCTGTAGCCTTCAGTTCCTACTCCCCGCCCGAAAGAGAGTTGACTCATGACTCGGATCTTGAAGATCTCCGCGGTGCTTCTCGCCCTGGCCGCATTCACCCTAGCTCAACCCTGTGCCGCGCAGACGACGAACAGACCTCTCTCGGACTTCCTGAGCACTCAAGGTTCGACCAGTCAGTACTTTCCGCCGATTCCCGATTACATCGGATGGGCAAACAATCCGTTCACGACCTTCGCGTTGGTGGACTATGCCGGACTGGCCGCGAACTATCTTGCCACCCACGGCGGGCCATCCCTCGGCACGACCGTCACCGGTGGCATCACGGAGACGCGCCTTGCGGACGGCACCTACGAGGTCACCGTCTCTGTGAGTGCACAGAACGCGCTCGCGTGGGCTTGCAACGCCCCCGACATCACCAGCCCGACCATATTCGGCTCGCGGGCGGCGACTCTTCTTTCCAATCCCTCGGCACCCACCGCGCTCGTGAGCGCACAGCTCAAGGTGACGTTCATCACGACCACTGCAGGAGCGCCCATTCCCGACCTGACCGGTCCCACTCCCTACAATCTGAAGAGTCTCAAGTTCTCAGCGAGTGGATCTGGCCCCGTGCCTGGTGGAGGTACGGCGAAGTTGACGGTCATCCAGAGCGGCATCCTCAATACGCCGTTCAAGGGAGCGGTTGCGGACGGCTTCCCGGCGGAGAAGGTCACCGTCAAATGATGGCCATCGCTCGACTGACGTTGTGAGCTTCCTCGAGGCGGGTGCCTTTGTCGGCGCCCGCCTCGGGGGCGGCGACTACGGTGCGACGTTCAAGAGTCTCGTTCGGGAATCCTCGGCCGTACACCGGATCCCGCAAACGTTCCCGCCCCGTCGCACCAAGACCAGCGTTAGGTCATCCTGTAGCGCTGCCCCCTCAGCGTGCGCGTTCACCGCGACGAGCACAGCCCCCATCACCCGATCCACCGCACCGGCGGAAGCTTCCAGTGCCTCCGTCAGCCGTTCCTGCCCGAACGTCTCGCCTGTCAGGCTCATCGCTTCCGTGATGCCGTCCGTGAACAAGACCAGCGTGTCTCCCGGATAGAGCATCGCGGTTCCGACAACGGCGGGAAACTCGGGCCCGAGCCCGAGCGGCGCGCCACCCACGATCGACAAGCGGTCGATCTGATGAGAGCCGGCTCGGCGGATCAGAGGCGGGTCGTGGCCGGCAAGGGCGTATTCGAGCCGTCCGGACTTCGGCTCCAGCACCAGATAGCATCCGGTCACGAACGAACCTGACGGAAGCGTCTTGTAGAGTTGGCAGTTCACACGGGCGAGCACCTCATCGGGGCTCCCGGCGGCCGACGCGCTCCGTGTGAGGACGAGGGTCATCCCCATCAAGACCGCGGCCGAGACGCCGTGTCCGCTCCCGTCGCCGATCATGATCCCGATGCGTCCGCCCGGTAGGGGAATGAAGTCGTAGAGATCGCCGCCCGCCCGCGTGCTGGTCGCGTAGTGGACGCGCGTGTCGTAGCCCGGGATGTCCACGGTGTTACGGGAGAGGAGCTCCCGCTGCAGGGCTCCGGCGCTTTCGACCTCGCGGCTGACCGTGCCGTACGCGCGGCTCACCTGCGAGCTCAGCAGCTGCTCGCGAGCGACCCCGTCCCGAACCTGGGCGATCGCGATGGCGGTGGCCAGGTAAATGCCTGCCTCCACGCCGATGTTCCAGTAGAGGATGGTCGGACTCGCGAACGATTGACCCACCAGGAGATACGAGCCGAGCCACGCGATGGCGCTCAAGCCGGCGAGCACGAGCCCGGCCGTCCTGCTGACGAACCAGGCGGCGATGCCGATCGCGACCATGTAACCGAGGGAGAATGAGACCTGCTCGCCGGTGAAGTAGTCGCCGGCGAAGGCCACCGCGAGCGCGATGAGCGCGGCTCCCCATCCGAGCGCGAGTTCGCGGGCTCGGTGCGTGGGCAACGCGTAGGTGTAGGGCGCTGCTCCTTGGATCGTGGTTGAAGCGGGAATTGCGTGGATCGAATGACGGATCGCCGTCGGGCCAGGGCTAGCCACGTCCCGGAACCCCTTCCTCCCCCTGACACAGTTGAGCCTTCCCCAGGCGCCCGGGCGTGGGCGCCGCCGCGAGGGCCGCGGCTCCTTGTGCTTCCACCCCTTACCTACACCCTGGTTCCTCGTGGCGTTGGGGGCCACCGGCGGGAGGCCTCAAGCGCTCGCTGGCCCTTTCACTCGAGCGGCTGGGAGCGACTCGGATCCGCAAGGCGTCGATCTCATCGACCAGGGAGGGATAGGGAGCGTCTTCCTTCGGCCGCTTGAGGCGCTGAATCGTGAAGGTGCCAGAGCACCATTCCCACCGGCAGTCTTGATCGGCCAGAGCGATCAGGGATGCCGTTACATCGTCTTCGAACGGGGGATAATCGTCGGTAGGGAATTGCCACGTCCACACGTCCAACCGCTCCACAACCTTGACCACCCGGAACGCACCGCCGCACATCTTCTTCACTCGAAGACGAGCCGGATTCCCATGAGGATTAGCAGTATGCCACGGTCCTCGCGCGCTGTTCACCTTGGCGCTCGGTGACTATTCGCCCGCGACGTCCCGTGACCATGCTCGGGCCGGGCCCTTTGCCTATCAATATCGATCACCGGGGGGCCGATCTCCCGATACGTGGAGCCCCTCTGGACGATTGACCATGCGGCACGCTATCTCAGATGCTCTCCAAGGATCGTCTTGAGATATGCGCGGCGGGCGGGGCTGCCATATATGCGCCTTCGCTCTGGCGTTAGGCTTATACCGTCAGAAGTGCGTCGCTGGGCCGAGGCAAGGAAAGGGGCTCGCTGAGCTGACTCTGCTGCCCCGGACTGTCCTACGGCGCGTGCAGTGTATGTGATCCGTTGACGCTCAAGTCCCCGCCTCAGAAGCCCTCAAGCAATTCCTACCAGCAGACTCAGCACTCTTACTCCGCCGGCTCCGGCCGGAACGGCCCGAGCACCCGGTAGCGGGACGGTAAACCGCGCGGGCGAAAAGCGGTGTGCTCTTTCGCAGGACCCCGGCGTTCTCCGAAGTGTGAGCCGGCGGGCGCTGTGCTGCCGGCGGAAACGAGGAGGCGATGCCATGCGGCTCAAACTCATCACTCTACTGACGCTGCTCACCTGCGGTTTGCTCGGGTGCTCCGAGCGGCCGTCCCTGGCCCCCGAGCGGGCGACATCGGCCGGCCGGGAGAACATCGAGATCACGGCCAGCCCTGCCACGCTTGCCGCCGCCCGGTACTCGGGCGAAGCGACCGAGATCGAGGGGGAAATAGGTCCGGGGGCCCTCTACCGCATCTCCGTCCCGGAGGGCTGGAACGGCGACTTGATCCTATACGCGCACGGGTACATCGAGCCGCCGCTCCCGATCGCGCTGCCCACGCTCGACAATGTGGAGGAGCTGACCCGGCGCTTCCTGGGTCTGGGTTATGCGGTCGCGTACTCGAGCTACTCCCAGAACGGCTACGCACTCAAGGACGGCGCGCTCCGCACCCACCAGCTCCGGGGCCTCTTTGCCTCGAAGTTCGGCGAGCCGCGGCACGTGTACCTGGCGGGACACTCCCTCGGCGGAATCGTCGTGGAGATGCTGGCCGAGCGCTATCCGGATCTGTACGCCGGGGCGCTTCCAATGAGCGGCGTACTCGGGGGGACCAAGCTGGAGGTGGACTACATCGCCAACGTCCGCGTGCTGTTCGACCACTTCTACGGTGACGTCCTGCCCGGGAACGTGGAGGCGATCCCATCCGGCACCGACCCAGTCCGGGACATCGCGCTGCCTGCGATCGCGGCGATCCAGGCCAATCCGCAGGGTGCGTTCCTGATTAGTCAGATAGACCAGACCCGGATCGTGTTCCAGAGCCCAGAGGAGCTGGTCGGGTCGATCGTGCAGGCGCTCGTGTTCCACGCGATCGAGCTGGACGACTTCACGGGCCGTACGCATGGGCACCCGTTCTTCGACAACGCGGAGACCGTCTACACCGGCGCGCTGCCGCAGCCCGTCCTCGACGACGTGAACGCGCGGGTCGGGCGCTTCCAGGGGACGCCCGACGCGCAGGCCGTTCTCAGGAACTACTACGAGCCGAGCGGGGATCTCCAGATTCCGATGCTCGCGCTCCACACCTGTCGGGATCCGCTCATCCCGGCGTTCCACGTGGACGCGTATGCCGCCCGAGTGAAGCGGCCGGACCTTTTCGCGAGTCGCACCTTCGATCGGTACGGCCATAGCAATTACCACCCGGAGGAGGTCGTGACGGCGCTCCAGGACCTCGTGGCGTGGGTGGAGACGGGCCAGCGTCCGGCCGAGCAGGTCTGCAGCCAGCCTGTGCCGTGACCGTACCGTCCACCCGATATGCATGCATCGAGGAATGGATCGGTACTTCCTGGTGGCGGACGTGATCTTTGCGTGTGCGTTTCTCCACCCAGGTGGCGTTGAGGGGACAGTCACTACAGGTCAATCCGATGGCCGGCGAGTCCCAGGTATCTTTAAGGAGGTTGAAGTCAGCTTATGGCCAGATGGATAGGGGCGTGTATCTGCGCCGCCCTGATCGCAGCTACAGCGATAGCGCAGCCCGACGTGCCGCTTGTCGTGAGGTCTGAGATCCCAGACCTTCGGGGGGCAATTGTCTCCGTTGATGCGACCGCTCCCGGCGGTCCCGTTGTCCTCGTGCGAGTATCGAACGTTGGGAATGCTGCCTCTGGAGCGACGCAGATTGGAGTTGAGTCAACCCAAGGCGCGTTTGCTTTCACCGCCGCTCCCCTGCCGGGCATCGAGCCTTCGAGCGCGACGGACGTGCGGTTGCAAATCAAGGGCGTGCTCACCTCGGGAGATTACGAATACCGGGTCTCGCAATTCGACGGGATCGACCCGGGTCCAGGCAAGACTCTAGCGACGGGCACATTTACCGTCCCAGCCCCATTGCCCCACGTTGACCTCTTTGTAGGCACACCAAGTCTTAATGGTGCCTTCATGGCCATACAAGTCGGTAACCGTGGCCCCGGTACCGCGGCGGGAGCGAAATTGAGGATCGGTCCCGGCAAGCACTGGAGTTCTCAGGAGGTTTCCCTTCCTGATATCGCCAGTGGTGGGAGCACCCCGGTCCGAATTCCGCTCGCCCGTTCTCCTGAGCCGGGCAAACTCCTTTACGAGTTCTATGCGGATCCCGGCGCGCAAGCCGTCGAGGACAACCCATCCGATAACAGCGGTGCAGGCCAGCTCACAGTTGCGGCGCCGGCTAACCCAGCGCACAAGGAGCCTAGAGTCCCCCGACGAGGGTTCCCGTGGTGGATAGCCGCGCTAGTGGTGGTGACGGTAGCGGCATTTAGCCGGGCCGAGCCGATCCGAAACGCGCTGGCCCAACTGATCTCACCCCGCCCGACAGTGGAGTGGATTCCCGTTCCTGCTTCAGGCCGTGTGGAGAGCGACTCGAACGAGGAGCCGAGCGGGATGGAGGTCGTCCTGCAGCTCGTCACCGATGGCGGCTGTGCACAGATTCTCGACGCACCCCCGGTACTCAAGGAGGTCGAGCGTGGGTGAAGTCACCTGTTGGTCCATTCTGTTCGATGGGAAAGCCGAGGCGCTTAGCGACGCCATGATGCGTCAGGAGAAGGCGGTCGCTACCGTCCTCGATCGGACTGCCCCCAGGCACCGGGAGGCAATGGAGAAGGAGGCGCTAGGATCAATGCGAAGTGCGATCCGCGAGCTCCTCGACGTTCCCATCGCCGACCGCCTGGTCGAAGCATTCTGCGCATACCGGGACCTTCTGGCGCTCGCCGAGGAGCAGGATGGGAATGAGATCGTCGAAAAGGCGTATGGCGAGAAGGACGTGGCGATTCGCTACGAGCCGAGCATTCGGGTCCGCGTGAACGGGGTCGAGTTGTCGCGCGTCAACATCGCAGCCGCTCTCTCACTCAAGGTGACGGGCGTGGTGCTCACGGTTCGCGGCGGTCGCATCCGGTCATTCACGGTGGGTTCTATGGCTGCACAGGGAACGCTCGATGTCGGTTCCAGTCGAGTATACGCGCCGCCGAGCGCGCGCATATTCGATGGCTTCAGCCGTGACCTAGGCGAAGGGGTTCCGATCGCGCCGGGGGAACCCACGAGCAGGGAGCGCTTCGATGATTCGGCCTCCCACGCAGGCTAGCAATGAGCTGAGGTCCTGTGGACGAGTTAATCGAGGCAATTGACTGCGGCAGTGTCGCGAAATAACCTCAAAACGCGTGCATTCTTAACCCACTAACGTTAGTTCCCTAGACGTACAGGCACGACCCTGGAGAATCTGTTTCATTGTCTACCCTAGAAGTCTTGTATCTGTTTTGAGCCAGACGGTCGCGTAGCACCCCTTGGATCTGGAACCCCGGCCTAACCCGACGGGAGGGTCGCGGTAATGCTGATCTCGGTTGCCCCATCCCCGCCGTCCTACGTTTGACACCCCACCCCCTAAGTGATAGGCTCGCGCGGTGCTAGGAGTTTCCGCAAGCGACGCTGCCCCAAAGGGATCGGGGATTTCTGCCTCTCCCCGTGAGACACGCCAAGGCATCCTCCTGGTCATCACCGGGAACGGGAAGGGCAAGACCACGTCCGGCTTCGGCCATGCGGTGCGCGCGCTTGGACACGGATTCCGGGTTGCGATCATTCAATTCATGAAGGGGCGGATCTACGGGGAGCTGGAAGTCCTCCGGGATCGCCTCCAAGTGGACGTCTACCAGTACGGCCGGAACGCGTTCGTCGATCCGAAGAAGCCGGATCCGCGCGACATCGAGCTGGCGCGCGCGGGGCTCGACAAGGCTTGGGAGATCGTCAAGGGCGGGGAGCACGACCTCTTGATCCTCGACGAGATCAACGTTGTCGCGGATTTCGGCCTCGTGCCCACCGAGGAAGTGCTCGACCTGGCCCGCTCGCGGCCGCGCTGGATGGACCTGATCGCGACGGGACGGAACGCGCCGGCAGCGCTCACGGAGCTCGCGGACACGGTGAGCGAGGTCAAGGAGATCAAGCACCACTACAAGAAGGGCATCGAGTCGCGCGCCGGGATGGAGTATTGAGCCGGCCCACCGCCTCCGCCGCGCCCGCGGCTGATGCGGTCGGCCCGCTCGCGCAGGCGATCCTCGAGGGCTCGCCGAAGGCGGTCGCGCGCGCGATGAGCCTCGTCGAGAACAGCGCACCGGAATCCGAGGCGCTACTCGACGCAATCTTCGGCAAGCGTCCCCCAGCACCGCGCGTCGGCGTCACGGGTCCTCCTGGCGCGGGCAAGTCGACGCTCGTCGCCGAGTACGCGCGCCTCCTTCGCTCGAAGGACGTCCAGGTCGGCGTGGTCGCCGTAGATCCCACGAGCCCCTTCACGGGCGGTGCGATCCTGGGCGACCGCGTGCGGATGGGCGAGCACGCGACCGATCCGCTCGTCTTCATCCGGAGCATGGCGACCCGGGGAAGCCTGGGTGGACTGGCCGCGCGCACGGGGGATCTCTGCGAGATCCTCGATGGGTGGGGCTCACGCACGACGCTCATCGAGACGGTGGGCGTGGGGCAGTCGGAGCTGGACGTGGCGGAGGCGGCCGACACGGTGGCCGTCGTGCTCACGCCAGAGTCCGGCGACGCGATCCAGGCCCTCAAGGCGGGGCTCATGGAGATCGCCGACGTGATCGTCCTCAACAAGGCCGATCACGCAGGAGCCGACGCGATGGAAGCGGCGCTCCGCTCCTCGCTTGCGTTCCGCCCCGCGGGTAGCTGGAAGCCGCCGATCGTGCGCACCATCGCGACCGAGCGAAAGGGCGTGGAAGCGATGCACGAGGCGCTCCTCAAGCATCGAGAGCACATCGCCACGCCGTCCATCGCCACCGAGATCCGGCGCGCGAAGACGCGCCTCCGACTCCGCAACGCCGTGCGCGAAGGGCTGTGGAACGCGTGGCTCTCGGGCCCCGCGTTCGATAAGGCGCTGGAAGAGGCTGCGGATCGGGTGCTGCGCGGGGAAGTCTCTCCGCACCGCGCCGCTCGCGACTTGACGGAGAGAATCGCCCGACAAAGCAAAGACTGAGAAGCGCCGCCGCGCAACGCGTCGCACTCCACCCGCTCGAAAATCCCGCTTGATTCGCGTCCCCCCGGGCCCCCGCACCGGCCTGAGCGAAAGGCCCCACCACTGTCACCTTTTCAAGACATCGATAGAAACCCCTTGCATTCAATCAACTTACCTGTTACATTTACCTCACTCCCCGACGTACCCCGCAGTTTCCGTATCCGCTTTGTTGTCCCATGGGACGACACTCCCGGGAGTGCCGCCTCCGTCGTCCGCGAATCCGCCCGGGCGGTAGGAAGGGGCGCCCCATGAAGGCTCGCCTGGCACTTCCCCTCGTCGTGCTCCTCATCGTTCTCACCCCGAGCTTCAACGTTTCCCAAGCCCGCGCGGCCGGAGATCCGATGCGATACGTCGGCTCGCTCGTGCCCATCGAGGACAGCGCCTACGGCACGGTCGTGGTCAACGCCACGATTGGCGTCGCCTACATGGGCTCTCTGGACTCGAACCACGGAGTCTTCGTGATCGACATGCGCGATCGCACGAACCCAGTTCTCGCCACCGAGCTCCCGCCCCCTTCGACGAATAACCTCAACAACCAATCGAGCAGCTACGACCTCGATCTCCGAGGTCGCTACCTCATCGTGGCGCACCATAAAGAGTTCGGCTTCACAGCACTCAACGGAATCACCGTCTACGACATCGCGGCCGATCCGTTCCATCCCACGTTCCTTCGTGACATCGCCGTGGGATCGTGCGGACTCGAGAGTGCCGAGCTCGATCCAGAAGCCGATAACGGACGTCCTTACGCCTATTGCAACGTTCATTGCTACACGAATGGCGGAGTGTACGTCGTGAACATCCTGACCGGCGACATACTGAGTCACTACGTTTCGCCGGAACCGGCCATTTGCTGCGGTGATGAGGAGAATCTTCCTCATGAGTCGTTCGTGCAGCGGCATCCAGTCAGCGGTCGGATGCTCGACTACATCGGATACTGGAACAGCGGACTCAGGATCCTCGATGTCACCGATCCGGCGACTCCGGTGGAAGTCGGTTCATTCGACTACGGCCCCGGCACGCCGTACCGGAACGCGCATGGCGCGGTGGCGACTCCCTCGGGCGACTGGATCTATGTCGGGGACGAGCTGGGATACGATGATACCGGCGGGGTTCACCTCCTCGACGGACAGGGCTGTGACGGGACTCAATACTGCACGCCGACCCAGGCCGGCTTCTGGCACGTGAAGGGGCATACCACGCAGTTTCCGGACTTCCACGGGTTCCCAACGTATTTCCGTTTCGATGTGCACAACATGAATCCCCGCGGAGAGAACACACTTCTCCTGGGCAATTACTCGCTGGGCGTTCGCCTGCTCGATGTGACCACGAAGTCGGACCCGGAGCAGATTTCGTTCTACATGCCCACGAGCGGCCCGGATGTCGCGCCACGTCAGCTGTACGCGGGACGCCGCACGTACATGGCCCTATTCGGATCGGACGGTCTGGTCTACGCGAGCGACATCAACTATGGCTTCTTCATCCTGGAGCTCAACGAACATACCGTTCTCCCGCCTGGAGCGGCTCGCATCGAGCTCGACCGGACGGGCCGTCTGAACGTGCGTGTGGCGACGAGAGCCGGCTCGCATACGTTCGCATTCTCGACCCAGAAGAGCGGACGCGTGTCACTCGGCGTCTTCGACGTGGCGGGCCGACGGGTTCACTCGACCACGCGTGACCTGGCCGCGGGTGGACACTCGATCGCGTGGGAGGGTCGGCTGGCGAGCGGCGAACGCGCGCCGAGCGGGATCTACTTTGCCCAACTCCAAACCCCCGACGGACGGATCGAATCCAAGCTGGTGCATTTGGCGCCATGACCCGACCGCGAGACTGAAATCAGGGGCAAGTCTCGCAGCGACGAGCCCCGGCAAGCCATTTGCCGGGGCTCGCTTCGCGTCCGGCCCCTCGGTTGACGTCGCCCCGGGGGAATGCTAGGATGACGCGATGCCCAAAACCGTTGCAACTGACGTGGTTGCTTCGGGATCGGAGCTTTCGACCGAGCCCCCGAGACGGTCTCGGCCCCGGCTTCAAGGTCGCCGCCATCCAGTTCGTGAAGAGGCGCACCCTGCGCGGCTTGCTCGCACTGCACGCGACTTGACGGAAAGGATCGCCCGACATGGCCAAGACTGAGACGAAACAGCCGCCGCGCAAGGCGGAGCACGCCGCTCCGGCCGCGATGCCCGAAGCCGCGGCGCCCAAGCGCCTCTTCGAGACGCTCTCCGGCATTCCGATCAAGCCGCTCTACACCGAGGCGGATCTCCCGAAGGACGCCGCGACCGTCGGCAAGCCGGGTGAGTTCCCCTACACGCGCGGCCTCCATCCCGAGATGTACCGGACGCGGCTCTGGACGATGCGCCAGTTCGCGGGCTATGGCTCCGCCGAGCACACGAACGAGCGGTTCCACTATCTCCTCGGCCACGGCATGACCGGTCTCTCGACCGCGTTCGACATGCCGACGCTCATGGGATACGACCCCGATCATCCGATGTCGCTCGGCGAGGTCGGGCGCGAGGGCGTCGCGGTCTCGACGCTCGCGGACATGGACATCCTCTTCGGCGGCATTCCGCTCGATCAGGTCACCACATCGATGACCATCAACGCGCCGGCGATCGTGCTCCTCGCGATGTACGTCGTCGTGGCGGAGCGGCGCGGCATCACGCCCGACAAGCTGGGCGGCACGATCCAGGCCGACATGCTGAAGGAGTTCATCGCGCAGAAGGAGTGGATCTGCCCGCCGCGTCCGTCGGTGAAGATCTGCGTCGACATGATCGAGTGGTGCGCGAAGAACATGCCGAAGTGGAACTCGATCTCGATCAGCGGCTACCACATCCGCGAAGCGGGGGCGACGGCGGCGCAGGAGCTGGCGTTCACGCTGGCGGACGGGTTCGGCTACGTCGAGGAGTGCCTGAAGCGCGGCATGGACGTGGACGACTTCGCCCCGCGGCTCTCCTTCTTCTGGGACGTCCACAACGACTTCTTCGAGGAGATCGCGAAGTTCCGCGCCGGACGCCGCATCTGGGCGACCATCATGCGCGACAAGTTCCACGCGAAGAACCCGCGCTCCCTCCAGCTCCGCACGCACGCGCAGACCGCCGGCGTGTCGCTCACCGCGCAGCAGCCGCTCAATAACGTCGCGCGAGTGGCGCTCCAGGCGCTCGCCGCGGTGCTCGGCGGGACGCAGTCGCTCCATACCAACTCGATGGACGAGACGCTGGCGCTGCCGACCGAGGAGGCCGCGACCGTCGCGCTCCGTACGCAGCAGATCATCGCCTACGAGTCGGGTGTCACCGAAACGCCCGATCCCCTGGGCGGCTCCTACTTCGTCGAGGCGCTCACGGACCGCATCGAACAAGAAGCCATGCAGTACATCAAGCGCATCGACGAGATGGGCGGCATCATCCAGGCGGTCGAGCGCGGCTACCCGCAGAAGGAGATCGCCGACTCCGCGTACAAGTTCCAGCAGCAGGTGGAGCGCGGCGAGCGGGTCATCGTCGGTGTGAACAAGTTCCAGACCGACGAGGAGATCACGATTCCGGTTCTTATGATCGATCCCGAGATCGAGCGGAAGCAGATCGAGCGGACGCGCGCGGTTCGCGCGAAGCGCGATGCTGACAAATACGCCAAAGCGATGACCGCGCTCCGCGACGCCTGCATGAGCGACAAGAACCTCGTCCCCTTCGTGCTCGACGCGGTGCGCGCCGAGGCGACGCTGGGCGAGATCAGCGATGTGTTCCGCGAGGCGTACGGCGTGTACCGCGAGCCCGCGGTCTTCTAGGGAGGCATCGAGTGCGCAAGATCCGCGTTCTGGTGGGGAAGGCCGGTCTCGACGGTCACGACCGCGGCGCCAAGGTGGTGGCGAGCGCGATGCGCGACGCCGGGTTCGAGGTCATCTACACGGGACTCCACCAGACGCCGGAGATGATCGTCCAGGCCGCGGTGCAGGAGGACGTGGACGCTGTGGCCCTCTCCATCCTCTCGGGTGCGCACATGACGCTCTTCCCGCGCGTGCTCGAGCTGATGAAGGAGAAAGGGATCCAGGACGTGCTTCTCACCGGCGGTGGAATCATCTCCAAGGAGGATATGGCCGCGCTGAAGTCCAAAGGCGTGGGCGACCTCTTCGGCCCCGGCACCCCGACGACCGCGATCATCGAGTACATCAGCGGCTGGGTGAAGCAGCACCGCCGCTCCAAGGTGGGTGCGTGAACAAGGTCGTCAAATCCGCGCGCGAAGCCATCGAGAAGGCGCAGCTCAAGGACGGCGCGACCGTCGTCCTCGGCGGCTTCGGCCTCTCCGGGCTCCCCGAGAACCTGATCGTGGCGCTCCGCGACTCGGGCGTGAAGGACCTCACGTGCGTCTCGAACAACGCGGGCGTGGACGACTGGGGCCTGGGGCTCCTGCTCCAGACGCGGCAGATCCGAAAAATGATCTCCTCCTACGTCGGCGAGAACGCGACGTTCGAGAAGCAGTACTTGAGCGGCGAGCTGGAGGTGGAGCTGATACCGCAGGGCACCCTCGCGGAGCGCATGCGCGCCGGCGGTGCCGGGATCGGCGGCTTCTACACGCCCGCCGGTGTGGGCACCGTGGTGGCCGACGGCAAGGAGACGCGCGTTCTGAACGGCCAGGAGTACGTGCTGGAGATGCCGATCCGCGCCGACCTCGCGCTCGTGAAGGCGTGGAAGGGCGACACGATGGGCAATCTCGTCTACCGGATGGCCGCGCGGAACTTCAATCCAATGGCCGCGACCGCGGGCAACGTCACGATCGCCGAGGTCGAGGAGCTGGTCGAGCCGGGGCAGATCGATCCCGACCACGTGGTCACGCCCGGCATCTTCGTGAACTGGATCCTCAAAGGGACCTATGGAATCAAGCGAATCGAAAAGAGAACGAATCGTTAGGCGCGCCGCGCTCGAATTGCGCGACGGGTACTACGTGAATCTCGGGATCGGCATGCCGACCCTCGTGGCCAACTGCATCCCGGAGGGGATGGACGTGGTGCTCCAGTCGGAGAACGGCGTGCTGGGCGTGGGTCCGTATCCGGAGAAGGGCAAGGAAGACGCGGATCTCATCAACGCCGGCAAGGAGACGATCACGGTCCTTCCCGGCGCGGCGTTCTTCTCGAGCGCCGACTCGTTCGCGATGGTTCGCGGCGGGCACGTCGACCTCACCATCCTGGGGGGGATGGAGGTCGACCAGCACGGCAACCTGGCGAACTGGATGGTTCCGGGCAAGATGGTGAAGGGCATGGGGGGCGCGATGGACCTGGTCCACGGCGCGAAGCGCGTGGTCGTGACCATGCTCCACACCGACAAGTCGGGTGCG
>Ga0068859_100002424_pt1 | contig 18986 bp, 11 predicted proteins | sample KBSSwiS22_FD_66585 | JGI IMG/M metagenome (GOLD analysis project Ga0068859, IMG submission 66585) | Switchgrass rhizosphere microbial communities from Kellogg Biological Station, Michigan, USA - KBS Switchgrass S2-2 | ecosystem: Host-associated > Plants > Roots > Rhizosphere > Soil ...
CCCATGACCATGCCCATCCCGCCGTAGTTCATCGCGGCCGGGAAGTCCTTCGAGAAGAACGGCGGCTGGAGGATCCCCGCCGGGAACACCATCTCGTTGTTGAGCGGGTTGTAGTAGGCGTTGACCGTCGGCGGCGTCATGCCCCACTCGGTGCGATCCACGGGCTTCCCGACCTTCGCGGCCTCGCGCTCGTACTCGAACCGCGCGGCGGCGAGCATGTTTCCGAAGTAGTCGCCCTTCTTGAGCTTGAGCGAGCTGTAGTCCCGCCACTTGTCGGGGTAGCCGATCTTGTTGACGATCGCGCCCTTCTTCCCGAGCGCGCGCGTGCGGGTCGTGTCGTCCATCCAGGTGAGGCCCGGAAGGTTGTTCGCGAAGGCGGTCTGGATCCCCTCGATCATGTCGCGCGCGACCTTCTTGCTCTCGCCGGCGAACTGCTTCTTGATGAACTCCTGGCCCAAGATCTCGCCGAGAGCGCCGTCCGTGTTGGCGACGCAGCGCTTCCAGCGGGCCTGCTGCTCCTTCTGTCCCTGGAGCGTCTTGCCGAAGAACTCGAAGTTCGCCTGGTCGAACGCCTTGGGGAGCATCGGGGCCGCGTCGCGGAGAACCTGCCACCGCATGTAGGCCTGAAGCGTGGCGGCGTCGGCCGCGTTCGCCGCCGCCTCGAGCCCCTTGAGGTAATCGGGCGTCCCGACGTTGATCTGGGTGATCTCGGGGTGGCCGGACGCCTTGAAGTAGCCGTCCCAGTCGAGCTTGGGCGTGAGGTTCTTCAGGCCGGCGATGTCGAGCTTGTTGTAGGTGGCGTTCGGATCGCGCAGCTCCGCGCGCGGCTTGCTCACCTTGGCGAGCTCGGTCTCGAACGCGACGATCTTGGCGGCGCTGTCCTTCGCCTTTTCGGCGGGATCGCCGTACAGCTCGAACATCTTGGCGACGTGCGCCGCGTACTGCTCGCGGATCTGCGCCTTGTCGTCCTTGAGGTAGTAGTCGCGGTCGGGAAGGCCGAGGCCCCCCTGGAAGATCTGCGCGATGTTGATGCCGGGGTTCTTGAAGTCGGCTTCGACCCCGACGCGGAACAGACCGGGGATCGTGGACGCGTGGAAGCGCCCCGCCTGCTCCATGAGGCCCTTCGCGTCCTTGACCTTCGCCGCGTCCTTCATCCACGCCTCGATCGGCTTGGTGCCCGCCGCCTCGATCGCCGCCTCGTCCATGCACGAGCCGTAGAGGGAGCCGAGCTTCTGCCGGTCGGGGTCGCTGCCGGGGTTCTTCACCGCGTCGTCGAGGATGTCGCGGTTGACCTGGCGGTTGCGCTCCGCGATCTCGCTGAAGCCGCGGCCCCAGCGGACCTGGTCGCCGGGAAGCTTCGTGGTGTCGAGCCATCCACCACACGCGTAGCGGTAGAAGTCCTGGCAGGGGTCGGCGGCCGGGTCCATCGCGGCCTTGACGACCTCCGCGACGCTCTTGGCGGGAGCGGCGTCGGCGGCGAGGACGGCGCCGGTGAAGAGGACGGCCGCGAGCGCAGCCATCGCGAGCGAGCGACGATTCATCTTGATGTCTCCTACGACCTTGAGTTGTCCGAAACGGCCCTACGGTACGCGCGACCCGGCCCGAGGTTTCAAGGGACCCGGACGGCCCGCCATTCCGGTGCGCTCGCCGGCTGCGTTCCGTCCAGCCTCACGGTCAGGTAAGGGGGGTCGCAGAGTACCACGCGGCCTCCGGGTCCCGAGGCGGTCAGGCGGTAGGTTCCCGGGGCCAGTCCGTCGAAACGGAACGAGCCGTCACCCGCCGGCGCGACGCGCGCCGCCTCCTTCAGGACGTTGTTCGGTCCCAGAGCGAGCACGAAGGCGACCTGGCCGAGCGCCGGACCCGTAACCGACCCCGCGATCGTGCCCGGGGGGAGCGACGGAGCCGGGGTGGGCTCGGGCGCCGCGGAGGGCTCGGGCTCCGGGACCGGGGTCGGAGTCGGAGCCGGGGTCGGCTCGGGGACCGGGGTGGGCACCGGCGTCGGAATCGGTGCGGTCTCCACGGTCGCCTGCGCCGGTGGCGGTGCAGGCGGGACGACCGGCGGCGTCTCGTGGGGCACCGGAAGCGGAACGGGGTCGGGGATCGGGACCGGAGCTTCGGGCGCTCGCGCGATCTCGGGCTCGTGGAGCTGGACGCGCCACGCATCCCCGGTCTCCCCCACGGCGAGGAGCGCGCCCTCGGGTCCCGGGTACAGGCCTCGCAGCGGCATCGGCGCGGGCGAAGGCTCTGCGAGCGCGAAGCCCTCACGCACCTGCGGCTGCGACACGTCGAGCAGGCCGACCTTCTCCGGCTGCGCGACGATCCACACCTTGTCCGACCACGGCGCGGGCCCGATCCCCACGTTGGGCCCGGGGACGCGGTAGAGCGGCCCGCTCGTCAGCCCGGGAAGGAGGAACGTCCGGACCTCGTTCGCGGAGGCGACGAGGATCGCCTCCGCGCGCGGTGTGAGCGCCAAGCCTCGCGCGGTCACCGGCACCGGAACTGCGCGGCCCGTCTTTCCCGCCTCGAGGTCGAGCGTGACCAGCGTCGCGCGGCGGTCCGCGCCCTTGCGATCGCTGTCCCGCACGATCGCGAACGCGGAGGCGCCGGACGCGGCGAGCGCGGTGACGTGGCCGGTCACCGCAAGCTCGCTGACGCGCTCGCCTCGCCGCACGCGGATCGTCGAGCGCTGCGCGTCGGGCGTCGGCACCGCGACGAGCGTCACCCCGGGCGCGATCGCGAACGCTTCGGGAGAGGCCTGGCCCGCCAGGGCCACGATCTCCTCGGGGAGCGCTTCGACCGCGACGAAAGAGGGAGCGTCCGCGAGGGCGAAGGCCATGGCCCAAGCGGCGATCGTTCCGGCTGCGTAACGAGCGGGTCTGCGGCCCACCGGGCTATGATACGCGGCTGCATGTCGCGCATCGCCCTCCGCGGCTCACGCCTCGTGAAGCGTTACGGCGAGGTCGTCGCGGTGGACGGTCTCGATCTCGAGGTGCGCGCCGGCGAGTGCTTCGGCCTCCTCGGCCCCAACGGCGCCGGTAAGACGACCACGGTGGAGATCCTCGAAGGGCTGACCGCACCCGACGGCGGAACGGTCGAGATCCTCGGCCGCTCCTGGTCCGACGACCCGCGCGGGCTGCGGGAGCGGATCGGGATCCAGCTCCAGGAGACGCAGCTCGCCGAGAAGCTGACCGTCCTCGAGACGATCACGCTGTTCCGGAGCTTCTACCGCAAGGGGCTCGATCCGGCCGAGGTCATGCGCATCGTCCAGCTCGAGGACAAGGAGAAAGCCTGGGTGCGGAAGCTGTCGGGCGGTCAGAAGCAGCGCCTGTCCCTCGCCGCCGCGCTCGTGGGCGATCCCGAGATCCTCTTCCTCGACGAGCCGACGACCGGCCTCGACCCTCAGGCGCGCCGCCAGGTGTGGGACGTCATCGCCGACGTCCGCGCACGCGGCGGAACCGTGCTTCTGACGACGCACTACATGGAGGAGGCCGAGCGCCTGTGCGACCGCATCGCCATCGTGGATCGCGGGAAGGTCATCGCCCTCGACACCCCGGCGGCCCTGATCGCGCGCCTCGGCGCCGAGCACGTCCTCGAGATCGAGACGGAATCCGACGTGGACCTCCCGCGCCTGCGCGGCCTCGACCAGGTGCACGACCTCAGGCGCGACGGCACGACCGTGTCGGTCACCGTGCGGGAGGTGCACCGGGCCGTCCCGCAGCTCCTGGCCGAGCTCGACGCGCAAGCAGTCGCGCTCACGCGCCTGACGACCCATCACGCCACGCTCGAGGACGTCTTCGTCGCGATGACGGGGCGCCACCTCCGGGAGAACTGAGGCGTGCGCCACCCGCTGATCGAGATCACGAGGGTGAAGTTCCTCGAGTTCATCCGCGAGCCCGAGGCGATCTTCTGGGTGCTCGTCTTCCCCATCCTCCTCTCGCTCGCGCTGGGGGTGGCGTTCCGCTCGAAGCCGCCGGAGGCCCTCGCCATCGCGGTGCAGGAGGGCCCTCGCGCCGAGGCGGCGCGCGTGGCGCTCTCCGCCGATCCCGCGCTGTCGCCGCGCACGCTCACCGAGGCGGACTGCCGCGAGGCGCTGCGCGCGGGACGGGTCGCCCTCGTCGTGATCCCCGGCGACGAGGTCACCTACTGGTTCGATCCCACCCGCGACGAGAGCCGCGTCGCGCGCCTCGCCGCCGACCGGGCCCTCCAGGGAGCCGCCGGCCGCGCCGACGTCATCGGGGCCAAAGACCGCCTCATGACCGAGAAGGGGTCGCGCTACATCGACTTCCTCGTCCCCGGGCTTCTCGGCATGAACCTCATGGGCACCGGGATGTGGGGCGTGGGCTTCTCGATCGTCACCGCGCGATCGCGGGGGCTCTTGAAGCGCCTCATCGCGACCCCCATGAGGAAGCGCCACTATCTGATCGGTCAGATGCTCGGCCGGATGGCGTTCCTCATCCCCGAGGTCGCGCTGCTGGTCGCGTTCGCCGCGCTCGTGTTCGGGGTGCCCGTGCGCGGATCGCTCGCGGCCCTCGTCGTGGTCGCGGCGCTCGGGGGCCTCGCGTTCACGGGGATCGGCCTGCTCGTGGCCGCGCGCCCGCGCACCATCGAGGGCGTGTCCGGGCTCATGAACTTCGTCATGCTCCCGATGTGGATCTTCTCGGGGGTGTTCTTCTCGCCCGCGCGTTTCCCGGACGCGCTCCAGCCGATGATCCACGCGCTGCCGCTCACGGCTCTCAACGACGCGCTCCGGGCCGTGATGCTCGACGGCGCTTCGCTCGCGCGCGTGGCGCCTCAGCTCGCGATCGTCTCGGCGTGGGGTGCGGTCGCCCTCGCGTCCGCCCTGGCGCTGTTCCGCTGGAAATGAGCGCGGGCCTGTGCGGCGCGTGCCTCTGGGCGCGACCGGTCACGTCGAGCCGGGGATCGGTCTTCCTCCGGTGCGCGCTGTCGGAGACCGACCCGCGCTTCGCGAAGTACCCGGCGCTTCCCGTCCTCGCCTGCCCCGGCTACGCGCCGCTTCCGGAGACTTCTCCCCCCGGTTGTTAGAATCCCGTCGCCATGGTGAGCGTCGGCAACGAGGTGGGGCGGCTGCGGAAGGTGCTCGTCCACGAGCCGGGCCCCGAAGTCGACAACATGATCCCGTCGATGATGGAGGAGCTCCTCTTCGACGACATCCTCTACGGCGACCGCGCCCGCGAGGAGCACGGCCGCATCCGCCGCGTCTTCCAGATCCTGGGCATCGAGGCCGTGGACGCGGAGGACCTCCTCGAGGAGGTCCTGCGGGAGCGCGCGGGACGAGCCTTCGTCCTCGACTCGGTGCTTCCCCCGGGAAACGACGCGCTCCGTGAGCGGCTCGCCGAGGAACCGGCGGAGGAGCTCGCGGGCGCCCTGGTCGGCGGGGTGAGGCTCCCCGCGGGCCGCGGGCACACGGCGGCGGACCTCTTCGCCGTCGCGCCCCTCCCGAACTGGTGCTTCCAGCGCGATCCGCAGATCGTCGTCGGCCGCGGGGTCGTCTTCGGCTCGATGGCGAGCGCCGCGCGCCAGCGCGAGACCCTGCTCGCGCGCGCCGTCTTTCGATTCCACCCCGACCTCGCCGACGCTCCCACGTGGCACGACCCGATCGAAGCCGGTCCTTCGAGCGCGTCGCTCGAAGGGGGCGACGTGCTCGTGATCTCGCCGGACGTCCTCGCGGTCGGGCTGTCGGAGCGGACGAACAAGCGCGGGATCCTGGACCTGGCGCAAGCGCTCGCCGCGCGCGAGGAGGCGCCACGGTTCCTCGTCGTCGTCGAGCTCCCCCGGCGTCGCGCGTACATGCATCTCGACACCGTCTTCTCGCCGGTGGACCGGGAATCCGCGCTCGTGTATCCGCCGGTGATCCTCCCGGGCGGCGCCGAGCGCGCGACGGTGCACGAGATCGATCTGAGGAGCCGGTCGCTCGAATGGTCCCCGCGCCAGGACCTCCTGTCGTGCCTCGCGCGGCGGGGGGCGGGCTTCGAGCCGATCCCGTGCGGCGGCGACGACCCGATCGCCCAGCAGCGGGAGCAGTGGACCGACGGGGCGAACGCGCTGGCGCTCGCCCCGGGCGTCATCACGATGTACGACCGCAATCAGGGGACGATGGACGAGCTGGCGCGCCACGGGTTCCGCGTCGTGGATGCGAAGGACCTGCTGCTCGGCCGCGACGAGGCCGACCTGGGCGGCGGCGAGCGCCTGTGCATCTCTCTTCAGAGCAACGAGCTGTCCCGCGCGCGGGGCGGCCCGCACTGCCTCACCCATCCGCTGCTGCGGGACGCCTAGGAGCCGCGGATCACCAGCCGAAGCCGACGAGCGCCCCGGCGTGGAACCCGCCGCCGGGGACCTTCTTCTCCTGCGTGATGTCGCCGAACTCGAGCTTCACCCGGCTGTAGCGGACCTCGACGCCGAGGTTGAGGTGTCCGCCCAGCCTCCAGGTGACGCCACCGTCGATCCAGAAGCCGAAGTCGCTGTCGTCGGCCTGCGTGCGCTCGGAGGGCGTGGTGACCGTGAGGTCCCCGGCGACGAGCGAGGCTCCGGCGCCCAGGTGCGGGTGCATCATGGCCTCCCGCCGGAACACCTTGCGCACGCCCACGCCGTACTCCGTCGAGCCGCCCTCGACGCGCGTCTCTCCCCCTCCGGGGTCGGTCGTGGTCGCGTCGTCGTGCGCGTAAAAGACGTCCACCGCGAAGTAGATCGGAGCCCGCAACTGACCGAACTCGAGCTGCACGCCGATCTCCGGCTGCGTCTCGATCGGCTGCCATTCCGTTTCGGAGAACCACTTCTGGCCGACGAACACGTTGGCGCTGCCTTCGAGCGCGGCGGCCGATCCCGCCGCCGTGAAGGCGGCCGCGAGAAGGAGAGCGCGCAGAGCCGTCCTCATGCGTGGTGACCCCCGGGGCCGTGGACGTGCCCGTGCGCGGCCTCCTCGGAGGTGGCCGCGCGCACGCCCATCACCTCGACGTCGAACGTCAGGGTCTTCCCCGCCATCGGGTGGTTCGCGTCGAGGACGACCTCGTCCCCCTCGACGGCGACGACGACGAACGAGAGCGGACCGTCGGGAGTGTCCGCCTGGACCTCGACGCCCGGGGCGATCTCCATCTCGTCGGGAAACGTCGAGCGCTCGGCCCGGATCACCCCCCGCGGGTCGCGCTCGCCGTAGGCCTCCGAGGGCGCGACGGTCACGGTGGCGGCGTAGCCGGCCTCGGTCCCCTCGATGCGGGACTCCAGCGCGTTGAGGAGCTGTCCGCTCCCGTGCAGGTATTCGAGCGGCACGCGTCCCGGGTCGCGGCTGGACTCGAGCGTCGCCCCGGATTCGTCCCGGACCGTGTAGTGCAGCCGGACCACGCGACCGCGCTCGACCTTCATCGTTGCCTCCATGCACGCGGTTCGCGTTTAGGATCAACGAACGCTAGCACGGCGGCGTCCGGCCGTCGCGGGGGAACGATGGGGGATCGCAGGACCGGTGGAGTGGCGCTCCTCGTGGTGGTCGGACTCGTGTTCGTCTGGTCGGGGTGGCATCCCAGGGACCGGCTGACGTGGATCCTCGAGGTCTTCCCCGTGATGCTCGCCGCTCCCCTCCTGCTCGCCACGCGCCGGCGCTTCCCGCTGACGCCGCTCGTGTACGTGCTGATCGCGATCCACGCCGTGGTCCTCATGATCGGTGGCCGTTATACGTACGCGGAGGTCCCTCTGTTCAACTGGATCCGCGACGCGTTCCACCTGGCGCGCAACCACTACGACCGCGTCGGGCATTTCGTGCAGGGATTCGTTCCGGCGATGATCGCGCGCGAGGTGCTCCTGCGTTGCACGCCCTTGAAGCGCGGCGGATGGCTGTTCTTCCTCGTGCTCTGCGTCGTCATGGCGATCAGCGCGACCTACGAGCTCGTCGAGTGGACGGCCGCGCTGGCGACGGGGAGCCGGGCCGACGCCTTCCTCGGAACGCAGGGCGACCCGTGGGACACGCAGAAGGACATGGCCCTCGCCGCCGTGGGCGGGCTCGCGGCCCAGCTCCTGCTCTCGCGGGCGCACGACCGGCAGCTGTCGCGCCTGTCCTGAGCTAGAAGTCGCAGGCGTCGCCGAGGCCGTCGTGATCGGCATCGGCCTGGTCCGGGTTGGTGTCGTTGGGACAGTTGTCGCACGCGTCGCCGATGACATCGCCGTCCACGTCGGTCTGCGCGGGGTTGTAGACCGCCGGGCAGTTGTCGATCACGTCGATGACGCCGTCGGCGTCCGTGTCGACGCCCAGGTGGGGACAAGCGGACGGGTTCGGGCGCGGGACGCCCGCGCTGTCGAAGCCCAGGCTCGACTCGTTGCAGCTCCCGGCGTCCCGGGTGACGAGATAGAAGAACATCTGGGTCACCGCGGGCGTGGCGTTGTCCGTCACGTTGGCTTGAGGGGTGCGGTTCCCGAAACAGGCCTGGTTGTAGGACCAGGGATTCGCGCCCACGCGGGCGCCCCGATAGACGTCGAACGGGCCGCCCTCCACCTCGGTCCACTCGACGATGTACTTCAGGGCCCCGCTCGTCGTGTGTCGGACGCGGACGCTGTTACCGATCGGATTGTTCGCGTTGGTCACGTTCGTGGGACAGTTCACGTTCGTCCCGAGGCAGCTCTCCGCCGGATCGCACGTCCCGGCGGAGGAGCGGCACGTCGTGCCGGCGGCCACGAGCGCGTTGGCCGGGCACGCCGCCGACGCGCCGGTGCACGTCTCGGCCACGTCGCAGACACCGGCCGCCGCGCGACACGGCGTGCCGGACGTGGCGAAGAGGTTCGCGGGACAGGCCGCGGACGATCCCGTGCAGCTCTCCGCGACGTCGCAAACGCCGGTGGACCCGCGGCACGTCGTGCCGGCGACGACGAACCCGTCGTCGGGGCAGAGGACGGAGGAGCCTGTGCAGGTCTCCGCCACGTCGCAGACCCCCGCCGAGCCGCGGCACGCGGTGCCCGGCGGCGCGAGCGCATCCGCGGGGCACGCGATGCCCACGCCGTCGCAGCTCTCGGCGAGATCGCAGATCCCCGCCGCCCCGCGGCACGGCGTGCCGGCGATGCGGACCACGTCGTCCGGACAGGCCGCCTCGGACCCGGTGCACTGCTCGGCGACGTCGCAGTTCCCCGCCGAGGCGCGGCACTCCGCTCCTCCGGTGACGAAGCGGTCCTCCGGACAGACCGGCGACGTGCCGTCGCAGCTCTCCGAGAGATCGCAGCTTCCGGCGACCGCGCGACATTCCGTTCCGACGGTGAGCACGACGTCGTCCGGACAGACGCCGGACGTCCCGTCGCACGTCTCCACGACGTCGCAGGTCCCCGCGAGACCCCGGCACTCGGTCCCGAGGGCGGCGTGGCCGTCGTCGGGACACACCCCCGAGGTGCCGGTGCACGTCTCGGCCACGTCGCAGCCTCCCGAGACGGCCCGGCATTCGGTCCCCGGGACCGCGAAGGCGTCGTCCGGGCAAGCCGGAGAGGTCCCGCCGCAGCTTTCGGCGACGTCGCAGTTCCCCGAGGCGTCACGACACACGCCTCCTGTGGCGTAGCCGTCGTCCGGGCAGAGAGGCGAGCTCCCCGTGCAGCTCTCCGCGACGTCGCAGAGGCCGGACACCGCGCGGCACGACGTACCCGGCGCGACAAAGGCGTCGGTGGGGCATGCCCCCGACGACCCGTCGCACTGCTCGGCCACGTCGCAGAATCCCGCGACGGCGCGGCACTCGGTCCCGGCGGAGGCGACGACGTCCGCCGGACAGGCGGCGGTCACCCCGTTGCACGTCTCGGCGAAGTCGCAGCTTCCGATCGGAGCCCGGCATTCCGTGCCGGCCGCCGCGAGGACGTCGGCGGGACACGAGGCGGACGCACCGCCGCACACCTCGGCCGGGTCGCAGCCTCCGGTCGAGGCGTGGCACTCCACGCCGACCGCGAAGGCATCGGCGGGACACGCGGCCGATGCGCCGTTGCAGCTCTCCGCCACGTCGCAGATCCCCGCCGGCGCGCGACACTCTCCGCCGGTGGCGAACCCGTCGGCGGGGCAGGCGGCGGCGTTCCCCGTGCAGCTCTCCGCGACGTCGCACACCCCGGCGGGGGCGCGGCACTCCGTGCCCCCCGCGACGAAGGCGTCGGTGGGGCAGACGATGGTGCTCCCGTCGCAAGTCTCGGCGACGTCGCACCCTCCGGCCGGAGCGCGACACACGGCCCCCGCGGTCGCGATCGCGTCCACGGGACACGTGTTCGAGACCCCGTTGCACGTCTCGGCGACGTCGCACCCCCCCGCTGGCGCCCGGCATTCCGTTCCGGCGGCGGCGAGGACATCCACGGGACACGACGCCGAAGCGCCACCGCACACCTCGGCCGGATCGCAGGCTCCGGTCGAGGCGTGGCACTCGACTCCGGAAGCGAAGGTATCGGCGGGGCACGCCGCGGCCGAGCCCGTGCAGCTCTCGGCGAGATCGCACACGCCCGCCGGGGCGCGGCATTCCGTCCCCCCCGCGACGAAGGCGTCCGTGGGACAGGCGACCGAGGCGCCGTCGCACTGCTCGGCCACGTCGCAGAATCCCGCGACGCCGCGGCACATGGTTCCCGCGGTCGCGATCTCGTCGGCCGGGCACGCGGTGGAGGCCCCGTCGCAGTGCTCGGCGACGTCGCACCCCCCGGCGGGCGCGCGACACACCGCACCTTCGGGTGCGATCGCATCCGAAGGACACGCGATCGAGCTCCCGTTGCAGGTCTCCGCCGGATCGCAGCCTCCCGTGGAGGCGTGGCAGACGACGCCGACGGCGAACCCGTCCGCGGGACACGCCGCGTGGGCTCCATCGCAGCTCTCCGCAACGTCACAGATCCCCGCCGACCCGCGACACTCGACCCCGCTGACGAACTGGTCCGACGGGCAGGCCGCGGAGCTCCCCGTGCAGCTCTCCGCGACGTCGCAGACTCCGGCGGGGGCGCGGCACTCGGTGCCTCCGGGGACGAAGGCGTCGGTGGGGCAGACGACGGTGCTCCCGTCGCAGGTCTCCGCGACGTCGCACGCTCCGGATGGAGCGCGGCAGACGGTCCCCGGAGTCGCGATCGCGTCCGAGGGACAGGTGGTCGACACCCCGTCGCAGGTCTCGGCGACGTCGCACCCACCGGCCGGCGCCCGGCATTCCGTCCCGGCCGTGGCGACGACGTCGGCCGGACACGACGCCGAAGCCCCGTCGCACACCTCGGCCGGATCGCACGCTCCCGTCGAGGCGTGGCACTCCGTGCCCTGCGCGAAGCCGTCGGCGGGACAGAACGCGCTCACGCCGTCGCAGGTGTCGGCGACGTCGCACGGGCCCGAGGACGACCGGCAGACCGGTCCGGCCGCGACGGGAGTGAGCGTCCCGCAGTTCCCCGACAGCCCCGCCGGGTTGCACGAGGCGACGCCGCACGCGGTGTTGAATCCTCCGCAGGAGACGTTGAGACAGGTGTCCACCTCGTCGGCCCCGATCTCCGGATTCGGCCCGCGGGGGAACCCGTCGAGGTCCACGGTCACGGCGGCGATCGTGGCCCCCTGGTTCTCGACGGGTGACGGCCCGCCGGCGACGCTCAGGTGAAGGTCGGTCGCGGAGACGAAGTGGGGATCGACCTCCATCGACGCGACGTCCTGGCCCGTCGCCGCCTGCCAGCTCGAAATCCCGAAGCGGTCCGTGCCTCCGAGGAGCCCCGTGGCCCCGGCCGGCCCGAAGACGAAGTAGTCGTTGAAGTCGACGGTGGAGAACGGTGCGGTCGCCGTCGTGGCGATCGCGTACGTCCGATCGGAGGACACGGCGATGTTGTCGAGGTTCGTCGCGAAGATGTTGTTGCGGACGTCGAGACCGGTCACGCCGGCGGCCGCGAAGAACGCGGCGCTCGCCGTGCCGTTCGCGTTCCCGAACGACGCCCCGCTCCCGAGACGGATCGAGTTGTTGTAGACCTTGACGCCGCCGGTCGTCCCGAGCAGGCGCAGGCCCACGATCGAGTTCCCCCCGAGGTCGTTCCAGCCGTCGCCGCGCACGTCCGAGATCGCGTTGTTCGCGATCGTCAGATCGCTGGAGGCGACTCCCGTATCGACGTCGATCCCCTTGCCGCCGTACCCCGCGGGTCCCGTGTAGCGGATCCCCGTGACGACGTTTCGCGTGACGCTCGTGCTCACGGTCGCGGCGGTCAGCGCGATCCCGGTGGGGTTGTTGAGCGGCGTGGTCGCCCCGTCGGTCGTCACGACGTTCGTGATCGTGTTCCGGCTGATCGTCCCGCCCGTCATCTGCCCGACGACGATCCCGTGGCGGCCGATCGAATCCCCCACGACCGGATCGCCGATCGTGTTGTCCACGATCGTCGTGGCATCGTTGGGTCCGCCCGGCGTGCCGATCGCCTGGATCGCGACCGTCGAGCGGAAGATCCGGTTGTTCTGGATCGTGAGCTGATCGTTGTCCGCGCCCCCCGCTCCGCCGTCCGCGTCGCCGGCGAAGATCGCCACGTTCGTGACGGAGGTCCCCCCGACCGTTCCCGCCGAGAGCACGCAGTTCCGGATCGTGACGTGATTCGCGCCCGCTCCCGGACCGAGGCTGCCCACCCAGACGACGGAGTTCCCGGTGAGGCTCGACGCGTTCACGATCGCGAGGCTCCGGTCGGTCCCGCCGGGCGTCAACGCCCCGTCGATCGTGACCCGGTCCGCACCGAAGAGCTTGATCACGGCGAACGCCGCGCCCGTGCCGGTGATCGTCCGTGCCCCGCCCGAAGGCCGGACCGTCAGGCCGTAGCCGCCCGTCCCCTCTTCCGCCCACGGGCCGAGCGCGACCGTGCCCGGCTCCCCGCCGAGATCTCCCGCGATCTGTAGCGTGAGATCCGAGGTCAGCACGTTCGCGTTGATCGACGCGAACGCTCCTCCCGGCGTCGTCAGCCCGGAGTAGTCGCACCCCGACGCGCAGACGGTCCGTACCCCCGAGAGCGCGGCCGCGATCAGGTAGCTCGCCGGCGGAGACGGCGGGGTCGAGGCGGCCGGGGGGCTGGCGGTGAAGCCGCCCGCTCCGTCGGGGGGAGCGACCGCGACGTTCCCCGCGGCGTCCTGCGCCGCGACGTAGTACTGGACCGTGTCGCCGGTGGAGACGCTTCCGCCGGACAGGAGCGCGTAGTTGAGAACGCACGCGTACGCGCTGCCGCCGGACGAGGTGCAGGCGCTCGCGGCGTAGGCGCCCGAGGTCCCCTTCCGGAGGTAGACGACCGGGCGTCCGGTCCCCGACACCGGCACGCCGGAGGGATCCGTGACCGTGACGGAGAGCGTGCGGTTGGACGTGCTCGTCGTGTTCGCGAGCGGCGCGTAGGAGATGGCCGGCGAGCGCACGTCCACCGGCGTCCCCGCGAACTCGTCGGCGCCGGCGTCGGGGGTCACTGCGTTCCGCGCGTCCCCGTCGACGTCGATCGTGACGCCCAGGGGCGCGCCGAACGATTCCAGGAACGTGGGGGTCGCCGCGACGACGTGAAGGTTGGTCGCCGCCGTGAACGGGGCGGCCGCGGTCGTCGCGTAGGACGCGTCGTCGTTCGACGCGTTCTCCTCGTAGAGGAGGCTCGTGTAGGCGCGCAGGTTCCCCGCCCCCGACGTCGACTTCGGGTTGAAGCCGCTCGCGCGGTAGAAGCCGGTCCCCGGGGTCGTCCCGACCTGGGCGATCCCCTGGCTCGCCGCGGTCGTGCCGGAGAAATAGGCGTTGTTGTTCCAGGTGAGGAACATGGCGCCCGACCCGCTGGGGGGGAGATAGACGGAGACGTACGCGAGGTTGGAAGCGCCTCCGGACTGCGTGTTCGCGAAGACGTTGTTCCGCACGTCGCAGTCGGTGAGCCCGACGCTCGTGATCCCGAACGCGGCCGACAGAAGGCTCGTCGAGCTCGACGAGCCGGACCGCAGCCCCGTCATGTTCACCGAGTTGTGTTGGATCGCGTGGCCGCCCCCCGCCGCGACGCGGATCCCGAAGAGGCCGAAACTGGTCGAGAAGGCGGTCCCTCCCGAGATGTCGCCCGTGACGCCGCTGACGAAGTTGTTGCGGACCGTGTTCTCGTCGCCTCCGTTGAGGTTGATCCCGTACGCGCCGAAGGTCCCCGGCGCGCGGTTGTTCACCCCGGTGACGACGTTGCGCTCGATCACGGCGTGCGTGCCGGTGGTGGCCTCCGCGCCGACGGCGATCGCCATCTGCGGAGCGCCCACGAACCACGCCATGTTCCGCACGGTGTTCCCGGTGATCGTGGCCCCGTCGAACCCCTGGACCGTGATCCCCCGCGCGTAGACGGTCGTCGTGCTCGAGGCGGACGCGTCGCCGATGACGTTGTTCTTGAGCACGAGCCCGCTCGCGAACGTGTCGACCGAGCCGAGGACCGCGATGCCGCGGGCGCAGGCGTTGATCTGGTTGTTCTCCGCGGTGAACCCGGTCGCGGTGCCCCCCACCCCCACGGTCCCGGTGACGCTGACGAGCGGGTTGGGTGCGGTGGTCGCCGAGACGGTGGACGCGCGCGGGCCGACGACGATGCCGAAGCTCGTGTTCTCCGAGATGACCGAGCTCGCCGCGCTCGAGACGTTCCGCCCGGTCGCGTTCCCGTTGAGGATGCAGTTCCGGACCGTGTCCCCGTTCGCGCTCGTGACGACCGCCGTCGCGACCGCGAGGCGCACGACCGAGCTGTAGCTGTCCTCCGGGTTGGCGGTGTTCGTGATCGTCAGGTTGCGGTTCGTCCCCGAGGTGTTCGGGTTGTCGCCGTCGAGGGTGACGTTGTCGGCGCCGTTGAGCTCGATCACGCCGCGGCCGGAGGACGTCGGCGAGACGACGCTCAAGCCGTCGAGGAGAGGCCGGATCGACACCGACGTGTAGCTCGCCGCCCCCGCGCCGCTCCCGTTCAGGACGGCCGACCCCGACTCGACGGTGCTCGTGCAGATCTCGACGTTGACGACGCCCTGGTGCGTCCCCGCGTTGATCGCGGCGAACGCGGCCCCCACGCCGGGGTAGCCGATGGGTCCGGGCGTGCCGGCGGTCGCCTCGACCTCCACCGGCTGGGCGGTGTCGCAGGTCCCGATCGTCGCGAAGGCGCGCGCCGAGACCAGGGCGGTCACACCCAGGCCCAGGATCGTGCTCAGGACGCGACCGCGCCTCATGACTCCGCTCCCCCCGAGCCGATTCTGGAAACCCGCCGAGGCAATCGCCGGGAATATACCGTCAGTAGTACCAGGTGAACGGGCCCGGGAGCTCCTCGGCGCGCTTTCCCTTGGACGCCGCGTCCCCGGCGTTCCGGGCCCAGCTGCGCACGCGCTCGGCCGCTGCCGTCGGGTTCAGCGGCAGGTCGTCCGCCACGGCGACGGCGGCGAGCTGGCCGTCCCCGAGCAGCGAGGCCGGAAGATCCCCTCGCACGGGCCCCCCCAGGGACGCGACCGCCAGGATCGCCCCTTTCATCCCGGGGTCCCGCGCCAGCGCACGAAGCCGGCGGCCCAACACCCCCGGCGCCTCCGCCGAGACGACCACGACCAGCCGTGCCGCCGGGCGGTCCCCCTCCTTCGCGGCCTCCAGGACGGCCACCGAGCCATCGAGCCGGGGGGCGCCCTTCCAGCGTGAGAGGGACGCGGCGGAGGTGCCGACGACGGCGACCGCGCCGCCGTTGGCGGGGTCCGCCGCCCACCACGCCGTCAGCGCGCGCGCGATGCGCGCGGCGTCCTCCTCCCCGGGACGCACCGGGACCGCCGCCATCCACGGCGGCCGGATCTCGTTCGGGGTCTCGAGGACCATCATGACTCGCGCCTCCCCCAGCACCTGGCGCGCGGGGGTGAACGCCGCGAGAGGGCGGTCCGGCGCGCCGTCGGCCTCGCGCCCGAGGACCAGGCGCTGCAGGAGCCCGCGAGGGGCATCCGCCGTGAGCGTCCTGTCAGGCGCCGCGCGCACGCGCATCTTGAGCGCCGGAGCGACCGCGATGTCCGCCACCGGCGTGAGGAGGTCGAGGACGACCAAGCCCTCGGGGATCGCGCCGATCTCCCCCGCTTCGGGCACCGACTCGAAAAGCACGCTCTCGCGGAGCGGGCTCTGCGCGGAGACGGCGCGAAGAGCGGTCCCGCTCGTCTCGAAGCGAAACGCGAGGTAGCGGCCGTCCTCCAGCCGCTCGAACGTGCGGCTCGTCCCGTCCGAGACGACGCGGCGCATGCGCGCCTCGGGCCCTTCGACCGAGCTTCGGGTCTCCTCCCAGGTCACCGTGTGGGAGGCGTCGGCTTTCCAGGATCCCTTACGGACCACCGTTCCGGGCCGGACCCGCGAGACGATCTCCCCGCGCCCTTCCGGAAGGCGCGTCACCGCTCGCCCGTCGGCCGGGCCGAGACCGTGGTCGGGCACCTCGTTCCCCGTACTTGTGGCCGGATCGACCGCCGGCTTCGACGCGGCCGTGGGCGGGGCCGCGGGACGCGGCGCGGGCGATCCCGCGGTGATCCCCGTCAATCCCATCCGCGCCGAGCTGGTGGAGGCGCGCGCCAGCACCGCGGTCATGCCGAGGTCGATCCCGCCGATCCCCACGCTGAACACGCGCGTGGCCGGTGCCGCGCTCCGTCTCGCTTCGACGCGAGGCCGGTCGGCTGCCGGGAGCGTCGCGAGGACACGGGAGTGCAGCAGGAGCCGTTCCGCGCGGTAGGCGAGGCGGTCGGTGATCCACGGCTCCTTCCCCTCGGCCTGCTTCTCCATCTCGGCCGCCTGCTCCGCCTGATCGGGGACACGGCGGTCGAGCTGGGAGAGCGCGCGCTGGAACTCCACCGGGGGCGCCAGGAGCTTCCCCTCGCGAGGGCGCAGCCGGTCGAGCGCGTCGCCGATCGCGGTTCGATCGAAGACGAGCACGGGATCCGTGGCCCCCGGGGGCGGAAGCACGTCGTAGCTCAGGAGCTGCGGAAACCGCCGCGGCGTCGGAACCGCGGGAAGCTCGACGTCGAGCAGGACGTCGAGGTCCGGCACGGCCAGGCCGCGCGTCTTCGCGGCCTGAAGCCACGTGAAAAGCGCCAGGTAGCGGACGCTCTCGTCGAGGGACGCGATCTCCGGGAAGGCGCTTCCGAGCTCTTCGTGCCGCTCGTTGAGGAACGCGACCATCGCGCGCGTCCACGCGGGGTCCGCCTGCTTCGTCGAGGCGTCCTCGACCCTCTCCGACGCCGCCGCCATCCGGACCCGGCGGAACGCGAGGACGTCCCCCTCCGCGGAGAGGGTGAGGTCCACGTCGTCCGGGTAGAACCAGAACCGCGTCTGCTGGTTGAGGACCGTCCCGGCCGTCGGATCGGCGGCGAACCGCTCGAGGTGTGTCTTGAACTCCGGAAGGGTCTTCCGGATCGTGTCGCGCGCGTCCCCTTCCCCGAGCAGGTCCACTCCGACGGAGAAGGTCTTGAAGCGGACGTCGGACAAAAGGCTCACCATCCCGAGCGCCGTGTCGCGGAGACGGCCGCCGTAGTTGACCTCGGCGACGTGCGGCGCGTCGGCCCGGTCGAGGCTCATGTACGCCTCGCCGTACCCGCCGTGCGCGACCGCGCGGTACGCGACGGCGAGATCGGCGAGCTGCGGCGGGCGCCCGAGGATCCTCGGGGGCCGGTCGGGCTCGCCGAGCATCCATCGGAGCCGGCCAGAAGGATCCAGGCGCGCGCCTTCGATCGTGGACCCGCGCGCGAGGATCGCGCGGAGCGCCTCGAGGTCGAGCGGGCTTCCGCCGCCGTCCGCCGCGGTGCTCTCGACCCGCGTCGTCCAGGGGACGGCCGCGACGACGAACGCCGAGCGTGAGATCAGATGCCGGTACGCGCGCACCTCGACGGCGAGCGCGGGCGGTGCCGCCGCGGCGCGGACCCGCTGGAGCCGGCGCCTCTCGGCGGCGAGGACGTGGCGGAGGACCGGCCAAGCGGTGCGCCAGGCGTCTTGCTCGACCTTCTCGGGATCGAGCGACGGCAACGCGTCGTCGAACGGGAGCGCCTCGAGAGCCGGCGCCGGGAGGAACACCCGGAGGGCGCCGTTCCCATCGCTCTCGACGACGTAGCGCCGCGCGCGGCAGAGCTCCACCCACGCGGGCTCGGCCCCCCCGGGCTCCCAGAGCCAGCCGAGGTCGATCCACGGCGGGTCGTGAGGTGCTGCGGCCGCGTCGAGCGCATCGGAGAGGACGAAGGCGTACGGCTCGACGATCGGATCGAGGAGGCGGTGGTCGAGTCCGTCCGCCGACCGGTCGCCGTCCGGGGGACGCGCCCGCCCCCCGAGCCGCGCGAGGATCGCTCCCACCGCCTCACCGGAATGCGTGATGCGCCGCGCATCGACCAGGGTCCCGTACTCGACGCGAAGCCAGGCGGGGCGGGAAGGCTCCGGAGGCTTCTTCGCGGCGGCGAGAGCGACGAGGGCGAGGAGAAACGAGAGGCGCCGGAACATGGCCCCTGATCGTACTGCGCGTTACGCCGCGCGTCCGGCACCTTCGCGCCACTTTCGGCTAGGGAACATTCCGTGGACGAAATCGGACCATGGTGGTACGGTTTGCAACTGGAGTCGAAGCCATGATCCGAATCACCCGTCAGACCGACTATGGGATCGTCCTACTTTCGCAGATGGCGGCGGCGCCCCTCGAAGAAGTTCACACGGCCAAGCACGCGGCCCAGCAGTCGGGCCTTCCCGTGCCGATGGCGAGCAAGATCCTCAAGGCGCTCGCGCGCGAGGGACTGCTCGTCTCCCACCGCGGCGTTCGAGGCGGTTACCGGCTCGCCGCGGCCCCGGAGCTGATCAGCGTCGGGGCTGTGATCCGGGCCCTCGAAGGCCCGATCGGCATCACGGAGTGCTCCTACAACCCCGGCGCGTGCGAGCAGGAGGGATGCTGCCGGGTGAAGACGAATTGGCAGCGGATCAGCGGCGCGGTCATCGACGCGCTCGACAAGATCCCGCTTTCGGAGATGGCCTCGCCGCACCCCGCGATCCTCGAGTCGCAGCTGGTGTCGCTCGCCATGCTCGGAGTCCGCGCGTGAAGACCGAGCAGCA
>Ga0068859_100002426_pt1 | contig 18981 bp, 15 predicted proteins | sample KBSSwiS22_FD_66585 | JGI IMG/M metagenome (GOLD analysis project Ga0068859, IMG submission 66585) | Switchgrass rhizosphere microbial communities from Kellogg Biological Station, Michigan, USA - KBS Switchgrass S2-2 | ecosystem: Host-associated > Plants > Roots > Rhizosphere > Soil ...
GTTGCCCTTCGCGAAAGTCTTCGAAGCCGAAGTGCTGTCGAAGCGAAGCGACTGCATCGGTCAGAGAGTGCATGCGCGAAGTCTATCAATTCGTGCAAATCCGCGGGAAAAAAGTTGTGTTTCTCGGGTTGGGCGGGCCGAGAGCGAAGTCTGTGACGTTGTTGCGTGTCTCTGTACAACCGCCGGCGGCACGCAGGAGCGCATTCGTGTTGCTCGGCGCCGGAGCAGGCGCGGGGCCGCGGAAGCAGTTCGCAGTGCTGCCGTAACCAAGCAGGTCGACGATGTTTGGATCGTTTGGGCATGCAGTAGTGAGTGCGGCTGAGGTTTTGACGAGCGCGACTTTTCCGGAGCCGGCGGCCATAGCGATCGTACCTGTCGCATCAGGCGCGGGTAGTGCGATTCCATTGGTGCCGCCCGAACTTTCCTGAATGAGATAGTACTGTCCGGGTAGCAAGGTCACTGCGCTTAAAGGCGTAACTGACCATGTTGAAGCGGTGGCGCTCGCATACTGCACTGACCAACCGCTCAGGTTAACGGTTGCATTGGTCCCATTGAAGATCTCGATGAAGTCATTCCGAAAAGGCGCGCCGGCGTTTCCGCCACCACCGAAGATCTGGCTGATCACGAGACCGGAGGCAGAGGCAGGTGAAGGGCTCGGTGACGGTGATGGAGTCGGAATTGGACTCGGTGTCGGTGTTGAAACCGGCGTGGGTGTTGGCGTCGGCGTCGGTGCTGTGCCTCCAATCGTCACCGATACTGAATTACTCTGCACGCCATCCGCCGTGACGATGAGCGTGCACCTGCCTGCACCACGCAACTCGGCCGGTACTAACACGTGTATCTCATCAAGCCCGGCCAGATTTGCTGGCGCAACTGTCTCAACAACACTCGGCTTTCCGCAGATTGTGACCGAGACGCTATTTGCACGTACCACGCCAGTTGTGAAGATCGACAATCTCAACTGACCGTTAGATGGATCGAACGGCGCGGGGCTCAACGTGTCGGAGTTAAGAACGATCGCGTCGCCGCGACCATCACCCGCGACCGTGAACACACCCGGAGCCGCTACGGAGATATTTGCCTGCGCTTTCGATGACAAGCCATCGCCATTAGTTACGAGAAACTCTGCTGGTCCAGGCGGTAGCTCACCAGGTACGACAAACACGACCTCGTCCGCAGCAGCATAAAAGATCTTTGCTGGTCGACCATTAACGGTAACTATGGTTCCGGCCGCCAACGCCAGCGTGCTGCCATGCATGCTGGCGATACTCCCGGGCGCGATTAGCATTGGTTGCGGCTCGGTTCCTACGGCTGCAGCATTGAAGACACTCGCGACGCCAACCGGCCGTGGCGCGACCGCCGCGAGATAGATTTCACTGTTGTTGCGCAGATCGTCATCGCTGACGGGCGCGGAGAGAATTCTTGGAAAGTTGAACGCCACGCGACTGCCATCAAAATTGAGTGAAGCGACAACTTCCGCAGTTGCAGTTCCGGGCGCGGTCGTGATCTGTTCCACATTGCCGGTTGGCAGATCCAGAACATACAACTCGACACCACCATCGCTCGCATTCGTCACGCGACGCCGCGTCGCAAAGGCTACACGTTTTCCATCGCCGCTAATCGTCGGTTGCAGACCGACGTCCGTTACTCTCGATCCCAACTTAGTCAATTGCCGGATCGAATTGTCTCGACCTTCGAACAGGAACACTTGCGTTTGATTCGGCGCAGTCAACGCTGAATAGACCAGCCGCATGCCATCATTACTAACGGCTCGGCCTTCAGTGAGCGCCAAGTTGGCGACGTTTGACGCGATCACGTGCTGGGTACCTGTTGTCGTTTCGATTAGCATCAGATCCGCGGTTTCGGCGTTATCTGCGGTCTTTTTGTAATAGACGCGCGACCCATTAGCACTGATCTTCGGACTAACTGCCGACACTTCGTTCGTCAGTTGCGTGAATCGCTGCTGAAGAACATCGTATAAGAAAATTCCGCGATTCGATGAAAACGCAATCGTGCCTCCATCACCCGTAATCGACGGCTGAAAATTGCCGTCCGTAAGTCGCGAAGCAACAGAAGCAGGCTCAGTATTCGTAAGTTGCCGCAACTTCACGCCGTCAAAGAGAAAGATTTCAGAATTTCGATCCCCGTTCTGCCCGACCAAATCTTCAGCCGACGCGAACACAACGATCTTCCCGTCGCTCGACAAAGCCGGACTGACTACTCGCGTGGCGCCGATCTCCGTGAAGCCTGAAGTGAGATCAGCGCGAAGCGCGTGAAACGAAGACGTCGCGCCAGTTCCCGCAAGATCCGCGGACGACTCAAAAACCACGACCTTCCCATCATCGCTCAACGTTGGATTGAGATTGATGGCAAGCTCCGGCGTGTTCGTCACTCGCGTCAAGCTCGCGACAGACTCCACCCGCCAAATGCAAACGTTGATAACGAAAAGAAAACTGGTGATGAGGAAACAGACTGTGAGACGAAGCATAGTGAGGTTGCTCCTTGCTTTAATTTAGTTGCTCAGATTTGTTGCGCATTCTACACCTCGTTTCAAAAAATTCAAGCAGAATCTGTCCGCAGTGGTATTCTCGCGCGATGAAAATTCTCTTCAGTGGCTCACATGGTCTGGTCGGCAAAGCGTTGACGCATTCGCTGACTGACGACGGTCACGAAGTCGTGCGGCTCGTGCGTCGCGAACGTAACTTCGGTTCTCCGGAAGTCGAGTGGTACCCGGACCAGGGACGTATCGACGCCACACACCTCGAAGGAATCGACGCCGTGGTCCACCTCGCCGGCGACAACATCGCCGCCGGCCGCTGGACGGGGCAGAAGAAACGCACCATTCGCGAGAGTCGCGTGCAGGGAACCTCTTTGCTGAGCGACACGCTCGCAAATTTGTCGCGACCACCGGCGGTCTTCATCAGCGCCTCGGCGATCGGTTTTTACGGCAATCGTGGCGATGAGTTGCTGAGCGAAAAGAGCCCGCCCGGAGACGATTTCCTCGCCAGGGTTTGTATGGACTGGGAAGCAGCCACGAAATCCGCGGCGGAGAAGGGAATCAGGACCACTCACGCGCGATTCGGAGTAATTCTCGATGCACGCGAAGGCGCACTCGCGAAAATGTTGCCACCGTTTCGCGTAGGTATTGGAGGCAAGGTCGGTGATGGAAAACAGTGGATGAGTTGGATTGCGCTCGACGATGTCGTCGGTGGTCTGAAGTTTCTACTCGAGGACAAGTCAATCGATGGTCCAGTAAACGTAGTCGCGCCAAACCCGGTCACGAACGCGGAGTTTACGTCAACCCTCGGGCGCGTGATCTCGCGACCGACAATTTTCCCGATGCCTGCATTCGCTGCGCGCCTTGCCTTTGGCGAAATGGCTGACGCGCTGTTGCTTTCGAGTCAGCGAGTTGAGCCTGTTGTTTTGGAAGACAAGGGATTCCTGTTCAGTTGGCCCACACTCGAGCCCGCCTTGAAGCACTTACTGAATTCGTCCTAAATCCGTGTTATCCGCGGGTAAACTCCGGCAGCGCTTGAAACACCTCGAGCGCATACTTCACGTTTCCAAACGGCGCCGACACCTGCACACCCTGAATCTCGTCGCGCACTTCGATCAGCGACTCCTGCGCGATCTTCAATCCCTCGTCGCGCGCGGCTTCCTTGCTGATGTTCGACGCCGCTCGCATGCGGTCCATGATCGACGGTGTCACACGCACGCCCGGAACTTCATTGTGCAGAAACTCCGCGTTGCGATACGAAACGAGCGGCCAGATGCCTGCGATCACAGGAATGCGCACGTGCTCGATGCGTTTGAGAAAATCGCGCAGTTGCCCCGTATCAAACACCGGCTGCGTGATCGCATACTGCGCACCCGCTTCCACCTTCCATTCGAAACGCTTGATCTCTTCGTCGAGATTGATCGCGCCGGGATTCACGCCGACGCCGATACAGAAAGCGGTCGGTTCGCCGATCGGATTGTTGCCAAGATCGAGACCATGGTTCAGCTTATTGACCATGTTCGTCAGACCGATCGAGTCGATATCAAACACGGCCGTCGCGTCCGGATATGGTCCCATCTTCGGAGGATCGCCCGTGATCACGAGTATGTTGCGCAAACCGAGTGCGGCGGCGCCGAGCAGGTCCGACATCATTCCCAGCAAGTTTCGATCGCGACAGCAATAGTGCAACACCGACTCGATGCCGATCTGTTGTTCCACTAAAACCGCGGTGGCGATCGCGCTCATGCGCGACTGTGCGCGAGCGCCGTCAGGAATGTTGACTCCGTCAACACCGGCTTCTTTCAGTAGTCGAATCGAGTCGAGTGTTTTCTTCGCATCGACGCCCTTTGGCGGTAGCACTTCAACCGAAGTCACAAACTCGCCGAGCGCGATCTTTCGTCCCCACCCAGAACGCTCTTCAGGTGGAACTACACGAATGTCCGGCGCCGTTTCTTCAGCGGAAACGGTTGCGCCGCTGCTGAAAGCGACGCGTTGCGCACGTGGTGATGCAGCGCGCACTGAATCAGAGATTAACTTGATATGCGCCGGTGTGGTGCCGCAGCAACCACCGATAAACTTCGCGCCCGATTGTATGAATCGCTTGGCAAACTTCGACATGTATTCAGGCGAGCACATGTAAAACTGCCGGCCCTGCACGTCGCGCGGCAATCCCGCGTTCGGTTGCGCCGACAACTTCTTCTTCGTGACCTCGCGCATTTTTTCGAGGGCCGTGAGAATAATCGCTGGTCCAACACCGCAGTTCAGCCCAATCACGTCTGCGCCCCACTGGTCGAGACGTTCGGTAAACAGCTCCGGAGTAGTGCCAAACATCGTGTTGCCGTCAGTCATGATCGTCATCTGCGCGATGATTGGCAGGTCGCAGAGTTCGCGCACCGCGCTGATGGCCTGACGCATCTCGGAAACGTCCGAGAATGTCTCGAGACAGAAGAGATCGATACCGCCTTCAAGCAAGCCGACTGCTTGTGCTTTGAACAATTCGCGCGCTTCGTCAAACGAGGTTGGACCATAAGGCTCGATGCGCAAGCCGAGTGGACCGATTGCTCCCGCAACATAAGCGCGATCGCCCGCGGCCTCGCGTGCGATCTTCGCGGCGAGCGCGTTGATCTCGTGGAGATTGCCTTCGAGTCCGTATTGCTGGAGTTTGTGAGCCGTGGCGCCGAAAGTGTTGGTCTCAATGATATCGGCGCCGGCGCGTATGTATTCGGTGTGAATCTCGCGCACCAGATCGGGACTGCTGAGATTCAACTCGTCGTAGCAACGATTGATATAGACGCCCTTGGCGTAGAGCATTGTACCCATCGCGCCGTCAACGACGAGTATGCGGTCAGTAGAGAGAAATTCTCGAAAAGGTTGCATCGCGAGTCCAGGAAACGAAAAAGTCCCGCGCTAACAACGCGGGACTTCAAATCCGTTTGAAGTTTGTTGGGTCTTGATAAGCTACCCGAGCTGTTTAGCTGGTTATTTTACGTGGCCGCAAGTCGCCTTAACTCACCACGTTTTTCATCGTGCTTATACGCCGCTCGGACTGCAGCTGTCAAGTTATCCACAGATTACACAGATTGATTAATAAATCCGTGTAATCTGTGGATGAAACCTTAATCGTGGTGCCTTCCCGGAATTGGGACGAGCTTGTACTCAGTGTCCGGTTTTTTCTGTCATGATGACGAGAGGATTCAGAAAGACCGATTTAAGTGAAACGAATAAGTACAACAAATACAAGAACTTACAGGCATAAAAATTGAAACGAATTGGCAACCGACTTCGTAGTTGGTCCATCAGAGTCGTGGTCCTCGATTACAGCTTAGCTGTTGAAGTCGTGACTGTTTGCCCGGTGCAGTTCCCCTGAGAGTTCTGCGCAATCAAAGAAATTGGTGCCTTATGGCCATCGTTCAACCCATGGAGATCTTACTGAATGAAGTTTCCCCGCAGCTTACCCCATTTTCGCTCGATCAAGTTCGCACCGTTCGCTTTGGTTTCGCTTTTCCTTTTCAGCAACCTGACTGGAATCCTGTTCAGTCGCGCCCTTGCGCCTGAAGCTGCTGCTACTCAGCGCGCGTTTAGTATTCCTGCTGACATTCCCACTTCAGGAGATCCGGCGTTGGATCGCATTATATTTGAAGTTGGTGAGAAGCAGGGTGTGGATCCGCGCTTCATTCACGCGGTCATCTGGCAGGAATCGAAATACGATATACATGCACACTCGCATGCCGGCGCTCAAGGCTTGATGCAGTTGATACCTGCGACTGCGAAGCGTTTTGGTTGTGACAATCCGGACGATCCGGTCGCGAATGTTACTGCGGGAACGAAGTACCTGGGCTGGTTATTGAAACGTTTCTCGGGCAACGTTGAACTGGCGCTCGCGGGCTACAACGCTGGTGAAGGTGCGGTCGACAAGTACGATGGCGTGCCGCCGTACAATGAGACACAGAACTACGTGAAGATCATCTCAAAGCGTTACGGCAAGACATACCACCCGGTGCTGCCACCGGCGCAAGCTGCGGAAGTTTTTCAGCTTCACGCCGACTAGAAATTAGCCACGGATAAACACGGAAGAGGCGGATCGGGATCCTGATCCGCCTTTTTCCGTGTTAATCTGTGGTCCTAAGCTCCCGCATTACTGAACAAAGGAAACTTTCTTATGAGCACATCGCAAGATGCGGCGACCTCTGACCGTAGTTTCTTCGGACATCCCGGCGGTCTGTCAACCCTCTTTTTCACCGAGATGTGGGAGCGCTTCTCGTACTACGGCATGCGCGCGATCCTGCTGCTCTACATGACCAAGACGTTTGCGGAGGGCGGGCTCGGGCTCGATGAGAAATATGCCGGCCTGATCTACGGTACGTACGTTTCCTCTGTCTGGTATCTGCCTCTGCCTGGAGGCTGGATTGCGGATCGGATATTGGGCGCGAAGCGAGCGGTGCTGATCGGTGCAATCATAATCGCCTGCGGCCACTATTCGATGGCGATCAACTCGAAGCTGACTTTCTACGCTGGTCTCATACTCATTGCCTGCGGAACTGGACTGCTAAAGCCGAACATCAGCGCCATGGTGGGCCAGTTATATTCTGAAAATGATAGGCGACGCGACGCGGGTTTTTCGATCTTCTACACGGGAATCAATCTGGGCGCGTTTCTCGCGCCTCTCCTCGTCGGATATCTCGCGCAGTCAGCGTCGTTCCGCAGCCGTATAGCGTCATGGGGATTTGACCCGAACTCGAGTTGGCACTGGGGGTTTGGCGCGGCCGGCGTAGGAATGACTCTCGGCATTATTCAGTATGTGCTCGGGCAAAGACGACTGGCAGACGTTGGAGGTAAGCCTGACATTCCGTCCGCGACGGAACCGGGGACCAGCGAGGGAGTCGATTATCTGACGCTCATGCTCGCGCTGGTTGGTGGGGCGATCGGTGCGGGACTCGGATTGTACTACGGCGAGGCTCGCATTTCAGCGTTGTTCCCGACTGTGGTGGGATTCTTTTTCGGGTACCTTCTGGGAATCATACGCCACTTAAAAGGCGAGGAATTAAGGCGAGTGCTCGTCATCTTTATTCTGTTTGTTTTCTCGATCCTGTTTTGGATGACTTACGAACAAGCCGGTTCGAGTTTGACGCTCTTTGCTGATCGCCTGACGAGTACCACGATTCTTGGTTGGACCTACCCGTCGAGCTGGTTTCAATCTGTTCCCGCGCTCTTCGTGATCATCTTCGCATCAATCATTGGCGCGGTCTGGCTAAAACTCGGAGACCGGCAGCCCTCGAGTCCAGGTAAATTCACAATCGGACTATTCTTCGCCGGCATTGCTTTCGTCGTGATCGCATTCGCCTCGACGCTGGCCGCCAACGGACGCGTGAGTCCGATGTGGCTCGTGCTGGTCTACTTTCTGCAAACGATCGGTGAGCTTTGTTTAAGTCCCGTCGGTCTAAGTACAGTTACTAAACTATCCCCGCGAAGAATGGTCGGACTGATGCTCGGTGTGTGGTTCCTTTCTATCTCCATCGGCAGTTATATAGCTGGGTTGGCGACGGGACTGTTCGCAGGTAACGACACCGCCGCGTTAACGCGAGGTTTCGGCATATTCGCTGGAATCACTTTGGTGGCGGCAATCATACTTGCGGTATTGACACCTCTCATCAAGAGGATGACTCCAAGAGCACAATGAAGAACACAACTCGACTCAGAGGGCTTTTACTCGCGACGGTTTTCCTGGCCCTGATTACACAGTCGTTAAAAGCACAGAACAAACTATTAACCATCGACGACATTTTCGATCCCGTCAAAAAGGTCGATTTCAACGGTACCACGCCGACCATTCGCTGGCTCAAAGACGGCAATCACTATCTGCTCACCAACGAAGCTTCGCGACGCGACGTGCCGCGCCTGCAGAAAGTGAATGCTGCCACTGGTGAAGCGACGCCGTTCTTTGATGCTGCCAAAATGCAGGCAGCGTTTGCTGCCCTCCCAGGCGTCACCGCCGAGGACGCGCGACAACTCGCCAACCGCGGCAACTACGATCTCAATCCCGCGCAAACTGCCGTTCTGATCAACTGGTCCAACGATCTCTTCTACTACGAGTTTGGCAGTGACCGCGCTATTCGACTCACGAGCGGGCCGGAGGAAGAAGTCGGTGAAGGGTTCAGTCCTGACGGCAGGATGGTCAGCTTCGTGCGCGGGAATAACCTGTACGTCGAAGATTTGAGCATGCAGCGCCGTGAACGAGCGTTGACGAGTGACGGTGGGGACAAGATTCTCAACGGCCGTTTGGATTGGGTCTACCAGGAAGAACTTTACGGCCGCGGCAACTTCGGTGCGTACTGGTGGAGCCCGGATTCAACCACGATCGCGTTTCTTCGTTTCGATGAAAATCCTGTTCCTGAGTTTACTGTTGTCGATCACATTCCTTATCCCCAGAACGTCGAGATCACGCCTTATCCGAAAGCCGGCGATCCGAATCCCATCGTGAAGTTGGGCATTGTTAGTGCCGCGGGCGGAGACATTCGCTGGGTCGATACGTTCAAGTATCAACCAGTTGATCTGTTGATCTCGCGCGTCGCCTGGAGCCCCGACGGTAAGAAGGTGGTCTACCAGGCGCAGAATCGCGAACAGACGTTTTTGGATGTGAATTATGCCGATGCGAAGGATGGCAAGTCGACGAACGTCATTCACGAGACGTCGAAAGCGTGGGTAGGGATTAACGAGGAACCAATCTGGCTGAAAGACGGATCGTTCATATGGGCAAGCGAGCGCGATGGGTGGGAACACCTTTACCACTATTCGGCCGACGGCAAACTCCTGCGACAGATCACGGAGGGTAAGTGGGAAGTGCGTTCGATTGAAGGCGTGGATGAAAAGAATGGTTTTATTTATTTCACGGCTACTGAGCACAGTCATATCGCGCCAAACGGCTATCGCATTAAGCTCGATGGCAGTGGTCTTACTCGTCTTACAATGACCGAGGGTTCGCATCGTGTCGATGTGAGTCCGGCACACAACTATTTCATCGACTTCTGGAGTGATCTGAACACGCCTTCACAGGTCCGCTTGTATGACGCCGCGGGAAAACTCGTGCGTGTGATCAGTGAGAATAAAGTTGACGCGCTCAAGCAGTATAAACTCGGCGCGGCGGAGTTGCTGCAAGTCAAAACGCGCGACGGCTTCGTGATGGAAGCGATGATGATCAAGCCGCCCGACTTTGACGCGCGCAAGAAGTATCCGGTGATGAGTTTTACGTACAGTGGACCACACGCGCCACAGGTACGTAATAGCTGGGGATCGCAAACGTACATGTTTCACCAATTGCTGGCCCAGAAGGGTTACATCATCTGGGTCTGCGACAATCGCACTGCGAGCGGGAAGGGATTGGAGTCGACGTGGCCCGTGTACAAGAACTTCGGCGAGCTCGAGCTGCGCGACCTTGAAGATGGTCTGACGTGGTTGAAGAGCCAGCCCTACGTGGATGGTTCGCGAATCGGGATGTGGGGCTGGAGTTACGGTGGCTTCATGACGAGCTATGCGTTGACACACAGCCAGTCGTTCAAGATCGGCATCGCGGGCGGCACAGTGGCTGACTGGCGTGATTACGACAGCATCTACACCGAGCGCTATATGCAGACGCCGCAAAACAATCCCGAAGGCTACAAAAAGAGCTCTCCCACGAATGCGGCGAAGAACCTGCACGGGAAGTTGTTGTTGATCCACGGCTCGATCGATGACAACGTTCACATGCAGAACACGATGCAGTTTATTTATGAGTTGCAGAAGGCAGGGAAGCAGTTTCAGTTGATGCTGTATCCGAAGTCGCGGCACGGTGTAAACGATCCGCTGCTGCTGAAACACATGCGGCAGATGATGCTCGACTTTATCGTTGAGAATTTATAAGAAGGGTTTCAGGCTAAGGCGCAAAGTTTCCGCAAAGACGCAAAGAAAACAACCCCATCTCCAGCGCCTTTGCGGAATCTTTGCGTCTTTGCGTGAAAGGCTGGCACGGGGCTTGCCGCCGCAAGCGGTGGAGGTTCCCCCATGGCCGCATCCCTCGCATACATTTATCACGAACCTGATCCTCAGTTACCTTTACTGACCGACACGCTTCCCGCTGATCCGCAGACCGAGATCCAGCGAGAGGTTCAGGCCAATCTTCTCCACGAAATCGACTTAGTTCTCCAGGAGATCCTCGATCCGCAGTTGCATGAAATCTCACAAACTATCCTCACCGAGATGCTGCGTTTCTTCGATTGGCTCGCGCGCATCGAGAACAATCTGCAAAAGCTCGACACGCTTCTCGAAAGCCTTTCTCTGCTCGAAGTCCTCGAATTCGAAGCCCGTTCACTGACTGATTACGTCGATACGAAAGCCAGCGCCGTCGCCGGACGCCACGAGAGATTGCACGAGGTTTTAGACGGCATCTCTTATGGCATCACTCACGATTTGCGCCGCATCTTCGAACGCGAATTGGTACGTGGCGTGACCGAGCAGTCGATCCCCATTGTGTACGGTAAGATCATGCACGCACACGGTTTATTGACGAATTGCTTCCAGCAATCGACTATCACGCTCTTGCAGGTCTTCAGCCCGGGTCTCGACGCTTCCAAGCTCTTTAATGACGTCGAACTCCGGCTCCAACAGTCGCTGATTCTTTGTAAGGACCTGTCGTCGTTGATGCGTTTCGTGCGGTTGGCCCAGGCGAATGGCGACCCTGACGTGCTGCGCTCCGTGACGGCGCGAATACTCGAGTTTCGCGACGGCAGCATGCAGTACCTGATGTACAAAGACTGGCGCGGCTACGAGAGCCTCGCGCTCGAAGTGATTACGGCAGTTGAGAACAACCTCGATCCTAAGCCGTTATTGCACAGGTTTTTGTGTTATCTGGAAGTGCTTTACGGTCACGTAAAGATGCGAGCCGTCCTGGCTGATGACTTTCCTTATTCCGGAAAAGACGACGAGCAATAAGGGGCAAGGTGCCGCAAACTGTTAGGGGTTGGGTAACATAAATTGTTACTCAGCGGCTCTGGCATTTTGGACAGTAATACGTCGAGCGGCCGCCCTGGACCACGCGCCGGATCTTCGTTCCGCACCTGACGCAAGGCTCGCCGGCGCGTTCGTAAACACGCCAGAAGCGCTCCGGTGTTCCGAGGTAACTACCATTTCCATCGGCGAGATCGATTCGTAAAGTCGAACCGGCGTCGATGGCTTCCTGCAACGTGTCACGAATCGCCTGGTACAATTTCCGCGCGCGCGGTTTCGACAACCTGTTCGCTGCCTTCATCGGATTCACGCCGGCGAGGAAGAGTGCTTCGACAGCGTAGATGTTTCCGAGACCGAGCACGCGTGTTTGGTCCAGGAGCAAATGTTTCAACGGACGACGCGAGCGTGAAAGCGTTTCGATGAAATAGTCTTCGGTGAACTCATCTGACAGAGGTTCGGGCGCGAGTGTGGTTAACTCTTTCGGCGGCTTGGTGAAGAGGCGCATCCGCCCGAACTGTCGCATGTCACAAAAGACAAGCCGGCGTTCATCGTCGAGATAGAAGATGACGTGTGCGTAAGGTGGGAGAGTTTGATCGACTGTCAGTGCGACGAACTTCCCGGTCATGCGCAGGTGTGTCGCGAGTACCTGTCCCGACTCGAGTTTGAAGAGGATGTACTTGCCGCGCCGTCCGACTTCGGTGATGAGTGAGTTGCGTAGTTGGCGATCGAAACCCGGGCGCGACACGCCGGGCGCGATACGTTTGAGATTCAGTTCGGCAGCAACGATCCGTCGTCCGACAACGACCGCGGATAAGGCTCTGACGACGTGCTCGACTTCTGGTAGTTCAGGCATAACAAAAAGCAGTTTCACGCAAAGGCGCAAAGACGCAAAGGATCATTCTTGGAGCCCGGCAGGCTTTGCGTCTTTGCGCCTTTGCGTGAGAAATATTTATTCGCTATCAATGATCTCTTCGATCTGTTTTTTGATCTGGTCCACGAGTGATTCTTTGCGGGCTTCGATGTTCAGACGCAGCAGTGGTTCAGTGTTGGAGCCGCGGATGTTGAAGCGCCACTCGGGAGTCTCCAGTGAATACCCGTCGGTAAAATCTTCCTCACCCTCCCCATGAAACTTTTCCTGCACCTCGCTGATAACTGACTTGATGTCTTTCACGTGATAGTTGAGTTCTCCGGACATGTAGTGACCGGCCCTGTACGCCTTCATGATCTCTGAAAACGGCTTGCTTTGTTTCGAGAGATGTTCCAGCACCAGCAGGAACGGAATGACACCATTGTCCGCATAGAAATTGTCGCGGAAGTAATAATGCCCACTCAACTCCCCGGCGAAGAGCGCGTTCTCCCGTCGCATACGATCCTTCATGAACGCGTGACCACCCTTCGAAATAATTGGCCGGCCACCTTTTCGTCTTACTGCGTCTTGCACGGGCCAGATGACGCGCGGGTCGAAGATGATCGCGTTATCGCTGCCGTGCTTTGTCAAGAGAATGTCAGCGAGCATCGCGGTTATGTAGACGCCGGAGATGTAGTCTCCCTTTTCGTCGAAGAACATCGCACGATCGGCGTCTGCATCCCAGGCCACGCCAAACGTCGCGCCTTTTTCTCTGATGAGTTCTTCAGTTTCGGTGCGATTGCCCGGCAACATCGGATCGGGCGGGCCTTTTGGAAAAGTACCGTCGGGCTCGAAGTTCAACGGTATAAGATTTAATCCCAACTCCTGCACGAGTCTCGCTGCGGGCCGGCAAACATAACCGAAGTTCGCGTTGCCCACGAAGGTAAACTTCTTTATCGAATCCCGATCGATGAATTTCAATACGTGCGCGAGATAGTCGTTGAGTATGTTGCGCTCGGTGCACGTCCCTTTTTTATCTGAGGTGACTTCGGCATCTTTGCCTGCTTTCAAAGCGTCCCGAATGTCGAACAGGCCGGTGTCGGAAGAGATCGCCGCTGCTTTTTCCTTCACCATCTTCATGCCGTTATATTGCTTCGGATTGTGAGACGCAGAAACGACGATACCGCCTGAGTAGGGAAACGCGCCCGCTGTGAAGTAGAGCATGTCAGTCGTGATCTGACCGATATCGACGACGTCAACGCCGGCATCGAGGAAGCCTCGAATCAAACTCGCCTTCAAAGCCGGTGACGACTCGCGCGCGTCCATCCCGACCACCACCGTCTTCGGCTTGAATAAGTAAACGTAGCCTTTCGCGATTCGGTAGTAGTCTTCTTCATTGATGTCGTCGGGATAAACTCCGCGAATGTCGTATGCTCGAAAGACGTCCCAGTTCACTATTGTGTCTCCATCTCAAGCAGTTGTTTCACGCAAAGGCGCAAAGACGCAAAGGAAAACGCAAAGAAAATCTTACTTGGAGCCCGGCAGGCTTTGCGTCTTTGCGCCTTTGCGCGAGAAATTGCTTCACGTCATGTAAGCGTGTAGTCGGTCAACGAACTCTTATCACCGAGCACCGTTCCCGGCCGCACGACTGCTGAACGACCAATGTGACAACCACGACCAGCGATCGCGCCGTTCAATTGCGCGGTGGTGCCGATGCGCGTGTGTGGCCAGATCACGCAGTTCTCGACTCGTGCGCGCTCTTCAACGAAACATCCCTGGCCCAATACCGAATTGATAATCTGCGCGCCCGGTTTGATGTGACAGTCGTCGCCGATCATCGAAACGTCATCAATCTCCGAGACTGTCGCTGCATCAAACTGCCCGCGACGTTCCTTGATGTGAAAACGCGAGACACGATTTGCGAGCAGATCCGCGTGCACCTGCAAGTAACGTTCAGGCGTGCCGATATCGATCCAGTAAGTACGTGGCGGAACGTGCGCGTAGAACGGTTCGCCACGTGTCAGAAGATCCGGAAACAGCCCATACTCGAAAGAATAATTTTCACCGGCAGGCAGGAAGTCGAGCACCTTCGGTTCGAGAATGTATGTGCCCGCGTTGATCGTGTTGCACGTGATCTCTTCGGCTTTTGGCTTTTCGAGAAAGCGGCGAATGCGTCCGTCCTTTTCAGTTTCAACGAGGCCATAACTCTGCGGGTTTTCGACCGGCGTCAACACGATCGTCGCGGTCGCTTTCCGTTCGTTGTGTTCGCGTATGACGGCTTTGAGATCGAGATCGGTAAGAATGTCGCCGTTGAAAACAACTGTCGGTTCGCGAATGAGATCTTCTGCAAACTTGTAAGCGCCAGCAGTTCCCATCGGTTGCGGCTCGACGGTGTACTTCAACTTCACACCGTAATCTGATCCGTCGCCGAGCAGTTGCTCAATCTTATTTGGCTGATAGGATAACGAGAGAGTGATGTCGGTGATACCGGCCCGTCGCAGCGTGTCGATCTGATAAAGGAGAAAAGGCCGGTTACAGATCGGAACGATCGGTTTCGGAGTGTAAACTGTTAATGGGCGAAGGCGCGTGCCTTTGCCACCTGCAAGAATGAGTGCCTGCATGCTTTATGAATAACGAAATAAAGTCTAAGATCGGGCCAAGTCTAACATAAGGGAGTTCGGAAATGCCGGAATTGAACGAAGCAGTAATTATCAGCGCGGCGCGCACGCCGGTGGGGAAGTTTTTGGGATCGTTGAAGAATTTCACGGCGCCCCAGCTAGGCGCGATTGTTGTGCGCGAGAGTGTGAAGCGCGCGGGCGTGAAGCCTGAAGATGTCGACGAAGTGATCATGGGATGTGTGATACAGGCAGGGCTGGGACAAAACCCAGCGCGACAGGCGGCACTGAATGGAGGGCTGCCGTCAACGGTTTCCGCTGTGACTGTAAATAAGGTGTGTGGCTCGGGTTTGAAAGCCGTGATGATGGCGGCGCAGGGAGTTCAACTCGGTGACACTGACATCGTTGTTGCGGGCGGCATGGAGTCGATGAGCAACGCGCCATATCTGATACCGAAAGCTCGTGAGGGTTATCGTCTAGGAAATGGTGAACTCGTCGATTCGATGATCAACGACGGACTGTGGTGTGCGTTTGAAAACTACCACATGGGCTGCACGGGTGAGGTCGTCGCCGATGAGTACAAGGTCAGTCGAGCTGAGCAGGATGAGTTTGCAGTCAACTCGCATCGCAAAGCGGCGGCGGCGATCAAAGCAGGGAAGTTTAAAGATGAGATCGTGGCCGTAGAGATCCCGCAGAAGAAAGGACAGACCCTCGTCTTTGATACTGACGAGACGGTGCGTGAAGACACGTCGACCGAAGTGCTCGGGAAACTGAAGCCCGCGTTCAAGACGGAAGGCACAGTCACGGCGGGCAATGCGCCCGGTGTTAATGATGGAGCGTCGGCAGTCGTAGTGACGTCGCTGCGACGCGCACGCGAACTCGGTGTCGAGCCGATGGGGCGAATCGTTGCGCAGGCGACTGCCGGTGTTGAGCCGCGACTCGTGATGATGGCGCCGGTTGAAGCCGTGCGTAAGTTGTTCAAGAAGACCGGCTGGTCGCCGAGTGAAGTCGATCTGATTGAGTTGAATGAGGCTTTTTCGGTTGCGGCAGTTGCGGTGACGCGCGAACTCGGACTCGATCCGGAGAAGGTGAATGTGAATGGCGGCGCAGTGGCGTTGGGCCATGCGATCGGCCAGTCAGGGTCGCGTCTGTTGACGACGATGCTGTATGAACTGAAACGACGCGACGCGCGCAGGGGAATCGTGGCGCTGTGTCTCGGCGGCGGAAACGCGGTCGCGATGGCGATTGAACGATAGGGAATCCATCCACAGATTACACAGATTCTTTGAAACAATCGGTGTAATCTGTGGATAAAAATTTGATGAGCAACGAGAATCTTCTAATCGGAGTTGTGGGCGCGGGGACGATGGGCAACGGTATCGCCCAGGTCGCGGCGCGTGCAGGTTACGACGTGATCATGCACGACGTGCGAGAAGAGTTTCTCGATCGCGGAGTGGCTGCGATTGATAAGAGCTTGCAACGCGATGTTGATAAGGAACGTCTTGATTTGCCCGGCAAACAAGCTATCGTCAAACGGATTAAGACCACCACTGACTTCGCGGCGTTCAAGGAAGTGGAATTTGCCGTTGAGGCAGTAATAGAAGATCTGGGAACTAAAACACAGGTCTTCAAAATGCTCGACGAGATCGCACCGCCGCACGCAATCCTCGCTTCCAACACGTCATCAATTTCGATCACGAAACTCGCTGCGGCCACGAAACGACCCGACAAAGTCATTGGCATGCACTTCATGAACCCCGTGCCGGTGATGAAACTCGTGGAAGTGATTCGCGGCATGGCGACTTCCGATGAGACTTACGAACGAGTGCGAACTCTCTCGGAACAGATGGGCAAAGTCGCACTCGATTGCCAGGATTCGCCCGGCTTCGTCTCGAATCGCGTTTTGATGCCGATGATTAACGAAGCAATCTTCGCGCTGTATGAAGGTGTGGCGAGTCGCGAAAGTATCGACGGCATCATGAAGCTCGGCATGAATCATCCGATGGGCCCGTTGACGCTCGCGGACTTCATCGGTCTGGATGTATGCCTGGCCATCATGAATGTGTTATATGAGGGGCTCGGAGACCCAAAATACCGCCCTTGCCCGCTACTCAAGCGTTATGTCGACGCCGGCTGGCTGGGTCGTAAAAGCGGTCGCGGGTTTTACGAATATTAGGTTATTTCCGAAAATGCGCCCCAACATCTCGCATTACTGTCAAAAGTGTCTGGCAGCCAATCCATTGGGCCAGGAGTTCTGCACACGCTGCGGCACGCGCTTGATGATCGTTGTGGAACCAAGCGCCGCACGCTTCGAAGCTGGTCCAACAAGTCTTTCCACTGACGAACACCTTCTCGAACGCATCTCCGCCGCTGAAACCAGAGTCGCGCGCCTCGCCGAACGTCTCGAGCGTAGCCTCGATCTACTCTTACGCTACGCACAGAACGCATACTTCGATCGTTCATTGATTCGAGCTCTGGTTGGTCTACTTACTGAAGACGGTGTCGTCGAAACCGAGCGTCTCGAACGAATGTGGAGCGAGCGTTGCCAGCGAGACACAATCGAGCAGGAAGAGAACGTGCACCGCGACGAGTTGCGCATGCGAATCCTCGCTGTGGCGAAAATGCCGGACAAGCAAGTCTTCGAACAACTCGTCAATGAGGGTTTCGTGCTGATCGAAGACAAACAGATCCCACAGGGCATCAATAAGCTCCAACGCGCCGCCGAACTCGCTGAAGAAAACGCACCGCTGAACCTCTTTATCGGCGAACACTTTTTCCGTCGCGGCAAGACGAAACAAGCCCGCGCGTATCTCGCGAAAGCGCACGCTGCCATGCCTGACGATCTGCGGATCTCGTTATTGCTTGGTCTAACGTGTGCGGACGATGGCGAGGTCGCGCTCGCAAAAGATCTTCTGAGTAATGCGACTGCACACGGCGCCTCGTCATTCGCAGGTCATTACGGTCTTGGCTGGGTGTTTGTTGCGGAGAAAAAGTGGCGCCGCGCGCTCGGCGAGTTCAAAAGAGCTTTGACAGTGCGACCTTCCGCAGAGGCGCATTATGTACTCGGCTGTTTGTACTATGAGTTGAATCGCGACGCGCTCGCTGTGCGGCACTTGCGAAAGGCGACCGAGATGGACGGCAGTTATGCCGAGGCGTTCTCGTTGCTTGCACAGGCTTACGAACGAACCGGACGTAAAGAGCTGGCACGGCAAGCTTTAGAGAAAGCCGGACGTAAAAACGGAAGCCTCTTTCAAGCGCCAAAATCGGGAGCCCTGCGGTTAATGACAGGTGCGGACAAGCGTCTCGCCGAAGCATTGCGAGAAGACGCTTTGGCCACAGATTTTACGAACGGGCTGTAATCGCCTATAATGGCCGCTTTTTGTGCGGTATGCGGATTGAACTGGAGAACCTGGAGGGTAGTAAGGGCGATTTCGCTCACGTTTATAACCCTGAAGAACTGAATCCGGTCGATGAGCGCGTAAAGCTGACCGCGCCCGCGACAGTAAACGGGAAAGTCCGGCTGTCCGGAAACGAGGTCTTTGTCAACGGACACTTCGATACACGAGCGCAGGTCGAGTGTGATCGATGTTTGAAACCGATCGAGCTGCCGGTCAGCGCCGACTTCGAACTCGAGTACATAACCGGTTCGGAGTATGAATCGACTGCGGTAGCCGAACTAACGGAAGCCGAAATGTCGGTTGCAGTCTTTGACGGTGAAGCGCTCGACGTTGACGAGATCGTGAAAGAGCAGATTTTGCTGGCTGTACCGACTCGCATGCTTTGCCGCGAGGATTGCAAAGGCATTTGCCCCGAATGCGGCACTGATAGAAACAGGGGCGAGTGCAATTGCGAGACGAAAGAGATCGATCCGCGTTGGGCGGCTCTCAAGAACCTAAAATAGCCACAAAGAGGCACAAAAAGCACAAACGGTTTTCTTTGAGCCTTTTGTGCCTTTTTGTGGCGGACTTAAAACGGAGTAATTATGCCAAATCCTAAACGACGACATTCCAAAGCTCGTCGCGACAAACGGCGCGCGCACGATGCTT
>Ga0068859_100002427_pt1 | contig 18977 bp, 18 predicted proteins | sample KBSSwiS22_FD_66585 | JGI IMG/M metagenome (GOLD analysis project Ga0068859, IMG submission 66585) | Switchgrass rhizosphere microbial communities from Kellogg Biological Station, Michigan, USA - KBS Switchgrass S2-2 | ecosystem: Host-associated > Plants > Roots > Rhizosphere > Soil ...
TAGCAGGGGTAAGCGAGTGAAACGAGCGCAACCCCTGGAAGACCGGGCCTAAAGACAACGGCGCCCTGAAGGGGCGCCAGGATGCTTCACCACAGGTACTTTTCATCGAACTCGAAGTCGCTCAAACGCAACAGATCTACTTATTCTTCTTCCAACGTTTCCGGTGGTGCTGGTTCGCAGTAGGCGTGCAGTTCCCAGCGCCATGGTTCGGCGATGCTCCGTCGGTGGCGGTTCGTTGAGAAAACGATGTGGTAGTGGAGGCTTAAGTGCGTTGAGGACATCAGACGGATTCCTGGCGCCCCTTCAGGGCGCCGTCGTCATTATCCCCGTTTTCCAGGGGTTGCGCTCGTTTCACTCGCTTACCCCTGGCTATTCTCCGTGCACGCCTTCGGCGTGAGAGAGACTCTCGTAATTCAAACTGAGACACTACTAGAAGGACGCCCTGCTTGACGCGGCTTCCACGCCGGTGCTATTGAGGACGCCAATCGAGGTGACCATGCACCGTTTCGAACTCTCCCGCCGGGACTTTATGAAGCTAGCCGCGCTACCTCTGCTGCCAATCCAGGCTCAGACCGCTGATCCTTGGCAAGGCGCAGCGGAGATTCTGTCGCGTATCAAGGAACCGATCTTCCCCGACCGCGACTTCGACGCCACGCGTTACAACTCCATCAACGACGCGATTAACGCCTGCAACCAGGCGGGTGGCGGCCGCGTTGTTGTTCCCGCGGGCGCCCGCACGGTTGATCCAATTCGCCTGCGAAGCCGCGTAAACCTCCACCTCTCCGAAGGCGCCGTTCTCAAGTTCACAACGGACCCGAAGCGGTATCTTCCTGTCGTTTTCACACGCTGGGAAGGAACCGAGCTGATGAATTACGCGCCGTTCATCTATGCCTTTGACGAGCAGGACATCGCCATCACGGGTACCGGAACACTCGACGGTCAGGCCAGCGCGACTCAATGGTGGGACTGGACACGGCAGGCTGCATCCGCACGGCGACGCCTTATGGACTTCGGCGCAAACGGCACGCCGGTCGCCGAGCGCGTTTTTGGAGAAGGATCGTTCCTGCGCCCCAATTTCATTCAACCTTATCGTTGCCGCAATGTGCTGATTGAAGGAGTGACGATCGTGAATTCCCCAATGTGGGAAGTCCATCCCGTGCTCTGCACGAATGTGATCGTGCGAAGGGTTCTCGTGAACAGCCACGGCCCGAACAATGACGGATGCAACCCCGAGTCCTGCCGTGACGTCCTGATCGAGGGCTGCTCTTTTGACACTGGAGACGATTGCATCGCTTTGAAGTCAGGCCGCAACAACGATGGACGTCGCGTCGGCGTGCCGGTCGAGAACGTCGTCGTTCGTGACTGCACAATGAAAGACGGGCACGGCGGCGTGACGATCGGCAGCGAAATCTCCGGGGGAGCCCGGAATATCTTTGCGGAACGGTGCCGCATGGACAGCCCTCAACTGGACCGCGCGCTTCGCATCAAGACCAACTCGGTCCGTGGTGGTGTCATCGAACGCGTGTTCATGAGAGACGTGACTGTTGGTGAAGTTCGGGAGGCGATCGTCGCTGTTGACTTCAACTACGAAGAAGGCGACGCAGGCTCATTCACACCGGTCGTGCGTGACATCGAAGTCCGAAATGTCACCAGCAGGAAGAGCAACTATGCCCTTCTGCTTCGGGGATACGCGCGCACTCCCGTCACCAACCTTCGCATTCGGGATTGCAAGTTCGACAACGTCGCGCGCGCGGATGTACTGGAGAACGTGAAAGACATCGCGCTGACAAACGTTGCGATCAACGGGATGGTTCTGAATCAGTCCATCACCCGGTAGCAGTTGAAGTGGTCTCCGCTACCGCAACTCGGTCGTTCGACGCGCGACTGTAATGCTTTCGGCGCGGAATTCATTTGATCGAGACTTGCTTGGATAGCCAATGAAACTGATCGTGACTCCGGGCTCCAGCATGGTGTCGGTCAAATCACGGAACTCCATCCGTGTCGGCGGCGCGAGCACGACGGTGAGGGTTTTTCCATCTGCCGCGATCTTCAGAGTGGGAATCGGGTCATGGTAGCCCGACTCGCGAATAACGCCTGTCAGCGTTTGGGACTTGCTCAAATCGTAGGCGTTCCATTCGTGTTCTTTGTCGTAAACAAGGTTGGTGTCCGAGTCTTTGGTGCCGGTCCACGGCACAATACCGCCATCGAGCAGAGCGGTGATGTTGCCTTCCATGCAGGCGTACTCCATGACCTCGACGTTGGGTGTTAGCACGAAAACCCTCTCGTTGGTGATTGGCCTTGTATATGTCCTGGGATCATCGAGCACCCACTTGAACTCGATGTGCCCCATATCCGGGCGTTTAAATGTCATCGTGAGCTTGGCTTTATCACTCATCGGGTGACCGATCGTTCCGAGTTTGGCATAACCGTTGAAGTTCACCGCTTCAATCAACAGAGCGTCGCCTTCCCAGTGGCCCCGCGAGTCACCAAACCACGAAGGAGGCAAGCCGGGGCGATGCGGCAAACCTTCTGTGTTGACGACCTGGAACATCGTGCTCTGCTCGAACAGGAACGTGACGTACTCGTTGTTCTGAACGATCTGCATCGGATGTGGAGTAAAAGAGCGGATCCAGCCGAAGGGCATGCAGCTTCCGGCGTAGTCGCCATTCTTCGCCGGATTGTAGTTGTCCCACTGCGCTTGTCCCCACGGCGTGAACGGAAGCGGATTAGGTTCGCCGACATTGCTCGTTCCATTCGCATTCCGCACAGTCCTCGTCATGTCCTGAACACCGGGCCGTGCCCAGATTCCGCTGAAGTCCGGCTTGCCATTCGCCAGGCGAGGCGCGGGCGCCGCCATGTCCACTTTCGCCTTTGCAGACTGGGCGTGTGCGCTTGTACATAAAGCCAGCGCAATACCAATGGAACACAATGCCTTGTTCACCATAGGGCTCCTTTCGGGCCAGCTAAACACACAGCGCTCCTTGGCTCGATTGTTTTGATGGTTACCGCGTGAGTATAGGCAGTGCTCCAAATCCGGGGCAAACAATTTTGCGATCCTGTTTCAGGAGGCTACGATATAGCCGCAACGGACCTCGACAAATGAACATCAAACTGGGTCTCATCATTCTGTTGACTCTGCCCTTTCTAACTGCGGCCCAGGATCAGAGCGCTTCCCTGGATGGTGCGATCCTGTCCGATACCGGCGGCTACGACATGTCAAAATACGTGAACGCAGCCCTTCAGCGCGTGCGCAACAACTGGTATGCCGTGATGCCGGAAGCGGCGCGAAAGGGTGAAAAGGGTAAAGTAACCGTGGTTTTTACCGTCGGTCGCGACGGTAAGGTTCAGGAACTTCGGGTTGTTGAAAGCTCTGGAGTGGATCCTCTGGACAAGGGTGCACTTTCCGCCGTACAACTGTCGAACCCTTTCGCGGCGCTGCCTTCTGACTTCAAACAGGATCGGATCGTTCTGCGAATACCTTTTCTCTACAACATGCAGCAGCGCTGACGGAGACCGGGGGCAGACTACTCGAGCCCCCGATCTCATAACTGGACTACGATTACCTCGCGAGGGCAGTTCCACCGCAGCGGCAACGTGTCTCGAACGCCACGGCTGACCAGCAGGGTGCTGCCGTTGTCCTGGAATCGCAGGCCGTTCCAGCGATACAGCAGTGCGCCGGGATAGAGCCTTCCGCGGCTCTCGAAGAACACGAACTGTCCTCCATGCAAATGCCCGCTCAACACAAGATCGTACCGGCGACGCTCTGACGGAGAACCGGGATCGTGCGAACAGAGGATGTGACAGCCGGCAGGGATGAGTTCGCCTTCGCGAGACCCATAGGCCACAACTCCGGACGCCCACTCCAGCGGCTTGTCTTCCAGCCAGTGTCCGCCTCCGCCGACCACCGCGTCACGCACGCGGGCAAGTCCGATCCATCGGTCATGGTTTCCACCAACTGCGGCGACGGGAGCGAGCCGGGCCATGCTCCCGATCAGGTCGTGCAGGGTTTCGAGTGCAGTTCCCCAGTCAACCAGGTCTCCACCAAGCAAGATGATGTCCGGCTGTTCTTGCGACACGATATCGAGAATGCCATCGACAATGTGGCGAGGGCCGTCCTTTCTCAGATGGAGATCACTCGCGAATAGAATCCGTTTGCCCAGGCCGAGGTGAGGCAGTCTCTCGCGACGGACCAGCAGCGGCCTGCGTGCTCCTATCTCGAGATGCTGCATACAGCGACGCCAGATATTCATTCCCCAAACCTGATGCGCATCAGGCCTATCGCCATCAGCCACACCATGCCTCCTGCGAGCATCAGAGGGACAAGCTCAGGGCGCCGGCCTGTTGCGGCGACAAGCAGATGCCGAAATCGATTGGCGCGAAAACGAATATGGGTCACGCCTGCGCTGGGGGGATGAGCCCACTGACGGAGGAAAGCGGTGACATAGGTTGGACGGCGACACGCCCAGTCGTCCTTCCAGTCGATCAGATCATCCACCAACTGCACCAGTCCAACCAGCGCAACCAGCCCCTGAAAGAGGCGCGGCTCCAGCGATCGCAGGGAGATGGCCTGCAGCCATGAGAGCGACACCTCGAGCACACGGGTGCGATACTCCACCACGGCATGAGGCTCTGAAAAGCCGTCGGGCCCGCAAGCGGGACGATCGCGTTCCATTCGTCGCAGCTCTCGGATATAGCGAAGCGTTGCGGCCCTGGGCGCGATCTGACGAAGCCTGCACCGGAGTTTGCGATAGGAAGGACGATTTAATTCGCGTTGATCGTAAAAGTCGTTGCGCAATGCCCCGAAATCACAGGCGCACCCAAGGGCGATGCGCTCGGTGCGGTGCAGCCTCCGACCATTCAAGCGAGCCAGGTATTCGAAGGCGCTGATGCAAAGGACACGCAACGGGGTCCTGGGACGGCGCGCCAAAAGCATGGGGGCACAGGTAAGCAATGAAGCGGCAGCGATACCGCCGAATCGAAGAAACCTTACAGCAACCAGGGCATCCATAAGGAATCCGAACGGTACTACGTTAGACTTTGCGTTGTAAAGAGCTCTATCTAGGCAGCTCAGATTTTCTCTGAATCCCGGTGGGTGATTCTGACGCGATAGCCAAGCGACTCGAAGTGCTTCCCGACGGTATTCGTGATGAAAACCGAGCGGTGACGCCCTCCCGTGCAGCCGACGGAGATCGTCACGTAAGACTTTCCTTCCTTCTCATACTGCGGAATCAGGAAGTCGAGAAAATTCTCAAGACGTTTCACAAACTCCGCTGTCTCGGGCTTCTCATTCATGAAGTCGATTACGGCCGCATCCTCTCCACTGAGCGCCTTGAGATGCGGTACGAAGTGCGGGTTCGGCAGAAACCGGACGTCAAACACAAGATCTGAAACGCTGGGCACTCCAAACTTAAAACCAAAACTGACCAGAAGGATCAACAGCCGGGCTTCCTGTTCACCGAACAGCGAATGCGCATGCTTGCGGAGTTCATGAATGTTCAACGCCGAGGTATCGAGGATGTGATCGGCAAGCTCGCGGATCGGGGCGAGCAACTCGCGCTCCTGAACTATGGACTCGCTCACAGGCCGATCGGGATTCAGCGGATGGGGTCGTCGCGTTTCGCTGAAGCGGCGCACGAGCGCAGCTTCGGAAGCCTCCAGAAACCAGAGAGAGACCGTAAGTCCTTCCTGCTTTTTGAGCTCGTCGTAAGTTGTAGGGAGTTTTCGAAGGCTTTCGCCTTCGCGAACGTCAATGACCATGGCCACCTTCGTGGCTTCGTCTCCGGACTTCAGGGTGAGTTCGTAGAACTTGCTGAGCAGACCGACGGGCAGGTTATCGACACAGAAGTATCCCCGGTCTTCAAGCGCCCGGAGGAAGGTTCCCTTTCCGGAGCCGCTGAGACCAGTGATGATGACAAAGGAGTTCACGCTTCGGGCTCGACGGTCTCCCTATCCCCACCGTGGCGCTTCCGTGAAATGGTTTTGTCCTTGGAACGGAGGATTTGCTTCTCGAGCTTATCCATGACGGTGGCAATGGACGTGTACATATCCGTGCTCACTTCCTGGCCGTGATGGAAATCATGGCGGGTCTTGATGTTCGCTTCGGCGACGTGGCGCTGATGCTTTTCCACCGTCAGCACGCAGTGGACTTCGATGATGTCGTCGACAACGCCATGCATCCTCTCGACCCGGTCGGTTGCAAACTTTCGAAGAGGCTCAGTGATCTCAATATGCCTGCCCGTGATATCCACTTTCATGAGTAGCCTCCTTAGTCTCTTCGGCGGCGCTGATGCGTGCTGGGAATCCTCATGTCTTCGCGATACTTGGTGATGCTGCGGCGATTCACCTTGATGCCATCGTTCTCCTGCAGAAGGAGCGCGATCTTCTCATCTGTCAGCGGCGCGCGAGGATCTTCCGTTTCAACGTACTTCTTGACCTTGCGCTTCACGATGAGCAGTGACGTGTCGGTTCCTTTCGGCCCGTTGACAGCCTCAGAGAAGAAATATCGCAATTCAAAGACACCCTGCGCCGTGTGCGCGAACTTATTGGCAACGGCCCGGCTTACCGTCGAGGGATGCACGCCGATCTCTTCGGCAACGTCCTTGATCATCATCGGCTTCAGGCAGTCAATCCCTTTGTCCAGAAATTCAGTCTGTCGTCGAACAACGGATTCACAGACCTTGACGATGATGTGCTTGCGCTGTTCGAGGTTCTTGAGAAGTTGAACAGCGTCCCTGAACCTGTCCTTTACGTAGTTCTTCACTTCCTTGTTCAGGGCGTCACGTTCAAGCAATTGGCGGTAGGTCGCGCTCAGCCGCAGCTGCGGCACTTCATCCTCGTTCGCCACAACCTTGTATTCACCACCCACCTTCACAATGTACACATCGGGCTCAATGGTCGGGGCGGCAGCGCGGTTGTATTTCTGGCCGGGACGCGGATCAAGAGCCTTGACGATCTCGATCGCCTCCATGATCTCTTCGAGCTGGAGTCCCATGGCCTTGGCGATTTCCTTGTACTGCTTGGCCTGAACTTTGGCGAGATGATCACGAACGATGTCCATGGAGAAGCAATCGTCTTCGCCGAGGGAGTGAAGCTGGAGCATGAGGCATTCCCGCAGATCGCGGGCCGCCACGCCGGGTGGGTCGAATGCCTGAACGACCTCGAGGGCCTGCTGGACATCTTCGATCGAGTGTTCCCCGCTCTCGGCGATTTCTTCGACGGTTATGGGAATTTCGCGGCCGGATTCGTCGACGGCGCAGAGGTATCCGTCTTCGTTGAGATTCCCGATAATCGAGTGACACGCCAGACGCACCGGCGGCTCGACGTGGGTGAGACCGAGCTGCCACTCGAGGTGATCTGTCAATGTCGGTGTCTTGGCGATGAAGTTCTCGAACGATGGTTTTTCGAAGATTTCCGTTTCGCGAGGCCGCGAGGCGCTGTCATTGAGATAGTTATCGAAACTCGCCAGATCGATATCGGCGTACGGGTCGCCGTCGGGCTCAGGTTCAGGAGCTTTCGCGTCGACATTCTCAGCGACAGTTTTCTCGCGCTGACTCAGTTCCTGGTACGGCGTCTCGCCGTCGTCGGTATCGATGGAAGGTGTGTCGGTGCCGTTGCGGCTCAGGGTGAGATCCGGCGCTTCGGCAGCGAGCTCCGGACTCTCGACAATCTCGGTCCCTTCCTCCAGTACAGGGTTCTGAACGAGCTCCTGCTGGATCATGTCGGTGAGTTCAAGTTTGTTCAGCTGCAGCAGGTTCACCATCTGAACCAGGCTCGGTGTGAGCAGCTGCTTTTGTTGAACCCTGAGGTTCAGTTTGTGTTCGAGAAAAGCCATAGGCGCTTACTGCGGCTCAGTCCAGAGTGAAGTGTTCTCCAAGATAAACCCTCTTTACTTCGGGGTCGTTTCCCAACGCTCTGGGCGTTCCCGACCGGAAAATCGAACCGTTATTGATGATATAAGCGCGATCTGTGACCTGCAAGGTTTCTCTCACATTGTGGTCTGTGATCAACACGCCAATATGCCTCGATTTCAAGTGCGCAATGATTTTTTGAATTTCTATTACTGTAATCGGATCAATCCCTGAAAACGGCTCGTCCAGTAATATAAACTTCGGTGAAATGACGAGCGATCGCGCAATTTCCACGCGCCGTCTCTCTCCTCCCGACAGAGTATCCGCAATGCTCTTGCGGACATGGGTAATTCCGAATTCCTCCAGCAATCCATCCAGGCGCTGGCGTCGTTCTCTGCCGCTGATGGGAAGCGTTTCAAGAATCGCCATGACGTTCGCTTCGACAGTGAGCTTCCGGAACACGGAAGCTTCCTGGGGCAGATAGCCAATGCCGTTTTGCGCCCGCAGGTACATCGGAAGGTTCGTGATGTTGTGCGAGCCAAGCATGACGGATCCGACGTCGGGACGCGTCAATCCGACAATCATGTAGAACGTGGTCGTCTTTCCTGCACCATTGGGGCCCAGCAGGCCGACCACTTCGCCCTGGGCAACCTGGACGTTGACATCGCGTACGACGGCGCGCCCTTTGTACGACTTTGAGATCCCGACGGTCTGGAGCGAAACTACTTCTTCTCTATCGGAACCGTTGTTATGACTTTCTCGTTCGCGCAATTCGTTGCGGTCCTTTTGCCATCAGCGGCGAGTTCAATCATGCAGCCTTTCAGGGAACGCTCCGTACCGCCTGAAATCTCCGCCGGAGATGTGCTGCTCCCCCTCAGATGCGTTGCTCCGGTTTGGACGTTGTAATCCATGGAAACCCCTCGGCCCCTTTGAGTGCCCTGGTCCATTCGGACGTCGCCTGTGGCAACGATCATTTCGAGGTTCCCCTCTTTGGAATGTAACTTGAGGTCATTCGACTGCAACGACAGATGTACTTTTTTATCAGACTTTTGCGTGCCGGCTCCTGGTGCCGGGAAATCGCCCACGACCGTGACGTTGCCAGTGTAGTGCGCTACCTGTGGGCCATTTGCGGAATCCGCAAACTCCAGTCTCTGCGCGTCGACGATCTGTCCGGAAGGCGACACCGTACGGAGGAGCTTCCCTTCAGCCTCAAAACGCTTTTCCTTTGGAAAAATCGTCAGGTTCGTCGCTTTGATCTGACTGTGATCGGGCGGATACATCTCAACGTCTCCCGAATAGTCCACGCGAGGGCTCTCGCCGCCCAACTGGCCTTCGACGCGACGAGCAAAAATGACGACCGGCTTGTCAGCCTCAGCGCTGATCATTCGGATTCTGGTCTGCCGGCCTTCACCTACAAACGACTCCCGCTTCCGATCCAGCGTTATCTTTGACGCGTTCAGCGTGCCTTGAGCATCAACGAACCTGGGATTACCGTCTTCCATTTCGACGCGATCTCCCCCATCCCGAACAGTCAGCTTTTCTGAACTGCCACTGCGCCCACCCTTCTCTTCACTGAAAGTCACCGCTCCGGTTTGCACCATAGACGTCAAGGTCTTCGCCTTTGTATCGAAACGGGCCGTAGTGGTGTTCGCATTCGTTGTCAATCCAGCCGCTTTAAGCGTGGCGCGAGACGTGGTGTTGAAAATCTGCTCGTGTTCATCGTCCTTCATGTCGATGGTGAAATTGCTGCCTTCGATATTCAGACCTTCTCGAGTGAATTTGGAAGTTCCCCGCGTTCGCACGGATCCTGCCCGTAATCCGGCGGGCTCGATACGAATCGTGTCTGCTGCGTCGAGAGTTCCCGAAGAACTGCTTTCGAAATGCGGTTGCTGCCGCGCCTCGACAACCTTGACGTTTCCTCCCTCGAGCCACGTTTCGACCTCCGGCCCAGTGAGTGTGCCATCCAGCGAATTGCCATTTCCAGCACCTGGCGTCGATCCCGATCGACGCTCGGCCCGGACATTCCCGCGGCCAATGACATGTTCGATATCACCGGCGTCGGACAAATCCGTTTGAAGCCAGTCGGAATTCACATCGAACGACGGAGCTTCTGCCCGAGCGCCACCTTCGACCGTAACTTTCTTTGGCCGATAGGTACCGGGCAACAATTCGGCTCGGCCCTTTTCACCGTGGATCCGGCCATTGCCTGAGGTCAGCTCAACTCCCTCAGAAACAGTGGCCCAGTTTTCCCTTGCCTGGAATACGGCGTTTCCTCCGCTCATCCCGCCACCACGGTTCAGACGAATCTCGAATGTATTGGTGAGGCGCATGAGTCCGGTATTGACGAAGTACGCCATCGCTCCGGAGTCGCCGTTCATTTCGCCCTCACGACTGAGAGACGTGTGAACAGGAGAAGAAATGGTTCCGTGGATATGGTCGTAGATGAGTTGATTGGTGTCTGCAATCGTTCCAGGTTCGAGTTCAACGGTGACATTGCGGTTGCACACGATGTGATTATTGAGCCGGTCATGGCTGCATTCGGCGCCACGGATGTGCCTGTCAGGCTCACCCTGCCGACGTGAGTAGATGAGGACTTCGACATCCTCGAGCACTGTGCGGTTGTCATCGAAGCTAAGCATCCTCCGGCCCTTGATGAGGAATATGTTTCTGTCAGCTTCGGAAGCAAAATACTGGACGCCATCGGTACTCACCTGAAGACCCGGAGGCAGAGCTTCCATATCGGTCTGCGCGACGGCCGGGCCATTGCGGGTTCTGCCCAGGTAGCTCCAGGCGGCAATGAATACAAATCCAAAGATGATGACCGGCAATACCCAGGAAAGCACCCGAGTTATGCGGTAAAAGCCTAACCGCTTCAGCTTCATCGAAGGTCAGTATACGGGGATTACCGCCCGGGGGGCCATGAAGATGGATCTGGACTCCCCCGGCTCAGCGACTACAATTTCAGACAATGAAAAGAGGCAGTTTGCCGTGGGCCTTTGCACTGCTGATCTCATTGGTGTCGGGAACCGTGCTCGCCCATCATTCGCTTTCGGGATCTTATGACATGGACCGAGAGATCACGCTGAACGGCGTCGTCAGTGCCTTTCAGTTTGTGAACCCGCATCCGTTTGTCACCATTACGGTGGAATCACAAAACGGGAGCCGGCAGCAATGGCGCGGCGAATTGGATAACCGTTCCGAACTGGTCGGTATTGGTGTGACCAGCGGAACCTTCAAGGCCGGCGATCGGGTTGCTGTCGTTGGAAACCCCGGTCGCGACAAAACGCCGGCGGTTTATGTCCGCCGGCTTGACCGTCCTTCTGACGGCCTCAAGTACGAGCAGATTGGCACCACACCGACCATCCAGCTTCCGAACAAACCATAGCTTCGAACCCTTAGTTCGTAACCTTGAGGCCGCCCATCACAACGGTGCCTTTCAGGATCAGCCGATGCGCCGGGTCCGCAGGATGCCGGGTGTTGTCGTCGAAGCCGCCCATGATGGAACTGACGCGAGACACGACCAGCCAGTCTTCGGGAACGCGAATCTTCACGCCACCCATGACCGATGAAACATCGAGAACGGCCTCGCCCTGGTCCATAGCGGCATTTCTCAGGTCGATGTCAATGCCACCCATAACAGCAGTCGCCTCTCCGCCTCGAAAATCTTTGGTAAGATTCGCTCGTTTCACACCGCCCATAAAGGCTACATCGCTGAAAGTTTCCGAGCCATTCTTCGACTGTTGCTCCTGAGCCTGCGTGGAATGCCGGCTGAATAGAAGCCCGACGACGAGTAACGCGGCGCCCGCCGCGAGGATAGGCTTCCACGTTTCGGCCGACCTCTGATAGCCCGCGGGAGTCGCATTCGGAGACGAGTCGGGATGCTCTTCGGTCATAGGCTCACCTCATGACGTTAGACTTTCGAACGCGTGTGAATCTAAGAGGAAAGTGAGAGCCCCGCAAGGCCTTACCGGCAAACGGTGGTTGGAAACCGGCGATTCCACGCCGCGAGCATTTAATCGGGGTTGACGAACACATCGTGGGCTTCGCCAAGCTCTCTGGCTGACGGCGTCACGATGGTTTTTCTGCCGAGCACGATGTGGGACTTTGAATCGATCGCAATACGTACATCATCCTCGCAGACAAATGCGACGGGCTTCCCGGCAGCAGGCTGCAATTCCTTGTAGGACGATAGAGGCGGCGCAGCAGCTGCCATCTGTTGCGGCGGCTTTTCCTGTTTTCTATCCAGCCACTGATCAACGACTTTCTCGATGATCCCGCGCGCAGCCGGTGCCGAAGCCTCGACCTCTCGGACACCATAAGCGACTCGCTTCAGATTGATGAGGTGAAGAGGCGAGATATTGTCCGAAGTGATGTTGTTTCCTTGTGCTCCGCAGCCCAGAGTCATCGACGGGAACAGGTTGGTTGTATAACCGACTGCCCCCAAAGCTGCAGGTGTATTCACGCAGATGCGAAATGCCGGCTTCTTGAGCGCAAATTCGCGGACAATGCGATCCTCACGCGTGTGCAGACTCAACGTATGTCCAAGACCGCCGAAGGAGAGAATCTCGATGCACTTGGCGCAGCCTTCCTGCCAGTCCTTAACAACGTAGAACGCGAGCAATGGAGAAAGCTTCTCCATCGAGATCGGATACATCAGGCCAACACCATCGGCGTGAGCGACGATCGCGCGGGTTCCGGAGGGCACCTTGAAGCCAGCCATGGCGGCGATCTTCTCCGCGGCCTGGCCCACGATTTTTGTGTTCAGCGTGCGGCGCGGCGTCTGGATTATCTGTTCGAGCAATGCTTTCTCTGCCGGATTGCAGATGTAGGCGCCCTGAGCTCGCAGTTGCTCGAGTGCGGCATCCTTCACGGATTCGTCGCAGACGATCGACTGCTCAGAGGAGCAAAGCGTTCCATTGTCGAAAGTCTTGCCGGTGAGAATGTCACGAACTGCCCTGGGAACGTCGGCGGTACTTTCAATGTACGTGGGAACGTTTCCGGGCCCAACGCCATAGGCCGGCTTCCCTGCGCTGTACGCAGCCTTCACAAGCCCCGTGCCGCCGGTTGCGAGGATGAGTGATGTGCGTGAATGTTTCATCAACGCTTCCGTACCTTCCAGCGTAGGCGTCTTCATGCAGGAGATCACGTTCTTCGGTGCGCCCGCGCGTTCCGCAGCTTCCGAGATCAGGCGACTGGTTTCGCGGATGCACTTCACTGCCGAAGGATGCGGGCTGAAGACAATAGTGTTGCGGCCTTTGAGAGCGATAAGTGCCTTGTAAATCGCCGTTGAGGTTGGATTCGTCGAAGGAATGATCGCCGCAATCACGCCAATCGGGCTGGCGACCTCGAAGACCTTTTTTTCCGGATCTTCGCTGACGATGCCCACCGTCTTCATCGGCCTGATCGCGTTGTACACATCTCGCGCGCAGAAAAGATTCTTCAGAGTCTTGTGCTGGACCGTTCCATAGCCGGTTTCCTCTACGGCAATTTGTGCCAGCGCCGCCGCGTGAGCGATTCCCGAATTGGAGATCTCCGCAAGCACGCGCTCCACTTGTTCTTCCGTGAAATGCTCAAATATCTGAAAGGCCGTGAACGCAGCCTCCGCGAGATCGCGCGCTTCCTGTATGGATTCGAGGTCTTTGTTCATGACTAACGGCCGGCTTTCCAGTGCTGAAGCAAGCGCTCAGTTTCGTCAAAGGGGCGTGGAATTACATGCGTGGAAATCAACTCGCCGACACGGCGCGCGGCTGCTGAACCTGCTTCGGTCGCGGCCTTCACCGATCCGACGTCGCCACGAACCAGCACCGCGACATAGCCATTCAGAAGGTATTCTCTTCCAACAAGAACAACGTTAGCGGTCTTCACCATGGCGTCGGCAGCCTCGATGGCGCCAACCAGGCCCAGCGTTTCGATCATTCCAAGGGCTTCCACGAGGTGGCAAACCTACCAGAATCAACACCCAAAAGCAATTGACCCAACGAAAGGCCCTTCCATATCATTCTAGGGAACTTACGGATCCACGAGGAGCTCTGCGGATGTCTAACTTTGGTGCAAACTTCAGGAAAGCAAGAGAGGCGGCCGGTTTGCCGCTCGAAAAGATCGCGGCTGAAACACGAATCAGCACGCGGTTCCTGACAGCAATTGAAAACGAAGCGTTCCAGCAGTTACCTGGCGGAATCTTCAATCGTGGATTCATCCGAGCTTACGCGGAATACCTTGGCCTTGATTCGGACCAGGTCGTGGCCGACTACGATCGAATGTCGTCCACTGTTCAGGAGCCCGCCGATGTACTCCGCGATACGGACCGAGTGCCTGCGCGCAGCTCCGATTGGACTCTCTATCTCGTCGCTGCCGGGATACTGGTTGCGTTGATGGTGGCCTATTACCTTGTCACGCGGAATTCCACGCCGCCGCCATTGGAAACGGCCGCCGTCGTGCCTGCGGCAGCTACACCGACACCGCAGCCAGAGGATGTCTCGGTTCCCGCGGTTGCTGAAACACCGACGGAAGCCGCAAAAACGCCGCCCGCAGTTTCTGTGCCGACAACTTCTGTGCAGCCGGCACAAACAACAACTCCGTCCGCCAGGCCGGTTCAGCCCGCCACGCCACCGGGTCCTGCGAGTCCGCCTTCGACGAATTCCGCCCTTGCTGTGGATGTCAACGTGACAGATTCCACCTGGATGAAAGTCACAACGGATGGCACGATTGCTCTTTCGGAGGTTCTTCAGCCGGGAACGAATCGGCGCTTTTCAGCGGAACGCTCCATTGACGTCATCATCGGGAATGCAGCGGGCGCAACGATGCTGATCAACGGGCGGGATCTGGGGCAGCTAGGAACGAGCGGAAGAGTCCGCGAATTCAGAATCACGCCGGAGAATGCGGCTCAGATCCGATAGCAGGATCAGCGGACACGCGCCTGTGATCGCGCTACGACGCGCGAGCGCATTGCCTGCACCTGGTCACGCAACTCATTTTTGGGGCTCGTCGCAAGATAGGCGTCCAACTGAGCGACCGCGTTCGACCACTCCTGGATCTTGACGTACACATTGGCCAGCGCGAGGTGCCCCTCAATCAGATCTGGAGCCATTTGCATCGCGCGCTTGAGGTTTTCTTCGGCGTCTTCGTAGAAAGCTGACTTGTAAAAGGTGATTCCCAGAAGGTAGTAAGCGAACGGAGCATCCGGCTTCAGCTTCAATGCCTCATACAGGCTGGCCAGTGATTCATTCAGGATCCCCCGAACCACGGAACTGCCCTGACTCTGGCTGGCATCCGCCTCTTCGATGTAAAGACTGGCAAGATTGATCAACGGTGCCGCCGAAGTTTGCTTCAAATCCGCTGCGGTCCGGTAGGCGGACTCCGCATCCCGATAGCGGCCGAGCTTCTGGTAAACCATACCGAGCGTTCTTTGAGCCTGGTAGAACTCGGGCACGTCCCGGACAACTTCTTCCAGGAGTGGCATGGCTTTTCCAAAATTGCCGGCCTGGACATCCTTGGTCGCCGCCTTCATTTTCTCGACCAAGGAAGCCGGATAGGTCTTTGAGATATCGGAGATATCGACAACCTCCGAGTCTTCTCCGGAAAAATCCGTAGCGGGCCTGACTGTCCTTTCCTCCTGGAAATCCATGATGATATTCACGATCGAATCCGAGTTCAGGTCTACGCGCTGGCGCACTTCCTCAAATCCTTCAATTTTGACGTGAACATAATAGGTTCCACGAGAGAGGCCTGTGAACCGGTAGCGCCCCTGGCTGTCGGCGACTGTGGCCTGGACCAGTTGTTCAGCATTCTGCAGAAGAAGGACCTCAAACATCTGCTGAAAGCCGGGAACCGGAACGATGATCTGTCCTGTGATTGTAACCGTGGGAGCTGCGCGCGTACCCTGCGGCAAGGCGTGCAGCCTCGCCTGTTGGCTTGCAAGAATCATTACGGCGAGAACAAGACGTCTCACTTCGGTGGTTTGGCCAGCTCTAGAGCGACCTTTGCACGAGTGCGTTCCACTTCCGGCCGGTTCAAGACTTTCTTGTAGTCCGCGAGATAGGTGTCGTATTCAACCAGAGCCTCTTTTAGCTTGTTCTGCCTGAGGAACAGGTTGCCGAGGGCAATCCGAGCCCACCGCAAGTTGGGTTCGATCTCCAGGGCCCTCCGAAGGTTCTCTTCCGATTTTTCGAAGCGGCCTGCGCGCATTTCAGCAATTCCGAGCAGGTAATAGGCAAATGAGGCGTCCGGCTTGATCTTGATGGCTTCCGTCAGCACGTCACGCGCATCATCGATGATGAGTCCAAGATCTGCACCAGGGACTATGACGCCGGCCAGTTCGGGTTCGGGGTTGATGCTTGCTTCGGCTTCCTGAACGTAAAGGCTTCCCAGGCTTACCAGAGGAGCAGCGGAATTCGGTTTGAGACGACGGGCCTCGTTGTATTCCTTTTCTGCCTCCCGGAACCGCTTGGCCTCAAGATGCACGGATCCTAGTGCATTACGGGCATCATAGAAATCCGGATACTCCCTGACCAGTTTTTCAAGCCGTTCTTTGGCTCGAGGCGCCAGCCCTTGCAATCTTTCACTTCGAGCCCTCTGAAACTCGTCTACTGCTTTTTTAGGGAATTCGCGTTTCAGTTCGCTGACGTCAACGACTTCGTTGACCTCGCCGGTAAAGTCCAGGATGACGGGAAGGATGACCTCGTCATCGAATTGCATGTGAATGAAGTGGTCGAATATCCTGCTGCACCCGTCCATGTGAACACGTTCGCGATATTCCTTGAAACCATCGATGCGAACGACGACGTAATACACTCCAAGCGGTTGTTCCGGAAGCGAATACTGGCCGGTGGAATCCGTGTATCCCCACCCTACGAGCCGCGACTCGTCGAGTTGGAGAACTTCGTGGTATTCATCCCACTTCTCACCGGGAGCAATGACTCTCCCCTTGATCATCATTGAGGTTGGGCAGTCAAACTGGGCATACGCGGTGACAGCTCCGAAAAGGATCGCGAGGGGGAGTAGTCGGAAATTATGACGCATGGACCGTGTATAACCTGCACGCCGAAAGCCTGTCAACTTCCAGCACGAATCCAGGAGGGATTCCAGATCCGCTAATTTCGACTGGCTCGTGCCTTCGAGCGGGCATCGTCGAGCATCTTCTTCACAATGGATCTGTCCTGTGAAGACGGGAAGTCCTTCAGGTAAGCCTCTAGACTGTCAATGGCTTCGCCCCAGTTCTCCTGCCGGAGGTACAGGTTGGCCAGCAACAGGCGAGCGGCTCCCAGGTCCCCGTCAAGCTCCACGGCAAGTTTGAAGTGTTTTTCGGCCTCCGCCGGTGAATTTGCCTTTGCGTGAGCGGATCCCACAAGACAGTGAGCGATTGCCGATTGGGGCCGGATTTCGATCGCTTTCTCCAGAGTAGTGAGGGCCCGCGCCGTCATTCGCTCAAGCTCGCCGGGAGTGTCCGCGGCACGAAGCTGAACGCTGGCGAGATTCAACAAAGGCTGAGGCGATCGTGGACTGAGTTCGGCTGCTCGAGAGTACTCCGACTCCGCGTCAAAGTAACACCCCTCCTGCTGATAGATCACACCCAGTCGCGCATGCGCGCCATAGAAGCCGGGCGCTCGCATCGCGATCGACTCGAGGCGCTCGACCGCTCGTGCAGGGTTACCGTTGATATAGTCCTGAAACGCTCTCTCATAGTCCCTGAGGACGTCGCGCGCATAGTCGCCTTCCAGTTCAGCGACATCGACGATGTCGGGATCTTCAGCCGGAAAGCCAAGCACCAGCGTGGAAGGGATGCGTCCGTAGTGAAAGTCCTTCGAAACAACGGCGCCGGGACGGCACAAGATCTCGATGTCTCGGCGCTCCTGCTTCTTCCCGTCGACAAGAACCTCGAGGCGATATATGCGCTTCTGCAGGCCACCCATGGAATAGTTGCCGCTGGCATCAACTTCCGCGCGGGCAACCTCGGCGTTTTTTGCCCTTGGATCCTGAAGGATGAGAACGACCGTCCCAGCCGACTTATCGAGTGTGATCTGACCCTGAAGGGTAAAGCTCGGCGTCTCGGCAACTGCCGAAGTTCCTGCCATGAGCCAGGCAGCCAGCAGAAAGCCTGTGGACATGGCCGGTTTATATCGCATCAGGCACTACCTCGACAAGGCACCTTCGTAGCAGCAGTCTCGTCTCTTCGACACAAGGCGGTGAAATTCTGCCCGTTGCTCCTGAGTTTGCAGTCGTAGCAACACAAATTTAATGGATGGGTTACGGGGCTTTAAACAGCCATCACTAAATTACCGTCTCCGGCTCATTCGGAATTCATTCATATCGGAGGAAAAATGGCAGTCGTCCAAAATGTATCCATCAGGCAGAAGAACCTTGTTCTGGCCTTTGTGATAGTGCTCGCTGCGGTCTCAAGCACACTGGCTTTTCAGGGCAGGAATGGCATCGGCGGCGAACGTGGCAGCGCGAAAACGGAGTATGCGATTGGACTCTGGGGTGATGTCCCCTACTCCGACGTGCAGGCCAACGTCGGGGTCCCGAACATGATCGACGACATGAACAGCCAGAAACTGGCGTTCACGGTCAATGACGGGGATCTCAAGCAGGGGTCCGGAAACTGCGACGACGCGCTCTACAACCGCTCGCTTAACTATCTCAACGCGCTGGAAGCTCCTGCGATGTTCACACCCGGCGATAACGACTGGACGGACTGCGATCGCAATGCGGGCGTGTCCTCCCTGGAGCGTCTCTCTCACGAACGCAAAGTGTTTTTTAGTACGCCATCCACCCTCGGGCAGCGAACTTTCATTCAAGAAGTGCAGGCGACACCCCTTTGCCTGGGAGAAAAACCGGACCACACCCGATTCCAGGAACCGTGTGTTGAAAATCGCCGGTGGACCTATGGGCGCGTCACCTACGCGACCCTGAATGTGCAGGGCTCCTGCAACAATCTCTGCGATGTGGGTCCGGATCCGAACGAATACACCGCCCGCAACGCCGCCAACATTGTTTGGTTAAAGGAGACTTTCACAGTCGCCAAAGCAAATAATTCGGTCGCCGTGATGCTCATCAGCCAGGCAGATCCTGGATTCGATGGTTCGGACGCGACACGAGCCCCACTGCGCGATCCGATGACGCTCGTCCAAACCG
>Ga0068859_100002430_pt1 | contig 18973 bp, 16 predicted proteins | sample KBSSwiS22_FD_66585 | JGI IMG/M metagenome (GOLD analysis project Ga0068859, IMG submission 66585) | Switchgrass rhizosphere microbial communities from Kellogg Biological Station, Michigan, USA - KBS Switchgrass S2-2 | ecosystem: Host-associated > Plants > Roots > Rhizosphere > Soil ...
ACCGGCGCGCCGATGCCGTCCTGATCGTCGACGACAAAGTCCTGTGGAAGAACGTGGAGAATTTCGCGGCCGGTCGGCAGCGCCACGGCCTTGGCCGCATCAATGGCACGGCGCACGTCGTCTCGCGTAATCTCCCGGTTTTTTCCGGCGACGGCGATCACGCCACGGCTGTTGAAGCCCTTGATGTGCGGCCCGGAGATCGCGATGTAGACGGAATCGACCTCGACGCCGGCCATCAGCTCGGCTTCATCGACCGCTCGCTTGATCGAGTCGACGGCGGCCTCGAGATTGACGACGGCCCCCCGGCGTATGCCCTTCGCCTCGGCCATGCCAATGCCGATAATCTCGAGGCTGCCGTCGTCCATCATTTCCGACACGATAGCGGCGACCTTCGAGGTACCGATGTCCAACCCAACCAGATAGCGATCTTTACTTCGCACGCGCCCTCTTTTCAGTTCTCGCGATCACCACATCACCGGATACAGAATTTTCCAGTCTCAACACAGAGACACAGAGAACACGGAGAATTCGTTTTTCGAACGACAAAGAATTTCTTTCCTTGAAAAAACATCTCTGTGCCCTCAGTGTCTCTGTGTTGAGATCACCAAATCACCAAATCACCAACTGACCTATCACCCACTCACCTATCACCCAATCGACGATTGAGCCGTCCTCCGCCCGCGCTTCTGAGGGCTCACGACCGGAGGCCTGGCGGCGATTGACGCGCCAGCGGCCTTACGGCCGGCCGGGCGGACGTAGACGCGCTCGTCGAATCGAAGATCGACGTAATCGATGTTCGGCACCTGCTCGCGCAGCGCGGGTGCGAGATCGAAATACGCCTGCAGGCGCTCGACGAAACGCTCGTTTCCCAGCCGGATGGCCGTGGGATCGCCGTCGAGCAGGACGATCGCATTGCGGGCGTCGCTGACGTCGATCTGGGACACGCGCGACGACATGTTCCGCACACGCAGCGCATCCATCAACCTGCGCGCGAGCGCCGCGCGCGACTGATCGGGGTTCGTGTCGCCCGGTATCCATGACAGGCCGTCGATAATCGGCAGGTCGAGGTCGGCGTAATTGGGGCCGTAGTCGTCGATGACCGTGCCGCGCTCGTCGACGAGATACAGCGAGCCGTTGATGCGGCCGATGCCCAGCGGTGCGCGCTCCTGAATGGTGACGTCGACCGTCGAGGGCAGCGTCCGCCGGAGCGAGGCCTCGGCCACCCACGGTGAATTCAACACGCTCCGCCGCCATGCTTCGAGATTCACAGTCAAAATGCTTTCGCCGCGCAGTCCTTCGAGCAACGCGTCCACTTCGCCCTTCGACATACGGCGATTGCCGTGAACGGCGATGCGCCGCACCTGAAATACCGGCAACCCGGCAAAGCTGGTGAGCGCGCGCTGCGCTGCGAACCCGCCCGCGGCGACCGCCAATGCGACGGCGAATACGCGCCATCGCTTCGCGATCCAGCCCGCGTGTTTGCGCGACGGCTTCAGATGCGCGCGCTTGTACCGTTTGTCCGCTGGTGCAGTGACTGCCATTTAGTTGTGCGCCGCCCGTCCCAATTCCTCGAGCACGTTCTGCCAGATGGAGCCGATAGACCCGGCGCCAAGAAGAACGATTAGATCTCCCGGCCGCGCGGCCTGCGCCAGCGCGCGTGGCACGTCGGCGAGCGACGCGACCGACTGGAGTTCCCCGTGAAAATCGTCCGCAACCCTCCTGGCGAGCGACTCGAGGCCGACGCCGGGAATCGGATCCTCACCGGCGGGGTAAATGTCGGTCAGGACAACCAGATCGGCGCCGGCAAAGGCGCGCCCGAAGTCGCCCATCAAATCTTGTGTGCGTGAAAAACGATGAGGCTGAAAAGCCACGATAATCCGGCCGCGCGTCCCCGGCCGCGCCGCGGCCATCACTGCGGCAATCTCGGTCGGATGGTGCCCGTAGTCCTCGACCACAGTGACGCCGCCAGCCTCGCCGTGTACTTGAAACCGCCGCTCGGCGCCGGTGAAGCCGGCCAGCGCCTCGGCGATGTGACTCCAGCCGATGCCGAGCTCTCTGCCCAGTGCCACGGCAGCGAGCGCGTTCAGCACGTTGTGTCTGCCTGGGACCGCAAGCGTCAACTCTCCGAGATCGACGACATGGTCTGCCTTCCGCGCCTGCACGCGCGAGGTCGAGCCGAACCCGTTCATGCGGATATCGGTTGCGGTGACGTCGGCCGGGCCGGCGAGTCCGTAGGTAACGGTTGGCCGCTGAATCTTTGTTCTCAATTCCGTCAACTGCGGATCATCGGCACAAAGAATGACGACACCGCCGTTTCCCGGGACAGAGTTGGCGAACTGTACGAAGCAGGCGCGTAAGTCATCGAAGTCCCGGTACGCTTCGAGATGCTCGCGATCGATATTGGTGATCACGACGAAGCGCGGCGAGAGCCGCAAAAAGGAACGATCGCTCTCGTCAGCTTCGGCAACCAGATACTTCCCGCGGCCGAGTCGCGCATTGCTCCCGAATGCGCTCAATCTGCCGCCAATGACCGCCGTGGGATCGAGACCCGCGGCTTCCAGCACCAGCGCGATCATCGATGTCGTCGTCGTTTTTCCATGCGCCCCCGCAACGGCAATCCCCTGGCGCAGCTGCATCAGCTCCGCCAAAAGGTCGGCCCGCCCCACGATTTCGAGCTTCCGCTCGCGCGCAGCGACCATCTCGGCGTTGGCGGGCTTCACAGCCGACGAATACACGACCACCTCGGCATTGCCGAGGTTGCCGCCGTCGTGTCCCTCGACAACACGAGCGCCGAGCGACTCGAGACGGTCAGTGATGTCTGTGCGCTGCATGTCCGATCCGCTCACCTCGTAACCCAGGTTCAACAGGAGCTCCGCGAGACCGCTCATCCCGATGCCGCCGATGCCGATGAAATGGACCCGCTTGGCACGTTCAAGCACGCCGCTCACGAGGTCCGACGCTCCGCGAGCTTGATGACAGCGTCAACAATTCGTTCGGCGGCGTCCGGTTTCGCCAACCGGCGCGCCGCAACGGCCATGCGCTGGCGCTTCTCACGATCCCCGGCAAGTGCGAGCACCCGGCTCGCCAGCACCTCGCCGGTGAGGTCTTTCTGGTCAATCACCTCAGCGGCGCCCGCGGCCTGCAGCGCCTCGGCGTTCTTGCGCTGATGGTCATCAGCGGCAGTTGGCAGCGGAATCAATATCGACGGCCTCCCGGCCGCCGTAATCTCCGCCAGCGTCGTCGCGCCCGCGCGCGAGACGATGAGCCCGGCAGCGCTCACCTCTCGGTCCATCGCATCGATGAACCGTTCCACGCGGCCTTGCACGCCGCTCCGTTGAAAGGCCTCGCTGACCATGTCGAAGTCCCGCGACCCGGTCTGGCACACGAGGCTGACGGCTTGCGCATGGCCGCCCCGAGCCAGTCTTGCCGCCGCTTCCGCGACGGCCACATTAATTGCGTGCGCGCCCTGAGAGCCGCCAACGATCAGGACCCGAACGTCGGCCGCGTGAACGGCGATGTCGTCAACATTCAGAAACTCCTGTCGAATCGGGTTGCCGCTGAGAAACCCTTTCTTGCCGAAATACTGAAGCGACGCCTCGTAGGTGACGGCCGCCGACTGCACGAACCATGCAAGCAGACGATTCGTGATTCCCGGATGCGCGTTCTGCTCCATCAGCAGCGCGGGAAGGCCGCGCACGACGGCGATCGCCACGACCGGACCGGAGCTGTACCCACCAACGCCAATCACGACGTCCGGACGACGCTTCGAAATCAGCTGCCAGGCATCGATTGCGCTCAGCGGCAGCAGGGCCAACCCGCGCACCAGGGCGCCGCCCGACTTCCCTTTCAACCCGCCGCTGCGAATCACGTCGAGCTCGAACTCGCTCGCAGGAATCACGCGAGCTTCGATGCCGGTCGCGGTCCCGGCGAACGAGATCCGCGCCGACGGCACACGCGCCTTCAACGCACGAGCGACGGCCAGCCCGGGAAACAGGTGCCCTCCGGTGCCGCCTCCCGCAATCACGACGCGCAAACAATCCTCCTAATGTCACGATGCGGCTGCCGTCGTGTGCTGCGACACGTTCAGCAGGATGCCCATGCCCAACAGGCTGATAAGCAGCGACGACCCGCCGGCGCTCACGAACGGCAGCGGAATGCCCTTGGTGGGGACGAGACCCAGGACGACGCTGATGTTGAAAAACGCCTGCGCCGCGATCATCGTCGTCACCCCGATCGCGAGAAACGAGCCGAACCGATCCGGCGCGTCCATCGCGATTTGGAATCCTCGCCAGGCGATCACGACAAAGCACACAAGAATGACCGTGGTGCCGAGGAGACCAAGCTCCTCGCCGATGACGGCGAAGATGAAATCGGTGTGCGGTTCGGGAAGGTAGAAGAGCTTCTGGACGCCGGCCATGAAGCCGCGCCCGGTCATTCCGCCCGCGCCGACAGCGATCAACGACTGAATCACCTGAAACCCGTCGCCCAATGGATCTCTCCACGGATCCCAGAAGGCCATCAATCGCCGCCGGCGATAGGCTGAACCCATCACCAGCAGGTACGCCACCGGCAATCCTCCGAGAAGCACGCCCACGATGTACCGGTAGCTCAGCCCGGCGGTAAAGACCATGGCCGCTGCAATCAGCATCAAGGTAATCGACGTGCCCAGATCCGGCTCGAGCAGGATCAGCCCGACGAACATGCCGACGACGAGGCCGATTGGCACGAGCGCGTATGAAATCTCGTCGATGCGGTCCATCCGGCGCTCGAGAATCGCGGCGATGAAGAAGATCGCGCTCAGCTTCGCGAGCTCTGACGGCTGTATGCCGATGCCGCCCAACCCGAACCATCGGCTGCTGCCGTTGATCGGGCGGCTGAACAAAACGCCAACGAGCGCCAGCGTCACCACGCCAATCGACAGCCAGATGAACGAGGGCTCGCGATAGTTGCGATAGTCGAACCGCATGGCGATGCTCATGAGCGCCAGGCCGAGCGCTCCCCACATGGCTTGCCGGATGAGAAAGAAGTACGGCTGGCTGTATCGGTTCTGCGCGAGCACGGCCGACGCGCTGTACACCATGATCACGCTCATCCCGACCAGCAGGAGGGTGGCAATGAACAGTACCTTGTCGGACTTCAGTTTTCGGGCCATACTTTTCGCTCGCTGCGCCAGGTTCTCGGGACTAAAGCAATCGCGCTCTCGTTCCGACATATCACTCACGCGAGCAGTGAGCAGTCATCAGTCAGCCAGGGGTCGAGACACCAGCTTCACAGACCGGGGCAGCCTGTGTTCCCAGCAGCCAGCTCTCTACCGCACGAGGCCGACTGACGACTGCTCACTGCTCGCGCGTTGTGTTCGTCTTCTCCGCTAACTCCTTCACGGCCTGTTTGAACGCCAAACCCCGTTCCGCGTAATCGCGGAACATGTCGAAGCTCGCGCACGCCGGCGACAACAAAACCGTTCCATCGGGCTGCGCCAGCACGTAACCACGTTGAACCGCGCCGGTCAGGGTGTTCGCCGCATGCACTGGCACCACACCGTCGAACGCTGCCTCAATTAACGGCCGGGCCTCGCCAATCGCGATAACCGTGGCGCCCTGCGCCCTCAGCGGCTCGCGGAGCAGGGCGAAGTCGCCGCCTTTGAATCGGCCACCCATGATGACCACCAGCCCGCGGTCGAAGCTCTCAATCGCGCGTTGAGCCGCTTCAACGTTGGTTGCCTTCGAGTCGTTCACGAACCGCACGCCTCGAATCGTCGCCACCGGCTCGAGCGCATGCTCCAATCCCGTGAACGATTCGACGGCACTGACCATGGCGTCGCGCGGGACACCGGCGATCTCCGCAACCGTCGCCGCCGCCATCACATCGGCAACCAGGTGCTTTCCGATCAGATGTATCGACGATCGTGGAACCAACGCGGTGGCACCGGAGAAATAGACCTTTCGCGCCCGTATGCCGCGAGCCAACGCCAGCGTCTGGGGATCGTCGGCGTTGATGACCGCCCAGTCGTTTTCGTTCTGGTTCGCAAAAATTCTTGCCTTCGCCGACGCGTACTCGGCGAGCGACGCGTGACGGTCGAGATGGTCCGGTGAGAAATTCAGCAAAACCGCGATCCACGGATGGAATGTGTCGGCCGTCTCGAGTTGAAAGCTGCTGACCTCGACGATGTGAAATGTATCGGGAGTCGATTGCGCAACCTGCGAGCTCAGCGGCGTCCCGATATTTCCACCGACCATCGCTGTCAGACCCCCGGCGGTAAACATGCGGCCCGTCAACGTGGTTGTGGTCGATTTGCCCTTCGTGCCGGTGATGGCCACGATGCGGCCGCGCAGCCAGCGCGACGCGAGTTCCAGCTCTCCAATCACGGGAACGCCATTGCGGCGGGCAGCCGCCACATGCGGCTGGTCGAGCGGCACGCCGGGACTCAACACGATCAAGTCGGCGTGATTGAACGTGTCGGTGTGATGCTCGCCGAGCTCCAGGGTGACACCCGCACGCCGTAGCCGCGCATCGACCGTTTCTTCGCTCAACAGGGGCATCGATGTGACGGGCGGCAGCACCGGCCGCACGTCGGTCAGCGTCACGCGAGCGCCCCGTTCGACGAGCAACAGCGCAGCGGCGACGCCGCTGCGGGCAGCACCGACAACCGTCACCTTTTTTCCGTCAACTGTGAACGCCATCAGCGAAGCTTCAATGTCGTCAATGCAAACAACGCAAAAATGATCGCGACGATCAGGAATCGGGTAATGACCTTCGGCTCGCTCCACCCGATGAGCTCGAAGTGGTGATGCAGCGGGGCCATCTTGAACACCCGCTTCCCCGTGAGCTTGAATGACGCGACCTGAATGATCACGGACAGCGCTTCGAGCACGAACACGCCGCCGACGATCGGCAGCAGCAGCTCCTGCTTGATGAGGATGGCGACGGTGCCGAGCGCTCCGCCGAGCGCGAGAGATCCAACATCGCCCATGAAAATGTCGGCGGGGTATGAGTTGTACCAGAGAAAGCCCAGGCTTGCTCCCACGAGCGAGCCGCAGAAAATCGTCAGCTCGGCTGTCGGTTCGCGGTGAACGAGCAGAAGGTAGTCCGCGAAGACGCGATGACCCGTCACATACGCGAGGGCCGTAAACGCGCCGGCGGCAATTGCAAATGTGCCGATCGCGAGACCGTCGAGGCCGTCTGTCAGGTTGACGGCATTCGACGACCCGACGAGAACCACGACCGCGAATAACACGTACCACCACCCGAGATCCGGAATCAGCCGCTTGAAAAACGGAAAGATCAGCCTGGTGAGGTACAGGTTCTGATGTGCGAGCCACATCAGCGTCAGTCCGACCGCCAGTGCCACGACGACCTGCGCCATGATCTTGTAGCGCGGCCGCAGGCCGTGGTGAGATCGGCGCACGATTTTCAAGTAGTCGTCGAAGAACCCGATGGCGCCAAACGCCGAGGTCGACAGGACGGCGATCCAGACATAGACGTTTGTCAGATCGGCCCAGAGCAGGGTGGGCACGAGGGCGGCGGTCAGAATCAGCAGCCCTCCCATCGTGGGCGTGCCGGCTTTCGGCGCGTGAGACGTCGGTCCTTCCCCTCTGATGACCTGCCCGATTTGAAATTCCCGAAGCTTGCTGATGAGCCAGGGGCCCAGCAAGAGGCTGATCGCCAGCGCCGTCAGGCTCGCCGCTGCCGTCCTGAACGTGATGTATTGAATGACGTTCAGAACCGGCACCTGCCCGCGAAACGGATAGAGAAAGTTGTAGAGCATCAGGCGAGCTCCGCCTTGAGGCGATCGACCACAACGTCCATCCGAATTCCGCGCGAGCCCTTCACGAGCACCAGGTCTCCGGACTGAATCAATGTCACAGCGAGGTCGGCCGCAGACGCGCTGTCTGGCAGGTAATACACGGCCGACGAGCTCATCCCGCCGTGCACGGCGCCATCTGCCAATGCGCGCGCGGGCGCTCCACCCACGGCAACCAACGCGGCGAGCCCCGACTTCGCCGCTTCTTCTCCGGCTGAGCGATGGAGGGCTTCGCTGGTTTGACCGAGCTCGAGCATTTCGCCAATCAACGCCACTCGCCGTGCAAACCGGCTCTCGCCGGCTACCGTCGACAAGGCCTTCGACAGCGCGCGCGGGTTCGAGTTATATGAGTCGTCGACGATCGTCACGCCGCCGGCCTTCGTCATCTCGCCGCGCCGCGGAAGCGGTTTCAGCGCAGCCGCGCGTGCGACGATCTCGGACAACGGCACGTCGAACCGCAGCGCGACCGCAGTCGCCGCAAGCAGATTTGCAAGATTCGCCGTGCCCGGCAGACCGGTGCGAAGATCCGCCTCGCCCACCGGCGTCCGCACGCGGGCGGCTGTGCCGTCGACGCCAAGATCGCGGACGTCGAGCGCCTGCACGTCGGCCGCGCGCTCGAGGCCGAATGTACTGACGCGCCCGGCAAATCTCGCGGCGTGCCGCATCACACGGGCATCGTCTGCGTTGGCGACGAGCAGGTCTTCGGTCTTTGCACCCTCCAGGATCTCCGCTTTGGCCTCTGCGATCGCGTCGACGGTTCCGAAGAATTCCAGATGCGCTGGTCCCACATTGGTCCAAACGCGAACCTCTGGCTCGGCAATGCTGACGAGCGTGCGGATCTCGCCCGCATGGTTCATACCGAGCTCGAGAACGCCGATGTCCGGCTTCCGTCTGAGCTCGAGCAGCGAGAGCGGCAACCCGATGTGATTATTCAAATTCCCCTTGTTTCGAAAGACGCGATACCGCGACGACAGCAGTTCCGCCGTCATTTCTTTCGTTGTCGATTTCCCCGCGCTTCCTGTCACCGCTACGACTGCCGCGCCTGACGCGCGCCGCACGTGCCTGGCGAGCGCCTGCAGCGCTTCCAGCGCGTCCCCAACCACAACCAGCGCCGTGCCGGCCAGCTGAGATCCGGCCAGCGTCCGGTCGCTGACAACCGCCGCCGCCGCGCCTTTCGCGATGGCGTCCGCGACAAAGGCGTTGCCGTCGCGAGCGCCGCGAATCGCGAAGAACACATCGCCCGGAACGAGTGTCCTCGTATCAATCGAAAACCCGGACGGCTTGCGGGTCCCTTCGGGACCCACGAGCTCCCCGCCGACGGCCCGCGCGATCGCTGCCGGCGTTAGTTCGATTTCCTGCGGCATCGCTCGAGCGCCTCGCGTGCGATGGCAACTTCGTCAAACGGCAGCTCACGATTGCCGATGACCTGCGTCTTTTCGTGCCCCTTGCCCGCCAGCAGCACGAGGTCGCCGGGCTCCGCTGTCTTGATCGCAAGCTGAATGGCCTCCTTGCGATCCACGATCGTGAAGAACCGCGTCGCGTCCGGATCCGACGGCGTTTGAACGCCGCGCTTGATCTCCTCGATGATGCGGACGGGGTCCTCGCTGCGCGGGTTGTCGGACGTAATCACGACCACGTCGCTCAAACGAGCGGCGACCGCGCCCATTAATGGACGCTTTGTGCGATCGCGATCGCCTCCGCACCCAAATAACGTAATGACGCGGCGCTGCGCGAGCGGACGCGCCGTCTCCAGAAGATTTTTCAAGGCGTCGTCGGTGTGTGCGTAATCGACCACAACGATGATTTGATCGCGCGAGTCCGACACCACCTGAAAGCGGCCAGGAACGCCGTCGAGGTCCGCAAGCCCTTGCTCAATCGCTTTGCGCGGCAGATCCAAAGCGGTGGCGGTCGCAACCGTCGCCAGAATGTTCGAGACGTTCGGGCGGCCGACAAGTTTCGACTTCACGTGCACCGATCCTTGGGGCGTCTTCACATCGAACTCGAGCCCCTGCCACGAGAACGACAGCGGGCCAGACGTGACGTCGGCAGGTTTGTTGATCGCGTACGTCACGGGACGGCTTGCCACAGGGCGAAGCTGTTCTCCCCTCGGATCGTCCAGGTTGATGACGCCCGGTGCGCCATCGGGAAGCATCTCGAAGAGGCGCCGTTTGGCAGCGAAATACGATTCCATGTCGCCGTGATAATCGAGATGGTCGCGCGTGAGGTTCGTGAACACACCTGCCGCAAACTTCGTCTCGTCGACGCGTCGCAATGCCAGCGCATGCGACGACACCTCCATCACGCACGCGCCGCAGCCGCTGTCAGCCATCATGCGAAACATCCGCTGCACATCCGGCGATTCCGGCGTCGTGCGGGATGCCGCGACCTCGCGATCTCCAATCAGATACGTCACAGTTCCAAGAAGCCCCGTTTTGATCCCTGCAGCCTCGAACACCGCGCGAAGCAGATACGCCGTCGTGGTCTTGCCGTTGGTACCGGTAATGCCGACCACGCGCAGCGCCTGGCTCGGATGCCCGTAGAATTCGTCGGCGAGCCGCGCCATCGCCTGCCGCGCGTCGGTGACGACCAGCCACGGCACGCCGGCGCTTTGCGGCGGCGGATCATCGGCGACCACTGCAACAGCGCCGCGCGAGATGGCGTCGGCGGCAAAGTCGGCGCCTGCCGACTTCAACCCTTTCAGCGCGACGAAGAGATCCCCTCGGCCAACTTGACGCGAGTCGTGTGTCAGGCTGCGAACATCGACAGCCGGAATCGACGTTCGGGATAAAGGTTGCCGCAGAAGCGACCCGCGCTCGAGTGCCTCGAACAACTGAGCAAGCTTCATCGTTCAGCGACAAGCGGCTCAACAGCAGCGGGGACACGCTCCAACCAAAGCTCGCACGTCGTTCCCGGATCAATCGGCGAGCCGGGCTTTGGCGCTTGCGCCGCAACAACGCCGCTGCCGTGCAGACGCGCCGTCAATCCCATCGCCGTCAGAATCCGCACAACCTCCCGCGCGCTCAATCCTCGGAAATCTGGAAGGTCGCTCGATGCACCAGCTGTTCCTACCGGAATGAACGAGGCTCGGCCACTGCCTGCCGGCCGCAACTCGGGCGGCGCATTCCTCCGCGCCACGAGCACCGGCGGCGGAGCGTTCAGCGTCGGGCCAATTCCGAAGTGCCGCAGCGTGGCTTCGGCAATGCGTTGAAATACCGGGCCCGCGATTGGTCCGCCGAAATGTCCCTGTGCGTGTGGCGAATCGAGCACGACGATTACTGTCGCCACCGGGTCTCGCGACGGCAGGAAGCCGACGAACGACGCGAAGTAATCACTATTGGAATAGTGCCCATTCACGAGCTTGTGGGAGGTGCCGGTCTTTCCGGCAATGGTGTATCCGGCAATATTCGCGAAGGTTTTGGCGGTGCCACGCTCAACGACTTGTTCCATGATCCCGGTCAGCGTCGCCGCCGTGTCTTGCCGTATCGACCTGCCGAGGACGACGGGCTGAACTTCCAGACGCTTGCCGTCGCGAACCATCGCCCGGACGACCCTGGGCTGAATCAACTGGCCGCCGTTGGCAACCGAGCTGACGGCAGCGGCCATCTGCAGCGGCGTCACGCCGACCTGGTATCCCATCGACATCGACGCGAGCGCGCTCGCGTCCAGCTTCGCAGGGTCCCAGAGAATGCCCGACGTTTCGCTGGGAAAGTCCGGCGAGAGCGCGCGCCCAAAGCCAAACCGCCTCGCGTACAGACCCAGGCGTTCGGGCCCGAGCCGAAGCCCGATTTTGATGGCGCCCACATTGCTGGATTTGACGATGACGTCCGTAAAGCTCAACACACCATAGTCGTGAGTGTCGGGAATGACTCGTGATCCGATTTTGATGTGGCCGCCGCTCGCATCGATGAGCTGATCGACCGTCATGAGGCGCTCCTCGAGGGCCGCCGACGCGGTCACGACTTTGAATGTCGACCCCGGTTCGTAGATGTCCTGCACAGCCCGGTTGCGCCGTTGTTCGGGCTCGGCTCCGGCGAAGGTATTCGGATTGAAGGTCGGCTCGTTCGCGAGCGCGAGAATTTCTCCGTTGCGAGGGTCCATCACAATGACGGTACCAGCTGCCGCCTTGTTGCGTCTGACGGCATCTCGCAGCTCGCGCTCGGCGATGTGCTGAAGGTACTCGTCAATGGTCAGCTCGACGGTCGCGCCAGCGGTCGGCGGCCGCTCCAGACGGCTGAAGGCGCGGCCCCGTGCATCTTTTTCGTAGAGCAGCTTGCCTTGCGTTCCACTGATCTGACTGTCGTAGGCCGCTTCGAGGCCCGCCAGGCCCTTGTTGTCCACCCCAACGAAGCCGAGCAGTTGCGCCGCGAGCTCTTTCTTGGGATAGAACCGCCGATCTTCCTTGACGAACCCGATGCCATCGAGCGCCAGATCGGCAATTTTCCTGCCCTGCGCCGGCGACACCTGCCGCCGCACATACACGAACGATCGCTTCTGCCGGAGTCGAGCCTCCAGCGCGTCCCGATCTTTGGCCGAACAGTCACCCAGCGCATGGCACAGCGATGCCGCAGCACCCGTGGCATTCTCGATCTCGCGGGGGACGCCGTATACCGACTCGCTGTCAACGCTGTACGCGAGCACTCGTCCTTGACGATCGAGAATATCGCCGCGCTTGGCGGAAATCGGAATCGTCCGCGCCGACTGATTTTCCGCGCGTGCTTCGAGGTCGGCGTGCCGGTATACCTGTAGAAAGACGAGCCGGGCCTCGATGCCGGCCGCCCAGAGTACGAAGAGCGCGGCCGCAAAAAACAGCCGGCGCCGGATCGTGACGCGCCAGTTATCTGAAGTGGACTCTTTCAATTGGTCTCTCCACGGCTCGGGCGACGACCGACGCCGACGGCGGCTCGGCCGGCACGACTCTTTCGATAATCACGGCGGCGCCCGTTTCCGGCGTCACCAGATGCAGTCTTTCGGTCGCGAGCAACTCGATACGCTGCGGAGATCTCAGTGTCTCGATCTCCAGCTTGAGATGACGGTTGACTTCCGCCTCGTCAGCGCGCTGTTTCTGCATCTGCTCGACGCGGTAGCCGTGCTGAAGGAGCTCGACTCGCTGCCAGCCGGAGAACAGGACGACGGCGACGAAGAGCATCACGATCACGAGCGTGTGCCGCTGCTCGCGAAGGCGGCGTTCGTCGACTTCGCGGACGATCGGGTTGTTCCGAACGTCTTTCTTGATGGCGTATTCGAACGTTTCCAATGTGTCCCCTTTCGATCGACTCGTTACGCCGCGCGTTCGGCCGCACGAAGCTTCGCGCTTCGTGCCCGTGGGTTGTGCTCGACTTCGTCCGGTCGGGGGAGGACCGGCTTCTTCGTCAAAATCCGAATCTGCGCGTCTTCGCGCTGGGCCAGCGCTCGAAGCGTGTGCTTCACGATCCGATCTTCGAGCGAATGGAACGTGATGAGCACCATCCGTGCGCCGGTTTTCAGGCGAGCGGCGGCCGCGGCGATGAAATCATCCAGACGGTCGAGCTCGCGGTTCACCCAGATGCGCAGCCCTTGAAACGTGCGCGTCGCCGGATCAATCCTCGAAAATCCCCGGCGGGGGATCGCGTGACGCACGATAGCCGCCAGCTGTCCGGTGGTGCGGATCGCCGTCGTCTCGCGGTTTTGCACGATCGCACGGGCGACACGGCGCGAGAACCGCTCCTCGCCGAACCGGTAAATCGCATCGGCGATGTCGCTCTCTGACGACCCGGCCAGCAGCTCTGCAGCGGTCGGCCCCACCGTGGTGTCCATCCGCATGTCGAGCGGGTCCTCGCGTTGGAAGCTGAATCCGCGGCCGTCGGCCTCGAGCTGGTAGGACGACATGCCGAGATCCGCGAGCAGGCCATCGATGCTGCGGATGCCGCGCGCATCGAGCACAGAGTCGAGCGCCCGATAATCTGAATGCACCAGCTCCACTCGATCGTGGAACGCCGCGAGCGTCTCGGCGGCAATCGCCAGCGCGGCCGGGTCGCGATCGAGGCCGATCACCCTGGTCGCTCCCGCTTCGAGCAGCGCCCGCGCATGCCCGCCGAGTCCCACGGTGCAATCGACAAACAGGCCGCCGTTTTTTCCGGCCTGCAGAAATGCGAGCACCTCGCGTGTCATCACCGGTTCGTGGTGAATCGGCGTCATAACCCCAGGTCCGACAGCGCCCGGGCGTCGTCGTCGGTGAACGGATCGCGCTGCAGCTTCGCCAGGAAGCGCTCGTGGTTCCAGACCTCGAGGTAATTGATCTGACCTAGTACATCCACCTCGCCAACGATCGCGGCCGATTCGCGCAGCCGCGCCGGAACGACCACGCGGCCTTGAGTATCGATTTCCGTGACCTGGCCGTAGAAGTTGACCCGGTCCAAAAACTTCAGCCGGGACGGGTGCGTCGAAGGGATCTGGGCAAGCTTCTGCTCGATGACTCCCCAGACCGGCATTGGGTAAATGCGGACCGAGTCACCGTGCACACTGGTGACGAAGAGCTCGCGCCCATGTTCATCTTCGATGAACGAGCGGAACCCATTGGGGATCTTGAGTCTCCCCCGATCGTCAATTTTCGCCGGCGAGTTGCCCCGAAGCACGCTCGGCTACTCCATTTCTCTCCACAAAAGTCCACCGCGATAGTAGAGGACAGGTAGATCGAAGTCAACGGGTAAAATATAGTGTCGCAAGAGGTTACGCTTAACTTTCGCCCCCTCGCGTGATACGATTTCGGGTTTCCTTGGCGGGACTTTACATAGATGCTCAGAGCTGCACTGATTGGGTTACCGTCGGCCGGCAAAACGACGTTGTTTCAACTGATGACCAGCGTGAAAGAGGCGGCGGCCGGAGGGCACGGCAAGGCCGAAGTCCAGATAGGGATCGCGAAAGTCCCCGATCTGCGTCTCGACCGGCTGACCGCGCTGTTCAAACCGAAGAAGCACGTTCCGGCGACCGTAGAATTTACCGACATCGTGGGCGCGACCGGCAGCGCGCAATCGCTCGTGGACGTAACGGCGTATCGGAACGCCGACGCGCTGCTCCACGTCGTGCGCGCGTTTCGCGATCCGTCGGTGCCGGCGCCTCACGAGACCATCGATCCCGCGCGCGACATTCAGTCGGTCGAAGACGAGCTGATTCTCGCCGACCTCAGCATCGCCGAAAAACGGCTGGAGCGCCTCGCGAAAGACTTGAAGAAGGGCAAGAATGTCGAGCTCGAGCGAGAGCGCGACGTGCTCACCGTCTGCCGCGCGACACTCGAGGAAGGCAAACCGCTTCGCACGCTGAATCTCACGACTGACGACGTGAAGCGCCTGCGTGGTTTTCAGTTTCTGTCGGCGAAGCCGCTGCTCATCGTGTTGAACCTGGACGAGGCGGATCTCACAGGTCCCGGCGGCTCCGCTGCCGCCATCGCACGCATGGGTCTTACAGGCATCGGCGGACACGCGGCCACGCGCATGGTCGCGGTCTGCGCGAAGATCGAGCTCGAGATCGCGCAACTTGATGCGGCAGACGCCAGGTCGTTTCTCGCGGATCTGGGGCTGACCGAATCCGGACTCGATCGCGTCATCCGTGCGAGCTACGATTTGCTCGGCTATATCTCGTTTTTCACGGTCGGCGAGGACGAAAACCGCGCCTGGTCGATACCCCGCGGCACGAACGCGCAACTGGCCGCGGGCGAGATCCACAGCGATATTCAGCGCGGGTTCATCCGCGCCGAGGTCGTCTCGTGCGAACCGCTGCTGCAGCGCGGATCGCTCGCGGCCTGCAGGGAAAACGCGGAGGTCAGGCTCGAAGGCAAGGAATATATCGTCCAGGACGGCGATGTGATCAACTTCCGGCACGCCACGTGAGAAACAGGAGGCTGACCGCCGGTGGCTGAACCGTCTGCGGTCTCCGTCATCATTCCGGCCTTCGACGAAGAGGCAGCGATCGGCTCCGTGATCGCATCGCTTCGCGCTGCCGCTCCCTGGCGCGAGATCATCGTCGTCGACGATGGCTCGACCGATCGCACGGGGGAGGTCGCGCGCACGTCAGGTGCGAAAGTCATCCGACATCCGTATAACATCGGCAACGGCGCATCGGTGAAAAGCGGCATTCGCGAGGCATCCGGCGACTTTATCCTCATCATGGATGGCGACGGGCAACATACGTCGGCCGATGCCCTTCGGCTCCTGAGCTATCTGGGAGAATACGACCTCGTGGTGGGCACGCGCGCGTCTTCCGGACAGGCGTCAACGGCTCGTCATCTGGGGAACACAGCCCTCAACCGGCTCGCGAGCTATCTCACCGGCCGTGAGATCCCGGACCTGACGTCGGGCATGCGGGCTGCGCGGTCGAGCGGCTTCCGGGAGTTTCTGCATCTGTTGCCGAACGGATTCTCCACTCCCACGACGACCACGCTCTCGTTCATCAAAGCGGGCTACAGCGTGAGGTTCGAGCCCATCGAGACGCGAGCGAGGGTCGGGCAATCGAAGATCCGGCTGGTGTCCGACGGAACGAATTTCCTGCTGATCCTGCTGAAGGTCATCACCGTCTTCAGCCCCCTCCGGATTTTCCTTCCCGTCAGTGTGTTTGCGTTTACGCTGGGCGCGATGTACGCGTTGTGGACCGCCGTTACGCAGCATCACATCACAAACTCGTCGGTCCTGTTGATTGTCCTCGCGGTCATTATTTTCCTCGTTGGACTTGTGTCCGAGCAGATTTCGACGCTGCGCGCAGAGGGCCAGCGATGAATGCATCGGTGGTGATCGCCACCTACAACGAGCGCGAAAATCTGCCTGATTTAGTCGCGCAGGTTCTGGAAAATCCCGGCTATCGCGTCATCGTGGTGGACGACAACTCGCCCGACGGGACCGGCGCCATCGCCGACACCCTGGCAGCACAGTTTCCTGGACGTGTGGAAGTCATTCACAGAACGGGCCCGCGAGGACTGGGGCGGTCGCTGGTGGAAGGGCTCAAACGGGCGCTCGCCGATGGCGCCGCGATCATCTTTCAGATGGACGCGGATTTTTCCCACGACCCCAAATATCTTCCAAGCATCGCTGCGGCTACTGACGACGCCGACATGGTACTGGGCTCACGGTACCTGCGAGGCATCAGCGTGGTGAACTGGCCGCTGCATCGCATCGTGCTCAGCACCGTGGCGAACCGCTATATCCGCGCGGTGACAGGCGTGGATGTGCATGACTGCAACACCGGATATCGCTGCTGGCGATGCGAAGCACTCGCCCGGATACCGCTCGACGGTGTTATTTCCGACGGGTACTCTTTCCTGGTCGAGACGCTATATCTGGCCCGGATCGCCGGCTGCCGGATTCGCGAAGTGCCGATCATCTTCGTGGAGCGGCGGCTTGGGGTGTCGAAGGTCTCGTGGCGGGTGCTGCTGGAGTCGCTTGTCGTCCCGTGGCGATTGCGGATAAAGCCTTAACCTTGTTGCTCCCCAGCCGAGCGCCGTGTTAACGTCAGGCCGTTTCCAAATGGTCAGTTCAGCGCCCGCTCCGCCTTCGAGCCTGAGCGTCTTTTTTCCCGCCTACAACGATAGCGGGACAATCGCGAGTCTGGTGATCCGCGCGCTGCAAACGGCAGCGCGGCTGACGCCGAACTACGAAGTCATCGTCGTCAACGACGGCAGCACCGACAGCACCGATCAGATTTTGAAGGCGCTCGCGCAGGTGTACCCCGCGCTTCGCATTGTGACGCACCCGGTGAACTCCGGGTACGGCGGTGCGCTGCGAAGCGGGTTTGCCGCCGCTACCAAGGACATCGTCTTCTACACCGACGGCGACGCGCAATACGATCCGGGCGAAATGGAACTGCTGTGGCAGCAGATGCGCCCCGAGGTCGATATGGTCAACGGCTACAAAATCAGCCGCTCCGATCCGTGGCATCGCATCTTTATTGGCCGCTTCTATCACCACGTCGTGAAAACGTTATTCGCGCTGACAATCCGCGACGTCGACTGCGACTTTCGGATGATGCGGCGCACAATTTTCAACCGTGTCCGCCTCGAGAAAAACAGCGGCGTCATTTGTCTTGAGATGATGAAGAAGATTCAGGATGCCGGCTTCACCATCGTCGAGGTGCCGGTCCACCACTACCACCGCGCGTACGGCCGGTCGCAGTTCTTCAATTTCCCGCGCATTTACCGCACCGGTATCGACGTGATGAAGCTCTGGTTCGCCCTGGTGATCCGGCGCGACGATGGCCGCGAAGCCGCACAGGGCGTGGGAGAAACACGCGCGCTGTGACACAGGCGTATCTGGACTTCTACCGCGGCCGGCGCGTGATGATCACCGGCGGCCTTGGCTTCATCGGCAGTAATCTCGCCCGTCTTCTGGTCGACGTGGGCGCCGACGTTCTGCTGATGGACTCGCTCATCCCGGATTCAGGCGCCAACTTCTTCAACATCGACGGCATCGCCGACCGCGTCCGCGTGAACATCGCCGACGTGCGCCAGGAAAGCACGATGAACCATCTGGTCCGCGACCGCGAGGTCATCTTCAATCTCGCCGGCCAGGTGAGCCACATCGACAGCATGCGGGACCCGTATACGGACCTCGAGATCAACTGCCGCAGCCAGTTGTCGATTCTCGAGGCGTGCCGCAAGAACAATCCCCGGGTGAAAGTCGTGTTCGCCGGCACACGGCAGGTCTACGGCAAGCCCGACTCGCTGCCCGTTACCGAAGATCATCTCGTGCGGCCGACCGATGTCAACGGCATCAACAAAGCGGCGGGCGAGAATTACCACCTGCTCTACAACAACGTCTTCAACGTCCGGGCCTGCTCGCTGCGCTTGACCAACGTTTATGGGCCGCGGCAGCTTATCAAACACAACCGCCAGGGATTCATCGGCTGGTTCATCCGGCTCGCACTCGAAGGCGCCGAGATTCAGATTTTTGGCGATGGATCTCAAATGCGCGACTTCGTCTACGTGGACGATGCGGCCGACGCGTTCCTGCGGGCCGGCGCCAGCGACGACGCCAACGGCCGGGTGTTCAACGTCGGCGGCGCGGAGCCAATCACGCATCGGGCACTCGTCGAGCGGCTGATACAGGTGTGCGGCACGGGCCGCTTCCGCTTCGTGGAGTGGCCGCCCGAGAAGCGCGCGATCGACATCGGCAGCTTCTACGCCGACTCCTCGCTCATCGCGCGCACGCTCGG
>Ga0068859_100002431_pt1 | contig 18973 bp, 15 predicted proteins | sample KBSSwiS22_FD_66585 | JGI IMG/M metagenome (GOLD analysis project Ga0068859, IMG submission 66585) | Switchgrass rhizosphere microbial communities from Kellogg Biological Station, Michigan, USA - KBS Switchgrass S2-2 | ecosystem: Host-associated > Plants > Roots > Rhizosphere > Soil ...
TCGAGGTAGCAGTGCTCGCAGGCGAGGTTGCAGCGGTAGGTCAGGTTCCAGGAGACGACGTAGGGGCGGTTAAACGCCGAGACGGCTTCCAAGAGGTCACATCCCGAAGCGCGACTTGGCCTGCTCGAGCACGGCGACCGTGACCTCGGCGTGCCCGGACTCTTGCGCGAACTTCTCGATGCCGGTCTTGGCCATCGGCCGGACGAACTCGGGGATCTTCTGCATCCGCTCGGTGGCCTCGTCGGTCCAGCGCATGCCGGTCTCCGGCTCCCGTGCTTCGGTTTCCGCCGCGGCGACCATCCCCGAGAACGGACACTTCGGCTGGGCCGATGCGTCGGCGGGCGTGCCCTCGGGCCCCATGCGCACGCCCAGCGACGAGACGAGCTGGGTCTCGAACGGGTTCGTCAGCATCGCCATCTCGTACCCGCACGCGGGGCACGCGTAGGTCACCGAGATCGATCCGCGGTCCGGCGGCGTGACCGTCTGGATCTTCATCGGCTGGTCGCAAGGGACGCAGAGGAACTTCATGGGGTCGGCTCCAGGGATTCCAAGAGTCGGCCCGCGACGGCGGTCAGAGTGCGCGTCGCGGCGGTCTCGGGAAGGGCGGAAAAGGCGACCCCGCGATCGCAGGCGAACGCGAGCGCCGGGTCGAACGGGACGCGGCCGAGGCAGGGGATCGGAAGCTCGATGCCGTCCTTGGTCTCCGGGAAGAGCGGCTTGACCTCTTTGCACTCGGCGCACCAGTAGCCGCTCATGTTCTCGATGTACCCCATGAGCGGGTTCTCGGCGGATTGGAGCGCCGCAACCGAGCGCGCGACGACACCCCGCGAGACCTCCGAGGGGATCGTCACCAGGACGAACGACGTCTGCGGCCCGAGGAACTCGGCGAACTGAAGGGTCCGCTCCGCCCCCGGCGGAAGGTCGAACAGGAGCACGTCGAGCGGCCCCCAGTTGACCGCGGCGAGAACCTCGCCCAGCGCGGCGAATTCTTTCGTGGCCCGCCAGGTGTGCGATTCCCCCTTGCTGACGGAGGCGAAATCGAGCGCTTCGGACTCCGGCAAGAACGCGCCGACGGAGAACACGCCGACGCCGTCCTGGGACTTCGGCAGCGCGATCCCGTCGACACCCGGAACCGGGACGGCCCCGCGCAAACCGGTCATGCGCGCCTGTGTTGGACCGTTGAAGTCGGCGTCGACGATGGCGACCTTCAGCCCGCGCGCGGCGAGCGCGGCCGCGAGCGTGCGCGTGACCGTGCTCTTGCCGACGCCGCCCTTGCCGGAGCCGACGGCGACACGGTGCTTCACGCGCGACAGGGCCTGTGCGATCCGCTCCTTCTGCTCGACGACCTGCTCGAGGATGTTCGACCCGCCGTCCCCCTGGATGTCGTGGTACGACTTCATGGGATCCGGTGGTTGGCCGCGTCGCGGTCGGCGAGGGCGGTCATCGCGATGAACGCGCCGTCTTTCTTCAGCGCGTCGAAGGCGACGTCGTCCCGCGCCTCCTGCATCTCCTTGGCGCGCACCGCGTCGAACTTCTCGTACTCCAAGAAGTGGCGCTTCAAGAGTGCGAGCGCCTTGTTCTTGTCGCCGAGCTGCGCGTGGATCACCGCCAGGTTGTAAGAGGCCGACATCAGCCCCTCGTGGCGCAGCGCGATGGCCCGTGCCTCGTCGGGGCGTCCGAGCTCGACGAAGTAGGTCGCCGCGAAGATCTGGTTGAACGTGTCGTCCGGGTCGAGCTCGATCGCCTTCTTCACGTATTCGTGCGCCTTGGCATGGTCGCGCTCGGAGTTCCAGTAAACCGCGAGGTTCCGGTAGGTCAGCGGGAGCGGGAAGGCCTCGAGCGACCGCTCAAAGAGCGACAGCCCCTCTTCGAAGCGCCCGTCGTGGATCGTCATCTTCCCCAGGCCGTGCAGCGCGACGGCGCGCGAGATCGGGTCGGCCTGCATCGTCAGCACCCGGTCGAACAGCTGCCGCGCGGCCGCCCAGTCGCCGATCTCGTGCCGGTTCAGCTCGGCCAGGAAGCGCACGGGGGTCGGGTCGGCGGGGTCGATGCGGCCCGCGGTCGTGTACAGCCGGCGCGCGTCGTCGATTCTGCCGTCGAGCTCGGCGGCGAGCCCCGCGTTCATCGTCTTGACGATCTCCGCCGTGACCTTCGGCGACAGGTTGGGCCGCCGATCGTCCCACCCGCCGAGCTCTCCGACGTCCACCGGATGGCCGAGCTTCTTGAGCGCCTTCGCCGCCTTCTTGGCGACGTCGGGCACCAGACAGTGCTGCTCCCAGATCTGGGTCAGCATCGTCGTCGCGCCGTCGACGTCGTTCGCCTTGATCTTGTCCTGGGCGGCTTCGAGGCTGCTCTTGGCCGCGTCTTCGCGCTTGTCGACCTCGGCGCTCACCAGCGCTTCGACCGGGCCGGCGGTGACCGGCTTTCCCTCGGGCGCGATCTTGCCGAGAGCGGTTGAATCGCCGTCGACGAGGATGGCCGCGGCGCCGAGCTCGCCGAGCCCGTACTTCGTGCGTGTGGCGACGTTGTCGGGCGTGATCAAGACCATCGAGACGCAGCGCGCCGACAGCATCGTCAGCGTGCGCGAGGTCAGAAGGTCCGACTCCTTGGCTTCGGCGCCCGAGGTCGGGAACCAGTAGACGGCGAGCGCGCCGCCCGGCGGGATGTCCGCGGGACCGACGATCTTCCACGGCACGCGGTAGGACTCGGTCGGCGTCGGAGAGCTGCCGCCGGCTCTTGCGCCGCCGATGCCGCCTCCGCCTCCGCCGCCGCAGGTCGCCGAAGCGGGCAGGGGATACAGGCACAGGGACGCGGCAAGCAACGCGATCGTCGCTGATTTCGTAATGCGTGTCGCGGACATCGGCATCCTCCGGATCGTTGGCATTGACGGCTGATGAGTATAGCCGCGGCTGCGCGGCGGGACCTCTTCCCCGGCGTGAAATCCCTGTTCCGCCGCCGCCGGTTTTAGTACACTCCCATCAGCACGGCAGCGACGCCGTGCGACGGCTCGCCGGTCTTGGGCGGATCGTCGAGCCGGAGGGTTGGGGCCCTCACAGCGGTTGTACGCCCGACGAAGGAGGTGATCCATTGAACAGCCTTAGTCTCAGTTCGGTGGAGGTGGCATCCTCGTAGCGGACTCGCTGGCGGGGTAAACCCCACGCCACCAAGACCGAAAGTTCGCGAGGGCCCCGGCACCGCAAGGTGCCGGGGCCCTTCTTCATTTTTCGGGGTTCTTCTAGCGTCGCGGCCGGTACCAGTACTGCTCGATCGTCTCGCGCGACGCCTTTCGCTTGAAGAGCATGCCGACGACGAGCCACGGCATCGTCCGCCAGTAGTGCCAGTCGCCGAAATCGTCGAATTTCCTGGTGGAAGCCACGGCTTTGGCGCGCGTCAGCCGCGTCAGGCGCTGGCCGCGTTTCCGCCCCAGCCGCCGCAGCGCGAAAAGGAACGCCACGTCTTCCGCGACGCGCAGCGACTCGTCGTAGCCGCCGATCGTGTCGAAATCCGCCCGCCTGCAAAAAACGACCCCCGTGTCGAACCCGGTCAGCCACACGATCGGCAGAAAGGCCGCGAAGGTGGACGCGATGCCGACCGACCAGCGGTCGAGCGTGCACCCCGTCGCCCCGCCGACGATGCGATCGGACCGCATCGCCCGGTCGATCGCGTCGAACGTGTCCGGGTGAATGCGCGAGTCGGCGTCGATGAAGCAGACGATCTCGCCGAGCGCGGCGCGCCCGCCGGCGTTTCGCGCCGCGGCGATCGATCGCTTGGCCACCGGCGCGACGCGGCACCCGCGCGCAAGGGCGATCTCGGCCGTGCGATCGGTCGACGCGTTGTCCGCGACGATGACCTCGACGGCATCGGCGCCGCGCGCGTAGCGCTGCCGCGCGACGTCGACGGAGTCGAGCAGCCGGGGAAGGAACCGCTCTTCGTTGTAGGCCGGGATGACGAGCGAGATCACGATCAACCGGTGGCCGCCATCGCGTGGTACATCGCGTCCATCTGCTCGGGCGTGTACGGCGCGTCGTGGTCGACCCACCACCGCAGCAGGGCGAAGAGCGTGCCGGCGAGCGCCTGCGCCTTGACCGGCAGCGGAACGGCGCCGGGTGTTCCCGACAGCGCGGCGAGCCGCCGCTCGATCGTGCCGCTCATGTACTCGACCCCGGCGTGGTACTGGCGCTCCAGGACGTGCGCCCGCGCCAGGGCCTGCTGGAACTTCCGGGCTTCGCCGATATGGCGGAACAGCTCCCGCACCGGCGCGACGCGGCGGCCGCCGGGGCCGTCGCGGTCGATCTCGCGGTCGAGCATCGCGAGCATCCCGATGAAGCTCTTGGCGAGCAGGTCGTCCTTCCCCCGGTAGTGCGCGTAGAAGGTCGAGCGTCCGACGTCGGCGCGATCGAGCAGGTCCTGGATCGTGATCGCGTCGTAGCGCTTTTCGAGCACCAGCTCGACGAACGCGCCGATCAGCGCGACCTGAGTCTTCCGCACGCGGCGGTCGTCATTCCGAACAGATGGGGCCTGTTTGTTCGGTTTCGGACGATCACGCCCTTGTTGGTTGTTGACCGGCATTGGATTGGCTCGCCACACTCGCGCTCCATGATCCCCACATGAAAAAGGATGCGCAACATGAAACGTGACGTCGCCAGCGGCTGCCTGCTCATCGCGGGGGCGGCCTCCGGAGTGGCCGTGATGCTCCTGCACCCGACCGGCCACGAGCTGATGGACCCCGAAACGGGCGCGCGCCTGGCCCGCGTGAACGCCTTCGTCCACGCGCTCGCCCTGTTCGCGATGCCCGCGATCTTCGCCGGCCTGCTCGGCGTGTGGCGCCGATTGGCCCCGTCCGATCTCGCGGTGGGCGCGCTCATCGCCTACGGATGGGGATGCGTCGCCGTGATGGGTGCGGCGGTCGCGAGCGGCTTCGTCGCCCCCGGAGTGATCGAGCACATCGTCGCCAAGGAAGGCTCGAAGATCCCCGACGCCTTCCTGCTCTACACGGGGCTATGGAACCACGCGTTCGCCAAGGTCAACATCGTCGCGTCGTCGGTTTCGATCCTGCTGTTTTCGATCGTGATCGTCCGGACCGGGCGACTGATGCGCGCGGCCGGCACCGCCGGGGCGATCGTCGCCGCGCTCATCCTGCTGCTCTTTTTTGCCGGGCACATCGGCGTCGACGTCCACGGCTTCGGTCTCGTGACCTTCGCGCAGGCCGCGTGGCTGATCTGGGTCGGCGTCCTGATGACGGTCGCTAGGGATCCTTCCTGAGCGCGATCGCCTCGCGGGTGACCGGCGTTTCCAACGGCGCGGCCTGGAGCGTCGCCTGGATGAGAGTTTCCCGGCTGGGGATGACGAGCGACGACCGTGTGTTGACCCGCACGCCGCGCGCCTTCGGATAGACCCCGAGGCCGAGCTGCTTGTCGGCGGTCCAACCCCTCGGGTCGAAGCTCGCGAGGTACCAGCACGACTGATCGGCCGCGATGCGATCGGCGATCTTTTCCGCCGGGATCCCGTTGATGAACGGGAGACCGCCCGTGTCCAGCGCGAGGCTGACCATGGTGTCCTGGGACGCTTGGATCCAGTCGGACGGGGCGGCGAGGTTTCGGCCCTCGACCGCGAAGAACCGGGCGCCGTAGGTCGCCGCGTCCCTCACGAGGGCGGCCATCTCGAGATCCGCCGTCCGCGACGAGACCGAAGAGATCATCTTCGCGTCGGTCCCCGACATGCCGTTGGAGCTGCCGGGGCGCGCCGCGATCCTGTTCGTGAATTGCCACTGCGAGTCCAGCATCCCTTCCACGACGTGCCCCGGATCGCGGCGAAGCGTGTCGGCGAAGTAGACGATCCCCTTCGGCGCTCCGCGCAACGCCAGCGAGCTGATGGCCGCGCGCAAGCGAGTCATGTCGCGCTCGCCGCGCCGCACCTCGTCGCGCGAGAAGCCGCGAAGCTCGATGACCAAGTCTTGCAGGGCCTGGTCTCCCGCCTGCTGAGATACCTTCGCGCTCTTGGCCGCGGCCGTGGCAGCCGGACTCGAGCCGTGGATTTGGATCCCGGCGCAGGTCACCCCCGCGATCGGCGCGTTGAGGGCCTCGCGGATCGCCGTCTCCCTCGAGATCGCCTGGTTGATGTTGGCGTCGTGAATGAGAGCCGCGGTGTGATCCATCGAGTCGACGATCCGCGCCTCGTCGATCGCGGCGCGCATCGCGTCGCCTTCGCCGGGGTCTCCCGCGATCCGGCCGAGGGTTGCGGAAATCAGGGCGGCGTCGTGGGTCCACGGCGTTTCCGACTGGAGCGACCGCCGATTGCGCAGGATCTTGATCTCGTTCCCTTTGGACAACAGCGTGTTCGCGACGAGCTTGGCGACTTCGACCGCGCGCCGCCGCCCCTCGAATGTCAGCTCGATCTCGTCGAAGTACAGAAGGAAGCTCCCCGGCGGGACCGAAGTGGTTTCAGCCGCCGCATCCGGCGCTCCCGTGCACAAGTCGTCGAGGATGAACGACTTCAGCGGCTTGCCGCCAAGCTCGATGTCGAGATCGGCGGCCTTGACCCCTCGCACGGGAACCCCTTTCTGCGAGAGCCGCACCTCGAATTGAATGAGTCGGCGCTCGATCCCTTCTTGAAGAACCGGAGCCAAGCGCGCGGCCGGTTCCTCCGGGCCCGCGAAGACCGGCGCCGAAGCCGAAAGCGCCAACGGAAGCACCATCAAACCGGCCCATCCGATTCTCATGACGTCCTCCTGGTGATCATTTCGCGTCCTGGCCCTGCTTGAGCGCGATCGCCTCACGGTCGACCGGGGTTTCGACGTGATCGGCGAGCAGCTTCGCCTGGATCAGCGTCTCCCGGCTCGGGATGACGAGCGACGACCGCGTATGGACGCGCACGCCCCGAGCCTTCGGGTACACACCCAGGCCGAGCGGTTTGTCGGCGGCCCACCCCCGAGGGTCGAAGCTCGCGAGGTACCAGCACGACTGATCGGCCGCGATGCGGTCGGCGATCTTTGCGGGGGCGATCCCGTTGAGGAAGGGGAGCCCGCCGGTGTCCAGCGCGAGGCTGACCATGGTGTCCTGCGAGGCCTGGATCCAATCCGACGTCGCCGCGAGGTCGCGCCCCTCGACGGCGAAGAACCGGGCGCCGTAGGCCGACGCATCCCGCACGAGCGCCGCCAGCTCGAGATCCGCGGTCCGGGACGAAACCGATGAGATCAGCCGCGCGTCGGCGCGCCGAAGGGTGGCCTTCGTCTGCAAACGGGGAACACCGTCCTGGATCCGATTGGCGAATTGCGGGTCGGATTGCAGCAGGTCTTCCACGACGTGGCCCGGGTCGCGCTGCAACGTGTCGGCGAAGTAGACGATCCCCTTCGGCGCGCCGCGCGAGGCCAACGTGCTGATCGCCGCCCGCAGTCGGGCGAGATCGCGCTCACCTCGACGAACCTCCTCCCGCGCGAAGCCGCCGAGCTCGTTCACCACGCTGCTTGCGACCTGATCCCCGGCTTTCTCGTAAGTCTTCGCGTATTCCCTGAACAGGCGGACGGCAGGGTTGAGGTCGCGCGTGGGGAGCCCGCAGCTCGCCGCGCCGGGAATGACCGGACCGTTGAGCGCTTCGCGTATCGACGTCTCCAGGTTCGTGACCTGCGCGAGGTTGGCGTCATGGAGGACCGCGTCGGCGTGATCGATCGAGTCCAGGACGCGCGCCTGGTCGATCGCGGCGCGCATCGCGTCGCCTGCTCCCGGATCGCCCGCGATCCGGGCGAGCGCTGCGGCCACGACCGCCGCGTCGTGGGTCCACCCGCTTTCCGTCTGCAGCGCCGTGCGGTTACGCACGATCAGGATCTCGTGGCCTTGCGCCAGCAGCGTGTTCGCGACGAGCTTGGCGACCTCGACCGCGCGCCGCCGCCCGTCGAAGGTCAGCTCGATCTCGTCGAAGTACAGGATGAAGCTCCCCGGCCTGCTCACCGTGACCCCGGGTGCGCCGCTGCACATGTCGTCGAGGATGAACGACTTCAACGGCTTGCCGCCAAGCTCGATGTCGAGGTCGGCGGCCTTGACCCCCCGGACCGGAGCTCCCTTCTGCGACAGCCGCACCTCGAATTGGATGAGGCGGCGCTCGATCCCTTCTTGAAGGATCGGAGTGAGTTGGGCGATCGGTTCTTCCGGGCCCGCGAAGGCCGGCGGCGCCAGCGTGAACGCCAAAGGAAGAACCACGAGGCCGAAGCATCGTGCCTTCATGACACCCTCCCGGTGAGCTGCTGTCGGAATCGTACGCCTGCGGGGGGCGCCGGCAAGGCTGATTTAGCTCGGGTGCGTGCCTTTTACAGCGGCCATTTCGCGAGCAGCTTCGTGACCGTCTTGGCCCCTCGGAAGGTGACCCGGGCCTTCGTCGCCTTTTCGAACACGTTGTTCGAAAACTCGGAGTCGGCCTGTCCCGTCTTGCAGAGCCAGTAGATTTCGCGGCCGTTCAGGTGAAAGGCGTCGTTGTCGTTCGCCAGCCCGTCCAAGGCTTTTCGGGCCGCGGGGCTCAAAGGCTCGCTCAGGAAGCCGATGCAAAACGCCCCGGCGCCGGCGACGCGCCCCGCCGGAAAGGCCTTGTGCGCCGCGAGGGCGGCGAGCTCGGGGCCCGTGCGGATGAAGGTCTTGACCTCGTAACCGAGGGCCTTTTCCAGGTGCGCCTCGATCTTCCGTTCGAGGGCCGCCGTGTTCTTCACGGGGGACGTGAAGATCACGTTGCCGCTGGCGATGAACGTGGTCACGTCGGTGAAGCCGAGCCCTTCGAACAGCTCGCACAGCTTGGCCATCGTCACCGTGTGGCCGCCGACGTTGATGGCGCGCAAGAACGCGTAGTGTCGCGGCATTACAGCCTCTTTCCCGCGGCCGAGGCCGCGATGAGCTTGTCGAGGCGCGCTACGGCCGGGTCACGGTGGCGAGGACGGCGGACGTGCCGTCGGGAGAGACCTTTCTGACGCGAGGCACCCACGCCTTCCGGTCTTCGTTGGCCGTGTGGAGGTACTCGAGCACGTAGAGGTCATGACCGACGTGGGTGACGGCGGTGGGGGACCACGGCGGAGCGGTCTCGACGACCGTCGTGACCTTGCCGTCGGGCGACAGCCGGATCACGCGGCCGCACCCGGCGACGGCGACGACGATCGCCCCATGGGTGTCGACGTCGATTCCGCGGAGGTCGGGCAGATCGGCCGCGCCGTACGCAGGGACCGCTGGGCACCCGGTGAGAGCGAGGTGGTCGACGATCAACGAGACGCGTCCGTCGGCGTCGATCTTTCGAATCGAGTCTTTCCCGGTCGCGTAGAGCACGCCGCCTGGCCCTGCCGCCAGGCCGTTCACCCACGGAAGCGGCACGCTCGCGCGCGCCGACGTCTCGCCCGCGGGCGTCCGCTTCACGATCTGAAGGCTCCCTCCGTGCGCCCGCGTCGGGTAGTACAGGTTCCCGTCGGATGCGACGACGAGCGGAAAGTCGCTGGCCGCGAGAAGCTTCCCGTCGGCGCCGGATCGCGTAACCTCTCCGTCCGCACCGGAGGGAAGGCGCGCCTTGCCGAAGCGGCCGTCCGGGTCGGAAGCGAGCCAGTGGAAGTTCGGCCCGGGCACCTTCGCGAGCGCGCCCTTCGCGTCGATCGTCCAGATCCCGGCGCCGGTGTCGATGAAATAGATCTGTCCGCTCTTGCCGGCGACGATCCCCGAGCCGGGGTGCGCCGGAGCCGGAAGCGCCACGACGAGCGACACGGCGACGGCGGCCACGATCCGGCCCACGCTCACGGCGCAGGCTCCGACAACAGCTCGACGATCGCCGCGTGCAGGTCGTCGTAGTCGCGTTTGGCCTTGGGGTCCTTCGAGTCCTTCGCGAAGACGCCCCCTTCGTGGATGTGGCGAAGGACCCCGCGCTTGTCGATGAGAAGCGACGAGGACGTGAACTCCGCGTCGGGGACGCGATCCAGCCAGAGTGCCTTCAAGGCGCCCCAGTCCGCGTCGACGGCCACCGGAAACCGGAAGCCGTACGACTTCACGTACTCGCGGACCTTGTCCGCGGCGACGGGGCGCGGCCTGGGCTTCGGGGTGTACATCCCGATGACGACCAGGCCGCGTCCGGCGAGCTCGTCGTTGAGCGCGTTCAGCGACGGGGCCGTCTGGCGGCAGTACGGGCACTCGGAGTCCATGAAGAACCGGATCAAGACGACTTTGCCGCGCAGGCCGGCGAGCGTCAGCGGACCGCCCTGGATCCACTGGTCCGCGGGCTTGGCCGGCCAGTCGGGGACCGGCTGCCCCAGGATGCCCGCGAGAACCAGCGCGGGGATCATGGGGCGCTCCGTGGCTGCCGATCGCGGATGGCCGAGGCGGGCCGCGGCTCGGACCATTCGGACACGTCGGCCGGGCGCGCGGGGTCTTTCCCCGCGAGGAACAGCTCGAGGTGCGGGAAGTCGTCGTACCCCCAGAACAGCTCGCCTCCCGCCTCGATCGTGGGGACGCCGAAGACCGTGCGCTCGACGGCATCCATCGTTTGCGTCCTCAGGAGCGCTTTCGCCTCCGGCACTTCCGCCTGCGCGACGAGCGTCGCGCCGTCCAGGCCCACTTCGTCGGCGACCTGCTTGACCACGTGCGGGTCGCTGACGTGCAGCCGCCGCGCCCAGACGGCGGAAAACAGCGCGTCGATCAGGCGCGCACGGCTCGCTTCGGGGAGCGGCAGCGACGACACGCGCAGGGCGAGCAGCGGGTTGAACGGGTGGAACGCCGGCGGGTGAAACGGGACGCCCAGCAGCGTCGCCTTGCGCAGGATGTTCTTCCACATCCACCGCATCTGTACCGGGATCTCCGCCGGTCCCAAGCGACCGTACGTCTCCAGCAATCTCGCGAACAGCACCGGCACCGGCTCGATCGCGACCCCGTGGCGCTTCGCGAGCGCCGGGAGCTGCGTCCAGGCGAGGTAGGCGTTGGGCGAGATGTAGTCGAAGTAGAAGCGGAGCGGGGTCGGAGGCATCGGCTAGGACAGATGCTTGCCCACGAGCTTCGTCATCTCGAACATGCTCACGCTGCTCTTGCCGCCGAAGACCGCCTTGAGCGCCGGGTCGGCGTTGATCTTCCGCTTGTCCTTGGCGTCCTGGAGCTTGTTCTTCTTGATGTAGATCCAGAGCTGCTTGGTGACTTCGGTGCGGGGGACGGGCTTCGACCCGATGACCGCCGCGAGCGCCGGGCTCGGCGTCATCGGCTTCATGAATGCGGCGCTGGGCTTCCGGGCAGGCGTCTTGGACGTGGTCTTGGCCATCGGGTCTCCTTTGAAAGAAAAACCAATGATATCCGCGAAAAAGGGGACACTCCCATTTATTAAAGGGGAATGTCCCCTTTTTGTTCATCGAGCAACGGCAGGCGCATACGCCCGCTCGGCATCTTCGTCAACGCGTTGTTCTTCGCGACCGCGCTGCGCGCGACCGGCCGCGTGTCGGCGGCGATCGGCGCGCACATCGCGTGGAACTTCGTGCAGGGTGCCGTGCTCCGCTTTCCCGTGAGCGGCGACAGGGAAGGGGCCTCCCTCATCGGCATCGTGCAGCACGGGTCCGCCTGGGTCACCGGCGACGCCTACGGCCCCGAGGCCGGCCGCATCGGCGTCGTCGCCAGCCTCGCGGGCATCGCGTTGCAAAAAAAAGGGGACACGCCCGGTTGAAACGGGCGTGTCCCCTTCTTGATTTTCCGGGGGCGCTGAGGCTCGTTTCGGTCCCGAAATCGAGGGCCCAAAAACCTCGCGACGACGCGCCCGGAAGCGGCTCCGGGAGGGCGTCCGAAGCCTGTCAGATCGGACGAGATCGAACAAAAACACCGCTTCGAAGACATGTGCGGTTACCAACATTACTATTGCTGGCTGTTGGGGTCGCCGTACTTCTGCGCACGTTCATCGGGGGAGCGTGCTCGGAGGGACGGTCGATGTCGCACACCACGAAACGCCTCGTCACTTGGCTCGCAGCGATCGCGCTCCCGGCTCTCGCCTGGGCGCTCGCCATCTCGCCGTTCGAAGGCGCCGATGGCGATCTCGTCGCGGGCGCCGGGACCGACTGGGGCACGTTCGTCGGCAGCCCGAGCCTCGCGATCGGGAACGACTTGCCCACAGGGCAGACCGACGACTCGCTGCGCGGCAAGGAAGACGACGTCGTGCCGGGCATCGACTACGGCTCGATCCCGAACAACAAGAGCGACCTGCTCCGCTTCTACGCGGACCACGAGCGCGTGGGATCCGGCAGCTCCGCGCACGACTTCCTGTACCTCGGCTGGGTGCGGGCCGACACGCTCGGCAGCGCCAACATGGACTTCGAGTTCAACCAGTCGAGCACGCTGACGGCCAACGGCGTTACCGTCCAGCGCACCGCGGGCGACCTGCTCGTCCTTTACGGCTTCTCCGGCGGCGGCAATCAGATCAATCTCGGCATGTCGCGATGGACGCTGACCGGGCCGTGCGAAGCCTCAGCGTCCGGCCCGTGCTGGGGCCCGGTCCAGCAGCTCACCGGCGTCGCCGAGGGTGCGGTCAACGTCACCGCGCCGGTGTACGACCCGCTCACGGGCACGATGCTCCCCGCGCTGACCTTCGGCGAAGCGTCGATCGACCTGACCTCGGCCGGCGTGTTCGACACGCAAGCCTGCGTCAGCTTCGGCCGCGGCTACGTCAAGAGCCGGTCGTCGGATGCGTTCTCGTCCAGCATGAAGGACTTCATCCGGCCGATCGACGTCAAGGTCACCAACTGCGGCACGATCACGATCGCAAAGACGGCGGTCCCGAAGGCCGACCAGGACTTCACCTTCACCGGCTCGGCCAACCTGGGCGTGTCGTCCTTCGTTCTCGACGACGACGGCAACGAAGCCAACGCGCTGCGCCGCAGCCGGTCGTTCACGGCCCGCTTCGAGGACACCGTGACGATCACGGAAGACGCAACCCCCGGCTGGGACCTGACCGGGGTCGCCTGCACCCAGGGCGGCGTTCCCACCCTCGCGGAAGACGGCTCGTTCACCGGCGAGGTGAACATCGCGGCGAGCTCGGGCGACAACGTGACCTGCACCTACACCAACACCGAGCGCGGCCGCATCCGCGTGCTCGAGGCGGTGTCGCCGGTGGGCGACCCGCAGACCTTCGACTTCACGCTCGGCGGCGGTCCCGACGCGATCGCCTCGAGCTTCACCTTGGCGGGCGGAAGCCCGGCCGCCGACACCGGCGCCGTGCGCCCCGGCACCTACGCGATCGTCCAGGCCGACGACGGCCCGTCGTGGGACCTGGCCAGCGCCACCTGCGACGACGGCAGCCCCGTCGGCGCCGTGTCGGTCGGCCCCGGCGAGGTCGTCACCTGCACCTTCACGAACGTCAAGCGCGGCCAGGTCGTCGTCGACGAGGTCACGATTCCTGCGGGTGCATCTCAGGCGTTCGCGTATGCGCTCACGGGCGGCCCCGACGCGGTTGCGGCGAGCTTCTCGCTGACCGACGCGGGCACGCCGTACGCCAGCGGCCTCGTCCGCTCCGGCACCTTCGCGGTCGTCCAGTCCCCGCTGCCTTCGGGCTGGGACCTCACGTCGGCCACCTGCGATGACGGCAGCAGCCCCGCTGCGGTCGGCGTCGCCCCCGGTGAGACGGTGCACTGCACCTTCACGCACACGCTGCGCGGGTCGATCGTGGTGGACGAGGTCACGATCCCGGGCGGCGACCCGCAGTCGTTCAATTTCACGCTGACCGGCGGCCCCGACACGCTCAACCAGGGCTTCTCCCTGACCGACGCCGCCACCCCGCGCGCGAGCGGCGCCGTGAAGCCGGGCACCTACGCGGTCGCCCAGGCGTCCGCCGGCGCGGCGTGGGATCTCACGTCCGCCGTCTGCAGCGACGGCAGTCCGATCACGGCGGTTTCCCTCACGGCGGGGGAGACGGTGACCTGCACCTTCACGAACACCAAGCGCGGCACGGTCAAGGTCGACGTCGTCACGACGCCGTCCGCCGACCCGCAGACGTTCGGCTTCACCTTGACCGGTGGGCCGGACGCGGTGAGCAACGCCTTCTCCCTGGCGGACGGCACGACGCCGTTCGACAGCGGCCTCGTGCGCCCCGGCACGTACGTGTCGACCGCGCAGGCGACGCCCGCCGGCTGGGATCTCGCGTCGGTTTCTTGCAGCGACGGCAGCAACCCCTCCGCGATCGGCCTTTCGGCCGGTGAGGCCGTGACCTGCACGTATGCGTACGTGAAGCGCGGCAAGATCCGCGTGGACGTCGTCACGGTGCCCGCCGCCGACCCCCAGAGCTTCGCGTTCACGCTGTCGGGCGGTCCCGACGCGATCTCACAGGCCTTCGGCTTGACCGACGCCGCCACGCCGTACGACAGCGGCGCGGTACGCCCCGGCGGCTACGCCGTGGCCGCCGGGACGACCCCGGCCGGGTGGGACTTGACCGCGAGCAGCTGCAGCGACGGCAGCCCCGCCGCCGCGGTCGGAGTGTCGCCCGCCGAGACCGTCACCTGCACCTTCACCTACACCAAGCGCGGCCGCGTCATCATCGACGAGGTCACGCAGCCGTCGGGCGACCCGCAGTCGTTCGCGTATTCGCTCTCCGGCGGCCCCGATGCGTTCTCGGCCAATTTCTCGCTGACCGACGCCGCGGCGCCGTATCAGTCGGCCACGGTGCGCGCCGGGACGTACGTCGCGTCGCAGAGCCCGCTCCCGGCCGGCTGGGAGCTCGTCTCCGCGACGTGCAGCGACGGCTCCTTGCCCTCCGCCGTGGCGCTCGCGCCCGGTGAGGTCGTGACCTGCACCTTCACTCACCTGAAGCGCGGCCGGATCCTGGTCGACGAGGTGACGACGCCGTCGGGCGACCCGCAGGCGTTCTCGTTCACCCTGACGGGCGGCCCCGGCGCGATCTCCCAGGCGTTTACGCTCACGGACTCCAGCGCACCGCACGACAGCGGCTTCGTCAGCCCCGGCACGTTCGCGATCACGCAGGGCGCCATCCCGGCCGACTGGGACTTCACCGGCGCCAGCTGCTCCGACGGAAGCCCGGTGAGCGCCGTGGCCGTGGGCGCCGGCGAGACCGTGACCTGCACGTTCCGCCACACCAAGCGCGGCAAGGTCGTCGTCATCAAGGACGCGCGGCCCAACGACGCCCAGGACTTCGCCTTCTCGATCTCGGGCGTCAGCCTCACGCAGGCCTTCTCGCTCGACGACGACGCCGACCCGACGCTCCCCAATTCCCGCTCGTTCACCGTCCTGCCCGGCGGCTACGTCGTCTCCGAAGGCGACACCGGCTCGATGTGGGACAACACGGGAATCACCTGCACCAGCTCGCAAAGCTCGCCCTCCGTCTCGGTGAGCGTCCCGGCGCGCACCGCCACGCTCGACGTCCGGCCCGGTGAAACGCTGACCTGCACGTTCGTCAACTCGATGCGCGGCCGCATCGCCGTGATCAAGATGATGCAAGACACGACGCCCGGACCGACGGTCGACCCGACGCAGATCCCGTTTACGTTCTCGAACGGCTGGGGCCCGAACTTCATCCTGAAGCACCTCGATCGCAACACGAGCCCCTGGCTCAAGACCGATCGTTCGTACACGGTGACCGAGCTTCCGTACCTGACCTGGGAGGCCTCGAGCGTGTGCGTCTTCCCCGACGGCAGCCGCGTCACCGGCGGCGCCAGCATCACCGTCACCCCGCCCCCCGGCGGCGAGGTGGTGTGCACGTTCACCAACGCGCCCCCGACCATCCACCCCGGCTCCTCCGGGTTCTGGAAGAACTGGCGGAATCACTACACCGATGCCCAGTTCACCTCGATCCTCGTCGAGGCGCTGCGCGGCTCGCCGGTCTACGCCTCCCTGTTCGACTCCGCCGGCGCCGTGCGTCCGGGCGCGATCGCCGCGATCGACGCGATCTACGAGTCGGGCGGAGACACCGACGCGAGGAGACTGCTCAAGGAGCTGACCTCCGCGATGCTCAACATCGGCGTGAGCTCAACGGCCAACCCCGCCGTGCACGCGCTGCAGAACAACGACGACGTCACCCGCGACACGATGATCCGGCTGTCCGCCGCGGACGAGGCGCTGGTCCGCGCCTTCGCCCCGTGCGATCTCGCCGCCGGAGTCCGCATCGGCGACGTCATCGACGTTGCCGAGGCGACGTGGAGCGGCAACGTGCTCGCCGGGAGCTACGGGTTCGACGGGCTCACCGGGAGCCAGCAGGCCGCTCTCGGCGCGATCTTCGGGAGCTTCAACATCGGCGGCAACATCGTCGTCGACCCGGACCTGTCGCCGCGTCCCCACGGGCTGCCGCTCGGCGGCACGTTCGGGCAGGACTGGTTCTTGGACGCCGACAACGACGGCCACGGCGGTGCGCCCGTGACCACGTGCAACGCGGTGCTGATGCCCGGTTACGCCGCGACGTCCGACGACTGCGACGACGCGCACGCCGCCGTCTACCCCGGTGCCCCCGAGGTGTGCGACGGCCTGCGCAACAACTGCTCCGCCGCCGGCTGGCCGTCGCTCGGAGGCCTCGAGACCGACAACGACGGCGACGGCGTTGCCGAGTGCGCGGGCGATTGCAACGACGCGGCCGCGTCCGTGCGTCCCGGCGTCACCGACACCTGCAACGGCGTCGACGACAACTGCGACGGACTCGTCGACAACGACGCCTCGGGCGCCGACACCGACGGCGACGGCGTGAAGAACGCCTGCGACAACTGCGACTTCGCCGCGAACGCGAGCCAGCTCGACTCCGACCACGACGGCGTGGGCGACGCGTGCGACGTCTGTCCCTTCGTGTCCGACCCGGCCCAGCTCGACACCGACCACGACGGCGTGGGCAACGCCTGCGGCGACAACTGCCTGTCCGTCGCCAACGCTCACCAGGACGACGCCGACCTCGACGGGATCGGCGACGCCTGCGACAACTGCAAGTTCGTCGTCAACAAGGCGCAGTCGGACACCGACGGCGACGGCGAAGGCGACCACTGCGACCTGAACGACGGGATCATCTACATCATGCCCAGCTCCACGGGCACCGACGGGTTCGAGTGGCAGCACGAGGGCACGTTCGGCAGCTGGAACGTCTATCGCGGCGGCCTGATGATCCTCCGCTCGAGCGGCACCTACACGCAGGCACCCGGGTCGAACGTCCTCGCGATCCGCGCCTGCGGTCTGACCGACACCTGGTACGAAGACACGACGAGCCTCGCCCCCGGCCGCTCCGCGTTCTACCTCGTGACCGGCGTCGCCAACGGCGTCGAAAGCAGCCTCGGAACCAGCACGAACTCGGCACCCCGCGTGAACACGAATCCCTGTCAGTGATCGGCCCCCCTACGGCGCCCCTCCCGCCGTAGGTGGCCGGACCGGAAAAGGGGACACTCCCATTTATTAATTGGGAGTGTCCCCTTTTTGTTAGTTGCAGGCGGTGAGGGATTGCGGAAGATCGCAGGCGGATGTCCCGGTGGCTTCGGGGCGTTGGGCGCCGGAGGAGCGGTGGCCGTAGGAGCCTTCCGAGGTGGCGTTCTGGGCGACGACGACGAAGTACACGATCGCGCCGGGGGACAGCGCGCCCGGGTCGAAGCTGGTGGCTCCGGAAACGCCGCGCCCGCACGCCATGTTGCTCCATGAGACGCCGCCGGGGCTCACGGAGCTTCCCCAGACGATGACGTGGTCGGTGGCGCCGCACCCCGGCGCGTAGCTGACGTTCACGGTCGAGCCCGCGCCCCGCTGTGCGGTCATCGGCAGCGCGGCGCTGGCCTCGCCCGGGCCCGAGATCGCCACCGAGCTCTTGACGAGGAGCATGTCGTGCGCGACGCCGTCGAAGGTCGTTCCGGCGACGTAGGTGGCGCCACTCGCGTCGACCGCGAGGCCGTACGCGAAGTCTCCCTCGCTCGACGATTGGAATTGCCCGCTGTCGCTCGACTTCTTCCACACGAGGTTCCCGGCCGGGTCGTACTTCAACGTCAGGAAGTCCCAGTCGTTGGATGACGTCTCCGCCCAGCCGCTCCCGGCGGCGTAGACGTTGCCCTGGGCGTCGACGGCGAGCGCGGCCGCGCGCTGCGCGACGTTTGCGTACGACCGTGCCCACGCGAGTCCGCCCGCACCGTTGAATTTCATCGTCACGAACGCGTCGAGCCCGTCCTCGTCGGGGGCGCCCAGCGCGTACACGCTGCCCGCGGCGTCGAGCGCGAGGTCGACGAGGAAGTCGTTCACGGATCCCGAGTCCTGGAAGGTGGTCCAGGCGAGTCCGCCGGCGGCGTCGTACTTGCGGACGACGAAGTCGAAGCGCCCGGCGCTGTCCGCCGAGGACCCTCCGAGGTAGACGCCGCCCGTGGCGTCGACGCCGATCCCGGACCCGCGGTCGTCGCGCCCGCGGGAGAACGACCGCAGCCAGACCAGGTTGCCCGCGCCGCTCAGCTTCGCCGCGAACATCGCGTTCACCGCGTTGTCGACGATCCCCGCGAGGTAGATGTTCCCCGCGGCGTCGAGCGCGACCTTCGTCGCGAGATCGGTGTACGAGCCGTTGTCGTACGTCCGCTGCCAGACCGTCGCGCCGGCCGCGTCGACCTTGATGACGAGCGTGTCGCCGAACCCCCACTCTCTCGTCCCGCCCGCGAGGGTGATCGCGCCGGCCGGGTCGATCGCCATGTCGCGCAGATAGCCGCCCGGGTAGCGCCGCATCCACACGAGCGATCCGGAGGCGTCGTACTTGGCGACCGTGCTCGTCCCGTTCAACGTGCCCAGCACGACCACGTTCCCGCTCGCGTCCACCGCGACGTCCCGGCCGTCGGCCTTCGTGCCCTCGTGGAGCTGCCGCGCGAAGCGCTCGGCCACGGTCCCGTCGCGGACGCGCATCACGACGTCGCGCGTCACGCCACCCCAGGCGTCTTGGAGCTGCAGCGTGAACGCGGACACTCCCTGCGTCGTGGCGGTGCCCGCGATCTCGCCGGTTGCCGCGTTGAGGGTCAGCCCCGAGGGAAGGGTCCCCGAGGCGATCGACCACATCGTCGGCG
>Ga0068859_100002442_pt1 | contig 18918 bp, 17 predicted proteins | sample KBSSwiS22_FD_66585 | JGI IMG/M metagenome (GOLD analysis project Ga0068859, IMG submission 66585) | Switchgrass rhizosphere microbial communities from Kellogg Biological Station, Michigan, USA - KBS Switchgrass S2-2 | ecosystem: Host-associated > Plants > Roots > Rhizosphere > Soil ...
GTCGATTCGCTGCGACCTTCGACGACGCAGTCGATGCTGAGTTCTTCGTAAGTATCGGTCTGGATGATCTGCCAGCCGCCTGAACCGCCGACGATCACTTTGAAGTTATCTCGATAAGGGCTCGCTTTGATGTTTGCAAACAACTGTCTTGAGTAGTGAGAGTTGATGGGCATCTTCGATGATCCGAAGATCGACGTGTAGACGCCGGCGGCGAACGTCACGCCCAGCGGGTTGTGAGTAGACACCGCAACCACGCGCGTGCGTGGACCAACGAATTTATGCAGGTCGTCCGGAAAACACGCGACTACATCGTCGTTGCGATATTCGCGAAGCAAAGACTTTTCCACCAGCCTCACACCCGCGGGCATGAAACGAGCGGAGCCGTCGGGGTTGTGCTCGACCTCGCGCCACTTGGGATATTTTCTATTAATGACGCCCTCCATCCAGATTGGCAGCGAAGCCATAGCCATCTGAATGAAGTAGCCCGCGTGATCAATTGCTTCAGTGAGTGGCGCGGTTAAAACAATCAAGCGCCCGCCGTCTGCAGGGGGTTCAAGGATATTCATGTTGGGTGCTTACACTAATGAAAATACGTGAGGTTTACAAGTGATTTCTCATCCACAGATTACACAGATTGATTTGGAGGAATCTGTGTAATCTGTGGATAAACCAATTTAGGCGTCTGTAGCGGCGATGGCTTCGATTTCGATCAGGAAACCGTGATGAAGTTTGCCGCACGGAATGACTGCGCGGGCGGGGCGATTCTCCCCAAGAACCCTCGCGTAAACCTTGTTCACGGCCTCCCACAAGTCAATGTCAGCGATGGAAATGTTTACTTTGAGCACGCGGTCCCAGTCGCTGCCGGCCGCTTTGAGAATTGCGTGGACGTTTGTGAGTGCCTGCTCTGTTTGTTCTTCGATCGAGCTGAGCTTCTTTTCGCCCGTCGCAGGATCGATCGAGAGTTGACCGGCGACAAATACGAGACCGTTGTAGACAGTTGCCTGCGAGTAATGTCCGGCGGGTTTGGGTGCGTTTGGGGTATTGATTCTTTTGATTTCCATAATTGTCTCTAAACTGGTAATCGAGGTGTCTAAACTAAAAGATTTCACGCAAAGCCGCAAAGGTAACGCAAAGGCGCAAAGAAATTACTTCGCGGCTTTGCGTCTTTCTTTGCGCCCTTGCGTGAAAAACGTTCAGTTCGATGTGCTCTCAGTGCCGGTTGTTACACCAACAAGTGAGTCGACCGTCAGCTTCGTGTCGGCGTTTTGCCAGGCCCTGCCAAACTCCACATCAACCATCTTCGCCGCTGATTCCTTGCCCTGCTTGCGCAGACTTTCGGCAAGACCAAATAGCGCGCGTCCGTTGCGTGGATGTTTTTCAAGCTCAGCGCGAAACACCTTCTCGGCGCCGGCACCGTCACCGAACGAAAGCAAGGCGCCGCCGAGCACTTCGCGTGTCGGCAGATCCCAGTCAGACGGTTCGGCATAGTAGGTTGCGTCTTCAGCGGCTACAGCCTTAGTCAACGCATCGATGGCGGCTGCTTTGTCTCCGCGCGCGAGCGCGATCTTTCCTTCGAGCGTTAGTTCCGCAACCTTCGTTACGTCCGCGGCCGCATTCGAGAACATTCGTACTTCGGGGGTCAGAGTCTTACTTACAGCACGCAACGCAGCGAGTTCGGCTTCAGCATTCGCCGTCTGCTTCGAAGCGGCGTACGCACTGCCACGCGCGAAGTGCCAGAATGCGGTCGTGATCTTCAACGATGCATCAGGTTTGGGCTCTTTCAAAACCTCGTCCCATTTGCCAAACCGGGTCAATGAAACCAGCGGGTACGGGTTAAACATCTCGAGCATCGGCATCGCTTTCAGCGCCGGTTTAACGTTAGCTTCCAATTCACGCGCCGCTTTGATCGAATCAGCATAACGTCCCTTCATGGCATTCGCCGCTGCCAGGAAGTGGATGTTGTGATTCGTGTACATGTTCGGATAGAGACCCTTGTTGCCGCTCTTCGTGATGTATTCCTTATCGACGACGATTGCGTCCACGTTTGATTGAGCCGCCTCGGCGTAATCACCGGTGCGGTTGTAGATGTGCGACGGCATGTGGACCAGGTGACCGGCCTTCGGCGCGAGCTTGCCCAGACGATCCGCACTCGGCAGCCCTCGCTCGGCACTGTTCGACGCTTCCACAGCATGAATGTAATAGTGGTTCGCGCCCGTGTGATTTGGATTGCGACGCAGCACACTTTCAAGCACTGCGACGATCTCGAGTGTGTCTTCGGTGGGCTTGCCGTCGTTGGTCCATAGTTTCCATGGACGCAGATTCATCATGCTTTCGGCGTAGAGTGTGGCGGCGTCGAGGTCGTCCGGATAGCTCTTCGACAACTCGCCCATCGCAATTCTGTAATCAACGGCGAGCTTGTGTTTGGCCGCCTGGAGATCGGACGAATAACGTTTCGACAATGCGTTGATGTAAGCGCGCTCGTGTTCCGATGCTTTCGGCGCGAGCGCGATTGCTTTTTGCAGATTGGAGAAAGCCTCGAGCAGAGATGGACCATCCGCCTCGACGTTGTAGTTTGAACCCATGGAGAGCGCGATGCCCCAGTAAGCCATGGCCAGGTTCGGATCGAGTTGGGCGGCCTGCTTGAACGACTTCACCGCCTCCTCGTGATTGAAGGCGTAGACGTAAGCGAGTCCCTGGTTGAAAAATTTTTGCGCTTCCGCGTTATTAGTTGTTACCGGGTGATTGATGTCGCCGAGCCCCGCTTCCAGCGTCACTGGCGCCGGCGGTTGAGCGGGAGCATGGCTGTGTTGACCAAATGCTGCGATTGGGGAGAGCAGTAGAATTAAAAAGAGCAGATGCCTCATCTTGAAATCTCCTGAACCGGCAATGCCGTGCCGGAACGGCTGTCACGAATCACAATGTTCAAAGACTAACGCGTAATGAGGCTGGGAAATGGGCCACTTATGGCGCACCGTACTTCAATTGCACCACTTTCGCCTTTCCTTTGCCGTAAACGGTGACGATGAAGAGATCGTCAAACTTTTGTTCATCGATGGTGGGAACAACGTCGCCACCGAGCGCCTTGATCACGTCGGGAATCCAGTTGCTGTGGCCGATGACGAGCGCGCTCTCGCCTGGTCGTTGCAGGATTTTGTTGACTACTTCAGCGGTCGACTCGTCCGCGATGAGTCGAAGGTTAGCTGGATTGGGTTTGAGAGTCAGCGCGATGACGCTCACACCGGTTTTGGCTGTTAAAGGTTCGGCTGTTTGTTTGGTGCGGAGAAACTGCGATGTGTAAATGGCTTTGATGTTCGCGGTGCTGAGAATGCGTGCGAGCTCCTGCGAACGCGTTACCCCTTCTTTCTTCAGCGGCGGATCCTGCTTCGGCTCGTCTTCTTTCTCCGCATGTCGAACCAGAAATACTGTCGTTGGTTTGAACTCTTCCTGTCCCAGGGCGGTCTGACAAAACACCGCCAGCAAGATTGTTAACGTTAAGAGAATTGTGCTTCTTCGCTTCATTTTCTTTGTGTGCCTCTTGTGCCTTTTTGTGGCTAAGATTTCCATGATTCACGAAAAGTCACAAATCTTTTCGCATCGGAATGAGTTCGAGTTTGACGCCATCCACGAGTTCGAGATCGAAGGTTCCCGCGGGTGCGAAACCACAGGACTTGTAAAACTCGATTCCCGGCAGCGTGGCCATGAGCTCGAGCGCGCGAAAACCCTCTGCACGCGCTTCATCTTCACACCGCGACAGGATTGCCCGCGCGACTCCCTTGCGCGCGTGTTCAGGATGAATGAAGAAAGCACGTATCTTCGCCGGTTCTGAAGCCGGATCGAGATACCCGGCATCTCTGGACGAGAATTGATCGCCTCCGAAAAGCGTCTTTCGCTTGCTCCAGCCACCGCAACCAACCATCGCTCCTGAATCTTCCGCAACGAAATAGGTGCCATCCTCGATCAAGTCAGTATCGACACCAAACACTCTCGCAATCGCGGCTTCTATTTGCTTATCACTATAGTGTTCGCGACTAAGATGGCGCGCTGAGTCAGCGATCAACTGCTTGATCGCATCACGCTCGTCCATCCTTGCACGTCGAATAATCACGACCGCTTAGTAACTCAAGCCGAAGCCAAACTTGAACAGCGGATCATAATTTTTATCACCGACATTGATCGGAATCTGATCCATCGACCGCGGCCATGAGAACGACAGTTTCCCCGTCGGCTTGAAGTCACCAAAAAGCACGTCGGTAACTCCGCGACCTTCAGTCCCCGGCAGCCACGCCGCCACAAACGCATCCGCTTTGTCGATTATTTTATCAATAATCAATGGCCGTCCCGACAGCAGCACGACTACGAGTGGCATTCCCGCTTGTTTCATCTTCTCAACTACCGCCACATCGACTTCGCCAAGCTCGAGCGTCTTCCGATCGCCAATCATCTCGGCGTAAGGAGTCTCACCGATGACGACGATACCGAGATCCGCGCCGGACGCGTTTGACCCGTCTTTCGCAAACGTCACTGTGGTTTGCGGTGAAACACTTTCCTGAATCGCTTTCAGGATCGTTGTGCCGCCGGTCGTGTTGTCGCCACTCTTTCCCTGCCAACTGATGGTCCAACCACCGCACTGGTTCCCGATGTCGTCAGCATTCTTCCCGGCTACGTGAATGCGTTTCAGACGTTTCGACGCCGGTAAAACGCGCCGTTCATTCTTGAGCAGCACAAGCGACGCGCGCACACACTCACGCGCTACCCGGCGATGCGGCGCCGAACCAAAACGATCGTGCAAACTCCGATCAGCAAGCATCAGTCGCCCCGGTTCCAAACCCATCGCAAACTTAACCCGGAGAATTCTCGTAACCGCATCATCGACACGCGACACCGGCACACGATTCTCCCGCACGAGCTCGAGCAGCAAAGTATAAAGTTCACGATACTTGACCGAGACCATGAACATATCCATGCCCGCGTTTGTCGACGTCTCAATCTGCGTCTTGTAATCCCCGGGCATCTCGTTGATCGCATCATAGTCAGAGATCAGAAAACCTTCGAACCCAAGCTCACCTTTCAAAATCTCGGTCAATAGACGTTTACTGCCGGAGCACTTCACGCCATTCCAACTGCTGTACGACGGCATGATCGTACCGACACCTGCTTTTATCGCACTCACATAGCCGGCCATGTGAAGATCTCTGAGTTCTTGTTCACTTGCAACAACATCACCGCGATCGAGTATGTGTACGTCACCCTTGAGTCTCGTGCCGGTGCCAAACTTTGTGGCGCCGTCGCCGATCCAATGCTTCGCACACGCTAGTATGCTCAGCGGATTGCTCAGATCGTTGCTCTGGTATCCGCGCACTGCAGCCTCGCCCATCGTGCGCGCGAGCTCAGGCGTTTCGCCAAAGCCTTCGTAAGTCCTGCCCCAACGCTCGTCACGCGGCACGGTTACGCATGGCGCAAAAGTCCAGTTAATGCCGGTAGCTTTGACTTCGAGCGCAGTAACGCGCGCCGCATTTTCCACGATATCGGGATTACGCGAGCAACCGAGACCGATGTTATGTGGAAAGATGACGGCGCCAAGCACGTTGCTGTGACCGTGTACGGCGTCGATACCGTAAAGAAGTGGAATACGCAGACGCGTGTTTTGCGAGCGAGATTGCAGGCTGTCGTAGTGATCGGTCCAGTCTTTCAGTTCATTGCCGCTCTTCGGATCTGAGCTGCCGCCACTGAGCACCGAGCCCAGAAACAGCTTTTCGATGTCACTTACGTCATGGAGTGAAGCCTGGTTGACCTGGACCATCTGGCCCACCTTCTCTTCCACCGTCATCCGCGACAACAGTTGCCTCGCCTTTGCGTCGAACGCTCTGAAGTTTCTGAATGGAAGGCGCCGTTGTGCTCCAGATACCAACGCGCTCGCAACCGTTATGACTGAGGCTTCAAGAAATGTTCGCCGGTTAAGTTTCATTTAGCTCCATGTATCCACAGATTACACAGAATCAATCTGTGTAATCTGTGGATAACAGTTGTGCAACGATCTCTTTCGCCGCGTTCGGATGGCCCATGCGGCGTGCGTTGGCCTGCATCGACTTGAAACGCTGCGGATCGGCCAACAAACGATCGAGCTTGTAAGACAACGTCGGCAGGTTGTTACAACGAATCGCAGCGACGCCCTCGAGCAGATGATCCGAGTTGCGTTCTTCCTGACCCGGAATCGGATTGACAATCACAAACACTAGACCTTTCGCGAGTGCTTCGGACGTTGTTAGCCCCCCGGGTTTACCGAGCACCAGATCCGACGCGGTCATCAACTCGTCCATCTCCTTCGTATATCCAAAGGGTTTCAGAAGCACACTCGCGTCCGGCTTTATTCGCGACGCCAGCTTCGTCAAACGCTCCTTCAGCTCTTCATTGCGGCCGCAGATCGCCACTACCTGCGCTCGATGCTGCAAAGGCAACAGCGATTGGACGAGCGCATCGACTGAGCCGACACCAAAGCCACCCGCCGAGAGCAGTATCGTGGTCCGATCCGGCGCGAGTCCGTGTTTCGCGCGCATCTCCTGCTTGTCTTTCTTAATCGCGAATACAGGATCTATTGGTATTCCGCTGACCGTGATCTTTTCCGCCGGTATACCAAGCACCTCGAGATACACGCGCGCTTCGTCGACCGCGACGAAATAGCGTTCGTAGTGATGCACCAGCCACATCGCGTGAACATCGAAGTCAGTGACAATGATCACCTGACGACTTGCGAGACGCTCTTTCGCTTTCAACCACGAGACGATCTCAGCCGGAAGAAAGTGAGTACAAACGATCAGATCAGGCTGGTACTCGCGCAAAAGCTTAACGAATGGGCGCGTGTTCAGCTTGTCGAGTGCGAGGCGGCGACGCTCATTTTTCCAGGGCTTGTCGAGTTTGTCGTAAACCCAGCCCGGCACTTCCGGCATTTTGTTGACGAGGTCGATGTAGGCTTTGGAGTAGAGATGGCGAAAGAGTTTGTTGGTGTAATTGAGCACGTCGAAGTGATGCACTTCGAGGCCGTTACTATCTTTGCGTTGCTTGAAAGCTTGTTCGACAGCTTCAGCCGCGCGCACGTGCCCCGCACCAGCGGAGGCCGATAGGAGGAGAACTTTTCTCAGCATCTGTTGCTATGGTCGCGTTGGTCTTGCGGGCGTAGTTGCCGGTTTGGCCGGAGTCGTTGCTGGCCTTGCAGGCGTAGTCGTGACTGGTCCAGCAGGATGCGTCCGGTTGTACTCGGCAATAAAGTCTTTCGTGATGTCGAGGTTGTTGGCCGCATAAACGATCGGGACGCGATTCGCATCGATCAGCAACGATATTCCGCGTGACTGCGCATAGGCAGTTAACGCGCTACCGATGTCTTTCTGCAACGGATCGAGCATCGTCAGCGACTCTCTCTGATAACTCGCCGTCGCGTCTTCAGACTTACGCTTGATCTGTAACTCCAGCTGATCCGCTTCGTCGGCTTGTTTTGCGGTCGTTGCAGCGTCTTGAATCGCACGCTTCTTCTGTAGATCGGCTCTCATCGCAGTCAGACGATCGCGCATGCCGCGGAGTTCGCTGCGGAGTGGCTGAAACTTCGCTTCTATCTGCTGGCCTATCGCTATTACGCGCGTGATACCGTTCTTCTCATCGCTGAAAGCAGACGAGTCGATGATAGCGACGTTTGCTGGAGTGGCCGCCGGCCGGGTCTGCGTTTGTGCCAGGATCGTAAACGCCGCCAGGGCAACTGCGGCTACAATTACAACTACACGAAATACTTTCATTGCTTTCTGCTCCTTAAAATTTTGGCGTACCCGTCGGGATGTCTAGTGTTGCAGGGTGAATTTACCACCCTCGATACGGAGAATGTAAACCGGCACTTGCGCGTTTCGATTTGCGTCGAGCGTAATCTTTCCGGTGACGCCGGGGAAGTCTTTGGTCTGCGCTAGTGCGTCTCGAATGTCAGCACTCGCATCCGACTTGGCGCGTTTGAACGCGTCGAAGAGCATGTGGGCTGCGTCGTAAGCAGTGGCGGCGCCTGCGTCGGGATCGACATGGTATCGCTCGCGATATTTTTCCACGAACCGCTTCACCTGCGGGTCGTCGCTGCCGATCCAAAAGTGATTCGCGAAATAAACACCTTCGAAGACTTTGCTGTCGGTCTTGAGTAGATCCGGCGAGTCCCAACCATCACTGCCGATTAGTGTCGCTTTAATTCCGGCGCGCTTAACTTCACGCGCAACGAGCGGCGCTGTCGTATAGAACCCGGGCGCGAAGATTACGTCTGGTGCGGCTGACTTGATCGCGGCCATCGGCGTGTTCAGATCCGTGGCGTTCGCTTCGTAGTTTTGTTGACTGATGAGCTGGCCGCCGAGAACCCTGAATGATTCGGCAAAGAAGCGAGCCAGCACTGCAGCGTAGTCATTCTTTGGATCAAGGATGATAGCAACGGTCTTGGCTTTCAACGTTTCGCGCGCGAATTTCGCAATGGCCTCGCCTTCAGTGGAACTCACAAAGCAGGCACGGAAGATGTAATTCCCCTGCATTGTCAGTTCAGGTTTCACTGAAGCCGAAGAGATCATGACGATTTGATTTTGTTGCGCGACCGGTGCGGCAGCGAGGGCCCTGGTGCTGACGGGCTCAGCGAGTAGCGCTTTTACCCCGTGTTCCTTGATTAGGTGATCGACGATGCCGGGCACTTCGTCAGTGTTTGAATGGTCGTCTTCGATTTCGAGGCTGATAAGGGTGCCCTTGACGCCACCCGTCGTGTTTATCTCCTCGACGGCCATTTGAATGGCGTTCGCGGCGGAGATGCCGTAGGCGGAAGTAGCGCCAGTCAGCGAAAGGAAGGCGCCGATCTTGAGGCGCGCCGGTGAGCACGCCACGAACAGCAGCAGGGCGCAAACGACGAAAAGCGCAAGTGTTTTGGTCATTGCGGCGTATTAAACCACAAGATAGCGGGTTCTCCTCTGCGTATCTCTGCGCCCCTCTGCGTTGAGACGTCTTGGTTGACGCAGAGGGCGCAGAGATACGCAGAGGGCCGCCGAGAATTGGCTGTTTTTCTTGGCCTTTTGTGCCGATATATGGTAGCGTTCAATTGCTTCAGGTCGCTGTCGCCCAGAAACTCCTAGTGACTTAAGTACTCCGCCCGAAGCCAACCTTCGTTTGTCTTATCGATTTTACGCCTGGAGGAAAATCCCCAATGCGGATCAGGATTCTTGTTCTTGTAATAGCAGCTCTGCTCTTCGGCGCGATCTTAGCTGTTCCTCAAATCATTGAGGCAAAGCGCTCCCAGTCGGCCGCCGCCGCAAACACAGCAAACATCCCTTTTCAGGGACAGAAGCAGAAAGTCACGGTTGGTGAGTCGGTCCGTAACGACACCTCAAAGCCGCTGCGTGAAATGAAGCAGCAGCCCGTCTTCAAGCCGAAGAGAGAAGCCAACGAGAATCCCAAGATTCCACACGTACACCGCGACGCTCCCGATCGGAAGGTTCAAAACACGATCGCTGCCGACGCGTTCACGGCTGCCAACATGCCGACAGCGGATATGAACTTAGACGGCATGCGTTTTCCCGGAGTCGCCTGCAATTGTGCTCCGCCGGACACAAACGGTGAAGTCGGAACAACGCAGTACGTTCAAATGGTCAACGAAGGGTTCCAGGTCTTCGACAAGACAACTGGCGCTTCATTACTTGGACCATCCGGTATCGAAACTGTTTGGGGCGGATTCGGTGGTGTTTGTGAGTCGAGCGGCAAAGGCGATCCGGTAGTGATGTACGATCAACTCGCGGATCGTTGGATCATCTCGCAGTTCGCGGGTGCATCCGTTCCGACTGACGAATGCGTAGCAGTTTCAACAACGGGTGATGCAACTGGCTCCTATCATCGTTACGCTTTTCATCTCGGTTCCAACTTCTTCGATTACCCGCACCTGAGTGTCTGGCCTGACGGCTACTACATGAGCATGAATGTGTTCAACTCATCTGGTACCTCGTATCTCGGTCCTCAAGCTTTTGCTTTTGACAGAGCGAAGATGCTCTCCGGCTTACCGGCGACGTTCATCACGACGGGGATTACCGGTGGATCCTCGGAAGAGACTTACCTGCCCGCCGATTTAGACGGCTCCACGCTGCCGCCGCCCGGCGCGCCTGCGATATTTGTGCAGTGGCCTGGTCCAGGTGGCTACAAAACTTTTCACTTCCACGCGGATTTTGCGACACCTGCGAATTCGAGTTTTACAGTCTTTGCCAATCCGGCCGCCGGGGGCTTTTCGGCGCTTTGTCTGACAACGCGATCGTGTGTGCCACAATCAGGCACGACTTCGCGTCTTGACGGCGTCGGCGATCGTTTGATGTTCCGGCTTACATACCGGAACTTTGGCGATCATGAGTCTGTGGTCGGCAACTACTCGGTGAGTTCCGGAAGCGTGTCGGGAATTCGCTGGTTTGAGTTGCGCAACGTGACGAGTGGACCAGTGACAGTCGTGCAGGAGAGTACGTATCAGCCTGACTCGACCTGGCGCTGGATGGGAAGTTCGGCGATGGACCGCGACGGCAACATCGCGATTGGTTACAGCGCTTCGAGCGCGACGATCTTTCCGGAGTTGAGATATGCCGGACGGCTTGCAAGTGATCCGGTCAACACGTTGGGCCAGGGTGAAGCGACCCTGTTTGCCGGTACGGGAAGTCAGACGGGAACGGGTAGCCGCTGGGGTGATTATGCGGCGCTGACGGTTGATCCGGTAGACGATTGCACTTTCTGGTTTACGACTCAGTATTATTCAACGACCAGTAGCTTTAATTGGCGCACGCGTATTGGGTCGTTCAGGTTCCCGACGTGTGGTGGTAATCCGACTCCAACGCCGACACCTACTCCGAGTCCAACTGCTACACCGACGCCGAATCCGAGTCCAACTGCAACGCCCACACCCGTGCCGACTCCGACACCTGTGCCGCCGCCGAACGCTCCCACAAATCTTACCGGGAACGCGGTCTCTACGACTCAGGTCTTTCTGTCGTGGACGGATAATTCGAACAACGAGGACGGGTTCAATATCGAGCGTTGTACCGGGAATAGCTGCACGAACTTTGCGCAGATAGGGACGGTGGGAGCGAACTCTACGGGTTTCCCGAACTCAGGGCTAACGAAGAATACCTGGTACCGTTATCGTGTGCGGGCCTTCAACGCCTTCGGCAACTCCGCATACTCAAACATCGTGCAGGTCAAAACACCTAACCGATAGTTTTAACCCACAGATTACACAGATCGGATTTCCTGATCTGTGTAATCTGTGGATGGTTTTCAATTGATCGTGAACGTGATGTCGTCGCTCGTTTCGGACAACCTCTTATCCGAACCGTTGAACGCCTCGACCTTGAACCGGTAACTTCCCTTCTCCAACGGCTTGTTCACCTTGAACGACGGGTCATCGACGCGCTGGTTGATGTACGGCGGCGTAACCTGATGGTTGTCGGGATATAGCGTGAACTTGTAATACGCCGCGTTCGGATACGCTTCCCATTTCAACTCCAGATCCTGTCCACTCACCGTGCTGCCCGCCTTCGGATTCACCACCTTCAAATCACTCTTAAACAAATGCGTAGGCGTCACGAACAGCGTCTTGTCAGCCACGACGTTGTACTTCGCGGAGCTGATTCCCGCGATGCCAGTCGTCGCAAAGACGTAAGAATCGGTGTCAAACACGCGCACGGTTAATCCTTCATACTCTTTCGGCGGCACGTTCGTGATTACAAAATCTCCGTCTTTGTCAGTCTTCGCCGTATAAGTCTTTCCGCCACAGCCACTGAGAAAGCGGCTGAACGTCTCACATAACTTGACTTCGATATTCTCGACCGGCGCGCCGTTATACAAAACCTTTCCCTGCACGTTGCCGGTTCCGGGCGCAGGCTTCACCTTCTCGACTCCTTCCACCGGAGCGGCAGTGTCGTCAGCGCGCGCCGCCGGCCCACTCTTCTTCGTGCAACTGCCGAAAGCAAACACCGCCATCAGGCAGATCGAAGCAACCACGAACCTATTGAGCATCGCAAAAAAGTACCTTTCGTTTTAGTATTGGCAGCGGATTGTATCAATTATGAAAACAATAACCACTCTTTCCCTGCTTTTTTTGCTCACCGGCGCTCAATCCACTAATACTTTCTGGGAGTCGTTCAAAACAGCGGTCAGCAAACACGACGTAGAAACAATCGCGCGTCTCTCGAGGTTTCCGATAGAGATGTCGTACGGCATCCCGAGCATAAAGACGAAGGCGCAACTCACGAAACGATATCGCCAGTTGTTCAACGAACAGACTGATGCGGCGGCTTGTTTCAGCAAAGCCAGGCCGGAAATGGACCCCGACAATTCGAAACACTTCACCGTCGCGTGTCCGGATGCGGGCGGTAACGAAGTGGTGATCTATCACTTTCAGCAGACTCGCGCCGGCTGGAAACTCACTGGGCTCGACAATATAAACGAGTAACTTGGTTAGTTTACCTCAAGTTAAGGCGTAGCACTTGGAAGAGGTCAGTACCACCTCGCGGTAGCGGGTGGGTCCTTGACGAACGGCTGACCCACCCGCTACCGCGAGGTGGTACTGACCTCTTCCAAGGTTGGTTTTTGAGTGACGAGTGAGAGATTTGGGCTGAGAAAGATCGTCGCCACGATGAATGCTGACGCAAAGAAGTAAGGCGACGACGATCCCAAAGTATCAAACGCCCAGCCGAAGAAAAGCGGCGAGATCGCGCGTGCGATCCCACCGTAGGTCTGTTGCATGCCCATGTAAAGCCCACGTTCTCGCGGGCTGATCACGCGCGAAAGTAGTGCTGTTACGCATGGGAACGTGAACGCTGTTCCGAGCGGAATCAAAGCCACCGTGACACCGAGTGCCACAAGGTTGTGTGACAGTGGCATTCCAAGTACGCCGCCTGCGAGTAGCAGTAATCCCAGTCGCGAAAGCCTCGCCTCGCCAAGCCAGTCGACCATTCGGCCCAACAATAGCACGCGAGTGAAAACGGAGATCGACCCGACGTACATGAAGAAGTAGCCGATCGTTTGCTCTGTTACCTGATAGCGGGCGTTGAGAAAGAGTGCAAGAACAGAAAAACTGCCCTGGTATGCGCCCATCGCGATGGCGTAGATCCAGATAAGCCGCGACGACGTCTCGCTGGAGTGAGACACGACGCGCCAGATCGCCTGTCGGGGCGTCAACTTCTTTTCACCTTCAATGTGTACGTGATCACTGGGGTTGCGCGATTCAGTCAGATAGCGCGCCGCGAAGATGATGTTTATCAGACACAGCAGCGCCGCGATGATTCCGGGCGCGGCATGGTCCATCTGCAACGTCGCTGAGCCGGGTATGAGATCGCGTTTACCGAGAGTGATGGCGAACGAACCCAGCACCGGGCCGAGCGCAACGCCCAGGTTTGTCGTGGCGGAGAGCCAACCGAGCGCACGTGCGCGATCCTGTGGCGCAGTTGAATCAGCTACGTAAGCCTGAATCACGCCCACCGTTCCGCCACCGGCGCCCTGCACGATTCGCGAGAGCAGCAGCAGCCACAGCGAGTTCGCGAAGCCGAATATCAGGTACGCGATTCCCGACGCAGTTAATGCGATCAGCAGCGTCGGCCTGCGACCCACTCGATCGGAGAAGCGGCCCCACATCGGCGCGCTTATCAACTGGGCCACAGTAAAAGACGCGATCGTAAAGCCCGCTATAAAACCGATGCCGAGGTGAACCCCAAAAACACTGACCCCGCCTTCGCCAAACTTCTTCACGTAAAACGGCAGGAGAGGAAAAATCATCAACACGCCGACCATGTCGATGAAAGCCGTCGCCATCAGCGTCAACAACTTCGCGGGAATCTTGCGCACCTCCCGCCACAGTACGTAGAGCAAACCAATCGCAATAACAACGAGAATGATGCGGACGATTGGCGACTGGAACGAGAAAGGCTGTAGGAGAAGCATCGGAATTTATAAAAGAAAAATCATAATACACCAACTGGCAGAAACTTCGTTTGTCACAGCGCTGTGAAGAGTACGTTGTATTGTAATTTGCAAAATCCATGGAGGAGAGTGTGCAGCAATGAAACTAACTGAGTTTTTTCGGGAAGAGTTGGACCGCGAAGTCGAACGTTCACGCAAAGCCCTCGAACATGTTCCCGATGGAAAGTATCAATGGAAACCGCACGAGCGATCGATGATCTTCGGTTACCTGGCGGATATGGTGGCAACTATCCCAACGTGGATCACGATGGAGATCAATCGGGATGAACTGGATATCGCTCCGGCGGAAGGCCAGGGCACAAAGAAAGCGCCCAAAGAAACGAGCGCAGATCTGATCAAAGCGTTGGACGAATCGGCTGCTGAAGCGCGTGACGCGCTCGCTAAGACAACTGACGAACACCTGGAAACGAACTGGAAGTTATTGGCTCGCGGCAACGTCGTTTGGGAAGGCTCGCGCAAGGAGATGATCCAGGACACGATCAATCACTGGGTACATCATCGGGGTCAGATGACTGTCTACCTTCGTTTGATGGGTGAGAAGGTCCCGGCGATCTATGGACCATCGGCTGACGAGCAGGGTTTTTAAACACAGATTACACAGATCAAAGCAGCGATTTGATCCAACCACCATCGACCTGAATAGAGGTTCCGGTGATGTAGCTGGCGCGCTCGGAGGCCAGGAATGCAGCGAGAGCGGCAGGCTCGCGCGGCTCGCCGAGACGGCCCATCGGAATCTCTTTTTCCCACTTGCCGCGAAACTCCGCTGGGGGAATTCCCTGCTTCTCCGCCATCATTTGCGCCAACTCGTCCAGACGCTCCGTGCGCGTGTAACCAGGCATGATGTTGTTGACGGTTATGCCTTCGGCGGCGACTTCGTTCGCGAGGGTACGCGCAAAGCCTGTGAGCCCGGCGCGCAGGCTGTTCGAGAGCAGAAGGTTCTCGACCGGCTGCTTAACTGCGATCGACGTGATGTTGAGTATTCGCCCCCAACGCCGGGTTCTCATTCCGGGCAACACCTCGCGCGCCAACTCGACCGCACTCATGAGGGTCAACTTGATCGCCCGGTCCCACTGCTCGCGGGTCAACTGATCGAAGCGTCCGGCCGGTGGACCACCGGCATTCGTGACGAGAATGTCGATGCGTCCGAAACGTTCATTGCCTGATGCAACTACGCGCTTGATGTCGTCGATTACTGTGACGTCTGCGGGTACAGCCAGCACGTGTACATTGTGAGTCTCTGCAATCGCCGCGGCAGTCTCACTCAAGGTCTGCGCTTCACGCGCGCAAAGCACGAGTGACGCGCCTTCGGCCGCCAGTTCTTCCGCCACCGCGCGGCCAAGCCCACGACTTGCCCCGGCAACGAGTGCGACTTTGTCTTTCAGTCCGAGATCCATAACTATTTTTGACGCAGGTAGTCGTCCGTTTTATTGAGCCAGTCCTCGCGCGGCGGACTGAAGACGTCGACGTCGAGCGTCTCTTCCAGCGCTTCCGCTTTGTGTTGGACGAGGGAAGGAATGTGCAGCACCTCGCCCGCCATCACATCGATAACCTGCGACTCATCTTCACCGATCCAAAATCGCAAGCCGCCTTCGAGGATGTATGTGATCTGCTCATTCTCATGTGAATGCCGGGGCACGATCGAGCCCTTCTTCAAGTAGACGTGAGTCAGCATGATGCGCTCGCCCGTGATCAGCCTGCGAGTAAGAGTGTCCGAAAGCACTTCCTTCGGCATCTCTTCCCAGCGATAGAAAGTAACGCTGCGTTCGTTCATTGTATGTCTCCTTTATCCACAGATTACACAAATGACCCCAAAAAAAGAAGGCACATCAGCTCAAGAGCTTTTGTGCCTTATGTGCCTTTTTGTGGCTTGCTTTAATTCTTGCTCGGTTCGATACGAGCTCTAAGGATCTTGCGCAGCTTCATACGCGCTTTGTGCAATTGTGACTTCGATGTGCCGACCGCGACGCCGAGCATCTTCGCGATCTCTTCGTGCTCGTGACCTTCGACATCGTGCAACACGAAGACCGTTCGATATCCCGGCGGCAGTTGTGTTAACGCATTGTCCAGTGCGATGCGGTCCATCACCGGCATCGAGTTTGGATTTTCCGTGCCGCTGACAATCTGTACCGGCGTCTCGCCTTCCTCAGTGGTTTTCTCCATCTTCACGCTGCGTTTGCGGAAGTGCATCAGACACTGGTTCACCGTCAGCCGGTGCAGCCAGGTTGTGAAGGCGGAATCGCCACGGAAGCTGCCGATCTTGCGAAATAACTGTATGAATGCCTCCTGCGCGAGATCTTCAGCCTCAGCAGCATTCTGCGTCATTCGCAGACACAGGGAGTACACCCGCCGGTTGTGACGCTCATAAAGCTTCTCAAACGCGCCCATGTCGCCTTTACCGGCGGCAATTGCTAATGCCAGATCGGAATTTGGCGCTAGTTCAGATTTCTTTGTGGCCGCCAGGGCACCGTGCAGAATTGGGAAGACTTCACTATTTGTCATGCCCTCCTTTCAGCAAATAGGGGGCCATGCAAACGAGCCGAAAAAGCCTGTTTCTAACGAAAATTTGACGCTAAATTTGCTGGTTTTCCACGAAAGCGGGTTCGGAATACGGAAACCGTGTACTGGCAGGAACGTCAGCTAAAAGGCTTTAAACGAAATACAACGAATATGTCAGAAATCAGCAAAAGCGGCGGCAGTCAGGTAGGGCAGGAACAGCCCGGCTGCTCCTGCTCCCTGTATCCTGCTCCTGCATACTCCCTGTCTTACGGTCGTACTGGTTGCGACGAGCTCGTGGCCGGCTGCTGGTTCATGCCACGATTGATAATCATCTTAACGTCCACACGTCGGTTCTGCGAACGCCCCTCACGTGTCGTGTTGTCAGCCACCGCTTCCGTCTTGCCATAACCCATTGGCGTGATAAACCGGCGCAGCGGAATCTTGTGCTGGACTGCCAGGTATTGCACGACAGCCTGGGCACGTTCCTGGCTGAGACGGAAATTCTTCGCATCGCTGCCCGTCGAGTCAGTGTGTCCGGCAACTTCGATCATGAACGCACGCGCACCAGTCGTCTTCGCGGCGAGGGTATCGAGCTGCGCCTTGGCTTCGGGCGACAGCACGGCGCTATTCGTACGGAACGTGACTGAAACAGTTTCCTGCACGTCGTAGTCGTCGAGCGATGAAACGCGTTCATTTACAGCTTTCACTTCGGCGCGGGCTTCTGCCGCTACTGCGTACAGTTCATCCATCTGGCCGGCCATACGCTCCTGATTGGCCTCGACCGGACTTACGCGTGTGTCCGAAGTGATTGCGGCACGCATGTCGGATTCGTTGAAGCGAATCTTGTCGGCCACTAACTGACCCTGTGAATCGCCACGTCCTTCGACCTCCACGATCAATCCTCGCAGAATGTCAGTCACCGGATATTTCTTTCCGGAGCGAAGGAAACCGCCGTTGGTCTTTATGCTCGTATTGTCAGTAATGAGAACTTGATAGTCAGCGCGACTACGGTCGCGAATCGTGAAAACGTCTGCATTGCGGCTAATGACTACACCTCTGAACTTCATCTTTGAGCCACTGGGAACCGAACGCAGCGTCATGTTCGGGTTCTGGTTCTGAGTGGTTTGTGTGGTCGTCACCTGGCCCAGAACGGCAGGCGCGATCGACATTAAGACGGCCAGCACGCAGCCCACCGTGATCGGGTAAAGTCTCTTAAAGCTCATAGTATTTGCTCCTTCAATACTTAATTAGGAATGCAAATAGCGCACTCCGTCTGCGTCTCACTGTCGGGGCAATTTGTGATGGGGGGTCCAAAAAAGATTAGCAAAAGGGCCCACGAAATCAAAGGCTGTATTGAAATTAGAACAATGAGCCCTGACGTGGGTTAGTAAAACGCCGCTTGTCGTCGAAAACAGTGCGACCATTGAGACTGGGTGAGATTGCATTTTCGTGACGAACGAGCGCGTCGAAGTCTGCTTTCGGTTTGAGTTGCTTCTCAACGTTGCGCACGAAGCCATCGAGACGTCGAAATCCGTCGAGCTTCTCCGTGTGACCGACCTTCGCCGCGTTCAATGTGTTGCGCAGAAAGTGCAGCGACTCATCGTAGGTCTTCAAAGGCACTGGATGCGGATGTCCATCCTTCCCGCCATGCGCAAAGGAGAATCGTGCAGGATCGGTAAATCGACTCGGTGCGCCGTGAACGACTTCCGCAACGAGTGCGAGTGATTGCAATGTGCGTGGCCCGAGTTTCTCGAGTAGCAGCAACTCGGCGAAATCGTGCAGGCCGCGTTCGTAGGCCACTGCGAGTACGGCTCCAAGACGTTTCAGATCGACATTCTTCGCGCGCACCTCGTGATGCGATGGTAGTTGCAGATGACGAGCTTCACTCAACGTCTTGTCCGGATGGTCATTCGCGATCTCGAGCAGCGCGGTCTGGGCGCGATCGGCTCTCGAGTCGACGAGGTTCATGATCGTTCCCTGATTCTCGCCGAAGATTGCCGTGTGCGGCTCGTTGACGAAGTCTCGCACTGACATGGAGTGCCAGTGATAACGACGCGCCAGGCCGTTCGCGTCATTCAAGCCTTGTTGGACCACGGCCCATTCACCTTTGTCGCTCAACACAAAGCTGTGAAGGTAGATCTGAAAGCCATCGGCAATCGCGTTGTTGTCGATGCGAGCAGTAAGCCTGCTGGTGCGCACGAGAGCGTCCGCGTCGAAGCCGCCGCGTTCAGCGAGTGAACGAAGTTCGTTTGGTGTGTTGCTCGAAGACGAGCCGCCACCACCGCAGACGTAGAGTCCGAGTTCGTTTGCGCGCGGCGCAAGACCACGCTTCAACGCGCCCATCACGGAAGTAGTAATACCGGAAGAGTGCCAATCCATTCCCATCACCGCGCCGAACGCCTGGAACCAGAATGGATCGCT
>Ga0068859_100002446_pt1 | contig 18906 bp, 11 predicted proteins | sample KBSSwiS22_FD_66585 | JGI IMG/M metagenome (GOLD analysis project Ga0068859, IMG submission 66585) | Switchgrass rhizosphere microbial communities from Kellogg Biological Station, Michigan, USA - KBS Switchgrass S2-2 | ecosystem: Host-associated > Plants > Roots > Rhizosphere > Soil ...
TCTCACTGACCCGGCGTGGCCGGAGGCTTCAGCTCATAATTCTTTGGCGGCTCGACCCCGAGCAAATAACGCGTGAAATAATCCCAGCGGCGGCGAGTCATATAGTTACTCGCAGTGCCGTAACCGTGTCGCGCGTTCGGCAGCATCAGCAGATCGAAATCCTTATTCGCTTTGATCAGCGCCTCGACCACCAGCAGCGTGTTGTTGGGCGGCACGTTGTCGTCCATCGTGCCATGGGCCAGCAGCAGGTGTCCTTTCAAATTCTTCGCGATGTTCTGATTGGCCTGGTCGTCATAGTTTGTCTTGCCGCTACTGTCGCGCGTGAGCAGGCCGTGATATCGCTCGCCCCAGTCGTCTTCATACACGCGATTGTCGTGATTCCCTGATTCCGAAATTCCCACCTTGAAGAAATCAGGATAGCGAAACATCGCGTCCGCGGCTGCATAACCGCCACCCGAATGACCCCAGATGCCCACGCGGTCGATGTCGATCCAGGGAAACTTCGCGGCGAGTTGCTTCATTCCCGTTATTTGATCAGGCAAGGTGTTGTCGCCCATGTTGCCATAATAAAAATCATGAAACTTCTTGGAGCGCAGCGGATTTCCCATGCCATCGATTTGCACCACGATGAACCCCAGCTCAGCCAGCGCTTGCGCGTCACTGCGCGCCGCTGAGAACGAACGGCTACCGACGCTGCCACCCTGCGGGCCGGGATAAATTTGATTGATGATCGGATATTTTTTCTGCTCGTCGAGATTGGTCGGCTTGAACATCAAGCCATAGAGGTCGGTAACTCCGTCGCGAGCTTTCACGCTGATTGGCACCGGAGGTTTCCAACCGGCGGCGAGCAGTTTCGAGATGTCCGCTTTCTCGATCGTGGTGATCATTTTGCCGTCGGCGGCGCGCAGCACCGCGACGGGCGGCACGTCTGGTTTCGAGTAGCTGTCGAAAAAGAAACTTCCGGACGGCGACAGGCTGATCTCATGGTTCCCGTCTTCCGGCGTCAAGAGCGAAAGGTTCTTGCCGTCGAATCCAATGCGATACAAATGGCTGAAGTAAGGATCGCGGCCTTTCTCACGGCCGACGGCCAGAAAGTAGAGCAAGCGGTTCTTTTCATCGACTTTCAGGAGCTGCGTGACCACGCCTTCGCCGGTCGTGATTTGATTCTTCAACTTGCCCGTGGTCGCGTCGTAGAGATAAAGCTGGCCCCAGTTGTCACGTTCGGAATACCAGATCACTTCGTTTTTGGCCGGCAGGTAACGCCAGTTCACGCGGCCCTGGCCCGACTCGTACTGGGTCACGACCTTTTCTTCGAGCACGTCGCGAATGTTTCCGGTCGCCGCGTCGGCTACCCGAAGTTGCGCGAGCTTGTGATCGCGTGAAGTGGAGACAAACGCCAACTGCATCGCATCCGGCGTCCATTCGACATCGGCCCACTCTCCGCCGCGGCACTGGACGTCATCACATAAAGTCGAGCGATGCTGATCCGCAGGCAACTTGAGCCTGATCACGCGCGGCGTGTCGACTTCGATGATCACGCGCTGGATCGTAGTGACAACTTTGTCGCCGGGCAGCGGATATTTCCAGGCCAGCAAGGTTGGGTGGCCGACTTTGGTGTCCACCAGATACATTTCACCGACACCACGCTGATCCTGCTGAAAGGTCGCAATCTTTTTCGAGTCCGGAGACCAGACGAGCACGGCACGATCGCTGTGCGTCCAGCCGGCATTGTCGGTAGCGTAACCAAAATCTTTGACGCCGTCGGTCGTGAGTTGCGTCTCTTTGCCGGTGGCTGCGTCGCGCACCCAGAGATTGAAATCGCGGATAAAAGCAGCGCGCTTTTTGTCCGGCGACATTACCGAATTGCCGGCGCCGCCCCGTCCTCCGGCGCCAGGGGCTGTCGCCGGCGCCGCGCCATCAGGACTGCATTTGTCAGTCGCCAGATCGCATTTCCAGCGCCGGCGTTGGGCCGAGAACGAGATCGTCTGTCCGTCTGCCGAAAGCTCGAAATCCGTGAAGGGCAGACGGTGCGCATCGAACTTTGTGCCGGCTGCTGCCGAAAGCGCCGCCGCGAGTTTCGCGTGATCAAAAGCCGGAGCCTTCGTGCCGCTGGCGCTTTCGACCATCACAAACTCAGTGCCTTCCGGCGTGGTAACGCGGTACCAAAAGCGTCCGTCACCCTGCCACACCGGCCGCACACCGGCGCGAAATACCAGCGGGTTGGTGTTGTAACCCATCCATTTTTCGGCGCGCGCATAATCGGCGACGGTCACGGACACCGGTGTCTGCGCGATGGCCGGAATAGCTATTAAGAAAATTAAGGTCGTAATCCTCAGGATGTTGGTTTTCATACGGGTTCGCTCTCTCTCTTTTCTCCCAAAGGCGTTCATATCTTTGACTCACCTGTGGTACCAGTGTAATCCCCAGTCAATCGATATTAGATGGAAACCTTCAACCAGCTGCGGAGCAGCGGCCAGAGTTAAGCCCAAGGCGAGGCTTTTGCGAGCCTTGGGCCAACGCCCCTAAAAGTGATCCAGCCCCGAAGGGGCGACAACGATCGCCGCTTCGCGGCTCTCAAAAATCTAACCAACCATTACCCAGGGCTCGCAAAGCCTCACCCTGGGCTTAACTCTGATCGCTGCTCCGCAGCTCGTCTGAATGTTTCCCCTGGCCTGCGCCGGACGTTCGTAACGTTTCGGCGTTTGGTGTTAGCATAAAGGCCATCTCAATGCCCTGGAAAAGCAAAGCATTCTATTCATTGCTGTTGTTACTTGTCATCCTGACAAGTGCCGGGATGGCGTCCGGCCAGTACATCTCTGCCGACACCTACACCCGTTACGAGCTGCTGCCGCCCGAGACTCATCAATTCAAAATCTATTATGAAGTGACTGAGACGCGCGCCGGCGCCCGCTATCATTTCAATCAAATTCGTGAAGGCAGCGAGGCCTCAGACGAGTCGGTGATAGATCTGGCGACGGGCAAGCCTTTGAAGTTTGAAGTTGTCACCGGTGCGCAGGCAAAGATCGATTCACCGGCCGAAAACTTTGGACCCGCCGCGAAGTACATCAAAGTTTTTCTGGCCCACTCGATTGCTGAGCGTGGCGAATATCGTCTGGCGATCATCAAGACTTACAAGGACGACAAGAGTTATTACACCGAAGGCGATCAGGTGATTTTCAAACGACCTTTGGGAATTCCGCGCGACAGCATCGTTTTGCCCGCGGCGCACGAAATTGTCTCCTGTTCAGTGGCAACGCAGGTGCTGAGGGAAGCAGATGGCCGTTTGAAATTGGCCTTTGTTAATCCGGGTAGCGGCGGTCAGCTGGAAGTAACGATTCGAGCCAGAAAACTGAAATCGTAAGGTTGTAGCGAGGTCCGAAGAGCAATAATACGAAAACACTTGGGAAAATCGCCAAATCCGGCCAAAAGACGAACCGTATTTCTTCCCTGCGAGGATCTAAACCTCGCGTCAAGTAAGGGATTTTATCAATTGGTCTTCATTAAGCGGTTTTGTCAGTTCAACGCAATGCTTACAGACGGTCTTGTCTAACGGTTTGGCAGGAGTGCGGGTCAATCCAGACTTTTTTTTCAGCGAAAGCAATCGTACCCTGAGGCCGCAAACGGTTCGGTCAGTGTCAGAGTCTACCAGGTGGTAAACAGAGCTTTCATCGCGGGTGGCGTACATGACAGCGGGCTGCATTCTAAATCAAAAGCGTCGAGGCCGAAACCCCCCGCTTAGACCGAGCGCCGAAGCCCCGAGGGCACGCAGCAGTCACGGCCTGGAACCCCCCACCAAAAAGAATCTTTTTGCGAGCGGTCATACTTTAAGGTAAGCTCTAGTTCCCCTTTTGGATTTGGCGTCACCCCCAGGCAATTAATTCCCCTCTAAATCAATCGTCTAAGGACTCGTATGTTTGCCCGGGGGGCAGCAGCGACGGGAGCGAAGCTTTTCTAAGAACCGACAAGATTATGCCTGAAACCGACATCAAGCCAGTTGACCATCCTCGTTGCGTAAGCGGGATTGAGGGCCTCGACGATATTCTGGCCGGGGGCTTGCCGAGTAACTGCTTTTATCTGATCCAGGGCGATCCCGGATCCGGCAAGACGACCCTCGCGTTGCAGTTCCTGCTGGAAGGTGTGCGCAGGGGTGAAAAAGTTTTCTACATCACGTTGTCGGAAACAAAGGCCGAGTTGTTACAAGTTGCACATTCCCACGGTTGGTCCCTCGATGACGTGCCGTTGCTCGAACTATCGGCCATTGAAGCTTTACTGCGGCCTGAAGCACAGACCACAGTCTTTCATCCTTCGGAAATTGAACTCACCAAAATCACAAATCTGGTGCTGGATGAAACCAGGAAAATTCAGCCCTCCCGGGTGGTCTTCGACTCGCTTTCCGAGTTTCGCCTGATCGCCGAAACAGCTTTGCGCTACCGACGTCACCTGCTGAACTTGAAACAGGAATTTGCCAAACAAGGCGGCACGGTCCTGCTGCTCGACGACAAGATGGGGACTGGGGTGGGACTGGATCCGCACGTACTCAGTCTGACGCACGGCGTGATTGAAATGGAGCAGCTATCACCTGACTATGGGAGATCGCGGCGGCGTCTGCGCGTTTCCAAGATGCGCGGCGTGCAATTTCGGGAAGGCTATCATGACTACACCATTGCGACCGGCGGGTTGAAAATCTTCCCGCGCCTCATCGCTGCCGAGCACCACCTCGATTTTCGCCGCGAGCCTGTTTTCAGCGGCGTGAGTGAACTGGATGATTTGCTGGGTGGCGGTCTTGATCGCGGTACGACCACCTTACTAATCGGCCCGGCCGGGAGCGGAAAGTCGAGCGTGGCGATGCAATATGTCGTCGAGATGGCCAGGCAAGGTGATCGCTCGACGGTTTTTGCCTTCGACGAGACGCTGGGAATCCTGACCGCCCGCGCGGAAGCCCTGGGTTTGCCGCTGAGGTCGCATATAAAAAGCGGATTAGTCACCGCCAGGCAGATTGATCCGGCTGAGATATCGCCCGGCGAGTTTGCCTGGACCGTAGCGCGAAGCGTCGAAGCGGGGTGCAAACTGGTCGTGATTGACAGTCTCAACGGCTATCTCAACGCGATGCCGGGAGAAAAGTATCTCAATAACCAATTGCATGAACTCACCTCCTCCTTGAATCAGCAGGGCGTAGTCACGATTTTGATAATGGCCCAGCACGGCATGGTCACGGCCCTCGAAGCCCCGGTTGACCTGAGTTACCTTTGCGACACGGTAATTAACATGCGCTATTTCGAAACGGCCGGCGAAGTAAAAAAATCCATGGCCGTGATCAAAAAACGCAGCGGCCATCATGAGCGATCGATTCGCGAATTCACGATGGATAGCGGCAAAGGGCTTCGCATCGGCAAGCCATTGAAGGATTTTCAGGGAATATTAACCGGCGCGCCAAAGTTTGACGGAGCCTCGGACGATATCATGCGAGACAAATGAAGGCAGTCGCAAACATTAATCGAGGCGCCAAGTCCGAATCAGCCCGCACTGACTCGATTTCAAAGCTGGCTGAGAAGAACGACGAGCGCATATTTGTGATCGCCCCGATCGGTGGCGACGCGAACGCAATCGCGACGCTATTGACTGAGCATGGCTTTCAAGCCTTCGTCTGTCCGCAAACGACGACGAGCGCAGTCGAAATCATCAACGCCGGGGCGCTGGTAATGACCGAGGAAGCATTGGAGTCGGCCACAACTACCAACCTCCTGCTTGCGCTCGAGGATCAGCCCGCCTGGTCTGAACTACCGGTAATTATTCTCACCAGCGGTGGCGCCTCTCGATTGACCAGGCTGTTCGACCTGGCTGCCGACTCGGCCGGCGGCGTGACCTTACTCGAAAGACCGATTACCACCGAGACTCTGCTGCGCACTATCAACGTGGCCCTTCGTTCCCGGCGCCGGCAGTACCAGGTTCGTGATCTCATCGCCGAACAGGAACGCAACCGCGCCAGTCTGGAAGAGAGCGAAGAGAAACTGAGATTGATGCTCACGCGGGAACAGGGATTGCGGCAGGCGGCTGACGAAGCCAACCGTCTGAAAGATGAGTTTCTGGCGACCATGTCGCATGAGTTGCGCAATCCGCTCAATGTGATTCTCGGATATTCAGAACTGCTTTTGCGGACTGAGGAGATCAAAGCGTCACCGCACCTTCTGCGTTTGAGCGAAGCGTTGCGGCGGAACGCGGTGGCCCAATCGTATCTGATTCGCGATCTGCTGGAGCTCTCGCGTTTGCGCAGCGGTAAGTTGACCTTGAACGCTGAAACAGTCTCGCTCATGACGGCGATTAACAACGCCGTCGAAACGGTCCGCGCTGATGCCGAAGCCAAGGACATCGCCGTCGATATCAGGCCGCCTGCCGAACCATTGTTTGTGAATGGGGAGCTGCTGCGGCTCGAGCAGATAGTCTGGAATCTGTTAACCAACGCGGTGAAGTTCACACCCGATGGCGGCAAGGTCACGGTCCGGCTCGAGCGCGAAAACACCCAGGCTATTCTGATCGTGGAAGACACCGGGCAGGGCATTGAAGCTTCGTTTCTGCCAAATGTTTTCGAAATGTTTCGCCAGGGCGATGCCCGCGCAAGTCGCGAGCACACCGGTATGGGCATCGGTTTGGCGCTGGTGCAACAGTTGGTCAAATTGCACGGGGGTTCGGTCGTAGCGTACTCAGCAGGACTGGGAAGAGGTACCAGGTTTACGGTGAGCCTCCCGGAGAAGACTGAGAAGACAAAAAGAATTGCGCTCGCGCCCGCTCCGGCGGGTGAGACGCTGGATCAACTCACGGTGCTGGCCGTCGATGATGACGAAGACACGACGGCGCTGCTTCGATACCTGCTGGAGATGAATGGCGCAAACGTGACCACGGCCAACAGCGGGATCGAGGCCCTGGGCCTGGCGCGTGAAGCACACTTCGACGTGGTCCTGTCGGATATTTCCATGCCTTCAATGGACGGTTTCGAATTCGTGCGCCGTCTGCGCGCGCTGCCGGGGAAGGAAGACATTCGCGTTGTCGCGCTCACGGGGTTTGGCCGCAGGGAAGATGTCGAGCATGCGGAGAATGAAGGGTTTGTCGCGCACCTGACGAAACCATTTGACGTTGAGGCGTTGCTCTCATTTCTCTCGCGACTCTCGGCTGAAGATCGGCCGGAGGATTGAAGTCAGTACCATTTGCGTAAGCAAATGGGATCAGGAGGCCACGCTGGTTTCCTCAAGAGACCTCTTTATCCCATCCGCTTACGCGGATGGTACTGACTTCTGTGCTCGCGCGGATCTGGACTCTGACCGTGCGCCGCTCTAAGATTCCGGCACCTTGCTTATGAGATCCCGATCAACGTTTTACGTGCTCACCGTCGTTCTGTGTCTCAGTACGGTCTGTTGGAGACTGCCAACGTCCGGCGCGCAGAGTCAGAATCCCCTCACTGAACGCGCTTACCAGGATCGCGAAATTCTTTACGAGTTGCAGGCGCCGGATACGCACGCGTTTCGGATCACCCACGATTACACGGTGCGCAAGGTTGGCGAGAAGTATTATTTCAACGTGGTGCGCGCCGGCAGTCATGTCACTAACCCTGAAAGCATCGACCTCGATACGGGCGAAAAACTGAAGTGCGAGATTATCAGCGGCAAGCAGGCGGTCGATCGCAAGCTCCCGATCACTGACACGATCAAGGACGACAGCGAGATCGTGGTGACGTATCTCGCGCGCGCGGTTGAGCAGGGAACGACAAATAGAATTCGCCTGATGGAAACTTACGCTGATCCTAAAAGTTTTTTTCTCGATGGTGTTGAATTGGTTTGGGATCGGACGTTTGGTCGCCTGCGCAACACGGTGGTGTTGCCGCCTGGTTGGCACCTTACGGGCCTCGCCTCTCCGGGGACCATTCAAACGTTGCCGGATGGTCGCGTGTCGATCTATGTCGTGAATCCTCGCAATGACGAAGTGCGTGTTTATCTTCGCGCCCGACGTCGAACTAATCAATAACGTCAAAATCGGTAGAGCCGAGGCCGAGGTTGGAACTAGTGTTCTGGCCAAGCCCAGTTTTTGTCACCTTGCCTCAAAAAATGGGCCTTCGGTCACGTGTGTTTGATCCTGATCCACTTTTGACCGAAGCGGTTTGGTACACCACATTGACGCCTCAGTTTTGACACAAAAAGAGCAACCGAAAATCACCGGTTCCCATCACAGTCTCGGTCGCCTAATTGCAAGTGCTTTTCAAGTTCTTTGTAAATCCGGTCCGACCATGGGTAGCAAAGTGTTACCGCAAAATTCGATGACCTTGGTCGTCATCAACTCATGGAGTGTGCCGAATGAAGTTTCCCCGTCTGCCTCACCTGCGAACTGCGAAGTTTGCGCCTGTCGCGATTTTTTCACTTTTCTTTCTGACAAATTTAACCGGTTTTTATTTCAGTCCCGCGTTGGCTCCGACCGTTTCTGCGGCGAGCGTGCGCGATGATCTGATCCCACTCGACATTCCCCAATCGGGAGATTGCGAGTTGGATAAGATCATCTTCGAAACCGGCAAGCGTCGGGGTGTCGATCCGAGGTTCATTCACGCGGTCATCAAGCAGGAGTCAAAATACGATCCGGATGCGACGTCTCCCGCGGGCGCGAAGGGACTGATGCAACTGATGCCGGCGACTGCGAAGCGATTCAAGTGCAACGATCTAAAAGATCAGGCTTGCAATGTGGAGGCCGGCACCAAATATCTCGCCTGGCTCCTGAAGAGATTCAATGGTGATGTATCGCTGGCCCTGGCCGGTTACAACGCGGGCGAAGGCGCCGTGGATAAATATCAGGGCATCCCACCCTACCAGGAAACCGAGAATTATGTGAAAAAGATCGTGGCGAATTACGGCAAGACCTACCATCCGGTGCTGTCTCCGGACGATGCCAAAGTCGCCTTCGGATTAATCCAGGTCGGTCCAACGAGCGAATAGTAGTTCGCCGTACCGCCCGCGCCAGAATCCGTCAGTTGTTTTTCAACCCTGTTAATGGCTTCGCCTCACCGATGCGCGGCAAGTCTCCGACTTGCCGGCGATGATTCCTTCCTTTCTCGGGTCTCCGACCCAAGGTCATAGACCACTAATTTGATATGGTGACGCGGCAAGTCCGAGACTTGCCGCGTATCAGCGTGGCAGAGCCATGGCTTCAGTTTGAGCGCTGGCCTGATTTCTGAGCTTCGGATAGAATCGCGCGCCGGACCAACAGTGCTGAAGTGAAATTCAGATAACGGTGGACTAACCAATAATGAAACCTTTGCGAAATGTTCGACCGTCAATAATCCTGCTCGTTTGCCTTCTGTCCCTTGTACCCGGCTGGCTGCCAAATAACGCCCAAACCAAAACCAACTCAATTTATTATCCCGCACCTGGCGACGGGTGGCAGCGCCGCAAACCGGAAGACGCCGGCATGGACAGCGTGCTGCTCGATCAGGCTTTGGCTTATGCCAGGACGCAAGCCGGAACTATGCCGGCTGACTTCTCGACCCAGGTCGAAACGTTTGGTCGCGTGCTGGGACCTTTGCCAAAAACGCACGGTGACACCGGTGGCCTCATCATTCGTCATGGGTACATCGTGGCTGAGTGGGGCGATATCAACCGTATCGATCCGGTTTACAGCATAGCGAAAAGTTTTCTTTCCACTTTGGCGGGCATCGCCGTAGATCGGGGCATGATCAAGAACGTGCACGATCCGATGAAGCTGTACGCAAAGGACGATGGTTACGCCTCGCCGCATAACGCGAAGGTCACCTGGGAGAACCATCTGCAACAAACCAGCGAGTGGGAAGGTTCGATGTGGGGCAAGAACAGCGATTTCATCGGCGTCGCAGAGTTTGGTCGCGGCCAGCGTCAACCGCGGACGATAAAAGAGCCCGGCACTTTCTGGGAGTACAACGACGTGCGTATCAATCGCATGTCGCTGACGCTTCTGCAGGTCTGGCAAAAAGCGCTGCCGCAGGTTTTGAAAAGCGAAGTGATGGATCGGATCGGTGCTTCCAACACGTGGGAATACCACGGCTACTTCAATTCTCAGGTCAAGATCAAAAACAAGATGGTTGATTCGGTGAGCGGCGGTACGCGCTGGGGTGGCGGTCTTTGGATCAGCACTCAGGACCTGGGGCGATTCGGTTATTTGATCCTGCGTCAGGGGAAGTGGAAAGGGAAGCAGCTGGTTTCGGCGAATTGGATCAGGATGGCGACCACGCCGACGACGATTGGGCAGGACTATGGCTATCTTTGGTGGCTGAACACGCAGGGGAAGCAATGGCCCGATCTGCCGCGCACCAGTTTCGCTGCACTGGGCGCCGGTTCAAACACCATCTGGATCGATCCCGAACACGACCTCGTGGTGGTTTGGCGCTGGCATCGCGATCGCAGCGCAAATGAATTCTTCAAGAGAGTTTTGGCGGCGGTGAAGTAGAAATGTAAAGCAGACTGTCCAGTCTGCTTCATCGGTGCGCACGCCTCTGGCGTGCTTTTTCGCGGGCCATCCACAGCACGCCGGAGGCGTGCGTACCCTTCAGGATGGCCAGAAACTCGCAGACTGGACAGTCTGCGATACATTGAATTTATGACTACTAGCGTCTAGCGTAATCGACGGCGCTAAACTATAATTCCGGCCCTGACTGATACTTTTTCGTAAGTCAAAAAAGCCATTTCTGAGGCCCCCTATGTCTGAAGCCAAGTGTCGAATACTCTACGTTGATGATCACGAAGACAGCGCGGAGATGTTTAGACTGCTCGTGTCTTCGCCCGACTATGAAGTCCAAACCGCACCGACAATCGCGGAGGCGGTTGAACGCGCAAAGTCCGCGTCTTTCGATTTGTACGTTCTGGACAAGCGTTTGCCCGACGGATCAGGCATGGACTTGTGCATCATGCTGAATGACCTGACGCCGGGCGTGCCGTGCATCTTCTACACCGGCGATGCTTATGAGATTCATCGTCAGGAAGCAATGGTGGCCGGCGCGACTGCCTATGTTCCCAAGCCCGACGTCGACGCGTTAATCGACACCGTTCACAAAGTGCTGTCTGAGCGGGAATGTGCCGCAGCTTGATTGGCCCGTTGATCGTCAACCGAATTCTCAGTTCGGAAATTCAGCCTCCCATGTTTTGATTTTTCGTTATCTGAAATTTTTCATCAGGAGATTGAATGCCCATGTGCCCCAGCACCGTGCGTTTTCGTTCGCTCGTTCTCTGCACCACGTTTTGTCTGATCGCTTTGGCCGCACCGTTTGCTTACTCGCAAGAAGATAGACCCGCGCCGCCCCAGGCCACGCCGGCAGCGAGCCCATCGCCATCACCCACAGCTGCAAGATCCGAACAAGGACCCGGCGAAGACGAAAATCGGCCGCGCGATCCGATGTCTACGCCGACGTTCAGTGGATTGAGATTTCGTTCAATCGGGCCGGCCTTCACCTCAGGTCGCGTCGTTGGTTTTGCGGTCGAGCCGAATAATCCGGCGCGATACTATGTTGCGGTGGCGTCAGGCGGTGTCTGGAAGACTGTCAATAATGGAACGACCTGGACATCGGTGTTTGATCGTGAAGGTTCGTATTCGATCGGCTGTGTCGTGCTCGATCCAAAGAATCCTCTGACCGTTTGGGTCGGCACCGGAGAGAACAACAGCCAGCGCAGCGTTTCATACGGCAACGGCGTTTATCGTTCCGATGACGGCGGCAGGTCCTGGCGCAACCTGGGTCTGAGGTCGTCTGAGCACATCGGCCGGATCGCGATTGATCCGAAAGATTCGAATATCGTTTACGTCGCGGCGCAGGGACCGTTGTGGGGACCCGGCGGCGATCGCGGGCTCTACAAAACCACCGATGGCGGCAAAACCTGGAAACAGGTTCTGAAGATCAGCGAGAACACCGGCGTCACCGACGTAGTGATCGATCCGCAGAATCCGGAAACGCTCTATGCGGCTTCATACCAGCGCCGCCGTCACATGTTCACCTTGATCAATGGCGGGCCGGAAAGCGCGATTTACAAATCAACTGATGCCGGGGCCACCTGGAACCGGCTACGCGCCGGGTTGCCGACGATCGATATGGGCCGCATCGGCCTGGCGATCTCGCCGGTTGACTCAAACATAATCTACGCCACAGTTGAATCCACCGATCGTCGTGGGGGCATCTTTCGCTCGAGCGATCGCGGCGGCAGCTGGGAGCGGCGCAATGAGTTTGACACCACCGCGATGTACTACGGAAAGATTTTCGCGGATCCAAAGGACGTTGATCGAGTCTATATAACGAACGTTTTTATGATGGTGTCCGATGACGGCGGCCGCACCGTGCGCCGGCTCGGCGAACGATCCAAGCACGTTGACAACCATGTCATCTGGATTGACCCGGCTAATACCGATCACTATTTGGTGGGATGCGACGGCGGCATCTACGAAAGTTACGATCGCGGCGCATTCTGGCATTTCAAGAGCAATCTGCCAGTACCCCAGTTCTATGAAATCACGACCGACAATGCCACGCCGTTCTACCACGTCTACGGTGGGACACAGGACAATTACAGTTTCGGTGGTCCAGCGCGTACCCGCAGTGCCTCAGGTATCGTCAATTCAGATTGGTTCGTGACGCAGGGCGGCGACGGCTTTCGCAGCCAGGTCGATCCGGAGGACCCAAACACCATCTATGCCGAGTCGCAGGGCGGCGGGCTGGTTCGGTTTGACCGGCAAACCGGGCAACGCGTGGGAATCCAGCCGCAATCAGGCCGCAACGAAGACCCGTTGCGATGGAACTGGGATTCGCCTTTTATCGTCAGCCCGCATTCACATACACGACTCTACTTTGCAGCCGACAAGTTATTCCGGAGCGACGACCGCGGCGATACCTGGAAAGTAATCAGCGGCCAGCTCTCGCGCGCGCTCGATCGAGACAAGCTGCCGGTCATGGGAAAAATCTGGAGCATCGACGCAGTAGCGAAAAATGCCTCGACTGCTCACTTCGGCAATGCCTCGGCACTGGCGGAATCGCAAAAGAAAGACGGTCTGATCTATGTCGGCACCGACGATGGCCTGGTTCAAGTCACGGAAGACGGCGGCCGGAACTGGCGCAAGGTTGAGAAGATTGGCGACGTGCCGGAACTCGCCTACGTTAGCCGCATCATTACTTCCAATCACGAAGCGAACACAGTCTATGTTGCTTTTGAGAATCATCAGAACGCAGACTTCAAACCTTATCTGTTCAAGAGTGTTGATGCGGGCCGCACCTGGACTTCGATCAAGGGCAATCTGCCGGCGAACTGGCCTGTCTGGGGGATCGCCGAAGATCATGTGAACTCGAATTTGCTTTTTGCCGGAACTGAATTCGGTCTGTTCTTCACGGTAGATGGCGGACAGAAATGGATTCAGTTGCGCGGTGGTCTGCCCACAATCCAGGTGCGCGACATCGCGATTCAAAGACGCGAGAACGATCTGGTCCTCGGAACTTTCGGCCGCGGCATTTACATTCTCGACAACTACACGCCGCTGCGCTTGATCACGCCCGAGATGCTCAAAACAGATGCGCTGTTTCCGGTGAAGGACGCGCTGATGTACATCCAGTCGCAACCCCTCGGCGGACGTGGCAAGAGTTTTCAGGGAGAGTCTTTTTACACGGCTGAGAACCCTCCGTTTGGCGCAACGTTCACTTACTTTTTGAAAGAAGAGTTGAAGACAAAGAAGGCCCGTCGTCAGGAAGCCGAACGCGCCGCTGCGCGCAGCAACGCCGCCATCACCTTGCCCAGCCGCGCCGAACTGAGCGCGGAAGAAGAAGAGGAGGCGCCGGCAATCATCTTCACGATCACTGATTCGTCAGGCAAAGTCGTGCGGCGTCTTACTGGGCCGGTCACGGCCGGTATTCAGCGCGTGAACTGGGACCTGCGTCACCCGGCTTCTGCATTGCCACCGCCGCCTAATCCGGACGCCGAGGATCCGTTCGCCGATCCGCCGGGCGGTCCGCTGGTGATGCCTGGTACTTACAAAGTGTCCGTCGCCAAGCGCCAAAGCGGCGTTATCACTCAGTTTGGCCAGGCGCAGGAGTTTCAGGTCCAGGTCGACGGGCAGGATCGCATGACTCCTGCTGATCGAATTGCCCTGGTCGAATTTCAGACGAAGGTTGCGCGACTGCAACGCGCGGTGCAGGGCGCACTCGACGCGGCAAACAGTCTGACACCGCGACTCGCGGCTATTCGACGGGCGCTGATGGAGACTCCCAACGCCCCGCAGAGCCTGCTACAGGAAGCTGCCGCGCTGGAAAAACGCAAAAACGAAATCCTGCGCGCGCTGCGTGGCGATCAGGCCTTGCGGCAACGCAACATGAACCTGCCGCCTTCGATTAGCGAGCGCGTCGGCGACATCGTCGGCGGGCAGCGGATGTCGATTCAGAAGCCGACGCAAACTCACATCGATCAATACGCGGCGGCAGCGTCTGAGTTTGAGGGCACGCTCAACAGCCTCCGTCAATTGATCGAAGTTGATCTGCAGAAACTCGAGAAGCAGATGGAAGCTGCGGGAGCGCCCTGGACGCCGGGGCGCGTTCCGGACTGGAAGGATCAACCGTAGAGGCTCTGCTGATATTGAATTGATGGTCGCTTGCCACTCCTACGTCGGCGTCAGTAGCATCGACCTGGTCGAGGACAGTCACTCTGGTACTGGCTGTGCCACGCCGATGCGCGGCAAGTCTCGGACTTGCCGGAAGGCTCTCTCCAAATTCAGGTGGTCTATGACCATAACCGGGTCGGAGACCCGGAGAAGGAGAAGGATTCATAACCGGCAAGTCCGAGACTTGCCGCGCAGCGGAGTGGCACAGCCAGTGCCCGAATAACGACAATGGACAAGCTTCGCATCATCGAATCGCTATTCGGTGTGCCGCGCGCGCTCATCGGCGTCGTTCACCTCCCGGCCTTGCCGGGCACACCGGCTCACAAGCATTCCCTGGCTACTCTCGCATCGATTGCGGTTGACGAGGCGGGCCTATATAAGGATGCCGGCTTTCACGGAATTATGATCGAGAATACTAACGATCGTCCATACTTGAAGGCCGGCGTCGGACCCGAGATCGTTGCCGCGATGGCAGTCGTCGGCAGTGAAGTGCGCCGGGCCGTAGCGATTCCATTGGGCGTTCAAGTGCTCGCCGGCGCGAATCTCGCTGCCATTGCTGTAGCTCTTGCGTGCGAAGCGAGTTTTGTGCGCGTTGAGGGTTTTGTGTTTGCCCATGTCGCCGATGAAGGCCTCATTGAGGCGAGTGCCGGCGCTTTGTTGCGATACCGGCGAAGCATTGGCGCGGATCATATTCGAGTGTTCGCTGACATAAAAAAGAAGCACTCGGCGCACGCGATTACGGCTGATGTTGATATTGTAGAGACTGCGAAAGCCGCAGAGTTTTTCACCGTCGATGGCGTGATAGTCACCGGGTTGGCCACCGGTGAACCGGCCGAACCTGACGAAGTGGCAGCGGTGGCCAATGCTGTATCCGTACCGACGCTGGTAGGCTCCGGTCTCACTCCTGAAAACATGAATAAGTTCTCAAATGCCGACGCGCTCATCGTCGGATCCTCAGTGAAGAAGGATGGTCTCTGGTCGAATCCAATCGACGTCGAGCGGACTCGTCTCCTGGTACAGGCGTTCCGCTCTTAACATCTGCACCGCGCCTTCAAACTTACCTGCTGACTGGGGGGAGCTCGGCAAAAATTCTTGCCTCAAATGGCAATCGCAACTATACTGCGTGCGCCCAATCCCCCGACACCTCTAGTGCTTGTTACAAAGGATGTTGTTTGTCCTGGTAAACATGGTTGCAGCGTTAATGGTTAACGCCGGCGGCTTTGGTTTTACACGGCGCAGCTTCCACCGTTACGAAACCTCAAACGCAGGAGGAACCCAGATGAAAAAGATGGTTTTTCTGATAGTCGTAGCACTGTTCTGCGCGGGATTGTTTGTCAATGCTCCGGTCAGCAGCCAGGGCCATAAAGAGAAGGTCCGCAAGAATGCGAACAAGATCGAAAACAACTACATCGTGGTCCTGGACGATTCTGTCGTGGGCGAACGAGGGGAGTACTCGATCGCAGGCTATATGGCCGACGACATGGCCCGCATCTACCGGGGAAAAGTGAAACACGTTTACAAACATGTCCTCAACGGCTTCTCAGTCGAAATGTCGGAAGCTGATGCCGAAGCGATGAGCCAGGACTATCGAGTGGCCTTTGTTGAAGAGGACGGCATCATGACGGCTGATGCCACACAGACGAATCCGCCCTGGGGACTCGACCGAATCGACCAACGCAATCGTCCCTTGAGTGCGACCTATACCTACAATTGGACTGGGTCGGGCGTGCGGGCTTACATCATCGACACGGGCATTCGCACGACCCACACGCAATTTGGCTCGCGCGCTTCAAACGTCTTCGACGCGTTTGGCGGTAACGGCGCGGACTGCAACGGGCACGGTACCCACGTCGCCGGTACGGTGGGCGGTTCGACTTACGGCGTGGCCAAGAGTGCCCTGCTCCGCGGCGTTAGAGTTCTTGACTGCAACGGCTCGGGCTCGACCTCGGGCGTAATTGCGGGCGTCGATTGGGTGCGAGTGAATCACATCGCGCCCGCCGTCGCGAACATGAGTTTGGGCGGCGGAGTTTCAAGCGCGCTCGACACGGCGGTAAACAATCTCAGCAACGCGGGTGTGACGATTGCGGTCGCGGCCGGAAACAGCAATGCCAACGCCTGCAATTCCTCACCGGCTCGCGCTGCGAACGCCATTACCACAGGTTCGACGACGACCACCGATGCGCGTTCGTCTTTCTCGAACTTCGGCACCTGTGTTGACATTTTTGCACCGGGGTCTGGAATCCTGTCCGCGTACTTCACGTCGAACACCGCCACAGCCACGCTGAGTGGAACGTCAATGGCTTCGCCACACGTGGCCGGGGTGGCGGCTCTCTACAAGCAGGCAAATCCATCAGCCTCGGCGACGACGATACGCAATGCAATTGTCAACAACGCCACTACCAACGTAATCACAAATGCAGGAACGGGCTCACCGAACCGCTTGCTGTACTCACTTTTCTTCTGAGATTTCCGACGCTGAAGGTGGGCAGCTCTCTCGCGCTGCTCACCGTATTCTGCAGCGAAAAAAAACTGCTTTTAGTGCCTTTAGGCACGGCATATTTGTAGAAACGAAGGGTTCTCTTTTGCTAGCCCATTTTATGGGCGACGTAGTATGCCGCGCCTCCGGAGCGGGAACTCACGGCGCGGCGTTGCACTACAAATATTTTGCCGCTACGCGGCAGGGAGTGTTTGGCTCTGAAGTTGGGGCAAAACGCACCGGGTGGTCAGACGCTTCTGACCAACTTTTTGTAGCCTCGCTCCACCAACTCGGTTAGAATCCCGAGTCTTTGCAAAAAGACTTGAATGACCCGATGAGGATCGCCCCCGGCGCCCGGCTCGGTCGCTATGAAATCCGCTCAAAGATCGGCGAAGGCGGCATGGGCGAGGTGTATCGCGCTTTCGATCCGCAGGTCAATCGCGAAGTCGCGATCAAAGTTCTTCCAGCCGGTCTTTCGGCTGACAAGGATCGCCTGGCCCGATTTGAACAAGAGGCCCAGACTGCAGGCGCGCTTAATCATCCCAACATTCTCGTAATTCATCACATCGATACTCACGACGGAGCGCCTTACATCGTCTCTGAGTTGTTGGAAGGTGAAACCTTGCGCGAACGAATGGGTGGCGTAGCGTTGCCGCAGCGCAAGGCCATCGATTACGGGCTACAGATCGCGCATGGACTGGCGGCGGCTCATGAAAAAGGAATTGTGCATCGGGACCTGAAACCGGAAAATCTTTTTATCACGAAAGATGGCCGGCTGAAGATTCTTGATTTCGGACTCGCGAAGTTGAGCGGCGCCGCTGACGGCACTCGATCACAAACCGAAGTGCCGACGCGCCGGGTCAACACCGAACCCGGGATGGTGATGGGCACCATCGGTTACATGTCGCCCGAGCAGTTGCGGGGCCAGCCTGCCGATCACCGCTCCGACATCTTCTCGTTCGGCGCAATTCTTTATGAAATGCTTTCCGGCCGGCGCGCGTTTCGCGGCGAATCGACCGCCGATACTATCAGCGCAATTCTCCGCGAAGACCCGCCTGACTTGTCCGGCACAAATCCATCAATTAATCCGGCCCTTGAGCGGGTAGTCAATCACTGTCTGGAAAAGAATCCGGAAGAACGTTTTCATTCAGCCAGGGATTTGGCCTTCGCCGTTGAAGCACTTTCAGGAAACGCGGCAGCATCGACATCTGCGGCCACCGTTCTACGTTCTCTGCCGCCGCCGAAGCGAAAAACGCGTGAGCTGATCGCCTGGTCGGCGGCCGGTCTTTTCCTACTCGCCGCCCTCGTCCTGGGCTGGCTCTACTTCAGAAGGCCGGCTGTCGTCGAACCGACGATCAGCTTCGTCGTCGCCCTACCAAAGGACGCGGTCGAAGTTACCACTCCGGTTATTTCGCCGGATGGTCGCACCCTGGTGTTTGTGGCCACCTCCTCGGGTAAGCGTTCACTGTATCTTCGATCCTTCGCCTCACTTGAAGCTCAGCCGCTGCCCGGGACCGATGATGCTCGCTCGCCTTTCTGGTCGCCCGACAGTCGCTTCATCGGATTCTTCACCAAGAACAAGCTGAAGAAGATCGAAGCGAGTGGCGGTCCAGTGCAAACACTCTGCGATGCTCATTCCGCATATGGGGGAACCTGGAATGCAGAAGGGGTAATCCTGATCAGCCTTGACACTAAGGGCATCAACCGCGTACCTGCCGGTGGCGGGACGCCCACGCCGATTCTCAGGCTCGATGAGTCGCGTAAGGAACTCGCCCAGGCCTGGCCATTTTTTCTGCCCGACGGTA